>Ga0070658_10001200_pt1 | contig 22187 bp, 17 predicted proteins | sample KBSC13metaG_FD_64664 | JGI IMG/M metagenome (GOLD analysis project Ga0070658, IMG submission 64664) | Corn rhizosphere microbial communities from Kellogg Biological Station, Michigan, USA - KBS C1-3 metaG | ecosystem: Host-associated > Plants > Roots > Rhizosphere > Soil ...
GCCCGCGACAGCGTGGGGATTTGCAGGAGCTCCTCGTGGATTTTTTGCGCACCTTCCACATCGCCGTGCCGCAGGCAAACCTTGGCCCGGAGAAATCGTCCATCGACATACGCGTCATCGTCCACCGGCAATTGGTCGCTCAAGTCGAACAGGACGGGCAGCAGCGGCTCCGGCTCGTTGTAGAGCCGCTCCTTCCAGTCGGCATGACTCGTCGCCTTCCAAAGCGACGTCGGATAATCGCCATCGGGTTCGAAGCGCGTGAGCAACTCCATCCCATAGCGGAGGCACAGCTCGGGTTTCCGGTTCTTCTCCGCGTCGGCCACCGCTCTCGAAAACTCCGCGCGGGTCTTCCACGCGGCGGCGGTCTTGTCGAGTTCCGGCAGCGGATTCTTCGCGAGATACTTCTTGAGGTTTTCGCGAATCCGTTCCGCCGCGCCGGCCGCGCGAATGCTCTCCTGCGAGGATTGGAGCGCTTCTCCATAGCCGGCGCCCAGTTCTGCCGTCGTCTGCGCGTCCTCGAGGATCTGCATCAATTCGCCCCGCTGGGCCGCCTTCTCGACGGGCAGCAAATGGCCGGCGGATTCCGCGAGGCGCGTCATCATGGCGCCGAGTTGCGGGGGCTTCTTCTCCAGCAACTGCTTGATCTCCTTTTTCAGATCCGCCATCCGCCCGTCCATGATCAACAGCTTCGCCAGCAGGGCGAACGAAATGGGCTGCGCGTCGGTGTCAAAGGCCAGGCCTTCGCGCACGGCCTTGATCGCGCTGGTCGCCGATTTCCCCTCGAGAAGGCGGGCGCGCTGATAGCTGCTCCAGGCGCGCCGGCGCTGCGAGATCGCGCCGTTGCCGCTGAGGCGCTCGAAAATCTTTAGCGCCTCCACGGGCTGCTGGGCATCCTTGAGCGTGATGGCCAGCATATACTCACCCCAGGCCACATCCTCCGCGCGGACACTGCTCTTGTAGGTCTTGAGCAGGCCATCGATCTCGCCGGCCGCCTCCTGGGCTTTGCCCTCCTCCCAATCCATGATGGCCAGCCGCACGCCGGCATTGAAGAGCGTGGCTTTGTCGGTGGGAAAATACTGCATCACTTTTTGCAAAGCCTCGCGCCGAAGTTGCGTGTCGGTGCCGCTGGGGAAACGCCGCTCCACCAGTTCAAGCTGCCCTTCGCCATCCGACATCATCGGGAAATCTTCCAGCGCGCTCTTCGGCGTCGCCGCGGCCACCGGCTTTCCACCGGCCACGATCAGGGTCACGGGATTGTCCAGCCAGGAGTGCAGGGACAGCATCCCATTGAAAAATGCGGCGAATTGCTCAGCCGGAATCAGGTTCTGCTTCAGATGCAAATCCAGCGATGCGCGGCATTCGCCGCCCTCGACCGTCCATTGGGCCGAGCCGTCGAGGGCGGCCGAGTTGACTTGGAACGGGCGCGGCAAACCCGCAGGCGCATAGCCGTCGGGCAGCGTGATGCGGGCCGTCACGCTCACGAAATCCCGCCAGAGGTAATAGGGCGTCTCCCGCTCCTTCTGCGAACCGGGATCGACGAAGAGCGAATTGGAATGCGGGAAGGCCAGGCTGGACCGGCCCTGCCCCTGCTGGTTCGTGCCGGGGACCACAAAGAACGCTTTCATGCGATGGGTGCCGTCCCAGTTCTCCATTGGCGTCTTCGTCACGTCGACGATCTCGGCCCCCTTGAAAAAGCCTTGCACCGTTTCCCGGGCCCGCTCGCGCAGGCGGTCCTTGTCGAGCCCCCGGAAATATTCGGCATCCGCCACGCCGTAGTATCCTTTCGTATCCTGCGTGAGCCATCCGGACAGTTCGCCGTCCGCGGCCAGCTTCAGCTCGAGATCAAAATGCAACGACCCGGCGTCCTGCCCCGGCGTATGCGCCCACTCCGCCGGACCGGGTTTCACCAGCAGAACGTCGCGGTCCGCGTCATTGGGCGACAACAAGCCGGGACTGGCGAAGCTGATCGTGGGGTCGCAGAAGAGATACTGGCCCGGCTCCCGTTCCACGGCGACAATCGCGTGATTGAATTGCCGGTAGTCCGGGCTGCGGCGTTCCACCCGGCCAACATGCTCGGTGTTGATCAGCGTAAGGTAGGCCGTGATGCCCTTGTGCTCCAGCATTGCGCGCAGGAGGTTCGCCTTGTCTTTGCAATCCCCATACTGGTTCTCCCACACTTCGTTGCAATCGTGCGGCTGCAAATCAGCCACCCCGAATTCCAGGCCCGTGTAGCGGACATCCCTCGCGACCCGTGTCATGAGAATCCCGATTGTCTCAGCCGGGGTGCGCGCATCCTTCGTCCACTCGTCGATCTGCTTCAAGAGCGATGGCTTGAGCTTCGACCGCTCGCCGACCAGCGGGGCATACCATTTTACGAGCGCATCCCAATCAGGCAGCGTGGTTAGCCACAACGCCGGTCCCACCTGTTCGGTGGGCGGCCGGTTCGGCTCATTGCGGAGCGCGCGCACATTGCCGCTCTCCCACACCAGACGGGTGCGGCCTTTGCCGATGGGCTGCCTCTCCACGTCCGGTACGCCATGGCCGACCACGGAAATCTTCAGGCGGTCCGCGAGGGCCGAAGGCATCTCCACGACGCGGCGCAGCTTGCCGATCGGCCAGCCCGCCGCCCACGGATAAGAGGCTGTGAATTCACCGGGAATGCGAAAACGGCTTTCCTCGATGAGGACGATCGATTCGGTGACCGCTCCCGATTTAACGTTCGGGAAGATGAGGCGCAGCTCGCCGTGATCATCGTACAAGGAATCGTCCGCCTGCCGCTGCGGGCTTTGCAAGATCGCGGCGCCCGGCCGCACCGGCATCCGCTTGCCGTCCGGCAGAATCGTCTGCGCGAGGATGAGGTGGATCTTCTGGTTGGCCTTGCGGTAGCCGTGAACCTCCTCCGCATTCTCCTTCGCGCCGCTATCATTCAGCGACTTGTTCACGCGGTGATCGACCCAGTAGCGCCGGCCCTTTTCGTCGATGTAGTGAAACTCCTCGTCCAGCAGGACCACGCCATCATGTTCCCCGGCATTGACCTCGCCGGCCGTGCGCAGAACGGCGTCCAGGGGCGTCAGGAGAACCGCCAGTTTTTCCCGGTAAACCGGCGGCGGCTGCCGCGAGACCTCCTCCCCGCTGGCTCCCGCCCATGGCCAGCAACAGCAGAGGCTGATCGCGACCATGACGGGCATTTGCCACCGCGGGTGTTTACGTTCCTTCAAACAGCAAAACATGTGGTAACCAGGTAAGATTGAAACCCTGACCTTACGCATTCACGAATATAGTTCACCAACGCATTGCGTGGGGGGGCATTGAAGACTGCGAAAACCTGCCCTTAGATGGCAAGTGAACTCAGCCAGGATCCGAATACCGCTCGCATTTGTCGAGAGTCGTAGCCAAGCCCGTCCGCCACGGCGCGCTCGTGCCATCTTGCGGGTGCCCCCAATACCGTCATTCTGAGGCACGAAGAACCTGTGATTTCTTCCGGCATCTGTCGCGATGCTGGTGAAAAAAAGCAGAGATCAGAGGTTCTTCGCTTCGCTCAGAATGACGGCGAAGGGGAGCGCGCCCGGTAAGTCCAAGTTTTTTGCAAGAACCTTCGCGAGATCGAAAGCTTTAAAGGTTCGCACTCCGACGAGCAGGCAGTTGCGAATTTCGACCCTCCGAACTTCGGCTACGACCCAACGAGTCGCCGCGCCCAACCGCGTTTACGAGGTACTTTGATCGCCCATCCCCAGCGCTGCCGTCCACCGCGCCAGTTGCGCGGCGACGTTTTGCGGGCTGGGAGCGCCGATGGCCTGGCGCGCGGCCATGCTCTTCTCGACGGTTAGAATTTCGAAGACGTCGGCGGCGAAGGCGGGTGAAAGCGACTGGTAATCCGCCAGCGTGAGCTGCGGGAGTTCGCACTTCTTTTGGCCGCAGAGGGCGACGGCCTTGCCGATAACTTCGTGCGCCTGCCGGAACGGGACGCCGTGATTGACCAGGTAGTCGGCAAGGTCGGTCGCGAGAAGCATCGGATCGGCGACGGCGGCGGCACAGGCGGACGGATTGGCCTGGATGCCGTGCAGCATGGCGGCGAAGACGGCGAGCGCAGCCCGGACCGTTTCGAGACTGTCGAAGACAGGCTCCTTGTCCTCCTGCATGTCGCGATTGTAGGTCATCGGCAGCCCCTTGAGCGTGGTCAGGAGCGAAACGAGCGCGCCGATCACCCGGCCCGATTTGCCGCGGGTAAGTTCGGCGACATCGGGATTTTTCTTCTGCGGCATGAGCGAACTGCCCGTGGTGAAGGCGTCACTGATGGTGATGAACTTGAACTCGCTGGAGGCCCAGAGGATGACATCCTCGCTGAGGCGCGAGAGGTGGATGGCGATCAGCGCGAGACCGGCCAGGAGTTCGACGGCGAAGTCACGATCGCTGACGGCGTCCATGCTGTTTTGCGTGACGGCGGGAAAGCCGAGCTCCCGCGCGACGAGCTCGCGGTCGAGCAGGATGGTGGAGCCGGCGATGGCGCCGGAACCAAGCGGGCAGACGTTGATGCGCTTGCGCGCGTCGACCAGGCGATCCCGGTCGCGCTGAAACATCTCCACATAAGCCAGCAGGTGGTGCGCAAAATAGACCGGCTGCGCGCGCTGGAGATGGGTGTAGCCGGGAATGATCACCTCGCGATGGCGGGCGCCGAGATCCACCAGGGACCGTTGCATTTCCGCCAGCAAAACGTCGAGCCCGTCGCAGGCGTCGCGGAGGTAAAGCCGGATATCGAGGGCGACCTGGTCATTGCGGCTGCGCGCCGTATGGAGCTTCGCGCCGGGCGCGCCAATGCGGCGCGTCAGCTCCGCCTCGATATTCATGTGCACGTCCTCGAGTTCCGTCTTCCACTGGAACTTGCCCGCTTCGATCTCGGCCCCGATCCCGTTCAGGCCGGCGACGATCTTTCCACGCTCCTCGGCCGTGATCAGCCCCGCCTTTTCCAGCGCGGCGGAGTGGGCGATGGAGCCCATGATATCGTGGCGCCACAGCCGCCAGTCAAAGCTGATGGACTCGGAATACTGCTGAAGCAGCGCGGAGGTTTCTTCCTGAAAACGGCCCTTCCACATATGGGGAATTTTGAATGGTGAATTGTGAATTTTGAATTGGCTTGCGACGCGACGGCTGGAAGCGAAGGCGCGGCAAATGGCGGAAAGCGATTCAGCCCACGAATCCCACAAATCACACGAATAAAAAGCAGGCTCCTCACTTTCCGCCGGCTTGCGCCTGATCGAAAAGCGCGCGCCAGTACTCCAGCCGCTCCTTGACCCGCTTCTCGTAGCCCTGCTCGCTCGGCTCGTAGTAGCGGCGGCCTTCGGGCAGGTAGGCCTGCGGGACGTAGGCGCCCTCGAAATCGTGGCTGTATTGATACCCCTCGTGCCCAAACGCTTTCGCGGAGCGTTTGTTGTTCTTGTCGCGGAGATGCCGCGGGACCGCCAGGGTCACGCCTTCTTTCACTTCCTTCTGCGCGGCGCCCAGGGCGGTGTAGGCCCGGTTCGATTTCGGTGCCGTGGCCAGGTAGACCGTGGCGTGGGCGAGAGGGATCTGCGCCTCGGGCAGACCCACGAATTCCACCGCCTGCTGCGCCGCGACCGCAATGACGAGTCCCTGCGGATCGGCCATGCCGATGTCTTCGCTCGCGAGGATGACGATGCGCCGCGCGAGGAAGCGAATGTCCTCGCCGGCATAGAGCATCTTGGCCAGCCAGTAGAGCGCGGCGTCGGGATCGCTGCCGCGCACGCTCTTGATGAAGGCGCTGATCGTGTCGTAGTGCTGGTCGCCGTCGCCGTCGTAGACAACGGCCTTCTTTTGGATCGACTCCTCGGCAATCGCGCGGTCGACGTGGATGACGCCATCCTGGCCGGGCGGGGTGGTGACGACGGCGATCTCCAGGGCGTTCAGGCAGCGGCGGGCGTCGCCGTCGGCGGTGGTCGCGAGATGGGCGAGCGCTTCCTCGGAGATCTCGATTTTCGTCTCGCCGAAGCCCCGCTCCGGGTCGGTGAGTGCGCGCTTTTGCAAGGCGATGAGATGGGCCGGGGTGATCGGCTCGAGCTGGAAGACTTGCGAGCGCGAGACCAGCGGGGAGTTGATGTAGAAAAAGGGGTTGTGCGTGGTCGCGCCGATGAGCCGCACTGTGCCGCGTTCGACATCGGGCAGCAGCACGTCCTGTTGCGCCTTGTTCCAGCGGTGGATCTCGTCGATGAAGAGGATGGTCTTCACGCCACTCGCCGCGCGGTTGGCCGCGGTGGCGATGACGCGCCGGAGGTCGGCCACGTTGCTCTCCACGCCGCTCAGGCGCTCGAAGCGCGATTCCGTGGCGCTGGCGATGATCTCGGCCAGGGTCGTCTTCCCCGTCCCCGGCGGGCCGAAAAGGATGATTGAGGAAATGCGGTCGGCCTCGATGGCCCGGCGCAGCAGCTTGCCGGGAGCGAGGATGTGCTCCTGGCCCACGTATTCATCGAGAGATCGGGGGCGCATCCGCTGCGCCAGCGGCGCCGCCGAGGTGGAGGCGGACGGCGTGGGGGCGGAGGCGAAGAGATCGGACATCGGGTAGCTTACACCCGCTCGCGCTTTTTCAATGCGAACCACGCAGCGAAATACGACGCCAGACCCCACATCAGGTTGCCGATCAGCGCACGGATCGCAGGACGCTTCTTGTTGAAGATGTCGCCGTTCGAAAACTCCCGCTGCGGATCGAGGTTCCGGTACGATTCCCGGTGGTCGCGCATCAGCTCGCCGCTCAATTCCCGTCCCCAGAGGAAACTCGTGTCCATAATGGTCTGGGCGCAAAAGGTCGGCGTGAACCGGCTGACGACCAAAACGCTACGGCTCATGTCGCTCGGCGATACCGTGTAGCCCGAGAAAAGAATCTGCGGGATCAGGATGAGGGGCACGAACATCACGGCCTGCATCACTGAGCGGGAGAAGGCCGAGATCGCGGAGCCGATCCCCACGGCGGCCACGCCGATGCTGAATAAGGACAGCAGCTGGATCATCGGCGAGCCGTCGGGGCCTTCTTCCCCGAGGCGAACCGTGACGTAGAGCAGGATCGACTGGAGGGCCGTGATGGTGATGAGGAAGAGGAACTTGCTGGCGAGGTAGGAATGCGCGCCGACTCCGACGAGCCGCTCGCGCCGGTAGATGGCCAGTTCCTTGACAATTTCCTGCGCGGCGTTGCTGCACCCAAACCAGAGCGTGGCCAGGTAGAGGAAGAACATGATCAGCGCCCGGTCGTTGCTGACCCATGAGACAAGCGCGGCGATGATGATCGGCTGGCCGGCGAGGAGCACGAAATTACGCCAGTCCGAACGCAGGATGGTCCATTGCCGGGCGAGCAGGATCGGCAGGGCGAAGGCACGGCGCGCCGGCTTGGACGGGCGGGTGAGGCTCGCGGGGGCGGGAGGCGCATCCTCCGGCGGAATCGGGCGTTCCGCGAAGGCGGTCTGCCACTCTTTGGGCGGTCGGTCCGCCAGCCGGTCGTAGAGGCCCGTGAGTTTCGGCACGCCAAAGTATTCGCGTGTACCTTGGGCGGAACCCTGAAAGGCGAGGCACCCGCCCACCAGCACGATGAGCTGGTCCATCAGGTAGGCGTTCTCCATCACGTGCGTGGTGCAGACGATGGTGCAGCCGGTGTCGGCCAGGTCGCGGAGCAATTCCATGAGCTGGAACTCCGTGGCGGGGTCGAGGCCGGAACTCGGTTCGTCGAGGAAGAGGATCGCGGGCTTGGCGAGCAACTCGACGCCCACGCTCACACGCTTGCGCTGTCCGCCGGAGAGACGGCTGATCGGTTTGCGCGCATGCACCCGCAGGCCGAGCTGGTCCATCGTTTGCAGGAGCAGCTTGTCGATCTCGCGCGGCGGCGTGCCGGCAGGCAGCCGCAACTGCGCGCTGAAGCGCAGCGCCTGGTCCACGGTGAGTTCGGCGTGCACGATATCTTCCTGCGGCACGAAGCCGAAGGACTGCGGCTCGTTGCCTGAGTAGATGTCCTTGTTGTCGACGAAGACGACGCCCATGTCCGGCGCGCGCAGGCCGCTGAGCGTAGTGAGGAGCGATGATTTGCCCGCGCCGCTGGGGCCGATGATGCCGACGAAACGCGAGGCGGGAATCGTGAGCGCGATATCGTCGAGAATGGTCAACGGGCCCGAGCGCATGAAGACGTGATCGGAGCGAATCGTGCCGCCGGCGGCGTTGGCCACGCGATTGAGGGAATGCCCGTCGAACTGAAAGCAGAACGGCCCGATTTGCAGACGGTCGCCGATGGTCAGTTCGTGCGTATCGAAGCGGTGCCCGTTGACGAACGAGCCGGCGGTGCTGTTCAGGTCGGTAATGACGATGCCGCCGCGGTCCGAAGGGGCGGCGGACGCGTGCTTCCGGGAGACGCCGGGATCATTCAGCCACACGTCGAGGCCGGGTTCGCGGCCGATGGTGAGCAAGCGGTCGACCTCGATGCGGTCCGCCGGTTTGCCGAGGACGAGCATCTGGCCGGCGCCGACCGTGGCCGGCGCCACTGTGGGACCCGAGGCGGATTTGTCGCCGTGACCGAAGACGATGATGGCCGGGCCGATCATCACCTGGTCGCCGGGCTGCAAAGTGGTGATGGCGGAGATGCGCTGCCCATTGACCCGGGTGCCCCGCACGCTGCCCAGGTCTTCGATCGTGCAGGTCTTGCCGTCCCAGGAGAACCGGCAATGCTGCCGCGAGATCTCGACGTGGCTCAGCTCGAAATCCGTATCCGCCGAGCGCCCGGCGATGAAGCTGCCTTCGCCGAGCGGGAAGACGCGCGGCGGCAGTCCGCCCGTGACTGCCAGATGCGCGCCGCTCATGCGTGCGAACGGCTCACGGCAGGACGGCCCAGATCTCGACGATGCGGTTCTTCTCGAGATTCTGCGCGTCCACGAGTTTCGAACCGCCCATACCGACGGTGTGCATCAGGTTGATGACCCCGAGTTTGTCACGCATCGTCTTCATCACGCTCTCGGCGCGAGTGGTGGAAATGGCCAGGTTCTTCTTCGGGTCGCCCTTCGGATCGGCGTAACCAAGGATGACGAAGACCGCCGTGGGGTCCCCGCGCAATTTCGCGATCTTCTCGGACTCGAGTTCCGTTTTCAGCGCGTCGAGATCCGCTTGCGACATCTCCGTCTTTCCAGAACCAAACGGAATGGTCAGGATCTTGCCCATGCTGCGGGCCTTCTCGACCGCGCCGTAGAGCTTGTCCTTGTTCGTCGTGGAAACAGGCATCAAATCGACCCGCTTCAGCACCTCGTCTTTCACGTCCTTGTTCTCCTTGCTCGAGAGGTCGAGATTAATGCGATCGGGAGACGTGACGAAGCGCGGCGGTTCCGCGGCTTGCGTGCCGGGTGTCTCCGTTTCCGATGGCGGGGTGGACGACGGCGGGGTTTCCGTCGTGGTGCCGGATTCCGAGATGGCGGTGGTGGGAGGGTGGTCCCGCGGATCCGGTTTCCTCGGCTTGAAGACTTTCCCGCGCAGCGAAGGAACGCCGAAAATGATGCCCCCGCCGACGACAATGATGCCGGCGAGGATGTAGACGTAGCGCATCCACATCTTGGTCGGAGAGCCGACCTCGGTCAGCGGCTTGCCGCATTCCGCGCAGATAAAAGGCTGGTCATTTTCGACTTCCGTTTCCTCACCACGGTAGGCGAGGAGACACCCCGAAAAATTTTGGCATTTGCCGTAGCGAGACATACTTGGGATTTATACGGTGCGATTTCCAGAGGCCGCGAGCAAATTTTCCCTGATCCAGCCGGCGACATCCGGAAAGAGGGGAGATTCCCACGCCAAACCCAGGTCCGGCAGCCGCAAAACCGTCGAATGGAGTGCGTGCCGGGGGAACAGGAGCCGGCCGGCCAGGGCCGGGGTCCAGCCGGTCCGGATGAACTCCAGGTAGCATTCCTCGTCAGGGCCATAGAGCTTGTCGCCAACAATCGGGTGGCCGGCGTGCGCGAGGTGGACGCGGATCTGGTGCATGCGCCCGGTATGGGGATAGGCGCGGACCAGCGCGAACTTGTCGCCGTTCGTCGTGTGGCCGGTGAATCGCTCTTCCACGCGAAAGCGGGTTTGAGCCGCCGCGCCGTCTGGATGCACCATCTGCCTTAAATGGATTTTGGACGGCTCCCGCTCGCCCTGGCGCAGGATCGGCGCATCGATCTCGAAGTCATCCGAGGCCGGCCATCCCCACACGAGGGCCAGATATTCCTTCGCCACGTGACGGGCCATCATCTGCCGCCCTAGATCGCGCGCGGCGGCACGATGCTTGGCAACCAGCGTCAGTCCACTCGTTTCGCGGTCCAGCCGGTTGATGATCGAGACCTGCCCTCCGTTGACCAATTCGTAGGAGAGCAGGTCACGCAGTTCGTCCCAAAGGGTGCGCCGTCCATTGGGCTTGCTGGGGTGCACCTCCATGTAGGGGGGCTTTTCGACGACGATCCAGTCGGGGGATTCGGCGATGATGGTGATGGAGTCGGAAGCCACGAAGAGGTTGATATTGGAGAGTGGATAGCCACGGGCTCGCCGGTGCGAGCGTGTTCTGAAGATGTACGGACATCGACTACGGCAACACCTTCGATGCTTGGCGCGTTCGCCGAACTGCCATGCCGCGTCGCCCCGAATACGCCGAAGGCGCTCCATAAACTAGCCCAGGGTAGCCTCGCAAGCTCGGCAACCCTGGGCTGGTTTATTCAATGCCTTCGGCATATTCCGAACCACGCGCTCACAGTTCATGACGCGCTCCAAGCATTACCGACAACTTTCAGAACGATTCTGTCAGCAGCAGACATCTCCCTCGCCCTCTTCATCTTCGCCAGTGCTCCACGAGATGGAGATGGAAACGAAGAGGGAGAGGACAAGGGAGCGCCTGATCGCTCGAAAACAATGTGGGCAATGCTGAGTCCTGACCTACAACCACCATCCAATCTCCACTATCAACCCTCCCCTAATTTCTCTTCGTAACGTCACCCGCCGCTATTCCGACACGGTTGCGGCGCTGGACGACATTTCCCTCGAAATCGCCGAGGGCGAATTCGTCGCCATCACCGGGCCGAGCGGCTGTGGGAAAAGCACGCTCATGCATTTGATCGGCGGCCTCGATACGCCGACGGCTGGCCAGATCGTCGTCGCGGGGCTGCCTCTGCACTCGGCGAGCGAGGCGAAACTGACTGCCTACCGGCGGACCCAGCTTGGCATCGTCTTTCAGTTCTTCAACCTGCTCCCGACGATGAGCGTCCGCGAGAATATCTGCCTGCCGCTGTTGCTTCGCGGCGAGCCCCTGGCGCAGGCGCGGCAGAAGGCGGATGCGATCATCGAGCTCGTCGGGCTCGCCGATCGCGCGCAACACGGCATGCACCAGCTCAGCGGCGGCCAGCTCCAGCGCACGGCCATCGCGCGCGCGCTCGTTCATGACCCCGCCGTGCTCCTCGCCGACGAGCCGACGGGCAATCTCGATTCCGCCAACGCCGCCCAGATCATGGAGCTGCTGCAAAAGATTTCTTCTCAGCGCCGGACGACGATGCTAGTCGTCACCCACAGCGAAGAAATCGCGCGCAGCACGGGTCGCCGGATCCAACTGCGCGACGGCCATATCGTCCACCACCCATGAGCACCAGCAGCGAGTATCGGAGCAAAATCCAAGGCCAGCCCCTCTTCTCGGAGTTCACGGAGGCAGAGCTGGACGAATTGCTCGAATTGCTCGACCCCGTGGAGGCCAAGGATGGCGACGTCATCGTGCGGCAGGACGATCGCGGGGACTGCATGTACATCGTGGTCGAGGGTGAGGCGCGGATCACGCACCGGCGGGCCGGACGCTCGATCGGGCTCGGCATCATTCGGCCGGGCGATTTCTTCGGGGAGATCGCGCTCGTGGATTACGGCCCGCGGTCGGCGGACGTCATCGCCATGGGCAATTGCACGCTGCTGAAGATCACCCAGGCCACCATTTCGGCCCTGGCCGGCGTCTATCCCAATGCGGCTTTCAAGTTTCTCATCGGGGTCGGACGCATCCTGGTCAGCCGCCTTCGGGCGAGCAATCAGCGCTACGTAGATTCCCTGCTTTTCCCTGTGGACGGCAAGGACTGAGGGCGCCGCCCCCCCTCCCCGCAGTGATCAATAATCAGCGGACAGTCATCAGTTTTCAGAAGCGGCGTCGCACGTATTTCTACTGATTACTGACTACTGATTACGGGTTACTGGCCCGGTGGCCCGCATAAGGGGCTTGTCGGCGAAGGGATTGTCATCCATAAGGACCCCCCTCTTTTTCACGCCCGCATGAGTTCTTTGCAACAAACCCTCGCCAAAAGCGCCAGCATTAGCGGTTCCTCGCTGCATACCGGCGAGCAAGTGACCCTCACCGTGCATCCCGCGCCTCCGGGGCATGGCCGCAAATTCAAGCGCAAGGACCTCGCGGACGAGCCGACAATCGATGCGAAGATCGACAACGTAAAGACGGTCGAGCGCTCGACGACGATCGCCGAGGGCAACATCAAGGTGCACACCGTTGAGCACGTGCTCTCCGCGCTGGCCGGGATGGGGGTGGACAACGCGCTCATCGAGATGGACGCCAACGAACCGCCGATCGGCGACGGCAGCGCCCAGCCCTACGTCGAGCTCATCAAGAAAGCCGGGATCGTCGAACAGGATGCCCACCGATCGGAATATGAAATCAGCGAGCCGATCCATATCGAGACCAAGAGCGGCTCGCTCATGACCATCGTGCCGGACGCGGCGTTTCGCGTTTCGTGCACGCAGGTCGGTCCGGAAGGGCGCTTCACGCAATTCTTCTCCACGGAGATCACGCCTGCCATTTACGAGAAGGAGATCGCCCCGGCGCGCACCTTTGTTTTCTACGAGGACGTGAAGCCGCTCATGGACAAGGGCTTGATCAAGGGCGGGAGCCTGGAAAACGCCATCATCGTGCGTGGGGACTCGGTGCTGAGCAAGGAGGCCCTCCGTTTCCGCGAGGAATTTGCCCGGCACAAGATTCTCGACATCATCGGCGACCTCGCGCTGCTCGGCCGGGCGCTCAAGGGGCACGTCATCGCCGTCAAGCCAGGGCATGGCCCGAATACCGACCTGGCGCGCGCGCTCGGCAAGCAATTGGCCAGGACCATGGCGCTTGTGCCGCCCACAATCACGCCGAAGGGCGGCGACGTGCTCGAAGTCGGGGATGTGATGAAGGTGCTACCGCATCGCTATCCGTTCCTCATGGTGGATCGCGTGGTGAATATCGAAGGCGCCGAGAAATGCACCGCCGTGAAATCGGTCACGATCAATGAGCCGTATTTCCAGGGCCACTTCCCCGGCCACCCGATCATGCCAGGTGTACTCCAGCTCGAGGCCATGGCCCAGGTCGGCAGCATCCTGCTCTTCAAGCACATCAACGTGGCCGGAAAAATCGGCTACTTCATGAGCGCCGACAGTGTGAAATTCCGCAAGCCCGTGGTGCCCGGCGATACGCTCTTCATCGAGGTGGATATCCTCCAGAAAAAGCGGTCGATCGTGAAAGCGAAGGGCCGTTGCCTCGTGAATGGCGAGGTGGTCTCGGAGGCGGAAATGATGTTTGGCGTCGTCGATAAGTGAACGCGCAAATCCATTCCACGGCGATCATCGATCCCACGGCGACGATCGGGGAGAATTGCCAGATTGGCCCGTATTGTGTCCTCGGCGCGGGCGTGGAGCTCGGGCCGGAGTGCTGGTTGCAGCACCACGTGAGCATCAGCGGGCCGAGCCGGATCGGGGCGAAGAACCGGTTCTTTGCCTTCAGCTCGATCGGCCAGCAGACGCAGGATCTCAAATACGTGGGCGAGCCCACCTACCTCGTCGTGGGCGATGGCAATACCTTCCGCGAATTCGTAACCGTGCACCGCGGGACCGCGCCGGGCTCCGTGACGCGCATCGGCAACAGCGGCAATTTTCTCGCCTACTCGCATATCGCCCACGATTGCGTGGTGGGAAACAACGTTATCTTCTCGAACAACGGCACGGTGGCCGGGCACGTGGAAGTCGGCGACTACGCCGTCATCGGAGGGCTCACGGCCATCCATCAGTTTTGCCGCATCGGGGCGTTTGCGCTCACCGGCGGGTGCTCGAAGATCGTCCAGGACGTGCCGCCCTTCATGATCGCCGACGGCAATCCCGCGAAGGTGCGCAGCTACAACAAGGTCGCGCTCGAGCGGCATGGATTTTCCGAAGAGAGCCATCGCGCAATCAAGGAAGCCTATCGCCTGATCTACCGTTCGGCGCTCAATCTCCAGCAGGCCGTTGAGCAAATCCGCAGCGATCTTCCAGAGACGCCCGAACTGGCGCAACTCGTCGCGTTTGTGACGAGCAGCCCGCGGGGGATTATCAAGTAGGCGGCCGAGGTTTCTGCGTGCTCCCATCCCGGAGGGATGAGAGATATTAGCCGGTGGTGGAGCGAGGAACGAGCGCAACCACCGGTCCTGCCCCAACAACGGATGCGCCCCGGAGGTGGCGCGAGAACTTCTCGCACCATCTTCGCTTCGCTATCGCTTCAGCCTGAAACCTTCCTTCCGCGCCCCGTAGCCCTGCCCGTACTCCACCAATCCCACCCCTCGCTGCCAGACCACGTGCGTGAAGTGACCGGAGTTGTGCGTAAACTCATAGGTGCTCCGATCCCCCTTCACCGCCAGCTTCGCATTGGAAACCTTGCTCAGGTTCACCGTGCGTGAACCCTTCGCCAATCCGTAGAGATAATCCGATTCGAATTTCGGCGGCACATCCTGGCTGGCAAAACCCGCGATTGCCTCGTCGGGCTTCTCCTCGTTGACGAGGAAGATCTCGTTGTCCGTCGCGAGGAAATAAAGCGGCTGCATGTCACGCGGCTTCGGCGCCTTGGTCGTGATCTGGTCGAAGGTAATCTTGAAAAAGCTTCCCCATTTCGCCGTCGCCACCCGCTGCGTTGTCACTCGCGTGCTCCACGCGTACTCGTCCTTCTCGTATTCATCGTTCCATTCCGTGCCCTTGAATTTCGCGGAGACAGGCGCATCGGATTTCGCATTCAGAAACGGATTCTCGGCCCACCCCATCGACGGGAGCATCAGGCCGAGAAGCGCCAGGGCGATCGAGGTCTTCACGGCGCCTTGTGCTCGGTAATTTTGGCCGGGTTGTTCAAGCCTTCCAGCATGGGCCGGATCGCCCAGGACGGGGTGGCGTTCTTCACCACCATTTGCAAATCCGTCTGTTTCTTCTTCCCGTCATCGTCGTAATATATCGACTCCGTGTTGTTGACGATCCCGATCACCACGCCCGACTCATCGAGCACCGGGCAACCGCTGGACCCCTTGGCGAAATCGGCAGTGATCGTCATGAACGCCTCCTCGCCAGTCTCGGTGCGCCAGAGCGTGTGGCGGGCGACGTGGCCGGTCGACAGCAGGAAGAAGCGGTCGTCCGGATGACTCATGACGAAAACCGGCGCGCCGATCGGCGCCGACTCGCGGGCCAGCGTGAGCGATGGCAGGGTGACGCCCTCCGGCAGGGCGAGTTGGAAGATAGCCAGGTCATTGACTGGCTCGCAGGCGAGGATCTCCTGGATCGGAAAAACCCGGCCATCACGGGTCATCGCGCAAAAACCGCGCGAGCCTTTGTCCTTGGTCACGTGCAAGCTGGTCAGACCAATCCCCGTCGGCCCGATGACGAAGCCACCGCCGGCTACGGAAAAGGAAATCTCGTGCTTTTTGTTCTCCTTGGAAAACTCGCCGATGACGAGAGTCGCCGCCTCCGCCCGGGCGGCCAGGGCGGGTCCGCTGATCTTCTCCGCCTTCGGCGCCTCGAGGTCGATCGCGCAGCTCTTGCGTTCGAATTTAAGGGTCTTGATCACCCCCGCTTTCCAGAGTTTCCGCGCCTCGGATTCGATGTAGAGCTCGATCTCCCGGTCATCGAAAGGCTGGCCCGCCACCGGGGCGCGCGGCTGGAGGAGCGGCGCTCCCTCGTGATGATTCTTTTCGACGGTCGGAGTGGCCGTGGACTTGCTCGCCGCCGACTCCGCGGCCTCCGTCGAAGGCAAGGCCAGCAGTGCCCCCAACAGGAGCGCCCAGGAAACAAAACGGTCGGCGTTCATTTAAGTATGAAAGATGAAATATGAAGGAGGAAGCTGCCGGCGCAAGCCGCACTTCGCTTTTTCATCCTTCATCCTTAAAAAACAAAGCGCCGGCCATTGCTGGCCGGCACTGGTGTTTTTGGGAGATTGCCGGGGAGGTTGCCCCCTTTAAGGCGGCCCGGTCCGCCGTAAGAACTTACTGCGCAGCGGGAGCCGGCGCCGGCGTGGCCGAGGCGCTCGCGCGCCAGCCGGCCTTCTTCGGCGCGGGAGCGACCCCGGGCTTCGGATAATCCGCGGCGACCTGGCGGTTCGAGGTCGGGACGATCCGCACGGCGCCCTTGGCATTATTGCGCCAGCCGTTCGGATCGGCATACTCTTCGCCGCTGTGGTTCAGGCCGGTGACCTGGTCTTCCAGGCCGGTGCCGTAGCCCTGGCGGATGATCGTGGGCGTGACAAAGACCAGCAGGTTGCGCTTGACGCGGGAGTTGACCTTTTCCTGGAAGGCGTAGCCGAGGATCGGGATATCGCCGAGGATCGGAACCTTGGTGCGGTTCTTGGTCACTTCATCCTGGAGCAGGCCGCCGATGGCCAGCGTGTCGCCGCTCTTGATGAGAACGTTCGAGTCGAGCGTGCGCTTGTCGATGACCGGGCTGGTCACCGTGGTGCCGCTAAAGATGAAGGTGGCGTCGCCGACCTTGTTGCTGATCTCGGGCTGCACGCTCATCGAGATGAAGTCATCCTTGTTGATCGAGGGCGTGACCACGAGGGTGTTGCCGAACTCCTTGTCCTGGAACCCGCTGAATACGGCCTGCGCGGTCTGCTCATTGAAGTTGAGCTGCGGCACCGGCTGCTGGCGGACGATCTTGATCGTAGCCTTCGTGTTGTTCGAGGTCACCACCCGGGGGTGGGCGAGAAATTCCGCGTCGCTGTCTTCGTTGAGGAGACGGAGCGTCGCCGACATCTGCGGCACGCTCAGGATCGCGAACTGGCCGGCCACCGCGCTGCCCAGCGAGGAGAGGCTGTTCGCGTTGCGGAGGAAGTTGCCGGCGTTGCCGAAGAGGTTCTGGCCCTGGACCAGCGTGTTGACGATCGCGTTGTTGCTGGTGGTGCCGCTGCCGGTAATCGAAGACGAATTTCCCGTCGTCGTGGCGTTGCCGGATGTCGTGGTGGTCGGGATGATCCCCGTGCCGCCCGCCTGGGAGGCATTGGCATTTGTGTTCCCGGTGATCGACCCCGAGTTCGTCACCGAGTTGGTCACGCCATTGGTGAACGTGCTCGTCGAGTTGTTCGAACCGGCGAGGGTGAAGGTCTGTGGCGAACCGGAGCCACCGAAGACGCCGCCCCAGTTGATGCCGTAGCTCTGGCGGGGATTGGACGTCACTTCCACGAGGCGCGCTTCGATCATGACCTGCTGGGTCGGGCGATCGATGCTCGTGAGGAAGGTCTGGATCTTTTCCATGTTCGAGCGGTTCTCACGGAAGTAGACCGTGTTCGTGCGCTGGTCGAACTGGGGAGCCACGCCGCTCTGGAGCTGCGTGCCGAGCAAGGGGAGGATCTTCTCCGCCTGTGCGTAGCTGAAGGTGTAGTTGCCGCTCTCCGTGGGCTCCTTGGCCTTTTCCGCCGCGGTCTTGATGAAGAACACGTCGTTCTTGCCCTTGTCCATGATCAACCCCTTCGACTCGACGATGATCTCAATGGCTTCCTTCGGCGACTTGTCCTCGAGACGCATCGTGACCGTGCCGCCCGTGGTCTGAACTGACTCGCTCACGACGAGGTTCATCTTGGCCTGGCGGGCGAGCGTGCGAAGCACGAGGTCGATGGGGTCGCCTTGAAAATCATTCAACCGCGCCGCGCCCGGAGGCAGGGCGGGAACGCCGGTCGTTGCCGGAGCCCCGGGAACAGCCGCGCCGGGAGCGCCTGGCAGGGTGTCTCCTGGAGCGGGTGGAATCACCTGCTGCGAACCTGGCACTTGGATCGGAGGCTCGATCGGCGCCGGAAGGGCCGGCGGCGTCGCCTGCGCGATGGGGGGAGCGATTGGTTCCTGCGCGTAGCCTGCACTCACGGAGAGAACGGCGAGTGCGCAGAGGGATTTTTGGAATTTGGCCATGGTGTGAGCTTTCGGTTCGAGGTTGGTAAACTTCGATAGAGCACGTGGCAGGCCATGGGTGAGATCGATTCACAAATGGAGAGAATTATCTCACCCACGAGAATAAATGGCTCTCAGATGTGATTGAGTGAGATTGCGATCCTGATAAAAAGAACAGGTAATGGCTGATAAAGTTTCCAGGAAGGCGGAAGATGAGAATCGGTAGCGCTCAAGTGCGGAAGTATTCAGTGTTCAGGATCCAGTGTTCAGTGTGTTTCCGCGGCGCGCTGGGCACTGACTACTGAACACTGACTTCTGACTACTTTCCCCTGAGTCCCATTCAGAGAGCCTCAGAGCCCCATCACCGCATCCACAAACGCCTTCATCTTCCCCTCATCCTTCCTCCCAGGCGCACGCTCCACCCCACTTGCCACATCCACCGCATACGGTCGCACCGCTTGCACAGCTTCAGCGACATTCTCCGGCTTCAGCCCTCCCGCGAGCGCGATCCGAAGCCCAGGAAACCGCCGCACCGCTTCGGCGGCCACCTGCGGGTCGAGTCGCAAGCCGGTCCCGCCGTAGGCGTTGTCCGCGTGGGCATCGAGCAGAATGTGCGGCGTGGAAAACCGGTCCGCCCTGTCGAGCGAGGCCGCATCCCGGACACGGAGTGCCTTCAGAAACGGGTAGCCCAACCGCGCAAACTCCGCGCAGTAGTCTTCGTCTTCATCCCCGTGGAACTGCACGAGATCGATCGCCGGATGTCCCGCCACCCGGCGGGCTTCCTCCAGTGGCACATTCACGAGCACGGCAACCCGCGTGACAAACGGCGGCAGCGACGCGATCCAAGCCGCCTCGCGTTCGAGGACCACACACCGCGGCGACCCCGGAAACAGATTGAAACCCAGTGCATCCGCTCCCAGCGCCACCGCCGACTGGGCATCGGCGGCATTGGTCAGCCCGCAAATTTTCACCCGGACTCGAGCACTCACAGTTCGCTGGCCCCCGGCTTGTTTGGCATTCCCGGGAAACGCACCCCGGCCATGGTCTGGGTGATGTTGTCCACGCCCGCACTCGTCCGCGATTCGGAGAGAAACACGATGCCTTCGCGGCAGAAGAGGCTGAGGTAGTAGGTCATGGCGTGGCGTCAGCATGACGGAGGTAGCCGGGGGACGCAAAGGGCAACTGCGGATTGAGAAAGTAATCAGTAATCAGTGCCCAGTAACCAGTGGTCCCTCGCGCGGCGGCGCTCTCACTGATTACTGAAAACTGATTACTGATTACTTCCCCCTTCTGCCTTTCTGCGTTTAGCATCCGCCGCGTGCGCGCCATCTTCCCCTTGTTGCTCCTCGTTTGGGTCCTGAAATCGAGCGTCTGCGCGCAGGACACGAGCGACGAAGAGAAGAGAAAACAATTTCTCAAGGCACGCGAGGAAATGCGCACGTCGCCCATCACGCCGGCGCCGCAGGGCTCTCCCAAGCCGAAGCCCAAGCCGATCCAGCCCGCCGTCACGCCCGCTCCCGAAACACCGGCGCCCAAACCGGCCACCCCCGAACCCGACGCCACACCCCGGCCCAAGCCCAAGCCCGAGATGGAAGCGACGCCGAAGCCCAAACCGAAGCCAGAGCCGGAGGCGACACCCAAGCCCAAGCCACCGCCGGCCACGCCCGTGCCGGTGCCGCCGGCGCCGGTGACGCCACGCGGCGTCCTCCCCAAAGGACCGATGCCCGCGCCCGTCGTGATCGAGAAGTCCGGCTTTGAGGACCAGCGCGTCCAGCCCGCCCCACCGGCCGGGTGGTTCGATAAATGGAAATACCTGACCAAACCCATCCGGACGGAGATCGACCACGCCCCGGTCCTGGCCCATCGCTGGCGCTACATCGTAGTCCACAACAGCGGCACGCGGCAGGGCAATGCCAAGGCCTTCGACTACTACCATCTGCACGTCCGCAAGATGCAGAACGGACTCGCCTATCATTTCGTGATCGGCAATGGCACTTCCACCGGCGACGGCGAGATCGAAATCGGCAACCGGTGGCGCCGGCAGATTCAAGGGGGCCACGTCCATAGCGATTACCTCAACAATATCGCCCTCGGCATTTGCCTGGTCGGCGATTACAACCGCGATACCCCGACCACGAAACAATTGGAGGCCTGCGAGGAACTGATCCGTTATCTCCGTCTCCGCGTCGGCAAGATCGACCGGCAATTCGCCATCGTGAAAGCGCACCGGGAAATCAATCCGCCCCGCTGGCCCACCGACTGCCCCGGCGACAAGTTCCCGTATCGCTGGCTGCACGGAAAATTCGACCAGGCCGAAAAATAGAAAAGTTTCTGGTCCAAAGTTTCTGGTTTCTTCGGGCGGTGCTTGCACTGCTGCGAGTTCCTGAATTTCCCAGCGACGGATTGGCCGAATCCAATTCCCGGCCAGCCGCGAATTCTATGTCACACGGATTTGCTTCGGTCTTCGTTCCCGCACTGGAGAACTTTAAGCCTTAAACTTTAAACCAGAAACACGTTCCGATGAACATCGGCCTCACCGGCGCCTCCGGCCTCATCGGCCGCAAGATCCTCGACCTCGCGCTGCGGCGCGGGCATGAGATCATCGCTTTCACGCGAAACCCGCAGCATGCCATCCCAGGTTGCACCATGCGCCCGTTCTCGCTGGAAGAGCCACCAGACATCACGAGTTGCGAGGCGATCATTCACCTCGCCGGAGAAAGCGTGGCGGGACTTTGGACCGCGGCGAAGAAGCGGCGCATCGTCGCGAGCCGGGTGCAGGGAACTCGCCGCATTGCCGAGGCGATCAATGCCGCGTCCACGAAACCGGAGGTGCTGGTCAGCGGCTCCGCCGTCGGCTTCTACGGAGATCGAGGCGAGGAGGAGTTGACCGAAACCGCGGGCGGCGGCACTGGATTCCTCGCGGACACGGTCCGGGCTTGGGAAGCGGAGGCGGCAAAGGCGCAGGGTGTGCGCGTCGCCGTGGTCCGCACCGGCATCGTCCTCGGCATCGGCGGCGGCGCCCTGCCGCTAATGCGGATCCCCTTCCGCCTCGGTGTGGGCGGGCGGCTCGGCAGCGGGCGCCAGTGGATGCCGTGGATTCACCTCGACGACACCGCGCAACTCTTCTTGTTCGCCGTGGAAAATCTCGACGTCCACGGCCCCCTCAACGGCGCCGCTCCCTGGCCCGTGCGCAACGAGGAGTTCACCCGCGTGCTGGCCAAAGCCGTCCACCGGCCCGCCTTCATTCCCGTCCCGGCCTTTGTCTTAAAAGCAGCCCTGCGAGGCTTCTCCGCGGAACTTCTCGACAGCAAACGGGTGCTGCCCGCCGCCGCACTGGAACACGGATTTGGGTTCCGATTCCCGGAACTGGAGGGAGCCTTGAAGAACTTGCTGCCCTAGCACGACTCCGCGAAATGCTTGGAAAAATCGAGCCGCGCCCCAGAATCGTTCCTTCGGATCATCGCCGCGCATTGCTGTAGACGGGCGTGGCTATCCACCATCCACTATCCACTTTTCTCATGAGCGCCCCGCAAAATGTCATCGCCATCGTCTACGACTACGACCAGACGCTTTCTCCCAATTACATGCAGGACGAGGTCATATTCCCGACCTTCGGCATCGATTCGAAGAAATTCTGGAGCCGCTGCCATGTGCTCGTGAAAGAAGAGGGCTACGACAACGAACTCGCCTATATGAAGGCGCTCCTCGACTACCTGGAGATCGACCGCCCGACCAATGCCCGCCTGCGAGAACTGGGAGCCGGCCTCCAATTCTTCCCCGGGTTGCCCGAGATGTTCGAGGAGTTCCGGCACAAGCTGCTCACTCCCCAGCACGAGGCGCATGGGATCAAAGTCGAGCACTACATCATCTCCAGCGGGATGAAGGTGCTCATCGAAGGCTCCCGCCTCGCGCCCTACATCAAGGCCATGTTCGGCTGCGAATTCGCGGAGGACCGCGAAGGCCGCATCTCCTTCCCCAAACGCGCGATCAGCCACACACAAAAGACCCAGTTCCTCT
>Ga0070658_10001201_pt1 | contig 22187 bp, 19 predicted proteins | sample KBSC13metaG_FD_64664 | JGI IMG/M metagenome (GOLD analysis project Ga0070658, IMG submission 64664) | Corn rhizosphere microbial communities from Kellogg Biological Station, Michigan, USA - KBS C1-3 metaG | ecosystem: Host-associated > Plants > Roots > Rhizosphere > Soil ...
GCTAGGCCAGATACGTCGCGGCTTGCCTCAGCACCGCCGCGCACTCGGGGCCGCCGACCGTCAGCTTCTCGTGCGCCACGATCAGCCGCTTCAGGCGCGGCGTCTCGGCCAGCCGTTCAAGCTGGCGGCGCAGGATCGCGCGATCCTTCACCACCAGCAGCCTGAACAGGCGATGGACGCGCGGCCCGGGCGCGGAGCCGACCAGGGTGCCGAACACCCGACCAAGGAGATCGGTCTTCAGGTCCATGTTGAAGACGACGTCGCCCAGGACCAGCGTGAGGCCGTCCTCGGACTCGACGGTCATCACGCCCTCCTGGTCGCCGATGCCATCCAGCGGCGAGAGGACCACCGTCTCATTCGAAGGGAAGTCCTCGAACGTCCCGTCGGCCCGCTGCACGCGCTCGACGGTGGGGCGGGCCCCGCGCGGGACCAGCACCAGCAGGTCCGGGTAGCGGCGCTTGAACGCGGGCAGGTCCAGGCGGTGGTACCGGTTGGGGATCACCAGAAAGGCCGGCTGCCCCCAGGCCTCCAGCTCCTTCATCAGCGGCTCTTCCAGCGCGATGGCGCTGTTGATGACCAGCCGCCCGTCCGTCATGCGGGCGATGACCATGTTCCGGCGCATCGACATGCCGGGCAGCGAGCCCTCCACACGCCACAGGTTCTCGGTCAGCTTCTGCAAGGGGCCGTGCGCGCGCACCACCCATTCGGTCGTCGGCTTCGCCATATTGCCCCGCCTCATGTGGGGGCGGTCGGGGGGCGAGGCAAGGGGCGGTGGGGACGCCGCACGCAGGCTCCTGGCCCGCCACGGGAATTGACACCGTACCGACCGGTTGGTATGTCACTGATCCGTGGTCGCTCCCAGCGCGAAAGACAAGCTGCTCGACGCCTCGCTGTCCCTGATCCGCGAGCGCGGCTTCACCGCCACCACCGTCGACGAGCTGTGCGCGCGGGCCGGGGTGACGAAGGGGGCGTTCTTTCACCACTTCGAGAGCAAGGACGCCCTGGGCGTGGCGGCCGTCGCGCACTGGTCAACCTTCGCGAGCGCCCTGTACCAGATGGAGGCGTATCGCCAGGCGCCTGATGCGCTCTCTCGCGTGCGCGCGTACCTGGCGGTGCGCAAGTCACTGATCCGCGGCGACCTGTCCCAGTTCACCTGCCTGGCCGGCACGATCGTGCAGGAGACCTTCGCCTCGCACCCCGCCCTGCGGGCGGCCTGCGCCGACAGCATCTTCGGCCACGCCGACGGCCTGAGGGACGACTTCGCCGCCGCGATGAAGGAGCGCGGCGTGCGCGGGAGCGTCACGGCCGAGAGCCTGGCCGCCCACACCCAGTGCGTCCTGCAAGGGGCGTTCGTCCTGGCCAAGGCGCGCGGCGACGGGGCGATCGCCCTCGAATCGATCGAGCACCTCGAGCGCTACATCGACCTGCTGTTCGGCGACCCCGCCGCCGCGCCGTCGAAGTCCAGACCGCACCTCAAATCATCAACCCCGACAACGAAGAAGAGGAGAACCCCATGAATCCAGTCGTCCACTTCGAGCTCCCCTACGAGAACGCCGAACGCGCCGCCGCGTTCTATCGCGCCGCCTTCGGCTGGCAGACCCAGCACTACGGCCCCGAGATGGGCAACTACGTGGTGGTCACCACCGCGACCAAGGACGTGCGGCCGGACGTGCCGCGGGGCTCGATCAACGGCGGGCTGTACCAGAAGAAGGCCGACATGCCGGCGCAATATCCGTCGATCGTCATCGGCGTGGACGACATCGAGACCGCGATGCGCGCCGTGCGCGAGGCGGGCGGCGAGGTGCTGGGCCAGCCGGTGCAGATCCCGGAGGTGGGACTGTACGTCTCCTTCCTGGACACCGAGCGGAACCGCAACAGCCTGCTACAGCCCAACCCGATGATGAAGAAGTGACGGCCGGCGATCGCCCGCCGCGGCGTCCTGGACCCCGGCGGCGGCGCGCTCACATCAGCGGCGCGCGAAGCGTTGCCACACCCCGCCGATGCGACGCTCGTGCGGCATGAAGGCCAGCTTGTAGGCCATGGAGTGGTTCTCGCTGATGGCCAGGCCCAGGTACAGCCAGTCCAGGCCCATCTGCCGCGCCAGCGCGACCTGGGTGAGGATCGAGTACGTGCCCAGCGACAGCGCCGCGTGGGCGGGATCCCAGAACGTGTAGACGGCGGACAGCGAGCGCTCGCCGCGGTCCACGATGGCGACCCCCGCCAGCTTGCCGGCCACGGTGTAGCGCAGCTCGAAACCCTCGGCGCAGCTGGTCGCGAAGTAGCTCTCGTACTCCGCCGACTCGAGGGGAGGGCGGCCGTCCTGATCCAGATGCCTGCCGCTCTGATGGAGCCGATACAGCGCCAGCCGCGCCTCGTCCACCTCGATCCGCCCCACCGAGACGGTCACCGCCGCGTCGCCCTTGGCCTGGGCCCTCGCCTGCGAGCGCGAGGGGACGAACGCCGCCACGTCGATGCGCAGCGGCTCGCAGGCGGCGCACGAGGGGCACTGCTGGTTGTACAGCATCAGGCCGGCGCGGCGGTCGCCGGCGGCCAGTCGCTGATCGAGCTCGGCCGGCGTCAATTGCCGGGACGGCAGGCGCAGGGGCCGCCGGGCGCGCCGATCCGGCAGGTACGAGCAGGCTTCCTCCTCGTCGTGGACCACCAGCTCGGGCGGCGTGACGGGCAACAGGCGCGCCGGCATCGCCTCACCAGTGCAGGCGGGTCTTCAGCTCGCCGGCCAGCAGGTCGGCCATGATCTGGTTCTCGGCCGGGTTGGGGTGATACTGGCAGGCGGCCTTGTCCGAGGTCTGCGCCTGGATCTTGTCGAAGAACTCGATGTTCGTGTCACCGGCCGCCTGCCGCGCGCTGACGACGGCGGTCAGGTGGCCGCGGATGGTGTCCAGATCGCTGCCGCTCAGCAACGGACCGATGATGCAGACGATCAGCGCGTTCGGGTACTTCATGCGGATGGCCTGGGTCAGTCCCAGGTAGGCGTCACGGAAGGGCATACCCGGATCGCCCTTGCCGTTGCTGATGTCGTTCGTGCCCAGGTTGATGACCACGGCCTGCGGCGCCACGGAGAAGTCCCAGGCCGGTGCGGCGCTGCCCGTCAGCGTGCGGCCGTAGACCATGGGCATGGTGTTCATCATGTCGCCGCCGTAGTTGCGGTAGGCGCCCTGTCCCGACGTCGCGATCGTGCTCAGCTCGGCGCCCAGCGATCGCGCCGCCACGGCCGCGTAGGTGTCCCAGTGACTCTCGGTGGGGTAGCAGTCGTTGTCGCCCAGCTTGCCCAGCGTGCCGTATCCGCAGGTGATCGAGTCGCCCACCACCTCGATCAGCCTGCCGGAGGGGCCAGGGGGCGCCATCAGGGCGCCGCCGCCCCCCACGGTCAGCCCCATCAGCTGCGAGTTCCCCTGGGCGCCTTCGGTCTGGCGGTAGAGCGCGACGGTGTGGACCCCGGCGTCGAGACCGCTGGCCAGCATGTACGTGGACTGGCCTGCGGCGGCGGTGAAGACCGGCTTGGGCACGTCGTCGACGACCGTCTTGAACAGCGTGGCGCTGGCGCCGTTGTTCAGGCTGGCCGACAGCGACGTCCCGGTGAACCTGGCCACGAAGCCCGTGCCCGACCAGGCGAACCGGGGATGCTGGGGGTCCGTCACCAGATCGACGCGCCCGAACCAGCGCACACCGGCGGCGACGATGCCGCCGTTGCCTGAGCCACCCACGCCGCCAGCGCCGCCGCCAGCGCCGCCGCTGCCCGTCGCCCCGCCCGCGCCCATGGCCCCGCCGGTGGGGGCGCTGCCCCCGGTGGCCGGTGCGCCACCGCTGCCGGGCAAGCCGCCGCTGCCCGTGACACCGCCAGAGCTGGCGCCGCCGCTGCCCAGACCGCCGCTGCCGGTAACGCCGCCGCCACCCGTCAGTCCGCCGCTGCCGGTGGCCTGTGCGCCGCCGCTGCCGTGCGTACCGCCCGACGCGCCGCCGGAAACGCCGCCCGACGCGGCGCCGGAGCTGCCGCCCGACGCGGCGCCGGAGGTGCCGCCAGAGCTGGTGCCCGCGCCGCCCGTCCCGCCGCCGCCGTCGGCGCCCGCGTCGCCGGACGATTCGCCACCGCCGCCGCAGCCGAGCAGCGCCAGCGCCCCGGCGAGAGTGAAGGCCACCAGCGTCTGAAAGCGGTCGCGCGTCAGAACCGTCATCTGCTCATCGTCTCAGGTGAGGAGCGCCGGTTCAACGCCTGGCGCCGCCTCACGTCACGATCTGCAGCTGTCGCCGGTAGTGCTGCACCAGCTCGTTCTCGGACCCGAGGTGCTCGAACAGCGCCAGCATCGCCAGCCGGGCAGCGTCGTCGCGGAACTTGCGCTGCCGGGCGACGATGGTCAGCAGCTCTTCCAGCGCCCCGCCGTAGTCGCCTGCCACCGCCAGCGCGCAGGCCAGCGCGTAGCGGGCCTGCCAGTTCTTGTCGTCGGTGGCGATGGCCGCGCGCGCCTTGTCGGCGCCGCCGAACGCCGCCGCCTCGGCCGCGAACCCCGCCAGCCGGCGCAGCGACGCCGCCCGCTCCGCCAGCGGTCCCTGCTCCAGGCGATCGAGCACGGGGCCGGCCTCCTCGGCGCGCCCGCCCGTGATGTACAGCCGGGCGAGCTCCCACGCCGCCTCGTCGCCGAGCTGGCGATCGTCGAGCACGTCGCGCAGCAGCGCCGCGGCGTCGTCGGTCCGATTCTCGGCCAGCGCGGCCCGTGCCTGTCCCAGCTTCACGCTCGCTTCCGACGGAACCAGCCGCTGCAGGAAGGCGCGCACGGCCTCCAGGCTCTGCGCACCGACGAACTCGTCCGCCACCTGTCCGCCCACGAACGCCTTCACCGCGGGGATGCCCTGGATCTGGAACGCCGCGGACAGCTCCGGGTTCTGGTCGGTGTCGACCTTCACCATCTCGACCTTGCCGTCCAGCGCCGCCACCTCCCGCTCCAGCATCGGGCCCAGCACCCGGCAAGGCCCGCACCAGGGCGCCCAGAAGTCCACCACCACGGGCACCGTCTTCGACCGCTCGACGACGGCCGTGGCGAACTCTCGCCCGCTGATGTTCCGCACCGGCCCCTCGGTCGAGGCGACTGTCTGATCTGAGGACATCCCCGAATTCTGGACAGACGGGCGAAGGACGCAAGCCGTGGCGCGGTCTTGCCGGGACGACGGCGCGCGACTCGCGGCCGGCGGGGTACCACGGCAGGCAGGCGTCGACCCCGAATAGATCATCGCGCCGCCAAGCAGCGCCACGACGGCATCGCGCGGCGCCGTCGACTGCGCTGACGTGCGAACGCGAGCGTCACTTCCGGCGCCTGTTCCGCCGCGCGCCGGGTGACGTGATCGTGTCCCCTTTGTGACAATCATGTGACGGCCGCGGGCGCGACGCGGAGTTGTCGCGGACGCGTCGGGGGAACGGCCGGACACCGAAATCTGCGTGCTACAGTGCGCGCCGATGCTTCAACACACGAGCAAGGAGTTCGATCAAGATCTGAAGATCCTCCGCGCTCGCCTCTCCGCCATGGCCGAGCGCGCCTCGACGCAGATCGCGATGGCGATGGAGGCGCTGAGCGAGCAGAGCGACGATCTGGCGCGACAGGTGATCGCCAACGACGCCGCCATCGACAACGACGAGAACGAGATCGATCGCATGGCCATGCACATCCTGGCCACGCGTCACCCGGTGGCGTCGGACCTGCGCTTCGTCACCATGGCGCTGAAGTTCGTGGTGGACGTGGAGCGCATCGGTGACCTGGCGGTGGGGATCGCCAGGCGCGCGCTGGAGCTGAACCGGCTGCCGCTGCTGGAGGCGCGCGGCGACCTGACGAACCTGGCCGGCATGGTGCAGAAGAATCTGTACGTCGCCATCGACAGCTTCGTGCGCGGTGACGCCGAGCAGGCCGACGCGGTCATCCGCGCCGACGTGGAGATCGATCGCCTGAACGCCACCCTGTTCGCGCAGTTCATGGCCCACGTGGCGGCCGATCCCGCCACCGTCACGCGCGTGCTGCCGCTCAGCTCGGTGTGCCGCTACCTCGAGCGGGTCGGCGACCACGTCAAGAACCTGGCCGAGGAGGTCATCTTCATGGTCGAGGCGACGGACGTCAGGCATCGCGTCGTCACTTGAACGGAGGCGATTCGTTTCACATCCGTCACAAATTGCACCGAGATCTCACCAATCTCGTCACACAAGTAGCCTACGGTAGGTGCCGGTCCGGATTGGACGAAACGTCGGTCTGGCTGAAGCAACGGTGGAGCCGAAGAGCCGCTGCTGCAGCGACCAAGACGGACCTCCGCAAAAGCTTGTGACCCGCACCTACAAGGAGAAATCGCAAAATGTCTAAGAGCTCGATTCTGACCTGGGCCCTGGCGGTCGTTGGCTTGAGCCTGACCGCGCCACGCCTTGCCTCAGCCGCCGGCACGACGTTGAACGGCAGTGGTTCGACCCTGTCGAAGCCCTATCAGGAAGTGGCCATCGAGGAGTTCAAGAAGGCGCACAAGGAGCTGACCATCAACTACGGCGGCGGTGGCAGCGGCAAGGGGCGCCAGGATCTGGCCGACATGGTGGTCGACTTCGCGGGCTCCGACTCGCCCTACAAGGAAGCCGACATGGCGAAGATCAAGGGGGGCGAGGTGCTGTACTTCCCCATCTTGCTGGGGCCGATCACGGTCAGCTACAACGTCAGCGGCGTCGACAAGCTGAACCTGTCGCCCGAGACCATCGCCAAGATCTTCCAGCGCGACATCAAGAAGTGGAACGACAAGGCCATCGCCGCCGAGAACGCCGGCGCGAAGCTGCCCGACGAGGACATCGTGGTCGCCCACCGCGCCGACGGCTCGGGCACCACGCAGAACTTCACCGAGTACCTGAACGGCGCCGCCAAGGGCGTGTGGAAGCTGAAGAGCGGGTCGACCGTCGAGTGGCCCTCGGACACGCAGGCCGGCCAGGGCAACGGCGGCGTCGCCCAGATCGTGAAGTCGACCAAGGGCGCCATCGGCTACGTCGATCTGTCGGACGCCAAGGCCTCGGGCCTGAAGTTCGCCAGCGTGAAGAACCAGGCCGGCAAGTTCGTCGAGCCGACCACCGCGGCCGCGTCCGCCGCCGGCGACGGCATCGAGGTGAAGCCGAACCTGCTGTTCAGCGCCCTGAACGCCAAGGGTGACAGGTCGTACCCCATCACCTGCCAGACCTGGGTGATCGCCTACGCCAAACAGACCGACAAGGCGAAGGCGGACGCGCTGAAGGCGTACCTGAAGTTCCTGGTCAAGGACGGCCAGAAGCTGCTGAGCGAGATCGACTACGCGCCGCTGCCGAAGAGCCTGGAGGACAAGGCGATGAAGCAGCTCGAGAAGATACAGGTCAAGTAGTTCATGCAAGCGCTCGATCTGCGCGGAAACAAGGCCTACCTGGACCGGGCCTTTCGCTGGTCCGCGGCCGGGGCGGCCGCGCTGGTGCTCCTCATCCTGGGCCTGATCGCCGTCACCATCACGGGGCGGTCGCTGCCGGTGTTCCACGAGATGGGGTTGAAGTTCTTCACCACCACGCGCTGGTCTCCCCCTGACGCGCTCTTCGGGGCTCTGCCGTTCATCTGGGGCACGGCGTTCACGGCGCTGATCGCGCTGCTGATCGCCGTTCCCATCAGCCTGGGCATGGCGCTGTTCATGACCCAGGTGGCGCCGCCGCCGATCCGGCGGCCCATGGTTTACCTGATCGATCTCCTGGCCGGCGTACCCTCGGTGGTGTTCGGGCTGTGGGGCGTGCTGGTGCTGTCCCAGCACTTCGGGCTGGGACGATCGTTCCTGACCGCCGGGATCATCCTGGCCATCATGATCATCCCCATCATCACGTCGCTGTCGCGCGAGGTGATCGAGACGACGCCACCCGGCGACAAGGAGGGCGCGCTGGCGCTGGGCTGCACGCGCTGGGAGATGATCGGGGCGGCGGTGATCCCGCACAGCGCGGGCGGCCTGGTGGGCGCGGTGATGCTGGGGCTGGGGCGGGCCATGGGCGAGACGATCGCCGCGGCGCTGGTCATCGGCTCGGCGCTGGGCCAGTTGACGCTGCACGCGCTGTCGCCGGGCAACTCGATGCCCGCGGTGATCGCCAACGAGTGGGGCGAGGCGGACACGCTGCACAAGTCGGCCCTGATCGCGCTGGCGGTCACGCTGTTCGTCATCACCATCGTCGTCAACCTGATCGCGACGGCGATCGTGCAGCGTTCGATGAGACGAGCCCAAGGGCTGTGATTGGAACCGTGATGGAACTGGCGCAGGAAACAGAAGCAGCCGCCGCGCCGCCCGATCTGACCGCCAAGCAGAGCTGGCGCTCGGTGAAGAGCGCGGTGATGACGTCGCTGATGATCGGTTCGGTGGTGGCCATCGCCGCGCCGCTGATCGCGGTGCTGTGGGCGGTGCTGACCCGCGGCGCCTCGGTGGCGTTCCATCAGTTCCCCGACTTCTTCGTGAAGGACATCCCCAACATCGCGCGCCGTGCGGGCGGCGGAATGGGGCCGGCCATCCTGGGCACGCTGATGGTGACCGGGGCCGCCACCTGCATCGCGGTGCCGCTGGGCGTGATGGGCGCCGTCTACCTGCACGAGTACGGCGGCAAGAACCACTTCTCGCGGCTGGTCCGCTTCATGTCCACCGTCATGAGCGGCGTGCCGTCGATCGTGATGGGCCTGTTCATCTACATCGTCTGGACGCTGCACTTCGGCTACTCGGCCTTCGGCGGCGCGCTGGCGCTGGCCTGCCTGATGTTGCCGGTCGTCATCGGCGCGACGGAGCAGATGCTGCGCCTGGTTCCCAATCATCTGCGCGAGGCCTCGTACGCGCTGGGCACCTCGAAGAGCCGCACCATCTCGACGGTGGTGCTGCCGGCGGCGCTGCCAGGCATCGTGTCCGGCTCGCTGCTGGCGGTGGCGCGCGCGGCGGGCGAGACGGCGCCGCTGCTGTTCGCGGTGGGCGCGGCGAACGAGTACAACCCGCACCTGTTCGAGGAAGCGAACACGGCCCTGTCGATCCAGATCTTCGGCAACGCGACGTCGTCGTTCGCGGCCGCGCAGGATCGAGCCTGGGGCGCCGCGCTGACGCTGGTGCTGGTGACGTTTCTGGCAACCCTGGCCGCGCGTGTGTTCACCGCACGCATCGCAAGGAAGAGGTAAGTCATGCTGACCGAAGAGAGCGAAGAATCACCCGCCCGCCCGCACCGCAGTCCGTCGGTCGTGAAGCCCGTCGAGGTGAGTCAACCCATGGCGTCCAGCAAGCCGGATTCGGCGGTGGTGTTCGACCTGGAGAACGTCGAGGTCTACTACGGCGCGTTCCGGGCGGTCAGCCGCGTGAACATGAAGATCCACAAGAACGAGATCACGGCGTTCATCGGACCTTCAGGCTGCGGAAAGACCACCGTGCTACGCAGCTTCAACCGCATGCACGACGTGACGCCGGGGGCGCGCGTGGCGGGCGGCCTGCGCTACCGGGGCGCCGAGCTGTACGGCCCGAACGTATCGGCCACGGAGGTGCGCCGCCGCATCGGCATGGTGTTCCAGAAGCCGAACCCGTTCCCGAAGAGCATCTACGACAACGTCGCCTTCGGCCCGCGCATGAGCGGCATCGCGAAGTCGAAGGCGGATCTGGACGGCATCGTCGAGAAGTCGCTGCGCAGCGCCGCCCTGTGGGACGAGGTGAAGGATCGCCTGAAGGCCTCGGCCCTGGGCATGTCGGGGGGACAGCAGCAGCGCCTTTGCATCGCCCGCACCATCGCCGTGGGACCCGAGGTGGTGCTGATGGACGAGCCGTGCAGCGCGCTCGATCCCATCGCCACCGCGCGCATCGAGGAGCTGATGCGCGAGCTGAAGAGCAGCTTCACCATCGTCATCGTCACGCACAACATGCAGCAGGCGGCGCGCGTCAGCGACCGGACGGCGTTCTTCACCACGGAGGTCGATCCCAGGTCCGACCGCCGCACCGGCACGCTGGTCGAGTACGACCAGACCACGAAGATCTTCTCGAACCCCGGCGACGAGCGGACGGAGAACTACATCACCGGCCGCTTCGGTTGAGCCGGCGGGCGTGCCGGCCGGGCCGCGTCTCGCGAGGAGCGCGGGCGGCCGCGGCGCTCGTGGTGAGCGGCGGCGCGGTGGTAGCATTCCGCGCGTGGCGGAGACGCGGAGGACGATCTGCAACCGGGACTGCCCCGATGCCTGCAGCATCGTGGCGACGGTCGAGGAGGGGCGGGTGGTCAAGCTGGCGGGGGATCCCGACCATCCCGTCACGCGCGGCTTTCTGTGCTGGCGCACCAATCACTTCCTGAACCTGCAGTACGGCCCCGAGCGGCTGACCGAACCGCTGCTGCGGGGCGCTGACGGCGTCCACCGGCCGGTGTCCTGGGAGGCGGCGCTCGACTTCGCGGCGGCGCGCCTGCTCGCGATCCGGGCCGAGTCCGGACCGGCCGCGATCCTGCACTACCGCAGCGGCGGCTCGCTGGGGATCCTGAAGGTGCTGTCGGACGCCTTCTTCGAGGCCTTCGGTCCCGTCACGGTGAAGCGCGGCGACATCTGCTCGGGGGCCAGCGAGGCCGCGCAAGAGACCGACTTCGGCGAGTGCGAGAGCCATGACCTGTTCGATCTGCTGAACGCGCGCCAGATCGTGCTGTGGGGCAAGAACGTGCTGGTGTCCAGCCCGCACACGGTGCCGGTGCTGCGCCAAGCGCGGGCCCACGGCACCGAGCTGACGCTGATCGATCCGGTCTGGAACCGCACCGCCGACCTGTGCGCCCGATACTGGCAGCCGCGGCCAGGCGGTGACTTCGCGCTGGCGATGGCGGTGGCGCGGCGCCTGTTCGAGCGCGGCGCGGTGTCAACGGCGGCCGCCGCCCGCTGCGACAACGTCGACGCCTTTCGCGCGATGGCCTTCGCCCGCGAGACCGGCGCCTGGTGCGCCGACGCGGACCTGCCGGTCGAGGCGGCGGACGAGCTGGCGGCGCGGCTCGCGGCCGGACCGACGGCGATCCTGGTCGGTTGGGGCATGGGGCGGCGCGCGTATGGCGGCGCCACCGTGCGCGCGCTGGACGCACTGTGCGCGCTGAGCGGCAACCTGGGCGTGCCGGGCGGCGGCGTTTCGTACTACTACCGGCGCCGGCGCGCGTTCGACACCGCGCCCGCGTACGGCGGGGCGCGCCGGCCGCCCCCGCGCACGCTGGCCGAACCGCTGCTGGGTGCCGAGTTGCTGGCGGCCAAGGACCCGCCCGTGCGCGCGGTGTGGGTGACGGCGGGGAATCCCGCGGCGATGCTGCCCGACTCGAACGCGGTCGCGCAGGCGCTGGCCACGCGCGAGCTGGTCATCGTCACCGATCCGTTCATGACGGACACCGCCCGCCTGGCGCATCTGATCCTGCCGACGCCCACGCTGCTGGAGGACGACGATCTGGTGGGCGCGTACGGGCACCACTACATCGGCGCCTCGCAACCGGTGGTGCCGCCCCCGCCCGGCGTGCGCAGCGATCTGCAGATCATGCAGGGGCTGGCGGCGCGCGTGGGCCTGGCCGACCGGTTCGCGGGCACGCCCGCCGAGTGGAAGCGGCGGTTCGTGGCGCCGGCCGCGGTGGCTGCCGGCGTCACCGCGGAGGGACTGGAGGCGGGGGCGGTGCGGAACCCGCTGTCGCCCACGGTGTTGTTCTCGGATGGTCGCGTGCCCACGGCGTCCGGTCGGGTGAACCTGATCGAATCGGCGCCGCCTGCGGGCGGGCCACCCGATCCCGATTACCCCCTGGCGCTGATGTCGCTGTCGACGGATCGCGCGCAATCGTCGCAATGGTCGGAGGCGCAGGTCGGCGCGCCCGTGTGCACGGTGCACCCCGACGTGGCGGCGGCCTTCGGGCTGGCCGATGGCGCGACGGCCCGGCTGGCGTCGCGCCTGGCCACGATGGAGGTCCGCGTGCGGTGCGACGCGCGCCAGCGGCGCGACGTCGCGCTGGTGCCGAAGGGCGGCCATCACCGTCTCGGCCGCTCCGCCAACGCGCTGGTGCGGGCCCGCCTGACCGACCTGGGTGACGGGGCCGCGCTGTACGACGAGGGCGTGCGGCTGGAGGCGGCGTCAGGCGCCTGAACGCCGGCGCCGGGGAACATCCGAGATGTTCCGTGATCCGTCCGATTCGCTGAAGACTCTTCCCTGACATGCCCCGAACGTCCGGATGGCGGGTGGCGGGGCTCGCCGCCGCGCTGGCATCCTCCGCGTGCGCGAAGGCGCCCGGCCATGCGCCTGACGCGCCCGACGCTGGCGCGGACGGGGCCACGGACAGCGGCGCCGGCGCCGACGCCCCGAGCGACCGGGTCGTGGTCGACACGGGCCTCGGTCCCTGGTCGGTGTCCGTCGACGCGGCCGCGCCGGTGCCGCTGGACGACATCACCGTGTACGCGTTCAGCCAGACCGGCGACGGCCAGGCCGATCCCCAGGTCGCGGCGCTGGCGCCCGACATGACCATGCGCCAGTGGCAGCGCTGGGACACGTACGGCCGCACCGCGGGCGACTTCGACTTCGGGGCCGTCGCCGCCGCGCACGACGCCGGCGTGAAGCTGTTCATCGGCGGCACGACCGCCACCGCGCTGTTCAGCGACGAGTTCCCGAACCCGCAATTTCCGTCCCTGACCGTGGATGACGTGGACACGCGCGACGCGACAGGGGCGCCGGTCGTTCACCCGAAGATCCTCCCCGATTTCCATCGTGGTTCGCTGGCCAACGCGGACTTTCGCGCCTACCTGATCCGGCTGTGCCAGGTCCAGATAGACGGCGGCGTCGATGGTCTTTACTTCGACGAGCTCAACCAGGGCTACCAGGGCGCGAACTTCGACGGCGACGAGGGCTTCGACGCCGCCCACCTGACCGACTTCAACGCCTACTTGCTGTCACGCTTCCCGGGCGCCGACTACCAGGCCATGTTCGGGATGACGCCGGACAACCTGTTGAAGGCGGACGTGCCGGCGGGCGACCTGGCCGCGAACTTCGACTACCGGAGGTACCTGGCCGCGCACGGCTGGGCCTCGACGCCGTTCGCGGCCGCTAACCCGCTGGGCAAGGTCTGGGGGCAGACCGAGGGCGGTCGCCCTTCGCCGGGCATGCCCGACTTCGTGAACACGGCCGAGCCCTACCGCTACTGGGGCGCGCTGACCCGCGCGCTGCGTGACTATGCCCGCCAGCAGTACGGCCGTTCGCTGATCATCACCACGAACGGGCTGTACCCGCTGGTCGATTTCCAGGGCGTGGGCCTCTACAACTTCAATCACGACGACGCCGGCGGCGCCGAGGCCCAGTACGTGCCGGTCACGCCGGGGTCGACCACGGCGGCGGCCCACCTGGACGGAACGCGCAGCCTGCAGCGCCCGTTCCTGAACCTGAAGGCGCGCTCCGACCAGCTGGCGCCCGGGGTCCCCGTGGTGCTGTTCATCGACTGGCCCACGGACTTCATGTCGCGGTACCTGCACCTGCCGCCGAGCGAGCAGCAGGACTACTGGCGCATCTACGCGGCCGAGGCGTACGCGAACGGCCTCTTCTTCGCGTTCTTCCTGCAAGACACGGTGGGAGATGCGACAGCGACGCAGCTTGGCCTGATGCCGCTTTACCAGCGCCTGGCGGCGTACTACCGGGGTCACAAGGACCTGTACCACGGCACCAGCGTGGCGCCGGTCCAGGCCACGACGTCGCTGGCGTCGCCCGCGATGGTCGCCGTCAGCGACCAGGCCTCGCCGCGCCGCCGCCTGGTCCACCTGGTGAACCACGACTACGCCGGTGCCCTGACCGAGCACGACGGCTTCACGATCACGGTGCCTCTGCCTGCCGCGCCCAGCGCGGCCACGCTCGCCTCTCCCGACCTGGACGCGGACGTGACTCTGGCGCCTGCTTATGCGAACGGCGCGGTGACGGTGGTCGTCCCGTCGTTGAGCGCGTACGACGTCATCGAGCTGGCGTACTGAGGCGGACCGCCGCCGCGCGGCTGCGGCTCAGGCGGCTTCTTGCAGCCGGTTCGGTGAGGCGGCCGGCTCGGCCTCGCGCGCCTCCTCCGAACGGATCTGGCCGCGGGCGACGAAGGCGTAGGCCGCCCCCACGACGACGGCCCCGCCCACGATGTTCCCCAGCGTCACCGGCACCAGGTTGTGCATGAAGCCGCCCCAGGTGATGCGGGGATCGTGCGCGCCCAGCAGGTTCATCCCCAGCAGGGTCATGTTGGCAACGCTGTGCTCGTACCCGGCGCCGATGAACGCGAACAGGCACCAGAAGATCATTCCCAGCTTGGCGGTGTCGTCCTTGGTGCGCAGGCCGGTCCACACCGCCAGGCACACCAGCGTGTTGCAGAGCAGCCCGCGGAAGAACAGCTCGCCGAAGGGCGCGTTGATCTTGGCCAGCGCGGCCGTGGCCAGAAAGTCCTTCAGCGGAGCCTTCGACAGCAGCCCGGTCTGCACCGCCGCGTACGCGAGCAGCAGCGAGCCCAGCAGATTTCCGCCCCAGCTGGCCCCCCACACCGCCAGGGTGCGCGACCAGGACACCTCGCCCGTCAGGCTGCCCACCGCCATCACCATGTTGTTGCCGGTGAACAGCTCGGAGCCCGCGAAGATGACCAGCGACAGGGCGATGCCGAAGGACGCGCCCATCACGACCTTGACGGCGGCGGACCCGGCGGCGGCCAGCGGCGCCCCGATGGAGAACACCAGGATGATCCCGAACCCGATGTACGCGCCGGCCAGCATGGCCAGCACCAGGTAGGACAGGGGGCTTCGCGACAGCAGGTTGGCCTTGGCGCGCGCCGTCGCGGCCACGACCGTGATTGTTTCCTTGGCCATATGGAAACACTACGCAGGCGTTTGTTTCTCGATCGTCAAGAGACGAACGAGAGTCGGTTTCGGCGCCCGGCTGGGGCGGATCCCTCCGGGAGAGGGGCCGCCCGGCGCCGGGAAGCGGAGATCGCCTATCCTTATGGGATGATCGACGACGGAAAAGCGGGCCACCCCCCGGGGCCCCGACCCGAGACCCTGGTCATCCACGCTGGCCAGACCCCCGACCCCGGACACGGCGCGGTGATGGAGCCCATCGTGCTGTCCTCCACCTTCGCCCAGCCCGAACCGGGCAAGCCCCTGCGGTTCGACTATTCGCGCAGCGGCAACCCGACGCGGGCGGCGCTGGAGGCCTGCCTGGCCGCGCTGGAACACGGCAATCACGCGTTCGCCTTCGGCAGCGGCTGCGCGGCCGGCGCGGTGCTGATGCACACGCTGCGGCCGGGCGATCAGGTCGTGTGCGGGGACGACGTGTACGGCGGCACGTATCGCCTGTTCAACGGCGTGATGCGGCCCCTGGGCATCGAGACGATCACCGTCGACATGCGCACGCCAGAGGCGGTGGCCGCGGCCCTGACCGACCGGACGCGCCTGGTCTGGCTGGAGACGCCCACGAACCCGTTGCTGCACCTGGCGGACATCGCCGCCATCGCGTCGGTGGCCCGCGCGCGCGGCGTGCCGGTGGTGGTCGACAACACCTTCGCGTCGCCCATGCTGCAGAACCCGCTGGACATGGGCGCCACCGCGGTCGTCCACTCGACGACGAAGTACATCAACGGTCACTCGGACGTGGTGGGTGGCGCCATCATCACCAGCGACGCCGAGCTGGCCGCCCGCCTGAAGTTCCTGCAGAACGCGATCGGCGCCGTCCCCAGCCCCATGGACTGCTACCTGGTGCTGCGCGGGGTGAAGACGCTGGCGGTGCGCATGCAACGCCACGTCGAGACCGCCTCCACGCTGGCCGAGCGGCTGGAGAAGGCGCCCGGCGTGCGGCGCGTGTCGTACCCGGGGCTGGCCAGCCACCCCCAGCGCGAGCTGGCGCGGCGGCAGATGCGCGGTCCGGGCGGGATGATCACCGTCGAGCTGGACGGCACCCAGGCGCACGCGCGGGCGTTCTTGCAGGCCCTGCGCATCTTCACGCTGGCGGAGAGCCTGGGCGGCGTCGAGTCGCTGGCCGAGCACCCGGCCATCATGACGCACGCCTCGATCCCGGCGGAGGTTCGCCGGGGCCTGGGCATCAGCGACACCCTGGTGCGCCTGTCCGTCGGCCTGGAGCACGTCGAGGACCTGTGGCGCGATCTGCAGGCGGGCCTGGCCGCGGCGGCGCGCGTGACGGAAGCGGGGGCGCGATGACGGCGCCGGCGGCGCGCGGCCCCGGCGTGCTGGGCCTGATCGGCCACACGCCGCTGGTCCGGCTGGAGTCCTTCGACACCGGGCCATGCGAGCTGTACGTGAAGCTGGAGAATCACAACCCCGGGGGCTCGATCAAGGATCGCATCGGGCTGGCCATGATCGAGGCGGCCGAGGCCAGCGGCGCGCTACGCCCGGGAATGACGATCGTCGAGGCCACCGCCGGGAACACGGGGCTGGGCCTGGCGCTGGTGGCGGCGCGCAAGCGCTACCCGCTGCTGCTGGTCATCCCCGACAAGATGAGCCAGGAGAAGATCTTCCACCTGCGCGCGCTGGGCGCCGAGGTGCGCATGACCCGCTCGGACGTGGCCAAGGGGCACCCGGACTACTACCAGGATCTGGCGCAGCGGCTGGCGGGCGAGGTGAACGGCTACTTCGTGAACCAGTTCGCGAACCCGGCCAACCCCGCCGCCCACGAGGCCACCACCGGGCCGGAGATCTTCGCGCAGATGGGCGGCCGCCTGGACGCGATGGTGTGCGGCGTCGGGTCGGGCGGGACCATCACCGGCCTGTCGCGCTACTTCGCGCGCGTCGCGCCCGAGGTGGAGATGGTGCTGGCCGATCCGGCCGGCTCGGTGCTGGCAGGCTATGTGGAGACGGGGAAGCTGGGCCAGGCCGGCTCGTGGGTGGTGGAGGGGATCGGCGAGGACTTCGTGCCGTCGATCGCGGACCTGTCGCGCGTCCGCAAGGCGTACACGATCCCCGACGAGGAGAGCCTGCGCACCGCGCGGGCGCTGCTGCGCGAGGAGGGCATCCTGGCCGGCTCGTCTTCGGGGACGCTGCTGGCGGCCGCCCTGCGCTACTGCCGCGAGCAGACGCAGCCGAAGCGCGTGGTCACGCTGGTGTGCGACAGCGGCAACAAGTACCTGTCGAAGATGTTCAACGACTTCTGGATGCGCGATCAGGGCTTCCTGCCCGGCACGGCGGAGGGCGATCTGCGCGACCTCATCAGCCGGCGCCACGACAAGGGGTCGGTGGTGGCGGTCGGGCCGGACGACACGGCGATGACGGCGCTGGCGCGCATGAAGATGTACGACGTCTCCCAGTTGCCCGTGATGGACGGGGCCGCCATCGTCGGCATCCTGGACGAGTCGGATCTGCTGCTGGGGCTGTCGCGCGACGCGGACGCCTTCCGCCACCCGGTGCGCGACTACATGGCGCCGCGCCTGGAGACCGTGGAGCCCCACACCCCCATCACGGCGCTGCAGCCGATCTTCGATCGCGGCATGGTCGCCATCGTCGTCGACCGCAGCGGCGGCGACGGCGCGGGCCGTTTCCTGGGCCTCATCACCCGCATCGACGTGCTGAACTACCTGCGCCGCCGCCTGAAGTGACTGGCGGCGCGCCATCGCGGCGCCGGCGCGTCGCGGCGGCCATCGTCGCCCGACGGCCCCCACGGCAGGGCCAGCGCGCGTCCCCAGTCGCCCAGGACGGCCACGATGGCGGCCGCCATCAGCAGGCTCATGTATTTCAGATCGAACGCCGACTGGCCGAACAGGTAATTCCCGTAGCAGGCCGTCGAGGCGGCGTTGATCGCCAGGGGGACCCACCACCGCCGTGGATTCCAGAATGGCAGCAGCATCGAGAAGACGTCCGCGGTGTAGAAGTACCGCTCGTGCATGGAGGGGAGCAGGAAGGGGCAGACCAGCGTCGTCGCGATGGCGGTCAGCACACGCTCGTGGGTGCCGGCGAAGCGCGCTGACTGGCGGATCAGGTACAGCCCGGCCGCCAGCACCGTCGCCGTCATGATCACGCCGACAGCGCGAAACGGCGCTGACGGCGCGCCGGGAAGCCACTGGTACACGGTGGGCGCCGACAGCGTGAGGTCGGTGTAAGCGCCCGTCTGCCCCACGTAGATCAGCAGCAGCTCGCGCGCGGGGCGGCCCGCCAGCCACGCGGGTATCAGCGAGATCAGGAACACCAGCGGCACCAGCGACAGCGCCAGCCACTTCCGCCACGGCACCGCAGGGCTGGCCAGCATCAGCACCAGCGCCGGGGCGAAGAACAGCGCCTGCAGCTTGAAGGACAGCGCCAGGCCCGTCAGCACGCATGCGCGCACCCAGCGCTCCCCCAGCGCCGCGTGCAAGGCCAGCAGGGCAAAGGCGGTGTGGATGACGTCGCACTGGGCCCACGCCGCGCCGTTCAGCAGCACGCTGGGTGCGAACAAGGGCAGGGCCAGCGCCAGCAGTCGACCTTGCTTGGTCCTGCCCCGGTTGCTTCGCAGCGCGACCGCGACGAAGGCCACCGCCTGGACGCCCTCGAACGCGACCGACAGCGACTTGATCGCGACACGCGGGCTGACCGGCAGATAGCTGAGCAGCGCCAGCAGATACAGATAGGCGGGCGTGTAGTTCGAGAACCCGGTCTTCAGCGCCGCCAGGTGCCCGTGGTCCTTCATCTGGTTCCACCAGGGCACCAGGAATCCCGTCAGGTCCCCCGATTCAATCGGGAACAGGGCCCCCCTGACGGCGGCCGCACCCATCACCGCGGCGGCGGCGGGAAAGGCGATCGTTCGCCAGCCGATCCCGGGGCGCTTTCGCACGACCGCCACGGGCGACGTGCCCGGTGGCGCGACCCCGATCCGGGACGCAACGACCGTTCGCAGGGGACCGTTCACGGCATGGCGGTAGTGCAACGGTCGTGCCCCGGCTCGGTCAGTTTTCTTCCCCGCGACCGCCCCAAAGCGCCGGGCTGGCCGGCTTTCCACGAGGCGGGCAGCCGGACACGACAAACATGTCGCGACCTCGTCGGGCAACGTCCGCACCGTCGGTGGATCCCCCGTCCAGCCTCCTGTACCGTCGAGGGAGGCCCTGGTTGTCAACACAGCGAAGGAGGTCCCCATGCGTGGCTCCGCGTCCTTGTTCGTTCGTTCCTCGCGTCCCCGGTGCGGCGTGGCTGTGGCGTTGACCGTGGCGGTGCTGTCGGTGGCCGCGTTCCCGGGGTGCGGCGCCGACGTGCCGGCGGACCGAAGCGGCGAGGTCGCCACCTCAGGCGGGCTCGCCGCCTCGGCGTCGTACCTGGTGGCCTTCTCCGGCGGCACGATCCCGCCCAGCGCGGCGACGTCGATCGCGGTCGCCGGCGGCACCATCGTGGCGCGGTACGCGACGCTGGGCGTGGTGCTGGCGCGCTCGGCACAGGCGTCGTTTGCTGCGACGCTGCGGGGCATGGACGGCATCGACGCGGTCGGCGCGGTGACGGCGTCGCACAGCCGGCTGGCGCCCGCCTCGGCCGCCCATCATCCCGGACAGCCGCATGGACCGGCCGGCCGCCGCGCGGAGCCGCTGGCCTTCCGCCAGTGGGACATGGACCAGATCCATGCCCCGGCGGCGCACGCCATCGCCACCGGGAAGAAGTCCGTGCTGGTCGGCGTTCTCGACTCCGGCGTCGACGTCACGCATCCCGATCTCGTCGGCCAGGTCGACTTCGCGGCCAGCGCGTCGTGCGTGGGTGGCGTCGCCAACGGCGATCCCGCCGGCTGGTCCGACATCCTGGGTCACGGGACGCACGTATCGGGGACGATCGCCGCGCTGTCGAACCGGATCGGGATCGTGGGCGTGGCGCCGGGCGTGCGGCTGGCCGCGGTGAAGGTCGCCGTCGACGACGTCAACGATCCCAACTTCGGTCTGGTGTTGCCGGACGCGTTCGTGTGCGCCATCGACTGGTCGATCGCCCACGACGTCGACGTGATGAACGCCAGCCTGACCATCGATCCCTTCACCGCCCCCATCGACGACATCTTCTGCAGCGACCAGCCCGACCGCGAGGCGATCGTGAAGATCGTGCGGCGCGCGGTGCTGGAGGCAGGCCGCCACAAGACGTCGCTGGTGGCCAGCGTCGGCAACTTCTTCACCGACGTGAGCAAGTTGACCGGCACGACGCCGGGCAGTCACTGCAAGGTGTTGCCGGTGCAACTGCCGCGGGTGATCGGGGTCAGCTCCGTCGACTACAACAGCAAGCTCGCCTTTTATTCGAACTATGGCCGGGGGGCGGTGGACGTGACGGCGCCAGGCGGCGACTCGCTGGTTCCCGATCCGCTGGTGACCGATACCGCCGCCTCGGGGCAGGTCCTCTCCAGCATGCCGCCAAACAGCCTGCTGTATCAGGGCGCGGCCGACTACGACGGACAGGTGCAGGACTGCTCGTCGGGGACCTGCGCCACCTACGGCTACCTGCAGGGCTCGTCGCAGGCGGCACCGCACGTCACGGGCGTGGCGGCGTTGATCCTCAGCCGCTTCGGCAAGCTGTCGCCGGACGCGTTGCTCGCGAAGCTGAGCCTGGCAGCGACGCCGCTCCCCTGTCCGCCCAGCCCCTACGACCCGGGCGACACCGGACAGCCGGCCACCTGCACCGGGCCGGCGTTCTACAACAACTTCTACGGCGCGGGCGAGGTGGACGCGCTGGCGGCCGTTCGCTAGCGCCCACCGACGCCCCGGCGCGCGATCGTGCCGGGGCGGCGCGGTGGGGCGTGACCGGATGGCACGCTGGTCCCATGCCCGGCGCCACGGGACGGCTGTTCGGGCGCTTCTCGGCCGGCCGGCATGACTGGCACCGTTCGTGAACTGCGAGCCGCTCCGTGCGCCCTCGACACGGAGCCCGGGCTGCGACGGCCGGCGTCGCCGGCGTCGCTTATCTGACCTGTCTGCTGTTCACCGCCCTGGCCGCCGGTGGTGGCTGTGTGTCCAACGAATACCGGATCTCACGCGATGAGCTGCAGCGGCTGGCGCAGGCGCCGCTGCAGACGCGCGGGCGTGCGGTGCACGTCGTTCAGCAGCTGGGTTCGCGTCGCGCCGACGAGGTGACGCCCCCCACCCAGGACGAGCTGAATGCGGCCTGGGAGCCGGTCTACGTCCAGTCGGCTCCTCCCTTCGAGGGAGACGGCCCGGCGCTGGACCTGGCCGACGGGGGGCCCGCCGCCCCGGACCGGACCCGCCCGCGTGGGCTCTCCCGTCATCATGATGGCGGCCGCGTCGCCGTGGCACCGACCGCGCGCGGACACAGCGGTGGCGGTGGGGGCGGCGGCGTCGGCGACATCTTCAGCGGGGGCGGAGGCGGAGGTGGCGGCGGCGACGCCTCGGCGCTGGTGGTCGTGGCCATCGTCGCCGTCGCTGTCGCCGGCATCGTCGCCGTCGGGCTGGTGGCCAGCGAGGGGACGCGCTTTCAGGGCCCTGCTTCGATGGCGCCCCAGCAGACGGTGTACGTGGAATACGCGAACGACACGGTCAGGGCGATCGCGCTGGACCAGCTCGAACCGTCGGAGCTGGTCCATGCCACGGGCGCGATCGTGAAGGACGACGAGGGCTACGGCCTGGCCCTGGGACCGCGCGATCCGCTCGCTCGTCGCGGCGGCGCGTTCGGCTTCGAGCTGGGGGCCACCTCGTTCAACCTGGGCAACGTTCGTAGCGCCGGCCCCGCCGCCGAGATCCAGGTGGGGGGCTTCTTCAGCCAGCGCTGGGGCCTGATGCTGGACATCGGCGTCAGCGGCGGCGACGTCGCCGTCGGAGGCGCGGCCACGGCCGCCGCCTCGGCCGCCGACATGACCAGCATCGTGACGCGACATCACCTGGCGCTGGAGCTGCAGTCCTTCCCCGCGTCGCTAGGCCCGCTGCACCTGGGGCTGTTCGCGCGCGGCGGCGCCGCGCTGGTGGGCGCCCCGGACGGGGTGCAGGGCGGCCCGCTGGCGGGCGGCGGCGCCATGCTGCAGCTCGAGCTGACCTCACGCCTGGCCCTGGTCCTGCGCGGCGGCGTCGACAGCGCCCACCTGAACGGCGGCTGGTCCACGGCCGGCATCCTGACCGCCGGCATCGCCGTGTACTAGCCGGCGCGCTGCTAGAGAGCCGATCACGTAAGCGACAGAAAGCTGGATCATTTCGATCGGTTAGGGAGGGGGGATCGACAGGCGCGATCAGGTGTGATCTCTTGGTGTTAGCCAAGGAGGCCACATGC
>Ga0070658_10001202_pt1 | contig 22173 bp, 16 predicted proteins | sample KBSC13metaG_FD_64664 | JGI IMG/M metagenome (GOLD analysis project Ga0070658, IMG submission 64664) | Corn rhizosphere microbial communities from Kellogg Biological Station, Michigan, USA - KBS C1-3 metaG | ecosystem: Host-associated > Plants > Roots > Rhizosphere > Soil ...
CCAGGTCCTCTCCTCATTCGACGCGCCCGGCAACGACCCCACCCCCGGCACGATGATCGTGGACGAAGACGAGATCGAAGGAAGCAAGATGGAACGCCAGCTCATCACCGGCATCGCCCACGACAAGAATGAAGCCAAGGTCACGCTGACGGCGGTGCCCGACAAGCCGGGTGCGGTCGCCAACATCTTCACGCCGCTCGCGGATGCCAACATCAACGTCGACATGATCGTGCAGAACGTCGCGCACGACACCGGATCGACCGACGTCACCTTCACCGTGCCCGGCGCCGAGCTGACGCGCGCGCTCGACGTGCTGACCAAGGCGCAGGAATCGATCGGCTACGAACAACTGATTCACGACAATACGGTCGCCAAAATCTCGGTGGTCGGCGTCGGCATGCGCAGCCATGCGGGCGTCGCCGCGCAGATGTTCAAGGCGCTGGCCGATCGCGGAATCAACGTGCTCGCCATCACCACCAGCGAGATCAAGGTCTCGGTCCTGATCCACGAGGATTATACCGAACTCGCGGTGCGCGTGCTGCACACCGCCTACGGCCTCGATTCGACCGAAGACGCCGCCTGATTTTTTGTCATTGGGTGGACCCGGCGGAGCTTATCGCCGGATCTTGTTCAATCCCGGCTGCAAAGGCGAGGTCTGGCCGTTCCAGACGAAGCTGCCGCGCATGTTGGGCGGGAGGGTGATGCTGGCGTCGAGCCCGCTGATTCCGCGGCGCTGAAAATCGACCGCGATCTCACCCGCAGGAACAGGCATGTGGCCGCTGGCGCGTTTCAGCTCGCCGAGCGCGGGGGCAATCGCGACCGCACGGAAGCCGGGCTCGGCGGGGCGGATGCCAAGCACGGTCGCGAGCAGATGATAATTGGGGTGCGCGCTCCAGGCGTGCGAGTCGGAGCGGCTGGGCTCGGGCTCCTCGAGCGTCGTGGTGAGGCCGAGGCGAAGCATTTCACGCCAGGGTTCCAGCTCGGTGAGATAGCGGTCCGCCATGCCCGATTCATGCAAAGCTTCATCGACGTAGAAGCGGAAATAATAGCTCGCCTGGGTGATGCTCTTGTCGGCGAGCATGCGTTCGGCGACGCCACGGGGCTGCGTCGCGGCGCCTGACAATATCGCCAGGGCATTGGTCTGCTGGCTGAACTGGCGCTTTTCGGGCGTGTCTGCGAACAAGCCGCGCGTCTCGTCCCAGGATTGGGCGCGCGCGGCGAGATTTATCCGATCGGCCAGAGCCAAATCGTGCTCGGCTTCGGCGGCGCTGCCGACGCCGCGTTCCAGGTCCGCCGTCAGACGAAGCACATAAGCGAATTGCAGGCTGATCGCGGTCGAATGGCCGTCGTTGGCGCCCGGCGGCACGCCGCGCGGGAAGGTCCAGTCCATGAAGTTCCACCAGCGCATCGGGCCAAGCTGGCCGGCCTGATCGAGCTGGCGTTCATACCAGCCGATCACGGCGCGGATGCCGGGCAGGAAGCGATGCGCGAAATCCGCATCGCCCCGATACATCCAATGATCATGCACCATCGCCGCCCACCACAGCGAAAAGGGCGGGATATATTGCGGCAGTGACGATGGATAACGGCTTGCGGTAAGCCCGTCGGAGATGCGCGACTGATCGAACTGTTCGATCGTGTTGCGCATCAGGCGATCGTCGCCCGCATCGTAAAGCGAGATCAGCGATTCGATCCGGCTGTCGCCGACATATTGGAATTGCTCGTAATAAGGCGTGTCCCAGAAGGTTTCGAACGCGCTCAGGCGGAACACCCGCCAGTCGATATTCCAGATGTCGCCGATCCATGCCTGGTCGCTCGCGAAGCTCGCGCGCTGCTGAAAGGGATAAGCCGAGAAGATGGCGTGGACGTCGTCGAGGCGCAGCGGTTCGGCGCCGGTCTGGATGTCGAATTGCACATAGCGCCAGGTCCGCAGCCACAGCGACTGGAAATGCCGCGCTTCGCCGCCGTCGAAGGCGATCCGATCCTTGAGGCCCTTGATGGTCTTGCCAGCGATCTCGTCGCGATTCCCCTTGTGATTCTGCGCATCGTACAGCGATTCCGCGAAGGTAATTGTCGCGACCGCGCCGCGGCCGCCGCTCGCGACGATCACGGGATAGCCCATCGTCAATTCGTGCTGGTCGAGCAGAAGCGAGGCCTTGCTGTTGGCGGGGATGGTAAGCGCCGCCGTGCCGGCCGGGAACGATCGCGGCACCGTGACGCCTTCGGAGCGGCGCACTTCGGCGAAGTGGATCGTCCGTTCCTCCGGCAAGGGAATAAGACGCGGGACCAGCTGCCACTCAGCCGCCTCGCCATAGGCGCTGGCGCCTGCCGGCAGCGCACCCCCGCTGACGGGTGAGGCGGCGCCCCATTTGCTATCGTCGAAGCCCGGCTGCTCCCAACCCCAGGGATAAAGGCTGGCATCGACGCTCTCCCCCGGCGCGGCGGCGTAATAACCTTGCACGTCGCTTTGCCCCGGAGTGAAGCCGTATGCGCGATCCCAATAGACTTTCCACGCGGGGCCGCTGTCGATCGCGGCATCGGCCGCGCTGTCGGACTGGATCAGGAAGCCGGTGCGATGGCTGATCTGCGCCCCGGGCCGAAGCTCGCCCCAGTTCCAGACCAGCGCCGCGAACAGGTTGCTGCCGGCGTGGAGATAGGGCGCGAGGTCGATCGTCTCGTAGCGCCAGTGCAGCATGTCGCCGCGCGCGGGGCCGACCGAGACGGAGACGCCATTGACGAACAGGCGGTAGCGGTTGTCGGCGGAGACGCGGACGAGGAAGCTGCGCGGCTTTTCCGGGAGATCGAGCATCCTGCGAAAATGGAACACGCCGGCGCCCTGTGGAGGTGCATCCGGATAGGCGATCCATTTGGCCGTCCAACGCTTTTGCGGAGCCTGAGCGGATATGGGCGAAAAGGCACAGCTTATCAGGAACAGACAGGCCGCTAACCGCCACCAGACCGCCCTGATATTCGCCATATTCACTCCAGCGGGCAGGTTCGAGCGCCAACGGCGGGACGCGACCGGCGAAAACTATGCCTAGCCGAGTGAAGCGGAGATGCGAAGATCACCTCTCGCCGAATATCCCTTTCGATGGCGGGTTCGGCGGGGTGGCCGCAACCGGATTTCCTTGTGGCGGAAGGGTCCGGCAGGGACGCAGCGCAAGGTTGCATCGGATCTGATCTTCCCCTTCCGCTTGCGGGAGGAGTCGGGGAAGGGCAAAGGGTCGCCATGAGCGAAACGGCCGAAATCGATAATCCCAGCCCCTCCCGCGATCGCGATGGGAGTTCAGGCCACCCCCGCACCGACGCCTTGATGCGGCGCGGCGCCGCTTTTCTCGGCACGCGCTATGCGATCATGGCCGGCGCCATGTCGTGGGTGAGCGAACGTCACCTCGTCTCCGCCATCTCCAATGCGGGCGGGTTCGGCGTGATTGCGTGCGGCGCGATGACGCCGGCTTTGCTCGACGCGGAAATCGCGGCGACCAAGGCGATGACCGACAAGCCGTTCGGCGTGAACCTGATCACGATGCATCCCGATCTGTCCGAGCTGATCGACATCTGCGCCGGGCATAAGGTAGGCCACGTCGTGCTCGCAGGCGGCCTGCCCCCCGCAGGCTCGATCGACCGGATCAAGGGATCGGGCGCCAAATTGCTTTGCTTCGCGCCTGCCCTCGCGCTCGCCAAGAAATTGATCCGCTCTGGCGTCGACGCGCTCGTGATCGAGGGCATGGAGGCTGGCGGCCATATCGGCCCGGTCTCGACCAGCGTGCTCGCGCAGGAAATGCTGCCCACGATCGCCGACCAGATCCCCGTCTTCATCGCCGGCGGCATCGGCCGCGGCGAGCTGATCGCGGGCTATCTGGAAATGGGCGCGGCGGGCGTCCAGCTCGGCACCCGCTTCGTGTGCGCCACCGAATGTATCGCGCACCCGAACTTCAAAAAGGCCTTTATCCGCGCCTCTGCGCGTGACGCGATCGCGAGCGTCCAGATCGATCCGCGCCTGCCGGTGATCCCGGTGCGCGCGCTCAAGAATGCCGAAAGCGAATTGTTCACCGCCAAGCAGCGCGAGGTCGCGCAACTGCTCGACGAGGGCAAGGTCGAGATGGGCGAGGCCCAGCTCCAGATCGAGCGCTATTGGGCGGGTGCGCTGCGCCGTGCCGTGATCGATGGCGACGTCGAGCGCGGCTCGGTCATGGCTGGCCAGTCGGTCGGCATGGTCACCAAGGAAGAACCTGTCACCGACATCATCGCCAGCCTGCTCGACGAGGCCGAAGCCGCGCTCGCTCGACGCTGACGCGGAAGAAGCAATCCAGCCCCCCGGACTGGATTGCTTCGTTGCCACGCTCCTCGCAATGACGGGATAAACTAGGCGTCGCGCTGACGCCCCCGCAGCAGCAGCCGCCACAGCACCACCACCGCCTGCCACGTCCAGACCACGCCCGTCACCACGATCGCGATCTTGAGGCTGAGATTGACCGCCTGGCTGAGCTGAACAACCTTGTCCGCGGGCATGCCGGCCGACACAATCGTCGCCCATTGGCCGGCGCGATAGATGAGCGCCAGTAGCGCAAGCCCGGCGATCGTGGTGCCGGCCGTCAATATGCTCCGCACCAAAGTCCAGCGCGGCCGCACCCATTCGATCAGATTGTCGACCAGCCGCACCGCCACCAGGGCGAAAATCGGCCAGTAGAGCTGCGTGAAGATCGGCGCGGCTTCCATCCGGAAAGCGGCGCCTCCGGTCGGTATCGGCAAATAGACGATCCCGGCCCACCAAAGCAGGAAGATGATTCCGGCCGCGAGCTCGAAAGCGGATTCCCAGACGCTCTTGCGCTTGTCCCTCACGTCGGGAAGCTGCTCCGGCGTCCACCGCCTGATATGATCGCCCGGGAAACCCGCGCGTTCCATCACCGCGAAGACGATCGTCACGACTCCCATGCTGATGATCAGCGACATCCAAAGGCCGCCCCAGCTCTGCCCGATTATCTGCAGCGGCCGGCCGTCGCCGAATACCATCCTTGCCGCCGCGATCGCGATCTGGATGCCAACGCTGATCAGCACGACGATCCGCAGCACGAAGAAGTAGAAGGGAAAGACGTCGGGACCGATCAACCATTGCTGCGGCCGATAGCGCCCCGCGACGATGAGCGGGTGACCGAATTCCTTGAGGATCGCGCTCGTCTCTTCTGACGTGAGCGGGCGACCGAGTTCCTCCTCGCGATCCTCCTGACGGCTGGTGAGGATGTCGCGCAATTCGGCGACGATGTCGTCGGCCTTGGCGGCGGGCAAGGCCCAGCGCACGGCGTGCAGATAGCGTTCCTGCAGGTTCGTCATTGTTCATTCCCTTCGGTAAGGCGCAGGATCGAATCCGAGATCGCGTTCCATTCGCCGAGAAGTTGCGCGAGGATCGCCTCGCCATCGGGCGAGAGGCGGTAGAAGCGCTTGTTGCGCTTCGCCTCCTCGCGCCATTCACTGGTAAGCAAACCCTGCGTCTCGAGCCGCCGGAGCAGCGGGTAGAGCGCACTTTCCTCGATCGGCAGGCCGGCATCCTCGAGGCTCTGACGCAACGTGTAGCCGTAGCGCTCCACCCTGAGCGCGCCGAGCACCGCCAGGATCAGCGAACCGCGCCGAAGCTCGATTCGCAATTTTTCAAAAAGATCATCTTCGGTCGGCACTTGCTGTGTCCCACATGGTGTATGACACATACTGTATGACACATAGTAGATTGATGTACAAGCCCCCCGTCCGGCGCGCAAATCGCCTGCTGATCCGGGCCGCCGTGGCCCGGCATTCTAAGGCCGGATCTGGTGTTTTCGCGATATTAGCCGGGCGCAAGGACGGGCCCGACGTCGTCAGTCGTCGGGTGTGTCGAGCTTCAGCCGCTTGATCAGCCAGGGCATGGTCAGACCCTGGACGAAAATCGAGAAGGCCACGACCGCGAAGGCGACGACGATGATCTCGGACCGCTCGGGGACCGAGGTGGGCACGGCTAGTGCGAGCGCCAGCGCCAGCGCCCCGCGCAGACCGCCCCAGAACAGCACATGCTGATATCCAAAGCTCAACTTGAGCGCGGTGCGCGAGAACAGGGCCGAGAGCGGATAAACCGCGATCGCGCGCCCTGCGAGCACCACCAGCGTCATCACCAAAGCCGCGCCGGCGAAGTTCCGCAGCGGCAGGTGCGCCTCGTTGCCGCCGATAAGGATGAAGACGATCGAGTTCACGAGAAAGGCGACATAGGTCCAGAAGGAGGTGACATGCTGGCGCCCCTCTTCCGTGAGCGCTCCGCGCCAGCCGACGCAACCCACCATCAGCCCGGCGGCGAGCGAGGCAAGCACGCCGGACATGTCGAGCCGGTCTGCAATGAGGAAAGAGCCATAAGCGGCGAGCGTGGTAAGCGTGATCTCTACCAAATGATCGTCCGTCCGCCCCGCGAGAAGCAGCAATCCGCCCGCTACGCCCACGCCGATCACGACTCCGCCGATCACCGTCCACAGCAGCAGCCCGCCGACGTGCAAAGGCGTCGCGGACGCGCCATTGGCCAGCGCCACCAGAATGGCGAAGCCGACCGCGGCGGTGCCGTCGTTGAGCAGGCTTTCCGACTCGACCACCAGGCTCAACCGTGGCGGTGCCTTCATCTCCCTGAACGCCGCGATGACCGAGACCGGATCGGTCGCGGCGATCAACGTCCCGAACAATGCGGCGCCCATCCAGCTCCAGCCGAGCAGCCAATGCGCGCCGCAGGCGACGGTCGTCGCCGCAATGACTACGCCGGGAAAAGCGAACAGCAGCGTGACGGGAAGCTCGCGCCGGAATTCGCGCCACGGAAGCTGCAACGCCGCTTCGAACACCAGGGGCGGCAGGAAGACGTCGAAGATAAGGTCGCGGCTGAGCGGCAGGTTCAGCTGCACCGGCGCCAGCGCCAGCGCTATGCCCGCTCCTACCAGCCCGATACTATAAGGAAGCCGCAGCCGGCGGCAGATCATCGCCACGATCGAGGCCGTGAACAGAATCGCGCCGAGCGTCAGAATATGCCGCTGATCCATGTCCGTTCCATGCCCGCCTGACTTGCTCGGGGAAAGCGCAATCGCAATTCCGGCCGGATTGGACCGGCCGCCGATGTTCTGTTAGCCAGCGCACGCCATGGCCACTGCTTCCGCAACGTCCGCCGCACGCGAGATACTGACGAGGCTGCACGACGTGATGGCGTCGCGCGCCAATGCGCAGGGCAAGCTCGACCGCGTCGTCGAGATCATCGCCAAGGCTTTGAACAGCGAAGTCTGCTCGATCTACCTGCTGCGCGACGGCGAGCTTGAGCTGTTCGCGACGCGCGGCCTCAACAAGGAAGCCGTCCACGTCACCAAGCTCGCGCTCGGCGAAGGTCTGGTCGGCACGATCGCAGAGAAGAACGAGACGCTGAACCTCGACGAGGCAACCAGCCATCCCGACTTCGCCTACAAGCCCGAGACGGGCGAGGAATTGTTCCACAGCTTCGCGGGTGTGCCGATCGTGCGCGCCGAGCGCGCGGTCGGCGTGCTGGCGGTTCAGCATGCCGATCCGCGGCGTTATGACGAGGTCGAGATCGAGGCGCTGCAGACCGTGGCGATGGTGCTCGCGGAATTGATCGCGGGCGCCGGGCTGATTGACGAGGCGACCGTGCGCGGCCCCGAAGCGCGGGACATGGCGGCCGTGCGGCTGTCGGGACTCAAGCTCGTCGATGGCATGGCGGCGGGCTATGCCGTGTTCCACCAGCCGCGCGTGGTGGTCGAACATACGGTTGCCGAAGACGTCGAATATGAACGCCACCGCGTCTATTCGGCGTTCGACAAGATGCGCGATCAGATCGATCGCATGATGAGCCAGGCCGAATTCGGCGGGGCGGGCGAGCATCAGGACATCCTCGAGACGTACAAGATGTTCGCCTATGACGAGGGCTGGTCGCGGCGGATCAACGCGGCGATCGACTCCGGCCTCACCGCCGAAGCCGCGATCGAGCGGGTCCAGCAACGCACCCGCATGCGTATGCGCGAGATCGACGATCCGCTGCTCGCCGACCGGATGCACGATCTGGAGGATCTCTCCAACCGCCTGCTCAGGATCGTTTCGGGCCAGCTCGGCACCGCCGCGCAGATGGGCCTGCGGCAGGATTCGGTCCTGATCGCGCGCAATCTCGGCCCGGCCGAACTGCTCGAATATGACCGGCGCCGTCTCAAAGGCGTGATCCTGCAGGAAGGCTCGCTCACCAGCCATGTCGTGATCGTGGCGCGCGCGATGGGCGTCCCCGTGCTCGGCCGGGTGCGCGACGCGCGCCGCCAGATCGGCGAGGGGGACCTGGTTCTGATCGATGCCGGCCAGGGCGCGGCCTTCGTCCGCCCGAGCGGATCGATCGAAGAGGCGTTCGACGCCAAGCTCGCGCTCGGCCAGAAGCGCCGTGCCGAATTCGCCGCGATGCGCGATCTGCCGCCCGTCACCAAGGACGGCACGCGCATCACGATGATGGTCAATGCCGGGATGCGCGACGACGTCGCCGCAATCGAGACGACCGGCGCCGACGGCATCGGCCTGTTCCGCACCGAATTCGAATTCCTCGTTTCGGCCGAACTGCCCAAACGCGAACGCCAGCAGCGCCTCTATCGCGACGTGATGGAAGGCGCGGGCGACAAGCCGGTCATCTTCCGCACGGTCGACGTCGGCGGGGACAAGGTCCTGCCTTACATGACCACTGACGGCGACGCGGCGGATGAGGAAAACCCGGCAATGGGCTGGCGCGCGCTCCGGCTCGCGCTCGAACGCGATGCATTGATGAAGGCGCAGGCGAGCGCGCTGATCGCCGCCGCCGCCGGCCGCACGCTCCAGGTCATGTTCCCGATGGTGTCCGAACCATGGGAATTCGACGAGGCGCACGATCTGTTCGAGCGCCAGCGCGCCGCCACCGCCGCCAAGGGCAAGCCACTGCCCCTCGCGATCAAATATGGGACGATGCTGGAAGTACCGGCACTCGCCGAAAGCCTCGACATGCTGCTGCCGAAGCTGGACTTTCTGTCGATCGGCACCAACGACCTCACCCAATTCCTGTTCGCGGCGGACCGCGCGCACCCCAAGCTGGCAGAACGCTATGATTGGCTTTCACCCGCTATCCTCCGTTTCATTCGGCGCGTGGTCGAGCAATGCGACGCGGCGGGCGTGCCCGTGGGCATCTGCGGCGAAATGGGGGGCAAACCGCTCGAGGCGATGGCGCTGATCGGTATCGGCCTGCGGCGCCTGTCGATCACCCCGGCCGCGATCGGGCCGGTCAAGGCCATGGTCAGGTCGCTCGACATTCCGGCGCTGCGCGAGACGATGCGCGAATTGCTGGCCTTTCCACCCCGCGACATGCGCGGCGCGCTCCAGCAATGGGCCGAAACGAATGATGTCCGCGTCGGCTGAATGGAACGCGATTTGACACTTTCACGCGACTATGCCCCAAATAGGGCTTAAGGTCGTCGGCCAGGTCGGGGATAATGGGTGAGCGGCGAAGAGGAAGCGTTCCCGGAAACAGAGGCCGTCTCGCACGTCGGTGAACGGCTGCGCGCGGCGCGCGAAGCGCAGGGGCTGACGATCGAGGAGATCGCCGCCAGCACGCGCATCCCGAAGCGCCACCTCCTAACGATCGAAAGCGGCAGCTATGAAGGCTTGCCCGCGCCCACCTATAGCGCGGGCTTCGTCAAGAGCTGGGCGCGCCGGCTCGGCCTCGACGGCCAGGCTCTGTCCGATGATTTCCGCGCCGAAATGGGCGGCGTGGCGAGCGTTAACGCGCAGCCCCTTCCCTATGAGCCCGCCGATCCGCGGCGAACCCCGCCCGCCGGCCTGGCGATACTCGCGCTGCTGATCGCGGTGGTGGTCGGGCTTGGCTATCTTTATTGGCGGGGCTCCAGCGAACAGCCCGCACCGATCGCCGCTGCCGCTTCCGATCAAATCGCGGCGCCACGCCCTGCGTCGTCGCCCCAGCCGACAGCGGCGACGCCCATCGTCGCCGCGCCACCTGCCGCCACCGCGCCGCAGCCGACTGGTCCGGTCGTGATCGGCGCGACCCAGGATGTGTGGATCAAGGTTTCGGATCAGGGCAAGACGCTGTTCATGAACGTGCTCCATCCCGGCGACCATTTCGAGGTTCCCGCAGGCGCGATAGCGCCGCTGATGACGACCGGACGACCCGGCCATACCACGATCATGGTCGGCCAGACGCCGATCCCCCCGGTCGGCGATGCCGATCGCGCCGCCAAGGACGTGTCGCTCAAGCCGGCCGATCTGCTGGGTCGCATCGCTGCGCCGCCGCCGGCGGTGCAGCCGCCCGCCAATGCGGTGACGCCGGTCGAGAATTCGGCCGGAACCTGAACCGGCGCGTCCGCTAATCCGCTTCATCTGTGCGACAGGCACGCTATGCTTGGGCGAACGCCGAACGCCGACCCATTGGAGCTTGCATGACCCGTTTTCGTATCGCTCTCGCCGTTCTGCTCGCTGGTGCGGCGTTGCCCGCGCAAGCGGCGGATCCCAAGCCCACGCTCGACCAGCGGGTCGACCGCGTCGAGAAGCAGCTGAAGGCCGTCCAGCGCAAGGTTTTCCCGGGCGGCGACGCCGCCTTCCAGGCGCCGGAAATCGCGGCGCCCGAGACCAATGTCACGGCCGGCATGCCCGCGAGCACGCCGCTCAACGATCTTAGCGCACGCGTGGATGCGCTGGAGAAATCGGTCGCGCAGCTGACCGGGCAGGTCGAGCAGGACGAGCATCGGCTCGATCTCCTCTCGCAGCAGAGCGCGCAGGACCGGCAGGAATTCGCCACCCGCCTGAAGACGCTGGAGAGCGCTGCCGCGCCGGCGCCCACTGCCACCCCGCCCGCGCCGGTGGAAGAACCCGCCGCCGCCCTGCCGCCCAAGAGCATCGCCCCGGCCAAGAGCAAATCTGCCGCCTCCAGCCCGGCCGTCGCCGCCAAACCGACGACCGCGAAGCTGACCGCCGCGAAATCGGTTCCGACAATTGCGGAGGACAGCGCCGCCGACACATCGAGCACCGCCGCCACCGGCGATCCCGCCGAGGACGCCTATATGGCGGGCTATAAATTGTGGTCGCAGAAGAAATATCCGGAGGCGGAGGCAGCGCTCGAGGCGGTCGTGAAGAAATATCCGCACCACCGCCGCGCGAGCTACGCCCAGAATCTGCTCGGCCGCGCCTATCTCGATGACGGCCGGCCCGCCACCGCGGCGAAGGCGTTTGCTGACAATTATACGGCTAACCCGCATGGCGAGCGCGCGCCCGAGAGCCTCTATTTCCTTGGTCAGGCGCTGACCCAGCTCAAGAAACCGACCGAAGCCTGCCGCGTCTATGATGAGCTCGCCACCGCTTATCCCGACAAGCTCACGGGCTCGCTCAAGACACGCGTCACCGCCGCGCGCGCCGAAGCCAAGTGCAAGTGATGCGATGGAGCCGCTGTCCGACGAGCTGATCGCGCGCTTCCGGCGCGACTATGAGCAGCTCCTCGGCGCTGAAGACGAGCCCACCCAACCGGTCGCGCTGGCGGTCTCGGGCGGACCCGACAGTATGGGCATGCTCGGCTTGGCCGCCGCCGCCTATCCAGGACGCGTGATCGCCGCCACGGTCGATCATGGGCTGCGCGCGGAAGCGGCACAGGAGGCCGCGATGGTCGCGCGATGCTGCGCGAAGCTCGGCGTCGCGCATATGACGCTGAAGATCGAAGTACCGCCGGGTGCTAGCGGCAATCTCCACAATTGGGCGCGACAGGAGCGCTATCAGCTTCTCAAACGCTGGGCGCTCGACGCCGGAACGAAGCTTCTGTGCACGGCGCACCATGCCGAAGATCAGGCCGAGACCTTCTTGATGCGCGCCGCGCGGGCGTGCGGCCTGTCGGGTCTCGCCGCAGTTCGCGCGCGCAATGAGACCAATGTCGCGCGAGAAGGGGGCAGCATCACACCAATCACGCTGCTTCGGCCTCTGTTGACGTGGCGCCGGCATGAGCTGCACGCGATCGTGAAATCGCTGGGCCTTCCCTTTGTGGACGACCCGAGCAACCATGATCCGCGCTTCGATCGCACGCGCTTTCGTGCCTGGCTTGCCGAAGCGCCCTGGCTCGACCCCCTAAAGATCGGGAAAACCGCCGAAAATCTCGCTTCTTTGGATGCCGATCTCCATGAAATCAGCCTATGGCTCTGGACGGAGCGCGGGCTTGAAAGCGATCCGCTCGAAGCCCGTTTCAATGTGGATGGGCTGCCCCGTGGCGTGAAGCGCTACCTCGTACGCATGGCGCTCGATCATGTGCTGTCAACGAACGGCATGAGCTACGGGAACTGGAATCACGCGAGTAATGTTGAACCTCTGCTCGACGCGCTGGAGGCCGGACGTGCCGCGACGCAAGCCAATATTCTCGCTTCGGCCAAAGGGAGCGTCTGGCATTTTTGCGAAGCCCCGCCGCGCCGATCATTCTGAACGATTCTGTTCCATTGCCATTAACCTGTGCATGCCTATCTTATGGCCTGACGAAAGGCTGACACGCGCATGAAGGACGATAAGGAGCCGCAAAGCGGCAACCCGCTGGTGAAGAACGCGGCCATCTGGCTGGGCGTGATCCTGGCGATTGTGTTGTTCGTGTCCCTGATCGAGGGGAGCAGCAAGAGCAGCACGGGTGAGAGCGTCGCTTATTCCGAATTCCTGTCGGGAGTGGACGCCGGCACGGTGCGCGAGGCGGACATCGCCGATGGCGTGATCACCGGAAAATATACCAACGGCGCGGCCTTCAAGACCTATGCTCCCAACGACCCGACCCTGATTCAGCGTCTGGGCGCCAAAGGCGTCACTTTCCGCGCGCGCCCGGCCGAGCAGGCCAGCCTGTGGCAATATATCCTCGTCAACTCGCTGCCCTTCCTGATTCTGATCGGGATCGGCTGGGTGATCATGCGCCAGATGCAGAAGAATGCGGGCTCGGGCGCGATGGGCTTCGGCAAGAGCCGCGCGAAGATGCTGACCGAGAAGCAGGGCCGCGTCACCTTCGACGATGTCGCCGGCATCGACGAAGCGCGCGAGGAATTGCAGGAGATCGTCGATTTCCTGAGGGACCCGTCCAAATTCGCCCGCCTCGGGGGCAAGATCCCGAAGGGCGCGCTGCTGGTCGGCTCCCCCGGCACCGGCAAGACCTTGCTCGCCCGCGCGATCGCGGGTGAAGCCAAGGTCCCCTTCTTCACCATCTCCGGCTCCGACTTCGTCGAGATGTTCGTCGGCGTCGGCGCGAGCCGCGTGCGCGACATGTTCGAGCAGGCCAAGAAGTCCGCGCCGTGCATCGTCTTCATCGACGAAATCGACGCGGTCGGCCGCCATCGTGGCGCGGGCCTGGGCAACGGCAATGACGAGCGCGAGCAGACTTTGAACCAGCTGCTGGTTGAAATGGACGGCTTCGAAGCGAACGAAGGCATCATCATCATCGCCGCCACCAACCGCCCCGACGTGCTCGATCCGGCATTGCTGCGTCCGGGCCGCTTCGACCGCCAGGTCGTGGTGCCGCGTCCCGATATCGACGGCCGCGAGAAGATCCTCGCCGTCCACATGAAGAAGCTGCCGCTGGCGCCCGACGTCGATCCGCGCACGATCGCGCGCGGCACGCCCGGTTTCTCCGGCGCGGACCTCGCCAATCTCGCCAACGAGGCGGCATTGCTCGCCGCGCGCAAGGGCAAGCGCCTGATCGCGATGCGCGAGTTCGAAGAGGCCAAGGACAAGGTCATGATGGGCGCCGAGCGCAAATCGATGGTCATGACCGAGGACGAGAAGAAGGCGACCGCCTATCACGAGGCTGGCCATGCGCTCGTCTCGCTGCATGTGCCCGGCTGCGATCCGCTCCACAAGGTGACGATCATCCCGCGCGGCCGCGCGCTGGGCGTGACCTGGAACCTGCCCGAGCGCGACCGTTATTCGATGACGATGAAGCAGATGAAGGCGCGGCTCGCGCTCTGCTTCGGCGGCCGCATCGCGGAGCAGCTGATCTACGGCCTCGACGAACTCAACACCGGCGCGTCGAACGACATTCAGCAGGCGACCGACATGGCCCGTTCGATGGTCATGGAATATGGCATGAGCGACAAGCTCGGCTGGCTGCGCTACCGTGACAACCAGGACGAGGTGTTCCTCGGCCATTCGGTGTCGCGCAACCAGCATATGTCGGAAGACACGGCCCGCCTGATCGACAGCGAGATCCGCCGTCTGGTCGAAGAGGGCGAGGCCAAGGCGCGCGAGGTGCTGACCGAGCATCTCGACGAACTGCACCGCCTGGCAACCGCGTTGCTCGAATATGAGACACTGAATGGCGACGAAGCCAAGCGTGCGATCAAGGGCGAGGATATCGGCCGCGAGGACCCGTCCAGCAAGGCGCCGCGCAAGCTCGCCGCGGGCGGCTCCTCCATCCCCAAAAGCCGGCGTCCCGGCAATTGGGGCGAACCGTCGCCAGCTGGCGCGTAGGCGCTCAGCACAATCCAAATAAGAAGGGCGGCTCTCGGGCCGCCCTTTTTGTTTGGCCGCACCGCGTGCATAAACGCCGGAGCGACCGATGGAGAGAATCATGCGCGGCACCCAGGCTGCATTGATCGCAACGATCCTCGTCGGCCTCACGGGCTGCCACAGGATGGATGGCACATTCAACGGCGGCGGACCGCACCATGGCCGTTATGCTGGGATCGGCCTGTTCAGCCCCGGCAAGATCTGGGCGCATTTGCAGAGCGACGCGTCCAGGGATCCAGCGGCCGCGAAGCCTGAAGATGACGATGTCGTGATCGTGGTCGTCGACAGCGACACCGGCGAAATCCGCGAATGCGGCAGTTATTCGGGCCGCTGTGTCAGCATGAATCCCTGGACCCAGGCTATCGCGCCCCAACAGCATACGCCGGTCGGGGTCGGCGCGCATGCGGCCGAACTCGAACAGGCCACGGAGAAGGTCACCACGACAGATATGGACCCACCGGCCAAGCCGGCAGCCAAGCGGCATTAGCGCAGCAGGAAGCCCGCCGTCAGGCAGGCCAGCACCAGCGCGACCAAACTCGCGATCAGGATGATCAGCAGCGGCTTCGGCCCCGACTGAAGCAAGGTCTGCATCGGCGAACGGATTCCGGTTGCCGTAACCGCGCACACCAGCAGGCCGGTCGCGAGCGCGGTCGCGCCTTCGCCGACCGGGGCGGGCACCACCCCGGTCGAATTGATCGCCGCCAGCACGAAAAAGCCGATCACGAACCAGGGGATGTTGATCGCCTTGGCGCGATTGCCGTCTTCGCTCGGGAAGAACAGGCCGGTCACCGCCAGAGCGGGCGCGAGCAGGGCGACGCGGGTCAGCTTGACGATCGCGGCGTTCTGGCCCGCGCCTTGCGAGAAGGAATAACCCGCGCCGAGCGACTGGGCGACATCGTGGATCGCGGCGCCCAGCACGAAGCCCGCCTGCCGATCATCGAAGCCGAGATGGTGACAGAGAATCGGATATAGCACCATCGTCGCCGCGCTCATCGCGGAGATGCCGACCAGCACCAGCGCCAGTTGCGCCTGGTTGATGCGCCGTTCGCCCAGCACGGTCGCGAGCGCCATCGCCGCCGAGGCGCCGCAGATCGCAACCGCACCGCCCGCCAGCACGCCGAACGCCGCGCCGAAGCCGAACTTGCGTGACGCGAGCACGCCGCTCCCCATCGCACAGGCGACGATCGCCAAGATGGCAAGCAGCGCAATCCAGCCGAGGCCGGCAATCTGGGCCAGCGTCACGCGCGCGCCGACCAGGACAATGCCGACCCGAAGCAAGGTGCGCGACGCGAAGGCGAGCCCGGGCAGCAGGCGCTTGTCGCCGCTCAGGAAATTGAGCGCGAGCCCGACCAGCAGCGCCATCAAGGTCAGCGGTGCGCCATAATGTTCGGCGAGATAGGCCGACGCCAGGCTCGCCAGCAAAGCGACCGACAGGCCGGGCAGATAGTCGCGGATGCGAACGCTGGGCGCGGGCTCGATGTCGCCATAGAGATCGGCAGCCGCCGGAAGCGTATCGCTGTAAAACTTCATGGACAGCTGTTAGCCCCTCTTGATTAGCAAGGGGAAGACGATTGGCCACACGTCAAACCGGATCCGGAGCGACCGCACCCCACCCGCGCTGGACGCTCGTCACCTGCATCCTCGCCTCGAGCCTCGCCTTCATCGACGGATCCGTCGTCAATGTCGCCTTGCCGGCAATCGGGCGCAGCCTGGGCGGCGGCGCGGCCGACCTGCAATGGACGATGAATGCCTACACGCTGCCGCTCTCGGCTTTGCTGCTGATGGGGGGTGCGGCGGGCGACCATTTCGGAAGGCGGCGGCTCTTGATTCTGGGGATCGCCCTGTTCCTGCTCGCCTCGGTCGGCTGCGCGCTGGCGCCGGGCGTGGCGGCCTTGCTTGCCGCCCGCGCGCTGCAAGGGCTGGGGGCGGCGATCCTGTTGCCGAACAGCCTGGCCATCCTCAGCCATACGTTCAACGGGCCTGCGCGCGGCCGCGCGGTCGGCACCTGGGCCTCGGTCAGCGCGATCTCGGCAGCGATCGGACCGCCACTGGGTGGGTGGCTGATCAACAATGTCGGCTGGCGTGCAATCTTCTATATCAACCTGCCCTTCGGTGCACTCGCGATCCTGATCGCGCTGATGGCGGTGCGCGAGAGCGGCGAGGGCAAGCGTGCGCTCGACTGGCTCGGCGCGTCGCTCGCGACGCTCGCTTTGTTCGGACTGACCTGGGCGCTCACCTTATGGTCCAGCTCACATCAGATGAGCGGCACAAGCTGGATCGGGCTTGGCGCGGGGATCGCCGCACTCGGGCTGTTTCTTTGGGCCGAACACAGAAAGGGCGACAAAGCGATGATGCCGCTCGGCCTGTTCGGATCGCGGGCGTTCGGCGGCGTCACCCTGGTGACCTTCCTGCTCTACGGCGCGATGGGTGGGTTGATCCTGCTGCTGCCCTACGTCCTGATCGTCGGCGGTGGTTATAGCCCGCTGCGCGCTGGCGCCGCCTTGCTGCCTTTCTCGATCCTTATCGGCGGCGGATCGCGGCTGATGGGACGGGTTGCGGAAACGATCGGCCCGCGTTGGCCGCTCACGATCGGCCCGATCATCTGCGGACTGGGTTTCGCCCTGCTGGTGCGAGCCGATCCGCATGCCAGCTTCTGGACAAGCATATTGCCGGGCATGGTCGTGCTCGCGCTCGGCATGGCGGGCGCGGTGGCGCCACTCACGACCACCGTTCTGTCCTCGGTCGATGACGATCATGCCGGCACGGCGTCCGGCTTCAACAGCGCGACCGCGCGCACCGGCGGGCTGATCGCGACCGCGCTTGCCGGCGCGGTGATGGCACAGTCCGGACCCGGACTGATCGCCGCCTTTCACGGAGCCGCACTGGTCGGCGCGGGGCTCGCGATTGCGTCGGGGATCGTCGCGTTCCTGACGCTTCCGGCTGACCTCGGACGGTAGGAATCGGGCCTGTTCCAGACTCATTTTTCCGACTTGACAATATATCATAACAAGCAGAATTTCACATGGTGAGTGCCGCATGACGGACACTTCGATCCGCCACGGCGCTCCCGCGTGAGAGGAATGCGCCATGTCCTATGTCGAACAGACCGGAAGGAGAAACCCCGCCGCCGTCGCCGTCGCGGTGGGCGTGCATCTCGCCATTGGTTATGCGCTGCTGAGCGGCCTTGCCTATCAGATCATTCGACTTCCACCGAAGCCGACGACGATCGATCTCCTCCCCGTCGATCAGGTGCCGCCGGAGCGGCAGCATCCGGTGCCCCAGGCGCAGCATCGCCCGATCAGCGATCCACAACCGCAACCGCGGACCCGGCCGGACGAGGATTACAAGCTGCCGCCGCTCATTCCGATGGCCGGTCCAGGCGACGGTGCCGCCGGAGGAGGCGGCGGCGGGACGCAGGAGGTTCAGCCCGAGCCGCCGAAACTCAATCTCACGCGCGATGTGATCGCCGGCGCCGATCGGACGCGCTGGATCACGACCGAGGATTATCCGTCGACCGCGCTCCGCCAGAATCTCCAGGGGGTGGTGGTCGTCTCGGCGATGATCGGCACGGACGGTAAGGTCCGGTCCTGCGTCGTCACCCAATCGAGCGGCAGCCAGTTGCTGGATGATACGACGTGCCGGCTTTACACCAAGCGCGCGCATTTCACGCCGGCGCGCGATGCCGACGGCAATCCAACCACCGCGCAGCATAGCGACCGCTTCCGCTGGCAGATTCCGAACGAATGAAGCAGTCTGCTCCGCTCTATTCAAATGATTGAGGGCGGAGCAGCCTGACCGTGCCTAATCATTGTCGGGCGCAGGACCGTGCAACACGCCCAGCAGCCCTTCCACCGTGTAGGGCTTCTGCAGCAGCTCGAAACCGTGGCTGCCCTCCTCGGCAAGGACGTGGCTGTAACCGCTCGTCAGCACCACCGGCAGATTGGGCCAGCGGCGGCGCACTTCCTGCGCCAGATCGATGCCGTTCATCCCGGGCATCACAACGTCGGTGAAGACGAGATCGAACCCGCCGTCACGCTCATCGAGAATGCGGAGCGCATCCTCGGCGCCAGTGGCCCAGGTCACGTCCTGGCCGAGCTCGCTGAGCAGGTTCTGCGCGAAGCTGCCGACGGTCTCATTATCCTCGACCAGCAGCACGGATCTCTGCGGCGAGCGCTCCAGCGCGGCGGGTTCGGCCGGCTCTTCCGTCCGCGCCTCATCGCCCTCCAGACGCGGAAGATAGAGCGTGAAGCGGCTGCCCTCGCCGAGATTGCTCTCGACCTCTATCTCGCCCCCGGATTGTTTGGCAAAACCATAGACCTGGCTCAGCCCCAGGCCCGTGCCCTTGTTCACGTCCTTGGTGGTGAAAAAGGGCTCGAAGATGCGTTTGAGCGCGCTTTCCTCGATCCCGGTCCCGTTATCCTCGACCGACACCGCGACGAATGACCCTTTCACCGGGCCATGACCGCGAATCGCGGGCACTTTTTCCGACCGCCTCGCGCTGATCCGCAACGTGCCGCCCGCAGGCATGGCGTCGCGTGCGTTGATCGCCATGTTCAGGATCGCGGTTTCGAACTGGTTCGGGTCCGCGCACACCATGCCGACCTCCGGTTCCATCACGTAGGAAACCTGAACCGGCGAGCCGAGCGTGGTGTGGATGATCTGCCCCATTCCGGCCAGCCGGTCGGCGATATTGAAGCGTTCGGGCTTGAGCGGCTGGCGGCGCGCGAAAGCCAGGAGCTGGCCGGTCAGCTGCGCCGCGCGCTCGGCCGTGTCGGCGATCGCCTGGATATAACGCTCGCGCTTTTCCTCAGGCAGGTCACCGCGGCCGAGCAGATCGGCGGAGGCCCGGATCACCGTGAGGAGATTGTTGAAATCATGCGCGACGCCACCGGTGAGCCGGCCGATCGCCTCCATTTTCTGCGCCTGGGCGAGCGCCTCGCGCGCGGCCTGCATCTCCTGCTGCGCTTTCCACCGTTCGGTCAGATCGCGCGTGACCTTGGCGAAGCCCAGCAGCTCGCCATCCTCTTCATAGATCGGATCGATCAGCACGCCCGCCCGGAAGCGCGTACCGTCCTTGCGAACCCGCCACGCCTCGGTCTCATATTTGCCCTCGGCCAGCGCGGTCGCAAGCGCGCGCGCAGGTTCACCGTTGGCGCGATCCTCGTCCGTATAGAAAAGCGAGAAATGCTGTCCGACGATCTCGGCGGCGCTGTAGCCCTTGATCAGCCCCGCGCCAGCGTTCCAGTTGGTCACATGGCCCTGGGGGTCGAGCAGGTAGATCGCATAGTCGCGCACCCCCTCCACCAGCAGGCGGAACCGCTGCTCGCTCAAGCGCAGCCTCTTGGACGCCTCCAGCTTGTCGGTGATGTCGCGCGTAACCTTGGCATAGCCGATAAGGTCGCCCCGCTCATTGCGCACCGGATCGATGACGACGCTGGTCCAGAAGCGGGTGCCGTCCTTGCGGACGCGCCAGCCTTCCTGTTCGAACTTTCCTTCCTCCGCCGCGGCCTTGAGCGCGCGTGCCGGCAATCCGGTTGCGCGATCCTCGGGCGTGTAGAAGACGCTGAAATGCTGGCCGATGATTTCGGAGGCATCATAGCCCTTGAAACGCTGCGCGCCGCGATTCCAGCTGGCGACGCGCCCGTCCTTGTCGAGCAGGTAGATGGCATAATCGGTGACGGCATCGACCAACAGCTCGAAGCGACGGTCGCCGCCAAAGCCTATGAGACGATTCTGATCGGGTGCAGCAGCCATATTCGCCCCTCCCCTCTAGGGGCTGTCCGCCACAATTGCCAGAATTTTCAAATACTTGGCAGCCTTCTTAGTCGCTACCCATGTAGAAAAGAAAGGCAATGAAAAGCGATGAAGTGATCGATGTAATCACCAGCAACGCAAAAGTGCGCCAAAAGGCTCCAAGCGCGCCGAGCGCATAGGTGCCTTTGAGCTGGCGGTACATGTGGACCGGCGGCACGAACATCGCGAGCAGCGATATCAGCGCGGAGGGCAGACCGAGCCATCCGAACAAAGTCAGCGCCACCACGCCAAGCGACATGAAGCTCAGCGAATAGATCGAAAAGATTGCGTGATCATACAGCCCGACGTCGCGGCGGAAGGCAAAAAGCAGCCAGATGAACGGCAGCGAAATCGGGATCAAGGCCCAGCTATATTTATAGCCGTAGGTCTTCATCTTGTAGAGCGTGAGTTCGGGGTTAGCCGACATGTGCGTGACGCTGCTGTCGAACCAGCTCCAGCCGGTATCCAGGTGGACCGGGCGTACCTGGCTCGCCTTGGGGGCTGTCAAGACGGAGCGGGCATCGACCGCGACCTGAAGCGCCTCGATCTCGTCATTGAGATTGTCGACTTTGTCGTCGATCTGCTCCCGCGCCTCGCCTTTGGCCCCAGCCCGCGCCGCTTTGAGCGCCGCAACTTTCGCCTGATCCGTTTGCAGCTTCGTCACGGCATCGACCTTGCCATGTGCGGCGTCCTGCGCCGCGGAGACCTGACCATGCGTCGACAGGTTCGACACCACTGCGAACATCAGGAACACGGAAAACAGGAACAGCGCCATCGGCGAGACGAACCTGGCCCGCTCGCCATCGATATAGCGGCGCGTCAGATTGCCGGGGCGCCAGGCCAGCATCGGCAGCGTGTGCCAGACCTTGCCTTCGAAATGAAACACGCCGTGGGCGATATCGTGCACCAGCCCGATCAGATTCTTATGGAGGTGTCCTGACTGGCCGCACGCGTGGCAGAACGGCCCTAACCGCTGCGTCCCGCAATTGGCGCAGGCGCCGCCTTCGTCATGCGCGTCATGCGCCTCGCCGGCTTTGGATTCCACAGCGCGCGCCCAGAGAGCGCCCGTCGCCAGCGTGCCGATCCCATCCCCTGCTTCGCTCATACATTCTTCTTAGCTTTTTCGGCGCGCACGTCGAGGTCCCCGCGCTCGACTGGCCGGCCGTTTTTGCTTAGGGGGAGCCGCATGACCGACGCCACGCCGATCGACCCCACCGCGCTGATCGAACAGATGGGCCGCCGCGCGCGCGCCGCCGCCGCGGTGCTCGCGCTCGCCCCGACCGCGACCAAGGCTGCCGCGCTCCGCGCCGCTGCTAATGCCCTGCGCGCGGACGAGGCCGCGATCCTGGCCGCGAATGGCGAGGATATGACGCGGGGAACCGCCAACGGCCTGACGTCGGCGATGCTCGACCGGCTCAAGCTCACGCCGCAGCGGATCGAGGGCATCGCCGCCGGACTTGAGGCCGTGGCCGGGCTGACCGATCCGGTCGGGCAGGAGATAGACCGTGCCACCCGCCCCAACGGATTGGTGCTGACGCGCGTCCGCGTGCCCTTGGGTGTGGTCGGGATCATCTACGAAAGCCGGCCCAACGTGACCGCCGATGCCGGTGGACTCGCGATGATGGCGGGCAATGCCGCGATCCTGCGCGGCGGATCCGAAGCGCGTGCTAGCAACGCCGCGATCCACGCCTGCCTGCGGCAGGGGCTCGCCGAGGCGGGCCTGCCCGAGGATGCAATCCAGCTGGTGCCGATTTCCGATCGTGCGGCGGTCGGCGCGATGCTCGCGGCGGCCGGGCTGATCGACATCATCGTCCCGCGCGGCGGCAAGAGCCTCGTCGCGCGCGTCCAGGCCGA
>Ga0070658_10001206_pt1 | contig 22151 bp, 21 predicted proteins | sample KBSC13metaG_FD_64664 | JGI IMG/M metagenome (GOLD analysis project Ga0070658, IMG submission 64664) | Corn rhizosphere microbial communities from Kellogg Biological Station, Michigan, USA - KBS C1-3 metaG | ecosystem: Host-associated > Plants > Roots > Rhizosphere > Soil ...
GGTCTTGACGATGTTGGCCGCGCTCCTGGCATCGGCCACGGAATCGTAGTTGGCGACGGCCTGGCCGCCGGCCGCCTTGATCTCGTCGACCACTTTGTCCGCAGGGGCATGAGCGCCGCCTTTACCGTCGACCGCGCCGCCCGGATCGTTCACGACCACCTTGGCGCCGCGGCTCGCCAGAAGCAGCGCATGGGCGCGGCCCAGGCCATTGCCGGCGCCGGTGACGACGGCGACGCGATTGTCGAAGCGAACGGTCATCTGTCTCTCCCTAAAGACCTCAAAGTCCGGGAGAGTTTACAGCATCGTCTCCGGCGCGGGAGACACCATGTTGGTTGCCGCGCCCGGATTTCAAGATGGGCGTTTTCAACCCTGCTTCTGCAGGATCACGACCGAGGCGACCGCTTCTTCCATGCCGATCACGCCGCCGCCGTTCTCGGCGAGCGCGATCTCGGCACCCTTCACTTGTCGTGCACCGGCCTCGCCGCGCAGCTGCGTGGCCAGTTCGGCCAGCATCGACAGACCGGTGGCGCCCACGGGATGTCCCTTCGACACGAGCCCGCCCGACGTGTTCACCGGCAGCTTGCCGCCAGGACCGGTGGCACCCGACTCGATGAACTTGCCGCCCTCGCCCTCGGGGCAGAAGCGCAGCATCTCGCACTGATAGACCTCGCAGAAACTGGTGGCGTCGTGCACTTCAGCCACGTCGATGTCCTGCGGCCCCAGTCCCGCCATCTTGTAGGCCTTGTCGGCCGCCGCACGCGTCAGGCCGGGCTGGTCGAGCTCGCGGTACATGCCACCGGAGAAGCCAACGCCGGCGATCCTGACGGCGCGCGCCTGCACGGCCTTAGGCAGCGTCTCGAGATACTCCTTCGAGCACAGCAGCGCCGCCGCCGCGCCGTCGCCGATCGGCGCGCACATCGCGCGGGTCAGCGGATAGGACACCGGGCGATCCTCCATCACCGACTGCGGCGTCATCTGGAAGCGGTACTGCGCTTTGTCGTTCAGCGCGCCGTAGTTGTGGTTCTTGGCGGCACCGGTGGCGATCTGCTGCTGCGTCGTACCGTACTTCCACATGTGCCACTTGGCCTGCATGGCGTAGGTGTCCATGAAGATCGTGCGGTCGTCACCCGGCTTGAATTCGGAGCCCACCATCTTTCCGACCCGGTCCATCTCCGATACCAGCCGGTCGTGCTGGCTGGTGATGTAGCCCTGGTTGAAGAGCCCGGCGGTGCGCTCGGGCGCCTCGGGGCTGAACAGCTTCTCGACGCCGATGCAGAACGACAGCTCGTGCGTGCCGGCCAGCACGTCCTTCCACGCGCCCATGAAGGCGGTCGAGGCGGTGGCGCAGGCGTTCTCGACATTGAACATCGGCACGCGCGCGGGAAACAGCCCCTCCTCGACCAGCGGCTGGAACAGCGCCTGGCCGCGGATCGAATTCTGGCCCCAGAAGCCCATGCCGCAGTTGCCGAGCCAGCCCGTCTCGATGTCGGCGCCGGTCTTCATGCCGGCATCTTTCAGGGTGCCGAGATAGGCCTCGCGAGCGAGGTCGCCGAAGCTCATGCCGGGGTGCTTCTTGAAGACGGTCGTGTAGGCACCGACCACGTAAACATCGCGCATTTTGGGTCCTTTTGCGGCGTCGCCGCCGGTTGGCTTTGACGGCATTTGAGCGTATCCACGAGGCCAGCGCTAGGAGAACCAACATGGCTGCTCAAGCCCAAGTCAAGGCCCTCAACGTCGACGCGACCATCGCCGAGCTGAAGAAGCTGTTCGGCGACCGGGTCAGCACCGCGCACGCCGTGCGCGAGCAGCACGGCAAGGACATTTCGTATCACGAAGCGCACCTGCCCGACGCCGTGGTCTTCGCCGAGTCGGCCGAGGAAGTGCAACAGGTCGTCCAGCTCTGCAGCCGTCTCAAGACGCCGATCATCGCCTTCGGTACCGGCACGTCGCTCGAGGGCCACATCAGCGCCCCCAATGGCGGCATCTCGCTCGACGTCAGCCGGATGAACAAGGTGCTGCAGGTCAACGAGGCCGACCTCGACGTGGTGGTCCAGCCTGGCGTGACGCGCAAGCAGCTCAACGAATACATCCGCGCGACCGGGCTGTTCTTCCCGATCGATCCCGGCGCCGACGCCTCGCTGGGCGGCATGGCCAGCACGCGCGCCTCGGGCACCAACGCCGTGCGCTACGGCACGATGCGCGAGAACGTGCTGTCGCTGCAGGTCGTCACCGCCGACGGCCGGCTGATGCGGCTCGGCCGCCGCTCGCGCAAGTCGAGCGCGGGCTACGACCTGGTGAAGCTGTTCGTCGGTTCGGAGGGCACGCTCGGCATCATCACCGAAGTGACGTTGCGCCTCTACGGCATCCCCGAATCGATGGTCGCGGCGACCTGCGCCTTCGACAGCCTCGAGGGCGCGGTCAACACCGTGATCCAGACCATCCAGTCGGGCATCCCGGTGGCGCGCATCGAGTTGATGGACACCTACACAGTCGACACCGTGAACAGATATTCCAAGCTCAGCCTGCCGGCCAAGAACCTGCTGCTGCTCGAGTTCCACGGCACCGAGGCCGGCACCCAGGAGCAGGCCGAGATGGTGCAGGCGATCGCCGCCGAGCACGGCGGTGGCGACTTCGCCTGGACCAGCCAGGCCGAGGAGCGCACGAAGATGTGGCAGGCCCGCCACGACGCCGCCTGGGCCGCCAAGGCCGCCAAACCCGGCTGGGGCATGTGGGCAACCGACGTGTGCGTGCCGATCTCCAACCTCGCCGAGTGCATCCTCGAGACGCAGAAGGACATCGTGGCCAACGGCCTCTACGCGCCGATCGTGGGCCATGTCGGTGACGGCAACTTTCATCTCACCATGATGATCGATCCCGACGATCCGACCTGCCTGCCCAAGGCCGAGGCGCTTAACGACCGCATGGTGGCGCGCGCGCAGAACCTCGGCGGCACCTGCACCGGCGAGCACGGCGTGGGCATCGGCAAGATCCAGTATCTCTACCAGGAGCACGGCGAGGCGATGTCGCTGATGCGCGCCATCAAGAAGGCGCTCGATCCCGACAACATCATGAACCCCGGCAAGATCATGGGGCCGATCAATTGAGTTGGAGGACCGCGAGCTTCCAGCTCGCTCATGATCATGAGCGAGCTGGAAGCTCGCGGTCCAAAGCGCATCTCAAATAAAAAGGGCCGGCGATTGCCGGCCCTTTCTCGTTGCAGCAGGTGTCGCCTATTTGGCGCACTGCACCATGATCTCGACCTTGAGCGCCGGGTTGGCGAGCTTGGCCTCGACCGTCGCGCGCGCGGGCGCGTTGCCGGGCGATACCCAGGCGTCCCACACTTCGTTCATCTGGCCCCAGGTGCCAATGTCGGTCAGCCAGATGTTGGCGGACAGGATCTTCGACTTGTCGGTGCCGGCTTCCTTCAGGAACTTGTCGATCTTGTCGAGGATCTGCTTGGTCTGGCCCTTCACGTCGGCCTTGGCGTCGTCGGCCGTGAGGCCGGCCAGGTAGACGGTGTCGCCATGGACGACGGCGCTCGACATGCGGGGACCCGCGTTCACTCGCTTGATGCTCATTGGGTTATTCCTCTCTCAAACAGCCTATTGCGGCGCGGACCTTAGCACCCCGCGGGGCGGTGGTTCTACTGCCCCAGCGGAACGGCTTCCGCCTCGATGGCGTCCAGCGGCTTGTCCCGCATCAGCGCCTCGAAGGCCCGCAGGCGTTTGTAGATCGAAATCAACGACACGATCGTCGACCAGGAGTTGACGAGATACTGGAACGATGTCTCGACCCGGCCGAAGGCGCGGGTGATCTGCGTCAGGACGCCGAGCGTCAGGACGCCGGCAACGATCGTCGGTCCGAGAGAGACATAGGCAATCACGGCACTGGCCTGCAGGTAGCCATACCGGACGACGTTGAAGTAGAGGAAGTTCAGGTAAAGGCGGAAGTAATTCGCCCGCACATCCTGGAACAGTTCGTGAAGGGTCGGCGGCTGCGCGCGGTCGGCGCGGTCCTCGCCCAGCACCAGCTCCTTGCGATAGGCCGCCTCGACCCGCTGGTTGCGGAACTCGAGCCCGGGCAGCCGGACGCCGGCAACCGCCAGCATTGCAGTGCCGATCACCGCCCAGATCACGGCGACGAAGACGAGCGCCTGCGGCACCTCGCCGACGAGTGGCAACTCCTTCACATAGGAGGAGAGGCCCCACAGGATCGGCAGGAACGCGATCAGCGTCATCAGCGCCTCGACCAGGCGCGCGCCGAGGCCTTCCAGGGTTTCGGCAAATCGCATCGTGTCTTCCTGGACCCGCTGGGAGGCCCCCTCGATGTGGCGCAGACGCTGCCAGTTGGCGGCGTAATGGTCGTTCATCGCCGTGCGCCAGCGGAAGATATAGTGGCTGGTGATGAAGGCCGTCAGAACGGCGCTGAAGATGTAGACCATCGCGATGCCGCCGAACGTCGCCTGCTGCGTGTAGAACTCGCTCAGCGTGATGGCATTGGGCTTCGCCAGAGCCTTCTGGATCAGGTTGTAGAAGACGCCGAACCAGCTATTGATCATCACGTCGAGCTGAACCTGGAACCACAGCAGGAAGATGATGATGGCCGACACGCCGACGGACCACCGGGACCAGGGATGCGGCCAGATCAGCCGGGCCAGTCCGACAAAGATCGCGCCGGTGACGATCATGTACTGGTAGAGCCAAAGATCGCGTGCCACCTGGACGGCGACGTCGGCACCGTTGGCGCCGGCAGCCGGATAGGGAAGACCGACAAGGCCACCGAGGCCGAGCTGCGGGCCGAGGTCGCGGGCCACGCTGTACCAGAGAGCCATGCAGAGCGCGGTCCACAGGATCGCCGCCGGGAAGAAGATTTTCGGGGTCGGGAAGAACGATGAGAACATCTCTCATCAATAACCCGCTAGATGGCGGCCACCACCATGATTTCCACCTTCATGTGGGGGTCATTCAGGCGGGCCTGGACGGTCGCGCGAGCGGGCGTCTGGCCCGGCACCACCCAGGCATCCCAGACCGCGTTCAGGGCCGCGAAATCGGCGATATCGGCCAGCCAGATGGTGGCGGTCAGGATCTTCGTCCGGTCGCTGCCGCCCTTGGCCAGCAGGGAGTCGATCTCGGCCAGCGCCTGCTTTACCTGGCCTGTGATGTCGGCCGAGGTGTCCTCCGGGATCATGCCCGAGCAGTAGATACGGTTACCCTTCACCACGGCCTCGCTCATGCGCGGGCCGCAGTCGATACGGTCGATGTCGCTCATGGCGGGACGGTAGAGCACATTCCAGCCCCCTGCGAGGGCCTTCGCTTCGCATTACGGCTCGGGCGCAACGCCGGGCCTCCCTCACCCGCCGGTTCGCGATAGAGTTGACGGCGTGAGGTGATCGATGACCGATGAAGAGGCCGGCCGCGTCCGCGACTTCGTGGGCTACGGGCGCAATCCCCCTGACCCCAAGTGGCCGGGCGGCGCGCATGTGGCGGTGAATTTCGTCATCAACTACGAGGAAGGTGGCGAGCTGTCGGTGCCCGACGGCGCCCCCGCCTCCGAGACCGGCCTCACCGAGGGCTCGACCGCGTCGGTGAAGGGACGCGATCTGGGCGCCGAGAGCATGTTCGAGTACGGCAGCCGCGCCGGCTTCTGGCGCCTGCACCGCATGTTCACCAAGCGCAAATTGCCCTGCACGGTCTTCGCCATCGCGCGCGCCCTCGAGCGCAACCCCGAAGCATGCATGGCCATGCGCGAGGCCGGCTGGGACGTGGCCGGCCACGGCTACAGGTGGGAGATCCATGGCAACATGGCGCCCGACTACGAGCGCGAGCAGATCCGGCTGGCGACCGAGAGCATCACGAAGACGATCGGCACCCGTCCGCTGGGCTGGTACAGCCGCTACGCGCCGTCGATGCACACGCGCACCCTGCTGCTGGACGCCGGCTACGAGTACGACAGCGACACCTACGACGACGAGCTGCCCTACTGGCGATCAGTCGGTGTGCGCAAGCAGCTGATCGTTCCCTATTCGGTGGTCCACAACGACGTGCGCTTCGCCCGCCAGGGCATGACGTCGGGCGATGAGTACCTGGCCTACATCAGGAACGCCGTGCAGTGCGTGCTCGAGGAGGATCCGCCGCGCATGCTGAGCTTCGGCCTGCACAACCGCATCATCGCCCACCCCGGTCGCGCGCTCGGCCTGGCCCGCGTCCTCGACTGGCTGGCCGACCAGCCGCGCGTCTGGGTCACGCGCCGCATCGACATCGCCCGGCACTGGAAGAAGGTTCATCCATGACCATCAAGCGACCCCTGGACGGGATGCTCGTGCTCGACCTGGGGCAGATCTACAACGGCCCCTACTGCGGCCTGCAGCTGGCTTTCATGGGTGCGCGCGTGCTCAAGATCGAGCCGCCGGAGGGCGACGTCGTGCGCCGCCGCAAGCGCGAGGTCGAGCCCTACCCGCTGGTCATGCTGAACTCCAACAAGGAGTCGGTGGTCCTCGACCTCAAGCAGCCGCGCGGCAAGGAGATCTTCCTTGCACTGGTCGCCAAGGCCGACGTGCTGATCGAGAACTTCGCCGCTGGCGTCATGGATCGCCTCGGCCTCGGCTGGGACGTGCTGCACAAGCTCAACCCGCGCCTGATCTACGGCGGCAGCTCGGGCTTTGGCCTCGACGGTCCCTATCGCGATCTCGCCGCCATGGACGTCACCATCCAGGCAATGAGCGGCATCACCAACGCCACCGGCGATGAGGACGGGCCGCCGACCAAGGCGGGCGCGGCCGTGTGCGACTTCCTGGCCGGTATCCATCTCTGCGCCGGCATCCTGGGCGCGCTGGTCCAGCGCGAGCGCACCGGCCAGGGCCAAAGGGTCGAGGTCTCCATGCACGAGGCTGGCGCCGTCTCGATCGCCTCGGCGCTGGGCGCAGTGATGGACGGTGACACCAACGTGCCGCATCGCACCGGCAACCGCCATCCCGCGCTGGCGATCGCGCCGTACAACACCTATGCCTGTACCGACGGCTACGTGGCGATCTTCACCTCGGCCGAACGACACTGGGTCTCGATGTGCGAGATGATGGGCCGGCAGGACCTGCTGGCCAATCCGGAATATTCGACGACGCCGGGCCGCGCCAAACACATGGCGGAGATCGACGACATGGTCGGCGCCTGGACAGTCGGCCGCACCAAGGACGAGATCCTGCAGGCGTTGAACGAGGCGCACATCCCCTGCGCGCCGGTGAAAACCGCACGCGAGGTGGCCTACGATCCGCACCTCGAGGCGCGCGGCTTCTGGGTCGATGTCGACCATCCGCGGCGCGGCAAGACCCGCGTGCCGATCTCGGCGATCCGCCTGCACACCGGCGGCAAGTCGGAGATCACGCGGCCGGCGCCGACGCTCGGCCAGCACACCGACGCCGTGCTGGGCGAGTTGCTGGGCGTCGCGGGCGACGAGCTGGCGAAGTTGCGCGCCACGGGCGTCACGTTGCCCGTAACCGAAAAGAAGAAGGCTTAGGAGGATTCAAATGGCCATCATCGATTCACAGGTCCACGCCTACGAGGCGAACACCCCCAAGCGGCCCTGGCACACCGTGCCGAACTGGCCGCCACACGTCACCGGCGACGAGATGGTCGCGGCGATGGACAAGGTTGGCGTCGATGGCGCGATCTTCATCTCCTCCTTCTCGATGTACCGTTACGACGGCAGTTACGCCGAGGAGGTGGCGCGCGCCCATCCGGGCCGCATGGCCATCGTCAAGCCGGTCGACCCCGACGATCCGGCGGTGGAAGAGGTCGTCGCCAAGTGGAAGAAGACGCAAGGCGCGGTCGGCATCCGCATCTTCCTCCGCGAGGAAGAGAAGCGCGCCGCCGACGATCCTGGAATCGACCGCATCTGCAAGGCCGCCGTGAAGTACGACCTGCCACTCAACTTCCTGTTCTGGGGCCGGGTCGACGAAGGCATGCGGATCATCGACCGCCATCCCAACGTGCGGTTCATCGTCGACCACCTTGGTATCCTGCAGCCGCGCGTCCCGCCGGCACCGGACAAGCCTTGGGCCGACCTGCCCAAGATCCTGGAGCTGGCCAAGCGGCCCAATGCCGTCATCAAGGTGAGCGGTGCCTGCACGCTGTCCAAGCAACCCTATCCGTTCCCGGACATCTGGGATCCGCTGAAGCGCGTGTTCGACGCCTGGGGCTTCGAGCGCTGCCTGTGGGGCACGGACTGGACCCGCGCCTTCGCGGTCGTGAATTACGAGAAGGCGGTCAAGCCGTTCCTCGAGACCAAGCGGCTGAGCGACAGCGAGCGGGCGATGCTGATGGGCGGCGCCTGCGCCAAGGCCTACGGCTGGTCGCCGAAGAAATAGGCTGGGGAGCGCGCCACTCCAGTGGCACTCATGGGGTCGTCGCGGCGAAAAGGAAGAGCGGCACTGGAGTGCCGCACTCCCGATCTATGACGCCGCCGAGCGCACCAGCTTGCCGGGGCGCGCGCCGGTTTCCTGGCCCTTCTCGAAGATCGGCGCGCCGGCGCAGATCGTCATGTCGTAGCCGTCGACGCTCTGCACCAGGCGGCGGCCGCCGGCCGGCAGGTCGAAGATCATCTTCGGGCTGTGCAGGGTGAGGCCCTCGAAGTCGATGACGTTGACGTCGGCCTTCTTGCCCGGCTGCAGGCGGCCGCGATCCGTGAAGCCGTAGAAGTCGGCCGTGCTGCTGGTCATGCGCCTGACCACGAATTCCAGCGGCAGGCGGGGCCCGCGCGTGCGGTCGCGCACCCAGTGGGACAGCATCGAGGTGTTGAGCGAGGCATCGCAGATCACGCCGCAATGCGCGCCGCCGTCGGACAGGCCGAGGATCGTGTGCGGGTCCTCGATCATCTCGCGCACGACCTCGAGATCGCCGTGCACATAGTTGGTGACGGGGAAGTAAACCATGCGGTTGTCACCGCCGACCAGGTAATCGTAGCAATATTCGGCCGGCGTCACGCCCTCGCGCGCGGCCAGCGCGGCGATGCTGCGTTCGGGCGCCGGCTCGTAGTCCGGCGTGTCGCCAAGCGGATACATGCGGTCCCAGCGCGTCGCGATCTGGCGCGACAGCGGCGGCAGCACGTCGAGCAGCCGCGGAGAGGCTTCCTGCGACAGGATCAGGCGGCGCACGTCCGGCGTGCGCAGCCTGGCCATCATCTCGGCCACCGGCAGCTTGGCCAGCTCGGCATAGCCCTCGCGCAGGCCGAAGGGATTGAGCGAGGTGCTGAGGCCGAGGGTCAGGCCCACCGGGCGGCCGGCGACCTGGGCGTAGAGCGGCAGGTTGTCGGCACGGGCGGCGCGCACGCCGTCCATCAGGCGCTTGTAACGCTGCGGGTCGTAGCTGCGGTCGGTCAGCAGGAACCAGACCGGCCGGCCGCTCTCCCGGGCGACCTGGCGGACCCAGCTCCACTCGGCCGCCTCGTCGTCGAAATCGGACAGGAAGCCGAAGGTGCCGCGGCCGGCGCGGCCCATGGCGCGCCCAATGGCGATCAGCTCCTCATGCTCGGCATAGCGGCCGGGCACCAGGTCGCCGGCCAGGGTCTTGTGCTGGTCGGTGCGGCTGGTGGTGAAGCCGACGGCGCCCGCCTTCAGCGCCTCTTCGGTGAGCCGCGCCATCGTTTCGATGTCCTCGGCGGTCGCGAATTCTCGATTGATGGCGCGCTCGCCCATGGCGTAGACGCGCAGCGGATGGTGGGCGACCTGGGCCGCGACGTCGATGGTGCGCGGCAGGCGCGACAGTGCATCGAGATATTCCGGGAAGCTCTCCCAATCCCACTTGAGGCCCTCGGTGAGCGTGATGCCGGGGATGTCCTCGACCCCTTCCATGAGATCGATCAGCGCCTGCTGGTGCTGCTGGCGGACCGGGGCGAAGCCCACGCCGCAATTGCCGAACACGATGGTCGTGGCGCCATGCCACGAGGACGGCGCCAGCACCGGGTCCCAGGTCGCCTGGCCATCATAGTGCGTGTGCACGTCGACCCAGCCCGGCGTGACCAGCCGGCCCTCGGCCTTCACTTCGCGCTTGGCCGGCCCCGCCTTGCCGCCGACCTGGACGATCCGGTCGCCGTCGATGGCCACGTCACCCTGCGACGCCGGCGCGCCCGTGCCGTCGACAATGGTGCCGCCCCGGATGACGATGTCATGCATGGCTTGCCTTACCCTTCAATGAGAAGGCGAGCTTTCCATACCTCGCCGGGCCCGGAAAGCCCGGGTTCCGCACGCCAGCTATGAACGTTCGCGGATGTCGGCGAACTTCACCTTGGGGCTCTTCTCGGCGATGTAGCCCAGCTCCCAGGCGTTGCGCGCCAGGAACACCGGCGCGCCGTCGCGGTCCTCCGACATGCCGCCGCGATTGGCCGACATGAAGGTCTCGAGGTCGGCCTTGTTCTCGGCCGAAATCCAGCGCGCGGTCTCGAACGGCGCCGGCTCGAGGTCGATCAGGACCGAATATTCGGCCTCGACGCGGGTCTTGAGCACGTCGAGCTGAAGCTCGCCGACCACGCCCACGATGTTGTCGCCGCCGATCACGCGACGGAACACCTGGGTCACGCCCTCTTCGGCCAGATCGTCGAGCGCTCGCTTGAGCTGCTTGGACTTCATTGGATCCTCGAGCCGCACGCGGCGCAGGATTTCCGGCGCGAAGTTGGGAATGCCGACGATCTTGATCTGCTCGCCCTCGGTCAGCGTGTCGCCGACCCGCAGCACACCGTGATTGGGAATGCCGATGATGTCGCCCGGCCACGCCTCATCGACGATCTCGCGCTCGCGGGCAAAAAAGAGAATCGGCGAATTGACCGACAGCACCTTGGCCGTGCCCACCTGCGTCAGCTTCATGCCGCGGCGGAACTTGCCGCTGCACAGCCGCAGGAAGGCCACGCGGTCACGGTGATTGGGATCCATGTTGGCCTGGACCTTGAACACGAAGCCCGAGACCTTGGGTTCGGTCGGCTCGATGGCGCGGGGCTCGGCCGGCTGCGGCCGCGGTGGCGGCGCCCAGGCGGCGATTGCGTCCAGCAACTCGCGAACGCCGAAATTGTTGTAGGCGCTGCCGAAGAACACCGGCGACAGGTGGCCGGCGCGATAGGCATCGACGTCGAATTCAGGATAGCCCGCCCGCACCAATTCGACTTCCTCGGCGAGCTTGGAATCGGTGATCGTATAGTTCTCGATCAATTCGCCGATGCGGCTCTTGTCGGTATTGTCGAACACCAGCATGCGATTGTGGGCGAGATCGTAAGTGCCCTTGAACTGGTTGCCCGAACCCTGCGGCCAGCTCATCGGCGTCACATCGAGCGCCAGGGTCGAGGAAATCTCGTCGAGCAGCTCGATCGGGTCCTTGGACTCACGATCCATCTTGTTGATGAAGGTGATGATCGGTACGTCGCGCAGCCGGCAGATCTCGAACAGCTTGCGCGTGCGCGCCTCGATGCCCTTGGCGGCGTCGATCACCATCACCGCCGAATCGACGGCGGTCAGCGTGCGGTAGGTGTCCTCGCTGAAGTCCTCATGGCCCGGCGTATCGAGAAGGTTGAATACCGCGCCGCCGTACTCGAAATGCATCACCGACGTGGTCACCGAGATGCCGCGCTGCTGCTCGATCTTCATCCAGTCCGAGCGCGCGCGCCGGGCCTCGCCGCGCGCCTTCACCGCGCCCGCGACATGAATCGCGCCGCCGAACAGCAGCAGCTTTTCGGTGAGCGTCGTCTTGCCGGCATCGGGATGGGAGATGATCGCGAACGTCCGCCGCAGGCCGGCCGGATGGCCGGCCAGACGGGCGTCGGACGCGGAAGAGGTAACGGAATCGGGCACTTTTTTGCGGGACCTTCGAGGGTGCGAGGGGCGTACCGGAGGCGCTCTGCCCCGTCAACCATGGCTCCTCTTTCCGCGTCCCGGCGCGCGGTATAAGCCAAATCGAGCGCCGGGACGATCCCGCCCGCCCGCCCACCCACAGCGACAGGAGAAGCCGTGAGCAGCACCGACATTACCCGCGTTCCCAACCGGAAGCTGCCCAGCAAGTCGGCCGTGGCAATCCATCGGCTGCCGGGCGGCGGCGGATTCCTGTGGGCCGTGGCCGTCTCGCCGGACCGCACCCAGGATATCCGCGCGCAGACGCTGGGAGCGCTCGGCGTGCTGGACGGCTATCTCAAGGATGCCGGGCTCGACCGGACCCGGATCGTCAAGGCGGAGGTGGTCGTGACCGACCACGACAACAAGCCGGCTTTCGACGAGGCATGGGCGTCGTGGATGCCCGCCGGGTTCGGCCCGGTGCGGTCGTTCGTGGAATCGCGAATGCCCGAGGGCGATCTGATCGAGATCATCATCACCGCCGCCCTGCCCGCCTAGTGCGGACGGTATCGGCGCGACGGGCGAGGAACGCGCGGGCCAGCGGCGTGAGGACCGGTTTCTTTTGTCATCGCGAACCCGCGGCGTATGCTGAACGACCGGAGGCCCTGGCATGAAGACGGCAATGGACGATCAATCGGTGGCGCAACGTGTTCTCGATCACATCGCCAACGGCACGACCGACGTCGGCCACGACGTATGGCGTGAGCCGGTCGCCAACTATCGCTCGCCGCAGCGGCTGGCCGCGGAGATCGAGCAGGTGCTGCGACGCTCGCCTATCCCGTTCTGCCCCTCGGCGGCGCTACCCCAGACCGGTTCGTATGTCGCACGCGAGGCCGCCGGCATCGCGCTCGTTGTCGTGCGCGGCAACGACGGCACGGTTCGCGCCTTTCGCAATGCCTGCCGGCACCGCGGCATGCAGGTCGCCGCCGACTCGGGCTGCGTCAAGGCGTTCGTCTGCCGCTATCATGGCTGGACCTACAATCTCGAGGGCCGGCTGCGCCATATTCCGCACGAGGAAGGTTTTCCCGGTTTCGACAAGGACGCCCATCCGCTCGTGCCGGTCGCCGTGAGCGAACGCCTCGGCCTGGTGTTCGTCACCCAGGACGAGCCGGCGTTCGCCGACGATTCGCTCGATGGCCTGGCCAGGTTGATCGCGCCCGACCAGCGCCTCTTCGCCACGACCGAGCGCGAGTTCGGGGTCAACTGGAAAATCCTCCTCGAGGGCTTCATCGAGGGCTACCACATCAAGTCGACCCACCCGGAGAGCTTCCTGCCCTACGGCTTCGACAACCTGAACGTCATCGACCTGTTCGGGCGCAACAGCCGCGTGACCTATCCCTTCCAGCGCATCAAGAAGCTGGCCAAGGTGCCGCCGCAGGAGCGTCGGGTCGAGGGGCTGCTCACCTACGTCTATCATCTCTTCCCCAACGTGCTGATTACCGTCCTGTCGCGGCATACCAACCTGGTGATCCTCGAGCCGCTGGCGATCGATCGCACGCGGCAGATCACCTACACGCTGACCAATGGCGGCGGAGACGATCCCGAGATGCTGGCGGAAGCCCGGCGCGACGCCGAGTTCGTCGGCACGACGGGTGCAGAGGAAGATCGTGCGGTCGTCCAGGCCATCCAGCGCGGGCTGGCCAGCGGCGCCAACGACGCCTTCACCTTCGGCCGCTTCGAGAGCGCCATTGTCCACTTCCACCGCACCCTGACCGCGGCGCTGGCGCATTAGAGCGGGCTAATCCGGCGGCCGTGCAATCCATTGCCGCTGGGTGAAGCTGTTCCTGACGAGCGCCACGGTCCTGATCGAGTGCACGAGGAGGAAGGCAATCACGGCGAACAACAGGGCGACGGGCTGCAGGTCACCGGGAACATAGGACAGCCCCCGGCCGACGAACGCGAACAATGCGATCGCGCAGGCGATACTGAGCGCGAGCGACTGCAAGAGCTTGCGGGGACCGGCTTTGACGAGCAAATAGAACGGCCCCAGCAGACTCGCGCAAAGATAGGACAACTTGCCGATCCGGACGCTCTTCTCGGTATGGGGTTCGACAAAGCGATAATTCGGGAACATGGACGGATTCCGACTGAGGCCCGCGCGGCGAAGAGCCACGACTCCAAGCCGTCGATCACCGGATAATCCCACAGTCGCATTACGCACGGCTTACGCGCCGTATCGTCTTCGACGGAAAAAATTGCATCGGCATCCGACCTTGCCGCCGGACGCGCTTTCTATTCCGTCAACTCTTCCCGCAGCATTTCGAGTTCCAGCCACTCGCTCTCCGCGGCGTCGAGCTCGGCCTGGGCGGCACCAAGCCGGCCGGTCTTGGTCTGGAAGGACTTGGGATCGCGACCGTAAAGATTCGGATCCGCCAGCGCTTCGTTGATCGCGGCCATCTCGGCCTGCAGCGCCGCGATCTTCTTGGGCAATTCGACCAGCGCGCGCTCACGCTTGAAGCCCAGGCGTTTGGCGGCACCGCTCTCGCGCGACGCGCCCTTTTCCTTGCGACGGGAGAGGTTGACGGTTTCGGGCATCTCGCGGGGCCCGCGCTGGATCAGGTAGTCGCTGTAGCCGCCGGCATACTCGACCGCGGTACCGTCGCCTTCGAGGGCGATGGTCGAGGTCACGAGGCGATCGAGGAAGTCACGGTCGTGGCTCACCAGGATGACCGTGCCGTCGAACTCGGTGAGCGCTTCCTGCAGCAGGTCGAGCGTGTCGGCGTCGAGATCGTTGGTCGGCTCGTCGAGCACCAGCATGTTCGATGGCGCGGCCAGCGCCTTGGCCAGCAGCAGGCGGTTGCGCTCGCCGCCCGACAGCGTGCGCACCGGCTGGCGCGCCTGCTCGTCGCGGAACAGGTACTCGCGCAGGTAGGTCATGACGTGGGTGAGATGGCCGCGCACCAGCACGTGATCGTTGCGGTCGGCCAGGGTCTCCCACGGCGTCTTGTCGGGATCGAGCGCGGCGCGGCGCTGGTCGATCACCACGGGCATCAGGTTCGCACCGAGCTTCACCGTGCCGGCGTCGGGCTCGAGCTCGCCGATCAGCATCTTGAGCAGGGTCGTCTTGCCCGCGCCGTTGGGGCCGATCAGGCCGATGCGGTCCTTGCGGAAGATGCGCGTCGAGAAATCCTCGACGATGGTCTTGGCGCCCCAACGCTTGGTGATGTTGCGCGCGGTGATGGCGAGCGAGCCCGACTGCTCGGCGGGACCGACGGAGATGGAGGCGCTGCCGGTCGGCCCGATCTGCTGGCGGCGCTGCTTGCGCAGTTCGCCGAGCGCGCGCAGCCGGCCCTCGTTGCGCGTGCGGCGCGCGCGGATGCTCTTGCCCGCCCACTCGGTCTCGCGTTCGATCAGGCGGTCGAGCTTGTGCCGTTCGGTGGCCTCGCGCTCGATGATCTCGTTCGACCAGTTCTCGAACTCGCCATAGCCCTTGTCGAGGCGGCGCACGATGCCGCGGTCGAGCCACAGCACGGCGCGCGTCAGGGTGCTGAGGAAGCGCCGGTCGTGGCTCACAAGCACATAGGCGCCACGCCAGCTGCCGAGCTTGTCCTCGAGCCACTCGATGGTCGTGACGTCGAGATGGTTGGTCGGCTCGTCGAGCAGCATGACGTCGGGCTCGCCGATCAGCGCGCGGGCGAGTGCGGCGCGGCGCGCCTCGCCGCCCGAGAGATTGGCCGGATCGCGGGCGCCATCGAGCTTCATATCCGACAGCAGCGCCTCGACGCGATAGTCCGAGGGCCCCAGCGAATCGGAGAGGGCGGAGGCCACATAGTCGGCGACGCTGGCATGGCCGGTGAAATCCGGCTCCTGCGGCAGGGTGGCGACCGTGGCGCCGGGCTGGGCGAAGCGCGTGCCCCCGTCGAAGACCGGCTCGCCCGCCAGGATGCGCAGCAGGGTCGATTTGCCCGCACCGTTGCGGCCCACCAGCGACAGCCGCTCGCCGGGCGCGATCGACAGGTCGACGCCGTCAAGAACGGTCTGGTCGCCCAGGTGGAAACGGATGCCGGTGAGAGCCAGGAGAGGAGGTGCTGCCATGTAACTTTCTGTTCTTGGGCGCGTTTCTGGCCGAACCTGTCCACATCGGCAAGGCCCGCCGTGCACGGTATGGTCAGGCATGCTGCAAGTCGTTGCAGAACCGAAGCGGATCGACCGTGCGATCAGGCGCCTGCACGGCGCCTTGCAGGGCGTTCCCGCGCGCGGCGTGCGGCTGACATGGCGCGGCGGCGAACTGCGCACGACCATCCACTGGGCGCGCGACGACGGCTTCTGGTGGGCGGTCGAGCCGCGCCACGCGCGCGATGCGCTGGTGCTCGGCCACGCGCCCGAGGCGCCCGGCCGGCGCGAGAGCATCACCTGCGAGATCAACCTGCCGCGCCAGGGCGCCGACCGGAAGGTGGCGGGCATCATCGCCACCGACGGGGACGGCGCGCTCTACCTCGCCCATTCCGGCCGCATGGGCGGCGCCCGCGCCGGCCAGAGCAAGGAGGGCTTCCGCGAGTTCCTGGCCGACGGCGTGTGGCGACAGGTCCGATGGCCCGATGGCGAGGCGACCGAGGCGCTGATCGTGGCGCCGCTCGACAGCCCGCGCCTCACCCGCCTGCTCGGTCGCTTCGTCGACGCCGTGCGCCGCTTCAAGGCGGGCGCGATCGCGCCGCCGCAGACCGCGCTCTGCGTCGATCCCTCGACCCGCGCCTCGGCGGCCGAGGCGTGCGATCGCGCGCTGGTCGACGCGGCCCTCTACGAGGAACTCGCCAAGCGCGGCGTGTTTGGCGGCACGGCCGATCTTTTCTCGTTGCGCGGCGGCGAGCGCCCGAAGCCGCTGTTCGCGCTGGTCGCCAATCGTGGGCCTGAGGAGTTGGCGCTGGCCGTGGGCACGCTGTCGCTGGCGGCGGCGCGCGGCGGCGGTGCAGTGAAGCCGATCCTGGTGGCGCCGGCCGAGCTCGCCGAGGCCGACTCCGCCCTGGAGTCGTTGCCTTTCGCCTGCGTGCGCTATACATGGCGCGGCGCGCGGGCCGTCTTCGACGGACTCGACGATGCGCTATACATGGGCGCTACAGCGAAAGTCTCGACATGACGATGGGACTGACGACCGGCATCTGGATATCGGCGCAGGTCCGACTCTGCGACCGCAACTTCATTCCCGCGACCATCGTGCGGCGCGGCGATTCCGACGCCGGCACGGTGCTGGTGAAGATCAACCGCTTCGACGCGGGCGTCACGGTCTACGCGCAGGCCAGCACACTCGACGGCGAGCCGGGCTGGAACCGCGGCACCGGCCCGGCGCCGGTCACCGAAGCCGAGGCCGACGCCTATATCGAACGGCAGGTGAAGTACGATCCCGACGTCTGGGTCCTCGAGATCGAGGACCGCAAGGGCGCCTACACGCTCGACGGAAAGATCGTTTAGCGCCGGGGGCCTGCCCCGAGCATCACGGCGGTGGCAGCATCGCCATCGGGTCGGTGGTCTTGCTGCCGCCGCGCCGGATCTCGAAGTGCAGGCGCGGGCTGGCGACGTTGGCGGTGGCGCCGCCCTTGGCGATGACCTGGCCCTTCTTCACCACGTCGTCCTTCTTCACCAGCAGCGTCTCGTTGTTGCCGTAGGCAGTGATGTAGCCCGCGCTGTGGCGGATCAGCAGCAGGTTGCCGAGCTGGGCCACGTCGCTGCCGGCATAGAGCACGGTGCCCGCGTCGGCGGCCTTGATCGGCGCTCCCTTCTCGACCGCGATGTCGATGCCGTCGTTCTTCTGCCCCCCCGGGCTGGTGCCGTAGCTTGCCAGGATCTTGCCGTGCACGGGCCAGATGAAGCGCGGCGCCGGGCCGGCCGGCGGCTCGGTCGCGGCGGCGGGGCTGAGCGGCGTCGGCTCGCCGGCGGCGGGATGGGCGGGATTGGGCGGCTCGCGCGTCTCGCGTGCCTCGCCCTTGGCGCCGGGCGGTGGCGCCAGGGTTTCCTTCTGCACCGGGCCGCGCGCGCCCGAGGGAGCGGTGGCCTGGGTCTCGACCGACGTCGCCGGGCTGCCGGACGATGCCGCGACCACGCGCGCGCCCGGGACTTGCAGGGAGGTGCCCGGGGTCAGCGTATAGGGTGCCTGGAGCTTGTTGCGCTCGATGATGGTCTGCGACGACACCCCGTAGCGGCTGGCGATGCCGTCCACCGTGTCCTTGTATTTCACCGTGTAGACCGGCACGGCGCTCGCGGACGCACCGGAGCCGGGATACTCCATGGTGCCTTCACGGGCGCCATAGATCAGGTTGTCACAGGCGCCGAGCGCGGCCGACAACGCCACTGCGGTTAGCAGCGTGCGGTTCCGGCCGGCCCATCGCAGGGGGAAGCGAAGGGCTCGTTTCATGAGTCCATTGTACTGCATCAGGATTCCGGCGGGAATAGGACGCTACGCCTTGGCGGAGCGGCCGGCGGCGTGTAGCGCTGCAGGGAGCAAAGCGACCGAAGCGCGGGCGCCGCACGGTTCAGAACGAACAAGGAGGCAGAAACAGCACCTTTGAGCCCCCAACCCCATCGTCGCGGTATGACCGCGACACTTCCCCTTCGCGGACTCCGCGAAGAGGAAGAAAGCCTGATTATCCCTGCCCCAGCACCGGCAACGCGCCAGTCACCAGGGGAACGAAACGCACCGGCATCAGGGTGTCCCGTTGCAGCCCGCTCTCGCTTTTGACGATGCGCTCGACCACCTGGGTGGTCGGATCGCGGCCGACCGGGACGATCAGGATGCCGCCCACCGCCAGCTGGTCGATCAGCGCTTGCGGGCGTTCCTCGGCGGCGGCAGTGACGATCACCCGGTCGAACGGGGCCTGGCCCGCCCAGCCCTTCGAGCCGTCGCCGACGTCGAAGACGATGTTGAAGATGCCGAGATCGATCAGCAGGCGCTCGGCGTCCTTGGACAGGGGCTTGAAGCGCTCGACCGTGTAGACGCGACGCGCCAGCCTGGCCAGCACCGCGGCCTGGTAGCCCGAGCCGGTGCCGATCTCGAGCACCTTCATGCGCGGGCCGACCTGCAGGGCCTGGGTCATGGCGGCCACGACCAGTGGCTGGCTGATGGTCTGGCCGAAGGCGATCGGGAGCGCGGTGTTGTCCCAGGCGCGCTCGGCGAAGGGCGGCGAGACGAAGCGCTCGCGGTCGACGGCGCCGATGGCGGCCAGCACGTTTTCGTCGGTGATGCCGGAGGTGCGGAGCTCCGCGATCAGTCGCTGCATGGCCGGGACGTTCATCGCGTCCGCCCCGCCTCAGCCCTTGTCGAACCCGGCGGCGAGCTTGCGCCGCGTGACGTCGTGCGTCAGGTCGAGATGCAGCGGCGTCACCGAGATCCAGCCGCCGCGCACCGCGGAGATGTCGCCGTCCTCGTCGTGCTCGTGCTCGCCCGGCGCATAGGCGATCCAGTAGTAGGCGCCGCCGCGCGGATCCTCGCGCTCGACGATGTGGCCGCCGAAGCCGCGCACGCCCTGGCGCGTGATCTTCACGCCCTTGACCGAAGCCGCCACGACGTCGGGGAAGTTGATGTTGATGAAGACGTTGCGCGGCCAGCCGAGCGCCAGCACCCGGCGCGCCACGTCGGCACCGTGCGTCGTGGCGGTACCCCACTTCAATGGATGCGGATGGGTGTAGGCCTGGCTGAAGGCGATCGACGGCAGGCCGAGCAGGCAGCCTTCCATGGCGCCGGCGATGGTGCCCGAATAGGTCACGTCGTCGGCCATGTTGGTGCCGCGGTTGACGCCCGACAGTACGATGTCGGGCTTGCGGTCCCGCATCAGGTGCTTGACCGCCAGCAGCACGCAGTCGGTCGGCGTGCCCTCGACGGCGAATTTGGCGTCGCTGACCTGGCGCGCGCGCAGCGGCCGCGTGATCGACAGCGAGTGGCCGGCGCCGCTCTGGTTGAACTCCGGCGCCACCACCCAGACGTCGTTGGAGAGCTGGCGGGCGATCTCGATCAGCGCGTCGAGGCCGGGCGCATTGATGCCGTCGTCGTTGGTGACGAGGATGCGTGCCTTGGCGAGCTTGTCGGGCGTCATTTGCCGGGCGCCGGGATCGCCACGAGCCCGCCCATGTAGGGGCGCAGCGCCTCGGGCACCGTCACCGAGCCATCCTCGTTCTGGTAATTCTCCAGGATGGCCACCAGCGTGCGGCCGATCGCCAGGCCCGAGCCATTCAGCGTGTGCAGGAAGCGCGTTCCCTTGCCCTCCTTCGGGCGATAGCGCGCGTTCATGCGGCGGGCCTGGAAGTCGCCGCAGTTCGAGCAGCTCGAGATCTCGCGATAGGCGTTCTGGCCGGGCAGCCAGACCTCGATGTCGAAGGTCTTGCGCGCGCCGAAGCCCATGTCGCCGCTGCACAGCACGATGGTGCGATAGGCCAGGCCCAGGCGCTTCAGCACCTCTTCGGCCCGCCCCGTCATGCGCTCATGCTCGGTGGCCGACTGTTCGGGCGTCGTGATGCTGACCAGCTCGACCTTGGGGAATTGGTGCTGGCGGATGATGCCGCGCGTGTCCTTGCCGGCGGCGCCCGCCTCGGAGCGGAAGCAGGGCGTGAACGCCGTGAAGCGCAGCGGCAGCTCCTTCTCGTCCAGCACCGTGTCGTTCACCAGGTTGGTGAGCGGCACCTCGGCGGTTGGCACCAGCCAGAAGCCGTTGTCGGTATGGAACATGTCCTCGGCGAACTTCGGCAACTGACCGACGCCGTAGACCGCCGTGTCCTTCACCAGCAGCGGCGGATTGACCTCGGTGTAGCCGCCCTCTTGCGACGTGTGCAGGTCGAGCATGAACTGCGACAGCGCCCGTTCGAGGCGCGCGAGATGGGCCTTGAGGAAGACGAAGCGAGAGCCCGAGATCTTCACCGCCGAGGCGAAATCCATCTCGCCCGTCGCCTCGCCCAGCGCCACATGGTCCTTCGGCGGAAAGGCGAAGTTGCGCTGGCTGCCGACCCGGCGGATCTCGACGTTGCCGTGCTCGTCGGCGCCCTCGGGCACGTCGTCGAACGGCAGATTGGGCAGCACCTCCAGGCGGCGGCTCAGCTCGGCATCGAGCTCGGCGGCCAGCGTCTCGCCTTTCTTGAGCGATTCCTCGAGGCCCGCGACCTCGGCCATCAGCGCGTCGGCATTCCCGCCCGTGCGCTTGGCCATGCCGATCTGCTGGCTGAGCGACTTGCGCCTGGCCTGGATCGTCTCGCTCTCGGTGATGGCGGCGCGGCGGCGTGTATCGATCGCCAGGATCTCGGCCGACAGCGGCGCCAGGTTGCGCTTTTTCAGCCCGGCGTCGAACGCGGCGGGATTCTCCCGGATGAAACGGATGTCATGCATGCCTAGCTGCCGGAATTCTCTTCGGCCTCTTCGGCCTTCTTGTCTTCGCGGGCGCGCCTTTTCTCGATCTGGCTGCCGATCAGGATGCTGATCTCGTAGAAGGCGAGCAGTGCCGCGGCCAGGGCCAGCTGGCTGATCACGTCGGGCGGTGCCAGCACGGCCGCGGCGATGAAGCAGATGATGATCGCATAGCGTCGCTTGGAGCGCAGGGCGCCGGTCGTGACGATGCCGACGCGCACGAGCAAGGTCAGCAGCACCGGCATCTCGAAGGCGAACCCGAAGGCGAAGACAAGTTGCAGCACGCGCGAGAGGTAGTCGGCGGCGCGCAGGTTCTTCTCGATATCGGGCGGCGCGTATTGCGTGAGCATGAAATTGATCACGTACGGCATGACGACGTAGTACATGACCGCGCAGCCGGCATAGAACATGAACGGCGTGGCCATCAGGAACGGCAGGAAGGCGCGCTTCTCCTTCTTGTACAGGCCGGGCGCCACGAACAGCCAGATTTGCGTGGCGATCAGCGGGAAGCCCACGATCAGCGCCACGAAGGCCGACAGCCTCACCGTGACGAAGAAGAACTCGAAGATGTCGAGCACCTGCAGCTTGTAGCCGTCATGAAGGGCCGGCTGGATCAGGAACTGGAAGATCGGCTTGGCGAAATAGAAAGATACGAAGAACACCAGGAAGAAGCTGACCAGCGCATAGATCAGGCGCTTACGCAGCTCGATCAGGTGATCGAGCAGCGGCATCGGCTTGTCGTCTTCGGGTCCGTCGTGCGCCTGGGTCACAGTGGGGCAATCAAAGGGGGGCAATTCGCGGCATTGAAGCCGCGTTATGCCGTCCTTTTCGTTTCAATTCAAAGCGCTAATTGGCACTCAACCGGCCGCTGCCGCCTTGGGCTTGTCGTCGTGGACCGCGTGCGGCGCGCGTGCAGCCTCCACCGGCGCAGCTTCGGCCGGTGCGGCGGCGGGAGACACGATCTCGGCCAGC
>Ga0070658_10001207_pt1 | contig 22137 bp, 19 predicted proteins | sample KBSC13metaG_FD_64664 | JGI IMG/M metagenome (GOLD analysis project Ga0070658, IMG submission 64664) | Corn rhizosphere microbial communities from Kellogg Biological Station, Michigan, USA - KBS C1-3 metaG | ecosystem: Host-associated > Plants > Roots > Rhizosphere > Soil ...
TTTGACTACTCGTACAATCCTTGGAAGGGTGATGACCTAAGAGAACGCATTCTCGCAAGCGATGTAGAATGGATCATCGTTAAAGACGACACGCAGGTCGAGCGCGACGCAACGATCGACGACAAAGATGCGATCCTCGAGTCCGTCAAGCCGGCGTTTCGGCATATAGACGATCTCGATAACTATTCCATCTGGAAGCGCCGCCATGCCGGCGACCCGCCGGATGACGAGGATGACGGCGACGATTCCGGCTCTGACGATGAGGACTCTGGCGACTAGCTATGACGAACTTATTCCATCTTGCTTTTCCTGTGAATGATCTTGCTGCCGCACGGGAGTTTTATGGGGGCGTGCTCGAGTGCGAAGAAGGCCGAAGCTCCGACAGCTGGATCGACTTCAACCTATATGGCCACCAGATCGTCACGCATCTGGCTACTGGAGCAGGTGTTGCGGCGACCAATCACGTCGATGCGGATCATGTACCTGTGCCGCACTTTGGGATCGTGCTCCCGATGGCTGAGTGGCGTGCTCTCGCCGATAAGCTTACGGCGAAGGGCGTGAAGTTCGTCATCGAGCCAAAGATCCGATTCGCAGGCGAGGTCGGCGAACAAGCGACTATGTTCTTTATGGATCCGAGCGGCAACGCGTTGGAGTTTAAGGGCTTCAACGACTTTTCGCAGGTCTTCGCAAAGTAGTCAGAACGACCCTGGTCGCGCACGCTACCCGAAAGCATGAAAGCGGAGACAGTGATAATCGGCGGCGGCGTGATCGGTGCGAGCGTCGCGTACCATCTGACCGAGAGCGGTGCGAAGGACGTGCTCGTCCTTGACCGCGCACATTCGCTGGGTGAGGGCTCGACCGGCAAGGCGACGGGCGGCGTGCGGGCGCAGTTTGAGACGGACATCAACATTCGGATGTCGCTGTACTCCGTGGACTTTTTTCAAAGTTGGGAGCACGACGCCGAGTACGATCCAAAGGGCTACCTCTTCCTCGCAACGAACAATCTTCATCTCGATTACCTCAACCGCACAGGTGAGCGCCAGCGTGAGCTTGGTTACGAAGGCGTGCATCTTGTGACGCAGGACGAGATCGCGAAGCTCGTGCCCGGAATGAATGTCGAGGACCTGGTCGGCGGGAGTTTTGGTCCGCGTGATGGTTTCATCAACCCGCTATCGGTGCTCGAGGGATTCGTCGTTGGTGCGAATAGCCGCGGAGCTCGATTTGTGCCGGGTGTCGAGGTCAAGAAGATCGATGTCAAATACGGCCGCGTTACCCGTGTCGAGACGAACAACGGCTACATCGACTGCGAACGTGTCGTCGTCGCCGCGGGAGCGTGGTCAGCGACGGTCGTTGCCGGTATCGGCATCGCTCTTCCCGTCAAGCCGCAGCGTCGGCAGATCGTCTGGGCCGAGGCTCCTAAGCCGCTGCGTGCGGACCTGCCGATGGTGATCGATCTGAAGGACGGCTTTCACTTCAGACGGGCCCAGGACTTTACGCACGGGGCCGCGGAGCAGGACCCGTGTGCGGTGCTGTTTGCGTATCCCGACCCGGACGAGCCCGTGAGTTTCTCGACAAAGTTCGACAACGAATTCCTGCTCAAGGTCGGCGACCTCGCCGCCTACCGTGCGCCATTCCTCAACGGCTCCCACATCGTTTATGAACGCTGCCGTGCCGGTCTGTACGAAAACACGCCCGACCACCACCCGATCCTTGGCCCCTGCGATATCGAAGGCCTCTACTTCGCCACCGGCTTCTCCGGCCACGGCGTCATGCATTCCCCCGCAACCGGCCGTGCTCTCGCCGAGATCATCCTCGAGGGGCAGGCGAGCTTCATGGATGTGACCTCGCTGTCACTCGCGCGGTTCGCTAAGGGTGAACTGTTGAGTGAAACGTCCTTTATCTAGCCTTCAGTGGCGGAGGAACCTTGGTGCGGTAACATTCCGTTATGACAACTGCGATCGTTCATCATCCGATCTACGCGAAGCACGATACAGGGCCGGGGCATCCGGAGACGGCGTTGCGGTATGAGGCTGTGATGTCGGCTTTGCGTGAGGATGAGGGGTTTTGGGGTGGGCTCAAGGAGATCACGCCCGAGCAGGCGTCGAAAGGCAGCATTCTCGCCGCGCATTCGCCGCAGCACTACAAGACGGTCGAGGAGGCGTACAGCCATGGGAACGACCGGCTCGACGCCGACACGGTGATCTCGATGAAGTCCTTTGACGCGGCGCTCTACGGTGCGGGCGGTGCGATCGCAGGCGTCGACGCCGTGATGCAGGGCGAGGCGAGGAATGCCTTCGTCGCTTCGCGTCCGCCGGGGCATCACGCCACGGCCGAGCACGCGATGGGCTTTTGCCTATTCAACAATGTCGCAGTCGCCGCCAAATACGCTCAGAACCGCTACAAGGAGATCGACCGTGTCGCGATAGTAGATTGGGACGTTCACCACGGAAACGGTACGCAGGGGGTCTTTTACGTGGAGCCGACGGTTCATTTCTTCTCGATGCACCAGTACCCGTGGTATCCGGGCACGGGCAGCCGCGGGGAGACGGGACACGGACGCGGGCTTGGCAGCACTCTCAACATTCCTGTGAAAGCCGAGACCCGAGCTGCCGAGCAGAAGCGAATGTTTGAAGCCGCGATCGGTGACATCGCATCGAGGTTCCAGCCCGACCTGATCATGATCTCGGCGGGGTTCGACGCTCACGAGAGCGATCCGCTCGGGCAGCTGCGGCTCGCGGACGAAGACTTTGTTTCCATGACAAGGACCGTAATGGAGTGGGCCGATGAGGTCTGCGGGGGCCGCGTCGTTTCATGTCTCGAGGGGGGCTACAACCTCGACACCCTCGGCCGGACAGCAAAGGCACACGTCGCGGCCTTAGCTGGCTGACTCGCCTGTGCTAAGATTCGTCGCATACAACACCCCCCGGGGCGTGAGCGGAGGACCAGATGCCCGACATAGATATACCTTGCGTCCAGTGCAAGGAGATCTTCTTTTTCACTGAAAAGGACCAGGAATTGTTCTACCAGCGGAACATGGCTCCGCCCCAGCGGTGCCCAAAGTGCCGTGCGAAAAAGGCAGCATTGGGTGCTGACGCGCCCAAGCGGTTTGAGATCATCTGCGACCACTGCGGCAAGCACGACACCGTACCCTTCCAGCCTAAGACCGGCCGCTCGGTCCTCTGTAAGGATTGCCATGAGGCCGGCCGCTCCCGGGCCCGATTCGCGTGACACAACCGAAAGAGCGATGAGCTTTAGAACAGTTGAATACAGCCTGGACGGCACCGTCGCTACTATCGCGATGAACCGCCCGGATGCACTGAACGCGCTATCCCTGGAGCTGACACAGGATCTTGACGCCGCATTCAAGCAGGCACAGCAGGACGGCGCCAGGGCGATCGTCTTTACGGGTAACGGACGCGCGTTCTGCTCAGGCGGCGACCTGCGCGAGATGCAGGCGATGTGGCAAAGGGAAGGACGTATCGAGGCTTTCCTCGAGGCTCCTCTGGGAGCCCTCCACGGGGTCATCAAGCAGATGCGCGAAATGCCAATTCCCATCGTCGGAGCTGTAAACGGCGTTTGCGCCGGGGCGGGAGTCAATTTTGCCCTTGCATGTGACGTGGTGTTTGCTTCGGAAGACGCGCTCTTCCGCGAGGCTTTCGTGCGTATCGGCCTGACCCCTGACTGCGGAGGGACATTCTTCCTCCCACGGGCTGTCGGTGAAAAGATCGCGACGGAGCTCTTTATGACCGGTGACGCGGTGGATGCAAAGCGTGCCGAGAAGATCGGGATGATCAATCGCGTCGTCCCTGCGGATCAGCTGCAGTCAGAGGCTCTGTCATTCGCGCAGAAACTCGCCGCCGGCCCTACCGGCTCGATGGCCCGCATCAAGCGAATGATGAATGCGACCTTCTCAAACGACCTCGACGCCCAACTCGCGCTGGAGCATCGATTTCAGATCCAGTCAGGCCAGGGAAGTGATTTCAAAGAAGGCGTCGCGGCATTCTTTGAGAAGCGTGCGCCCGAATTCACCGGTAAGTAGGCGAAACATCGCGTGCTCCTGAGCGTATGACTGGCGGAGAAACTTACCTATGTTAAAACAGGCCGTCTTTATCCTCGTTGTTGTCGCCCTCGTTGCCTTACCCGTCCTGTCACTGCCGCCGGATAGCGTCAGTGGCGATTGGGATGGCACATTCCACGTCCTCACGTATACGCTGCCGGCAAAGTTGACGCTCAAGGCGTCGGGTGAGGTCCTGACCGGCACCTGCGACACCGAGCACACGGGCCATGGCACGATCACCGGGACCGTAAAGGACGGGAAGCTGACCTTCACGGCGAAGTTTGAGAAGCACGAGTCGATCGACTTTACGGGAACGTTGAAGGACGGCAAGCTCGAGGGTGAATTCAGGACAGAGGGCAATATAGGGAAGTGGTCGGCTGTCCCGCACAAGTCTTAACACTTCCGATCATTGAAGTTTGATGAACGTCCGGCGATAACGCCGGGCGTTCTGTTTTTGTGACGAAGATCACACACGCGGAGCTTTGACAGGTGAGAGGATGATTCGTAAGATGATAATGACATTCATTTTCAATAAGGATAATCCGATGAAATTGACCGCCGCTCTACTGCTGCTCCTCGCATCCCTTTTGAGTAATATCCTCGCCGACGAGACCGTCACAATCGCAGTTACCGGCCGTGTGGTCGATCAGAACGGTGCCGCTGTGGTCGGGGCGAAGCTCAGCGCAGAAAGGCTGGGTTCGACGATCCGCACGGACCTCGTTACAAATAACGAAGGAGGCTTCTCGGCGGACCTCGCACGCGGATCCTACGTGATCCGTGTCGACGCTACAGGTTTCGAGCCTTATACACGAAAGGTCGAGATCACGAGCACGACGCGCGAGATCGATGCGCTCGTACTCAGCGTGGCGGCCGCAACCGCGGTCGTAACTGTCAGCGACGACGCGGAATATGCCATCACCGACGTCTCTACGGCAACGAAGACCTTTACTGCGATGCGCGACATTCCGCAGTCGATCACGGTAGTAAAAAGGGAGCAGATCGCTGATCAGAACGCCACGAGCGTTGCGGACATAGTCCGGTATGTCCCAGGCGTGACGATGCACCAGGGCGAAAATAACCGTGACGAGGTGATCATCCGCGGCAACAAGAGCAACGCGGACTTTTATCTGGATGGCGTACGGGACGACGTGCAGTACTATCGTGACCCTTACAATATGGAGAGATTCGAGGCTTTGAAGGGGCCGAATGCGATGATCTTTGGCCGGGGCGGCGGCGGGGGTGTCGTTAACCGCGTCACAAAAGACGCTCGCTTTAGCAAGACCCGTGAATTCACACTGACAGGCGGATCTTTCTCGGACCGCAGAGTGACCGGCGACGTCGGCCAAGCCATAACGAGCAGGCTCGCGTTGCGCCTGAACAGCCTCTACGAGGGATCACGCACCTTTAGGCGTCACGTCACGCTGGAGCGGGAAGGCATCAACCCCACGCTCGCTTTCGCCCCTGACTCAAAGACCAGCATCAACATCAGTTACGAGTTCTTTCGCGACCGACGTGTCGCTGACCGTGGCATTACTTCTTTCAACAACCGTCCTGCGAACGTTCCGATAGATACTTACTACGGAGACCCGGGGCAGTCTTTCGTCCGTGCAAGCGTGAACCTATTCACTGCATCGGTCGAGCGAATGTTTGGCGAGGTTATCTTTAGGAACAGAACGCACGTCGCGGCGTATGACCGCGGCTATCAGAACTTTGTTCCCGGCTCTGTGAACGCTGCGGGCACGCTTGTCTCCCTCTCCGCCTACAACAACGCGACGCAGAGGACGAACCTCTTCAACCAGACGGACGCAACGTTTAGCTTCTCGACCGGCAGGGTGCGGCATACGGCCGTGGGCGGGACGGAATTTGGCCGGCAGCTGACCGATAACCTCAGGAAGACCGGCTATTTCAACAACGCGGCGACATCGCTCCAGGTCACGTTCGAGAACCCGACGACGAACGTTCCTGTCACATTCCGTCAGAGTGCAACTGATGCTGATAATCACCTACGGCTAAACCTCGGTGCGGCCTTCGCTCAAGACCAGATCGAGTTAGCAAGATGGCTGCAGGTGATCGCCGGCGTGCGATACGATCACTTCGGACTGACATACCTAAATAACCGCAACGGTCAGACCCTAAGTCGCGTCGATCGCCTGGTCAGCCCGCGATTTGGAGTCGTCATCAAGCCGATCACGCCGCTTTCTATCTATGGCAGCTACAGTGTGTCGTTCCTGCCGAGCTCCGGTGACCAGTTCTCGTCGCTAACCACGATCACACAACAGGTCAAGCCCGAGAAGTTCACGAACTACGAGGCCGGCGTCAAGTGGGACGTCCGCAAAGGTCTCTTCTTAACATCGGCCGTCTACCGGCTTGATCGCACTAACACCCGAGCGACGGACCCGAACGATCCAACGCGCATCATCCAGACCGGGAGCCAACGCACCAACGGCTTTGAGGCGAGCCTCACGGGGAACGTGACGCGTTCGTGGTCAATGACGGGAGGGTACTCGTGGCAAGACGCGCGGATCACCTCGTCAACAACCGCAGCCGCGGCGGGGAAGCAAGTAGCTCAGGTCCCGCACGACATGCTGTCGCTCTGGAACAAGTGCGAATTCACTTCGCGACTAAGTGCCGGTCTAGGAATCAGTTACAGATCGGACATGTTCGCGGCGGCGGATAATACGGTCGTGCTGCCCTCATATCTGATCGCAAATGGAGCCGTTTTCTACAAGATCTCCGAGCGGTGGCGTATCCAGGCGAATGTCGACAATCTCACCGGCCGACGCTATTTCAAGAATGCTGACAACAACACCAATATCTCACCCGGAGCTCCTCGCAGCATCAAGATCGGGGTGATCGCCCGCTTCTGAGTGATATCGGTCACATTCGCCACCCAGCAGAACGGCGCTACAATGCAGTTGTCCACTAACTCGCATATGCAGCCGAGAAGAAGACAGACCCTAAAGAGAATAGCCGCCGGGTTGATGGCCGTTTGGATGAGCGGCCTGGTCTTCCTTTTCTGCTGCGGCCCGACAAAAGCGGCGATCGATGAGACTCAGCATTGTCCGCTGGGCAAGCCGGAGCACCATTGCGACACGCCGGCGGACGTGCCAGAGTCCAGCTCCGTATCACGGGCTGAGGGAGTTTGTGTCGAGTGTTGCGGGTTCCTGCCTGCGGTCTTTGACAAGGCGCGGAAGGTCGACCAGCCTCAACCCCCTGCGGCAACACCTGAGCGTATCGCCGTCAGACCAAGGCTCCTCACCCCGAGGCCGATACGGATCGCTTGCGTACCGGCATACCGGGGCAGACTCACTGACAAGAGCCGGACTTTCATTTCGACACAGGTCTTCAGGATCTAGGACCAGCATGGTGACGCTATTTCACCGCCGGTACGCCGGCATAGAGAGGTTTTTGGATATTTGGAGATAAAGAAATGAAACGCAAACTGATGTTTACGATCGCGACGGTGCTGGTCCTTGGAATGGCCATCGTCGCATTCGCTTACACCACATCAAGCACGACCGATACCGCAATGGCAGCCTCATGCTGTGCATGCTGCGGCGACTCGTGCCCGATGAAGAATAAGGACGCGAAAATGCAGAACGTCGCAATGACGGATGATAAGAAAGATCATTCCTGCGACTGCTGCGGTGATTCGTGCCCGATGAAAAACAAGGATGCGAGTGCCCAGACCACTACAGCCGGCGAAGCGAAGACGTCAAGCGACTGCTCGTGCTGTAAGGGTGATTCGTGTCCGATGAAGGGCGAGCATGCATCCCATTCAGGGATGATGATGAAGCACGACGGTGACATGAAAGACATGAAGGACATGAAAAACATGAAAGACGGATCGTGGCCGTGCTGCCATCACAATATGGATAAGAAGGACAGTTCGACACTGTAATCTTCCTGTCCAAGGCAAAGCGATAGGCCCCGTTTACGGGGCCTTTTTCAATGGGCTAATCTATCGAGATGCGGTCGCTGAGTTACTGGGAGCTGATACGGACAAAGCGCAACTTCCGCAATTTGCTTGCCGGGCAGTTCATCTCGGAGCTCGGAAACTGGTTCAACTTCATTGCGGGGCTCGGAGTCGTGCGGCTCGTATCAGACGCCTCACCCACGGCAGCCGGTATCTTCTTCGTTGCACGATTACTGCCCTTCGCTCTGATGTCGCCGATCGCCGGCACCTTCGTTGACCGATTTTCGAGGCGGAAGGTGATGATCGCGACGGATCTCATCAGGGCGGTTGTAGCTCTCTCATTCCTTCTTGTACATGACGCCGATCAGCTTTGGATCGCCTATCTCGCCACAGTCGTACTGCACACTACCGGAGCTTTCTTCGACGGGGCCAAAAACGCGGCAGCGCCGAACCTGACCGGCAAGGAAGGGCTGCTCGCCGGAACTGCGCTTCTATTCTCTACCCGCTTTCTGCTGATGGCGGTGGGGTCGGCACTCGGCGGATGGGCCTCGGCCGTTTTCGGTTATGAGGTCGCCTTCGTGATCAATGCGGCATCGTTCCTCGTGTCCGCCTACACGGTCTGGCTCATACCTGAGGAAGCAACGCGATCTCGCGACGCCGATCTGACGAAGGTCGCCGCAAGAGCGGTTGTGGGCATACCCGAGAATCCATTGTCTCAGGAGCGCGGCAGGCGAGCGGAGCGGCCGTCATTCATGACGGAGCTGAAGGAAGGCCTCCACTATTCCGTAACAAACCACTTTGCCCTGACGATCCTGATCATGAATATGATCTGGGCGACGGGAGGCGGCTCGATCAATATCGTCTTTGAGCGGGTCGGCGGAGTGCAGTTTGCGGCGAGCGAGGGGTGGAGCCCCGACCTTGCGGTGGCCGTACTTTGGACCGCCACGGGCCTCGGACTTACTGCCGGCATGCTGATCGCTCACCGGACATCGATCTTTCTGGATCGTAAGAGGTGGAACCACGCTTTCATCGGGTGGAGCCTCATTCTCCACGGATTGGTATTCTCCATCGCGGGTCTTATGCCGACCCTCCTGCTATGGGCCTTGCTTGTCTTTATCTCGAGGCTCATCGTTGGAGTTGAATACGCGGTGCAAGAGACCGCGTTCCAGAGGTCACTTCCGGATCATATTCGGGGACGCATCTCTACCCTCGACCGCGGAGCCGAGCTTACGATCTTTGGATTATCGAGCTATCTTGCGGCGGAGGCGATGCGGTTTACAACACCCGAGACGTTGACGGTGCTCTCAGGTGGACTTTCCGCACTGGCTGGCGTGGTCTGGTTCGTACGCGAACGCAATTCGGTAGCAGACAGAAAAAATGACGGGCCCTCCCCGTCATTCTCGGAAAGCTGAGACCCAGCAGAAGAGGGGCTTGGGATCAAACTCATCCGCAGGTGAAAAATCTCTAATATTTCGCTCATGGCGGCTTCAGGAGCATCGGCCGCCCTCGGTCACTTTCTGAAAAGCTCCATAGATTGACACTTTTTCTGAGTTGCCGGTTCTACACGGCACGCCTGACGACGGTAAACGTGAGCTATTTGCCCAGCAAACGGTTATCTGCCTCGGGCGAATACCTCAGAAGATATGCAAGAGTGCCGGTCTACAGCAACACGCGCGTTCCTTCTTACGCTACTGATCTCCTCGCTCGCCCTGTGCCTGGCGGGATGCGGCCATCGTGCTGCAACGTACATTGCGAAAGGCGACGAACTGCTCGCACGGCGTAAATATCACGACGCATTAATGCAGTACCGCTCCGCGGCGGAACTGGACGATTCCTCTGCTAAGGCCCATTGGGGCCTTGCCCGCACGTACGAGGCACTCGGAGATATGTCCGGTGTCGTTGACGAGCTCAGAAAGACGGTCGAGCTCGACGACTCTAACATCGACGCAAAAGCCAAACTCGGCAGCTATCACCTGCTGGCAAAGCCGCCCATGATCTCGGAAGCCGAGGCGATGCGGGACCAGATCTTCAGCCGCGATCCAAGATCTGTCCAGGGGGAGCTTCTCACGGCCTCAATTATGGCTGCTGAGAATAAGCCTGACACAGAGGTGGTTGCTCAGGTAGAGAAGGCGATCGCCATCGACCCGAAACGTGTCGACTCATATGTCAGTCTGGAGCGCCTCTACATGACGCGCGACAAGGCCGTTGAGGCCGAGGCGGCTATCAAGCGGGCCATTCAGGCAGATCCGTCAGCTATTGACGCCTACACCGAGTACGGACGCTTTCTGATGTACGCTGGCCGCGACATTGAGGCAGAAGCTCAATTCCAAAAAGCGGTGTCGCTGGATGGCAACAATATCGATGCCCGAGAGGCGCTTGCCGAGTTCTACATGACGACCCGGCAGATGCAAAAGGCTGAGCAGGCCTACATTCAGCTCGTCCAAATACAAGAGAACAGCCCCGAGAGCCGCCTCGAGCTGGCCAGCTTTTATGAGAAGGCGACCCGCAAAGATGAGGCGATCGGCACGCTCGAGCAGATATTGAGAGATACCCCGAGCTACGTCCTTGCTCGTTACAAGCTGGCGGAGATCTACCTGGATCACAGGCAGTCAGGCAAGGTTGCCGAGCAACTCGACGCATTGCTCAAGATCAACGACGACGATACGACGGCACTCATGCTCCGAGGGCGCCTGAACCTCCAGGAGAACAAACCTGAGGACGCCGTAAAGGACGTCGAGGAGGTCCTCAAGAAGTATCCGAGCGACCGTGACGGGCTATTCGTTATGGCGCAGGCACGTCTTGCAATGGGGCAGATCGATCACGCGAACGCCTTCATCGCCGATCTCGACCGCTATCACCCTGAGTACCTGAAGACCGGGCTGTTAAAGGTTCAGGCGGCTTTCTCAGGTGGTGACCTCCAATCAGCTCTTCGTCTCTCGAACGAGCTCTTTAACAGGGCCAATAGTGCTCAGCCGGGTGCGGATCAGGATGCGGAGGCGTTGCAGGAGGTTCGTATCCGGGCCGTCACCTCGCGCGGGCTCGCGTACCTGGAGATGGGAAACCTTGCTGCGGCAAAGACAGATCTCGAGAACGTGACCAGATCGTCACCCGGATCTTCTGCCGCGATGGTAAACCTCGCCCGTGTACTCGTCGCCGAGAAGAACAACGCCGGAGCACTCGACCTATACGAGAAAGCTTTAGCAGTAGATAACCAGAGTTTTGACGCAATGAGTGGCGTGGTGGCCACCTCCATCAGGCTCCAGCAGCAGGCGAAAGCACACGAGCGTGTCGGCTCTATGCTGAACGCGAATAGCTCCGACACGGCGATGCAGGCCGCTATTCATTACCTGAATTCAACTGTCTACGAGTCTGAGAAGAACCTGCAGGCTGCCGAAGGGGAGCTCAGGGCAGCTCTCGACCTTGACGGCACTTACTTTGCAGCATATACCGCCTACGCCGCCCTCCTTGCCCGTGAGAACAGGATCGACGAGGCCGTCGCACAGTACAAAGCGGTCCTCGATAAGAGGCCGTCGGCACAAGTATCGACGCTCCTGGGGATCCTCGAGGAAGGCAGGGGTGACGTTGCTGCGGCAGAGGCGGCGTACCGCAATGCTCTGCAGACGGCACCTGACACAGCCATCGCGGCCAACAACCTTGCGTGGATCATTTCGGAGAATGGCGGCAACTTGGATGAGGCTCTTCAGCTGGCAACGATGGCCGTGCAAAAGGACCCGCGCAGCCCCGGGTATTACGACACTCTCGGCTGGGTGTACCTGAAAAAGGGACTGAGTTCACCTGCGGTAGAGCAGATGAAGAAAGCGGTCGCGATGGATGAGATCTCGGCGAAGATCAACGGCACTCCTCCGAATGCCTCATACCGCGTTCGCCTTGGAATGGCGTTGGCAAAATATGGCGACAAGGCCTCAGCGAAACGGGAGGTCGAGACGGGTCTAAAGAATGTAAGCATGCTCTCCCAACGAGAGCAAACGGATGCGAGGAATGTGCTCGCGAGCCTGTAGGCAGGCCGCAGCTCCCGCGCTCTCACAAGGGGTACAAGTAAATGTTAGCGAGCTTGTTAAACAGTGGATTTTTGGAGGCTTTATTCGTGTCTATTCCTGAGTCGGTGGGCCTCCTGGCGTTCGGTCTCGGACTGATGGGGGTTGCGGCCTCCGGGCGGTGGCTGCTGAATCGCACTGAGACGAAGAAAGACGAGGAAGCCGCTCCCGAGGCATAAGGTAAAGCGAAATGAGCGTTGAATTCAGACAAAGAAAACCGGGCGAGATCGCAGCGATGCTCAAGCGGGAGAAGTGGGTGATCCTGCTTCCGATGCTGACGTTGACGGTAGCGATCGGGTATGTGGTGTACCGCTTGCCGAGCATTTATGAGTCGACCTCACTCCTGACCGTTAAGCCGCCCAGCGTTTCGTCAAATCTCGTGCAGGCCCTCTCAAGCGAGGACCTCTCGCAGCGGCTGCAGACGATCAATCAAGAGGTCTTGAGCCGCTCGTCGCTCGAGCCGATGATCCAGAAGTACGACCTTTACAAGGCGGAGCGGCAGTCCGGCGTCCCGATGGAGCTCATCGTAGAGAAGATGTACAAGAGCATCAAGGTCGAGCTTGAAGAGTCGGGCGAACAGAAGGTCGCTGCGTTTCGCGTCCGGTACCGCGATCGTGATCCACAGGCAGCCCGTAATGTAGTTGCCGAGCTTGCCTCAAAGTATGTGAACGCGCAGGTCCAGCAGTCCACGGAGATCGCCGAATCGACCAACCGCCTCTTTGAGAATCAGTTGAACGAGAAGAAGTCGGCTCTCGACGACCTGGAGAAGCAGCGTCTCGAGATCATGATGCAAAACGTCCAGACGCTTCCGGAGTCTGAGCAGGGTCTCGTTGCACAGCTTCAGGGCCTGCGTTCGCAGGACGACACCATCAGCAAAGAGAAGGAGATGCTGATGGTCGAGAAGGGCCGGCTCTCCGACTCCATCGCCGCGAACAATCGGCAGATGAGATTGATAGAGGATTTTGGCGAGAAAGAGACCGCCGACACCGCGCGTGCAGCGTCGCAGATCGAGGACACGCCCGCATATGGTGAGCTGATGCGTCACCGGGCGGATCTGCAGGCCCAGCTCGATAACCTTTTAAAGGTCTATAAAGAGAAGCACCCGGCGGTGATCGCCAAACAGGCTGAGATCGCCCGCGTGAACGAGGAGTTTGAAAACCTTCGCCGCAGTGCGGACAAACGCGTCCAGGTTGCGACGCAGTCGACGAGCCGCAAGGCGGAACTTCAGCGGAAGAATCTCGAGCTGGATAACGAAAGGATCCAGTCGCAGATCGGCCAGATAGAAAAACAGCTCGCGCAGAAAGACGTCGAGCGTCAGCAGAACGCAGGCCAGATCGCTACGCTAGAAGCCCGCATCAACACTATTCCCAACGTCAAGGTCGCTCTCGAGGGTATCAACGCCCGCTATGCCTCTGCAAAGCAGACGTACGACGAGATCCTGAAGAAAAAGAACGACGCAGAGACGGTGGTCGGCGTTGAGACCAATGCGCAGGGCGAGACGATCCGTGTGCAGGACCCGGCCAACGTGCCCCAGTCACCCGTCGCTCCCAAAAGAGGCCTTCTGACACTCCTGGGCACGGGTATAGGCCTGCTGATCGGGCTCATCTTTGCCGCGTGCTACGAGGTGCCGAGAATGATCAAGATACAGAGTCTCGATGACGCGAAGCACTATACGCAGCTCCCGGTCCTGGCATCGGTCCCGCCGCTGCTTTCAGCAGCAGAGAAGTCGTGGATCCGGCGGTCGGGCTGGATGAAGCTCGCTGCGGGCGCCGCCGCAGCTGTCGGCATCATTCCGCTGATCGTGCTGATTCTCCAGGCAATGAGGATCTTTGATCGACTGGTCAGCTAATCAGCTGCAAGAGGTTAGTTATGTATAACGAATTCTTTGGACTAGACGACGCACCGTTCACCCTCACACCGGACCCGCGGTTCATCGTGTTTACGCCAAGCTACAACGAGGTGTTGGCGAGCCTCTATTACGGACTTGAGCAGGCAAAGGGACTGATCGTCCTCACCGGTGAGGTGGGCACCGGTAAGACAACGGCACTTCGCTGGATACTGCGGCGGCTGGACGCGAGCGTGCTTGCCGCATACGTCTTCAACCCAAGGCTGTCTGTCGAGGAGTTCTATCACCACGTCACCCAGATGCTCGGCATCAAGGACTGGACGAACAAAAGCGAGCTGCTGTCGCTCATGGGCCGGGTGCTGGAGGAGCGTCATAGGCGGGGACTTCGCACTGTGATCATCATCGACGAAGCTCATGACCTCTCGGACTACGTTCTGGAGGAGATCAGACTTCTGCTCAATTTTGAATCCGACACCGCAAAGCACCTGCAGATCGTACTTACGGGCCAGCCGGAGCTTCGCGACAGGCTGAATCAGCCAAACCTCCGTCAGTTCAAACAACGCGTTGCACTCCGGTGCAACATGCACGCTTTTCCAAATGTCGAGGAGGCGGACCGTTATATCTCAGAGCGTCTGCTGATCGCCGGAGCACGGACGCCGAATATCTTCACGCCGGATGCCGTTGACTATATCTATCGCTGTTCCGAAGGGATCCCTCGAAATATCAATAACTTGTGCGACAACGCAATGCTCGCCGCATACTCCGCGGGGCAGCAGGTCGTTGGCCGCCCGGTTGTAGAGGAGGTCGCCGCAAACCTCGACATGCTGCCGCGGCACGAACTGAACAAGATCGCTGAGGCTGCGCAGGACCAACTCGGAGTCCCGGGACGTGTCCTTAAGCCGGAGTCTATGGATGAACTCGCAAGTGGTGTGAGACGGCACGAGTCCGTAAAGCCTCGTGAGGTCGCTCCTGCGGCGGCTCCGGTAAATGATCGCAGCGGGCATTCGAATGGTAACGGTAACGGCACCGTACTCCAGCTTGCTAACGGCAACGGCCACGCGAGAAAGAATGGAAATGGAAACGGGAATGGGAACGGGCACAAGACCACCATTGACGTTAAACGGTATAAGCCGCTCGACGATGACGAGATGCTTCTCGAGATCGACGGGGTTTCGCACCGTTACAAGCGGGTTTAAGTATTTGGCTGGAGCTGCAAAATGAGCATTCTCAGAGCTTTACAAAAGAAGAGTACCGAGACGGGCGGTGAGTTTTCACCGCGGAACATCATCCCCTTCGACCCCGGGGCACGGCGTAGCAATACGCCGCCGGAGCTGCTTGCGGATGACGACCTTAAGATCGGTACACCAAGTTCGGCGTTCAAGGGGCAGCCGGGATCTGCTATCGGGACGGCACTCCCTGATATGGATACGGAACAAACTGCCGGGGCAAAACTGGGCGCCGAAACCTTAACCCGCTCCAGCGTCCGCCGTTTACCTGACTTTGTCAGTTGGACGGTAGACGCTGAGCGCGTTGAGCCAAGATTAGTCGCTATTACGAATCCTCATTCAAGCTACTGCGAAGAGTACCGTTCACTACGTACCCACGTTCTACACAAGGGCCAGCGAAACGAACTTAAATCGATCGTCGTCGCGAGCGTGAACCCAAGTGAAGGGAAGTCCATAACCGCGATGAACCTCGCATGGATGCTGGCCCAGACCGATGCGGTCAATGCTCTCATCATCGATGCCGATCTCAGGATGCCGAGCCTCGCTGACTATCTCGGCATCGAGACCGACAAGGGACTCTCCGACGTGCTTGCCGGAACGGCGACACTCGCCGAGTGCATCATCAAGCTTGAGCCGTCGGGCCTCCATATATTGCCTGGTGGCGAAGCCCGTCAGGATGTGGCGGAGCTGATCTCAGGGCCAAAATTCAAGGACATTCTGGCGGAGGCCAGGCAGATGTTCGACTTTACGATCATTGACGTGCCGCCGCTCGGGATCTTTACAGACGCGACAGTTCTGATAAATCAGGCAGACGCCGCGATTCTCGTGGTGCGTGCCAACCGAACCCGGTACGGCCAGTTGGATCGTGTTCTCGAGCCGCTGCCTAAAGATCGCTTCCTCGGTGTTGTTCTCAATCAAAGCGAGGACGTACTCGCTGAATCGCACTACTCATACGGGTACTACAACTACAGGAAACTCCCGGACGGCGCCGCCCCCTGATCGGACAGATGAGTGCCACACGATTCAGTTTAAGGTTGCTCTGGCTGCTGCTCGCAGACGCCGCGATGCTCTTTGCGGGCGTCATCCTGGCGATGTACGTGCGGCTTGGCATCAGTGGGACCGCTGAATACCTCGACACTCGCCATGGGTGGGAAAAGATAACGCTCGCAGCCGGCGTCTGCTTGCTGATCCTTTACTTCTACGACCTTTACGATTATGTCGTGATGACGAACCGCCGCGAGCTGCTGCTGCGGATGGTCCAGGCACTCGGCATTGCGTGGGCGTTGCTAGCGATCTCCTTCTACTTTGTTCCGGACCTCCTGATCGGACGCGGGGTCTCAGTGATCTCTGTCCCTATCGTGCTGGCACTGCTGCTGGGGTGGAGAATATTCATCCACACTCTAACTGGGCACCCTGAGATCGGCGAAAAGATCCTCGTGGTCGGTACGGGAAAGACCGCTCTCGACACCGCGGAGGCGGTATGGGAGCGCCGAGACGCCGGCTACAGGATCGTCGGCTTTGTTTCCGAGAACGGTGCGAAGCCACGCGAAAAACTGGGGCGCTCGATCATTCTCGGTAAGGCTCACGAGCTAGAGGACGTGATCCGTGCCGAAAAGATCGACCGTGTAGTGATAGCGGTGCGGGAGCGCCGCGGAGCATTTCCTACGGAAGCGCTTCTCAAGATGAGCCTCGCCGGGAATATCTCCATCGAGGAATGCACTTCATTCTTTGAGCGGATCACCGGCAAGGTGCACGTCGATATGCTCCGCCCGTCGTGGCTGATCTTTGCGGGAAGAAAGCGTGATACCCCAGTGAAAACGATGCTTCGCGAGTTGGTACACCGGGGACTCGCGTGCGCCGGATTTGTGATCTCGCTGCCGATCGCTGTGCTGACCGCCGTGCTGATCAAGCTGGATTCTCGTGGCCCTATATTTTACAGGCAGGAGCGAGTCGGGATGAACGGGAAACCGTTCGAGCTGTTGAAATTCCGTTCGATGAAAACGGATGCTGAGAAGGACGGCACGCCGATCTGGGCCTTGACGAATGATGATCGTGTGACCCGCGTCGGACGCGTCATCCGCAAGCTCCGCATTGATGAGATCCCGCAGTTCTGGAACATCGTCAAGGGCGAAATGAATTTTGTGGGCCCTCGTCCGGAGCGGCCGCACTTTGTCCACCAACTCACAACCGAGATCCCGTACTACGACCACCGTCACCTGGTCGCTCCGGGGCTCACGGGTTGGGCACAGATCAAGTACCCGTACGGGGCGTCTGTCGAGGACGCCATCCAAAAGCTTCAATACGATCTTTACTACATTAAGAACCAGAGTCTCACGCTCGATCTGATGATCGTTTTAGAGACGGTGAAGACGGTGTTATTCGGCCGCGGCGGACGGTAGTTCTGGATTGAGAGCGTTAATAAGAGTTTCATCGCGTCAATAGGCAGGGGATTACGAGACATGAGAGCAACGGTTTTTGTTAAGAGTTTAGCCATGCTCGCGGCGGGGATACTCCTCTGCGCCGCAGCTGCGTTCGGCCAGGGAACCCCGCAGGACGATGTGAAGGAGGGAAGGCCGAAGCTGGATGTCGTGAAGTCGGATAAAGTCCCCCTTCCCGCTCCCGATCTGGCACAGCCCGCGGCGACCCCGGAACAGGGCGGTGCTGCAGCATCCGACGACAAAGACATTGAAGCCGCCATCCTGCCGTATTACAACAATTACCTTAAGGAGTACCGGCTCGGACCCGGCGATCAGATCTCCGTTGAGGTGTTTGGACAGTGTCCCGACTACTGCCGTGGTGGAATAACCGTTCCGCCTAACGCCAAGATCTCATATCCGCTCATTCGAGAGGGCATATTCGTCGCCGGCAAGACGGTTGAGCAGATCGCGGGAGAGATAACCAAGAGGCTCGACGAGTACATTATTGACCCAAAAGTGACCGTTACCCTGACCAAGGCTGTCGCCACGCGCTACGCCGTTATGGGGAACGTTGCCTCTCCGGGCGTTCGTATCATGGACCGCAAGGTCAGCGTTTACGAGGCCGTGCTTGATGCCGGTGGTGTAACGAGCAACGGAAACAGAAAGCAGGTCGCGATCGTCAGCTATGGCAAGGACGGCCGGCTGTCACGCAAGGTCGTGAATCTCGAGGAGATGGAGTCCGGCAGGGCGGACATGATCTACCTTGAGCCGGGCGACCAGGTATTTGTCACCGGCAAGGGGTTCACGCTGGCTAAGATCTTTGACTACATCGGCAAAGTAAACAGCGTCCGCTATATGGCACCGTTCTAAGGCGAGGGTTCCGAGGGTGAAAGTGGCCGTGATAATGAAGGGCGTGCAAAAATGGGCGGTACTCTCCTTGGTGCTGTTGGCAGCTGCTCTGCCGATCCGCGCTGACTGGGAGAGGCACCCGCTTAACACGCTCGCCTCGTTGAAGGACATCTTCTTCCTCAATGAGAACCGCGGCTGGATCGTCGGTGGGAACGGGGTTATCTTTTCAACCCTCGATGGCGGCAAGACGTGGGCGCCGCGCGATCGCTTTACAACCGACGACCTTGTCCAGATCCGATTTACGGACGCAGACAACGGATGGATCCTTTGTCAGCGAAACATCTACAACATCGGCAGGGAAGCCATTTCCTATCTCCGCAAGACCACCGACGGCGGGCAGACCTGGGAGAAGATAGAATTCGAGGGCGCTGGTCGCGAACGTGTCACACGCCTCCTATTCGGCAAGGACGGATCCGGACGAGCCTTTGGAGAGGGCGGCATATTTTACAACCTGCAGGACGACGGGAAGACGTGGAAGAGATCCCACACCGCGATCCACTTTCTACTGCTCGACGGAGCACTTACGGATAGCTCTATCGGTGCCCTCGTCGGAGCCGGCGGCACTATCATGTTTACCCAGGACGGCGGGTTCACGTGGGAGCGGGCAACCCTGATCGGCGATGCCGATACAAGACTCAACGCTGTTTACTTTGCAGGATCAAAGGCCGGTGCGTGGGCCGTCGGCTCAGGCGGCAAGATCTTTCATTCGAATGGCGGTGCCCGCCTTTGGCGACAACAGGCCTCTACCGTTTCAGCCGATCTGAATGACGTCACCTTCACCAGCGCTCGGGACGGCTGGGCAGTTGGCGAGAGCGGGGTGATCGTCCGCACTACTGACGGCGGGCAAACTTGGTCAGATGTCCAGTCGCCGGTAAACCATTCCCTCCAGCGGATATTCTTTACTGGCGGCCGCCTCTGGGCAGTAGGCTTTGGCGGCACCGTTATCTCGTACGACCCGGCGGTCAAGCACGACCCCGGCTTCCGCCCCGACCTCAAGAGCCGCGGCTGAGCGGCTCGAAGTAGACTTTCAGTTCTCAAAGATCTTCAAGGGGCCGGGCGAGTTGCCGGAGAGTGTCGCACCATGCCTTTACCGTAGCTCCCGGGAGAGCGCGAGAAAAGTCGCAGTATTCTTATCCAGATCCTGCGAGCGAGTCCCTAAAACCTACTATTAACACAGCAATTTACCCTGGATCGTGTCCGATCCTGCATGGCTCCGGAATTGCATTCTTCGACACTTAAGGCGGCGGAGGCCGCCAGAGGTGCGTATGAATGGCGTCATATCGAAGATAACTCCCGGGTTTCCCACGCCCGCGGCGAAACCGAGACCGGCCTTCAAACTCAAGTCGGTCGCTTTGCCAAATGAGCATGGATCGTGGGGAATATTGTTTGAGCCCTTGGTACTCGGCATTGCGGTTGCCCCCTCGTCCGGGTCCGTCTTTATTGCCTTGATGTATATCGGGGCCTTTCTATCGAGGCAACCGCTCAAGTGGTACATCGCGGACCTGCGATCGAAGCGCAGACGTCCGCAGAGCGACGCTGCTCAAAGCTTTGCCTTTGCATACCTTTCTATCGCTGCGATCGGCTTTTTTGGAACGCTTGCCTTCGCAGGGGTCCTGCCGATCCTGCCGCTGATCATCACCGTACCGCTCGGTGCGATAACGATGTGGTACGACGTATCGGGAAGGAGCAGACGAGTGGCCCCTGAGATGGCAGGCGTGATCACCCTCGCGAGCTCGGCGGCCGTCAGCGGGCTTGCCGCAGGTTGGAGCCCTGCAGCGTCTATCGCGCTGTCCGTGGTGATCATTCTCCGCCTGATCCCATCGATGCTCTACATCCGCGAGCGGCTGAAGCTTGAGAAAGGTAAGCCGGCATCATTCGCCGTCCCGATCAGCCTGCATGTCGCAGCGGTCATCGCTGTCGCCTCGCTTGCATGGTATTCCCTTTCGCCGTGGCTGCCGCTGACCGTCTTCACATTTCTCCTCGTGCGATCGATCACCGGCTCATCGGACTTTCGCCTGAAGCTGAAGGCGAAGCAGCTCGGAATGCTCGAGGTAGTGTTTGGTACGCTCGTGGTGGTCTCTTTCGTCGCGGGGCATTACCTGAATTTCTAGAATTTTATAGATGCACAACGTTGATATCGACCTCGTCGACATGGCGATGGACGTGATGAAGTTCGCAATCCAGCGGATCACGGACGCTGATCCGGTGCTCGGGTTCCCTAAGAAAGAGGCCGAACTCAAGAAACTGGTGGGCGAGACAGTAACGGCGGCTGGCATTGGCGGCGAGAGAGCCTTTCAGCTCTTTAGGGATGTGCTCCTAAAGTCCAGCATTTCCATCGATCACCGACGGCATCTGGCCTTTGTGCCGGCATCGCCGACCCGCTCGGCCGTGATGTTTGACCTAGTGACCAGCGCGTCGAGTATTCACGGAGCGTTCTGGCTCGAAGGGGCAGGCGGCATATTTGCCGAGAATCAGGCGATGAATTGGCTCGTCCAGCTGACAGGGATGCCTGAGGGGTCTTTCGGCGTTTTTACCTCAGGAGGAACGGAGGGCAATCTCTCCGCTCTCGTGACGGCTCGCGAGTACTGGCGCAGACTTGATTCCAACAACACCCGCACACGGGGACTGATCATCACCTCTGACGGTGCTCACTCGTCAGTTAGAGCGATGGCCAAGGTGATCGATGTCGATATTCTCGCGATCCCAACAGAGGAACGTTTTGAGGGGTACCAGCTGCGGGAGGCGATAAGCGAGCTATCGCGGGAGGACCGTTCCAGGCTTTTTGCCGTGATCGCTGCGGGTGGTACGACCAACGCGGGCATAGTTGACGACCTGGCGGGCATCGCCACGGTCGCTGAAGAGGAAGGGCTCTGGTTCCACGTCGACGCGGCGTACGGCGGCGGTGCGTTGGCCGCACCGTCGGTGCGTCATCTATTCAACGGCATCGAGCGTGCCGACAGTGTGACCATCGATCCGCACAAATGGCTTTTTTGCACCTATGACTGCGGGGCAGTGATCTACCGGCGTCCAGACCTTGCCCGGGCGGCTCACGCACAAGAGGGATCATACCTCGACGCCTTTCACCAGGAGGAGATCTCGGGCTTCAACCCATCTGATTACCAGATCCAGCTGACCCGACGCCTTCGAGGACTGCCGTTCTGGTTCTCGCTCGCAATGCATGGGACTGATAAATATACAGAGGCTATAGAGCGCGGCATCGAGCTCGCGCAGCATGCGGGCAAGCAGATAGAGGAGCTGCCGTATGTCCAACTCGTCCGCGCTCCCAGCCTGTCATGCGTCCTGTTCAGGCGGTTGGGCTGGACGCCCAAGGACTACTCCGATTGGACCTATCGCAATCACAAGGCCGGCTTTGCCCTTGTAACGCCCACAAAGGTGAAGAGTCCTGAGGGCAGGGAAACAGTCGCAAGATTCTGCTTTATCAACCCGGACACGACGGAGAAGGACATTGCCGAAATTCTCGCGACCATGGAGTGAGTTGAGAGCAATGCGGCTGCGTCAATGAAAAAGATCTCCGTGCCGTCCTTGCGCCAGACCGACATGAGCCCGCCCGCGGATGATACGAGCTTTCGATCGGGGCCGAGAGCCCGAATACGCCGGACTCAGACGGGTCTCAACTTGACACCGCGAGGGCGGGTTCATTATCCTTACAGTTCGCTCATTTTCGCGAAAATGAGCGTTTCTTTTTGAAAA
>Ga0070658_10001208_pt1 | contig 22135 bp, 21 predicted proteins | sample KBSC13metaG_FD_64664 | JGI IMG/M metagenome (GOLD analysis project Ga0070658, IMG submission 64664) | Corn rhizosphere microbial communities from Kellogg Biological Station, Michigan, USA - KBS C1-3 metaG | ecosystem: Host-associated > Plants > Roots > Rhizosphere > Soil ...
GAAACCCGCACGTTCGAGAACGTCTGCTGGTACGGCGACAGGGTGCAGCCCAAGGTGACGACGATCGCCATCCAGGAGATCGACTACACCTGCTACGGCCTGGAACATTGCCTGCGGATCGAATGGACCTTGCGCGACAAGGGCAAGAACGGCCGGCCGATCGATCACCGGATCTACGACTTCGCCCCGAACCAGGGCATGGTCCACGAGGTACGGGCGCCGTAGCTACCTGAAATAGTGCGGCACGAAGCGGCTGTTGTTGTGGGTGATGCGGCCGTCGTCCTCGCGCATGCCGACGCCGGCCGGCTCGCCGCCGATCACCCACGAACCGACCAGCGCATGGTTGCCGTCGAACACCGGCAGCGGCCGGTAGGCCTGCCAGACATAGCCCTCGCTGCCGTAGCTGCCCGCGGCGGTGTCGAACAGGCCGGGGCCGACCAGGGTCACGTTGTGGCCTTCGCGGCCGAAGATCGGCTTCTTGACGAAGGCGCTGCCGAGGTCGGGGTGCTCGCGGTCGAACGCCGGCAGCAGGTTGGCGTGGCCAGGAAAGCCCTCCCACAACAGCGGCAGCAGCATCTTGTTCGACAGGATCAGCTTCCACACCGGCTCGATGAACGCCGTGGTGTCGCCGGGCACGTAGGCGCCGAAGGCCTCGCGCATCATCCATTCCCAGGGATAGAGCTTGGCCAGCACCTGGATCGGTACTTCGTCGGCGTCGGTGAAGCGCTTGCCGTTCCAGCCGATCTGCGGCACCGCGACCGGCTTGGTGCCGAGCCCGGCCTGGGCCGCGGTGTCGCGCAGGTACTCCGAGGTGGCGAGATCCTCGGGATGATCCTCGAAGCGCGCGAAGTGGACGGTGGCCGCCGGCGGCAGCTTGGTGGCCACGACGCGCCACGCCTCGATCAGCCGCTCGTGGATCGAGTTGAACTGGTCGGCATCGGGCTTCACGTCCTTCAGCCAGTACCACTGGACGACGGCGGCCTCGTAGAGCGCCGTCGGCGTGTCGGCGTTGTACTCCAGCATCCTGGGCGGGGTCGTGCCGTCGTAGACGAGGTCGAAGCGGCCGGCGATCGTCGGGTCGCTGCGCCGCCACACCTGTTCGATGTAGTCGCCCCAGGCGGGCGGGATGCGCATGCGCTCCCACAGTTTGTTGGCGACGACATGCTCGACGGCCTGCAGGCAGATCTTGTGCAGCGCCTCGGTCGCGGACTCCATCTCGTCAACCTGGTCCGACGTGAAGGCGTAGCAAGCCTGCTCGGTCCAGTAGGCCTTGCCGTCGAGGCTGTAGAAGTCGAAGCCGAGGTCCTCGACCTTCTTCTGCCAACCGGCGCGTGGCGTCACGATTTCGCGGCGCATCAGCTGGTGCCCGTGCCGTGCTCGCCGGCGGTGCCGCCGAAGCCGCCGCGCTGGCTGGGTTGCGCCTGGCTCGGGCTCGCCGTTGTGGCTCCCGGCGTTTGCGGCGCCGAGATCGCCGCCCCGCGGCCGAACGACCCGCCGAACAGCCAGAAGAACGGCAGCCAGCCGAAGCCGCCGCCCATGACCGGGGCGCAGGAATAGAGCGCCACCATCGCGCCGACACCGAGCAGGGTCAGCTTGACCGTCGTCGACATGCGCTTGCGGCCGTCGTCCAGAGGATCGGGCATCGACACGCGGGGCGCCGCCTAGCCATGCATGGTCAGGCCACCCGAGACGCTGATCGTCTGGCCGGTGATGAAGGCGGCATCGTCGCTGGCGAGAAAGCAGACCGCGCCGGGAATGTCCTCGGGCTGGCCGACCCGCTTCATCGGGATGGCGCCCACGAGGGCCGCGCGCACCTTCTGGCCGCGTTCGTCGTCGCCGGCGACGGCGGCGAGCAGCGGCGTGTCGGTCGGGCCGGGGCAGACGGCGTTCAGCGTGATGCCCTTGCGGGCGACTTCGCGCGCCACGGTCTTGGTGAAGGCGATGATGCCGCCCTTGCAGGCCGAGTAGACGGCCTCCTGGGAGGAGCCGACCCGGCCGGCGTCCGATGCGATGTTGACGATGCGGCCGCTGCCCCGGCCGACCATCGTCTTCAGCACGAAGTGGCTCATGTTGAGCGGTCCGCGCAGGTTGATGCCGATCAGCGTGTCCCAGAGATCGGGCGTGGTGTCGACGAAGTTGGCGAACTTGTCCCAACCGGCGTTGTTCACGAGGATATCGGTCGGCCCGACGTCCTTCTCGAACTGCGCGATCGCCTTGCCGACGGCGTCATAGTCGGCGATGTCGACGCCGGAGGCGTAGCCCCTGATCTCGCCCGCGACCTTCTTCGCCGCGTCGAGGTTCTTGTCGAACACGCCCACGCGCGCGCCGTAGCCGGCGAAGCGCCGGCAGATCGCACTGCCGATCGCGCCGCCGCCGCCGGTGACGATGACGGTCTTGCCTTCAAGTCCACGCATGGCGGGCTCCTTACAGCGGCGAGTAGGGATCGAACCTGGGCTTGCGCTTCTCGAGATGGGAGGCGAGGCCTTCCTTCACGTCGGGTCCGAGGAACCCCAGCATCTCGAGGCCCAGCGACGTGTCGAAGGTCGGCCCCATCATGCGCAGCCAGTTGTTGAGCGCATACTTGGTGAAGCGGATCGAGGTCTGCGCGCCTTCGGCAAGCTTGGTCGCGACCTCCAGGCCCTTGGCCTCGAGCTGATCGTCCTCGACGCAGAGCGAGACCAGCCCGATGCGCTCGGCTTCCTCGCCGTCGACGGCCTCGCACAGCAGCAGGTAGTACTTGGCCTTGGCCATGCCGCAGAGCAGGGGCCAGACGATGCAGGCATGATCGCCCGCGGCGACGCCGAGCCGGGTGTGGCCGTCGATGATCTTGGCCTTCTTCGAGGCGATCGACACGTCGGCCAGGATGCCGGCGACGAGGCCCGCGCCGACCGCCGGGCCGCGCATGGTGCTGACGATCGGCTTGGAGCAGTTGATCACGTTGTAGACGATGTCGCGCGCTTCCTTCCAGGTGCGGAGCAGCGCGTTGTGATCCTTCATGTTCTTCTCGATGATGTCGAAATCGCCACCGGCCGAGAATACCTTGCCGCCCGCGCCCTGGATGATCACGCAGTTGACCGTGTCGTCGCCGTCGATGTCGCGCCACACGTCGACCAGCTCGCGGTGCATGATCGCGTCGGTCGCGTTGTACTTCTCCGGGCGATTCATCGTCACGCGCAGCACCTTGGGGTGCGGGCGATCGAACACCAGGCGCTGATAGCGCTTCTGCCAGTCTGACATGCGGCCTCCTCCGTTGGAGGGAGCCTAGAGCATATTCCGTCCGGCTGTAATCAGCCGGATGGAATATGCCCGATGCAACCAGGGTCTGCCGTCGAAGCGTTTCCGATCCGATGGAACCGCGAGCGGTTCCATCGGATCGGAAATCGCACTACCGCCTCGTGTTGCCGGACGTCCAATTGGCAGTGTTGGCGAAGCGCACGGCTTCTTCCGCCGCGTCGACCAGGGCGCGCGCCTTAAGCTTGCTCTCCTGGAATTCGGCATCGAGATCGGAGTCCGCGACGACGCCGACGCCCGCCTGGACGTACATCACATCGTCTTTCACCAGCGCCGTCCGCAGCAGGATGCAGGTGTCCATCGTGCCATTGGCCGCGAAGTAACCGGCGCAGCCGGCGTAGATGCCGCGGCTCACCGGCTCCAGCTCGTCGATGATCTGCATCGCGCGCACCTTCGGCGCGCCGGACAGCGTGCCGGCCGGAAAGCCGGCCTTTAGCGCGTCGATCGCGTCGAGCCCGTCCGCAAGCGTGCCTTCGACATGGCTGCTGATGTGCTGCAGGCGGCTGTACTTCTCGATGGTGAACTGCTCGACAACCTTGACCGACCCGATCTTGGAGACGCGGCCCACGTCGTTGCGCGCGAGATCGAGCAGCATCAAATGCTCGGCGTGTTCCTTGGGATCAGCCAACAGCTTGTCGGCGAGCTGCTTGTCCTCTTCTGGCGTGGCGCCGCGCCGGATCGTGCCGGCGAGCGGCCGGATGGTGACGATGTTGTCGCGCAGGCGCACGAGGATCTCGGGACTCGAGCCCACGATGGTGAAGTCGCCATAGTCGAAGAAGATCAGGAACGGCGAGGGATTGATCCGGCGCAGCGAGCGATAAAGCGACAGCGGCGGCAGCTTGAAGGGCAGCGAGAAGCGCTGCGACGGCACGATCTGGAAGGCATCGCCCGCGGCGATGTATTCCTTGCAGACCGAAACCATGTTCTTGAAGTCCCGCTCGCTCATATTGGACGTCGGCGGCGGCAGCTCGGCGAGCGCATCGGCGCTCTCGCGGCGCATGGGCAGCGAACGCTCAAAATTCGCGACCGCGTCAGCCAGGCGCTCGGCGGCAGCCTCGTAGGCGGCGCGGGGGCTGACACCCTGCTGCGGCCAGACCGGCGTCACCAAGTTCACGATGTCTTCCAGCCGGTCGAATACGCAGACGATCGTCGGCCGCACCATGATCGCGTCGGGCAAATTCGTCGGATCAGGATGCTCGGTCGGCAGCCGCTCCATGTCGCGGACCATCTCGTAGCCCAGGAAGCCGAACAGGCCGGACGCCATCGGCGGCAGGCCGGCGGGAATTTCCATCTGGCATTCGCGAATCAGCACGCGCAGGGTATCGAGCGGCCGGCCGGGCAGGGGCTCGAAACTGTGCGCATCGACATGGGCGCGGCGATTGATCTCCGCCTTGCCCTTGATGCAGCGCCAGATCACGTCGGGCTTGAAGCCGATGATCGAATAGCGGCCGCGCACCGAGCCGCCTTCGACCGATTCGAGCAGGAAGGAATTCGCCCGTCCGTCGGCCAGCTTCAGGTAGGCGGAGACCGGAGTCTCGAGGTCGGCCACGAGCTTGGTTGAGACCAGCTGCGGCTTGCCGGCATCGTAGACCCGCGCGAAGGAATCGAGTTCGGGCGAGATCGACATGGCGCTACTGCGGCTGCTGCTGGGCCGAGAAGGCCTGCGCGAACACCGCCTGGTCGACCGTCACGCCGTATTTCTGGCGCAGCGCGCCCAGCATCTCGGCCACGAGATCGTTGCCGATCATGGTGTCGAGCTGGGTGCCGAAGCGATCGAGCGTATCCTTGCTCTGGCCGAGATCGGCCGGCTGGATCTCCTTGGTGCGCACGATCACGCTGCCGTCGGGACCGCGCACGGATTGCGACTTGCCGACGGCGAGGCGGAAGACTTCCTGCGCCGCCTGCTGGGTGAGGTGATTGCCGATGTCGGCGTCGTAGCGCGTGACGGGCTTGGTCGTCTGCATGTCGAGGCCGAGGTCCTTGGCGACGGCGGCGAGGTCGCCGCCGGAGTTGGCCTTGTCGACCGCCTCCTTGACCTTGGCGTCGGCGAGCTTGCGCCGTTCCTCGAGCTGCCAGGCTTCGGTCACCTTGGCCTCGACCTCGGACAGCGCGGGAATGCGCGCCGGCGTCACGCGATCGGTGTGGACGACGAAGTATTCGCCCTTGGGGGTCTCGAGCAGGTCGCTCTCGCTGCTTTCGCGGGTGGCGAAGGCAGCCTGCACGAGTTCGGTGGCGGCCGGGCCCGTCACGACCTGCTTGCCCGATGGATCCTGGCCGCGGGCGTCGACATTGTCGTAGTTCCTGACCTTGACCTGCAGCTCCTCGGCGGCGGCCTTCATCGACTGCGTCTTGCCGAGCACGCGCTCGAAGTCGTTGACCAGCTTGATCAGGATGTCGGGAGCCTGCTGGGTCTTGAGGTCCTTGGCGAGCTTGTCCTTGACCTCGTCGAACGACGTCACCTTGCCGGGTTCGATCTTGTTGACGCGCACGACATGCCAGCCCAGCGGCGACTTGATCGGCGTCGGATCGAGTCCCAGGGGGGCGGCGAAGACGCCGTCGGCCAGCGTTCCGGCCGGAAGGTCCTTCTTGAGCACGGTGCCGAGCTTGATCACGCCGTCGGCGTTGCCGGTCACGTCCTTGGTGGCCTCCTCGAGCGACTTGCCGGCCTGGGCCTCGGCGATGATCTTCTTGGCCTTGTCCTCGGTGTCGGCCATTGCCTGGTCGACGTCGCGTTTTTCCGGCGCGCCGAAATCGCCCTGGCGGGCGTCGTATTCCTGCTTCACCTGCTCGGGCGTGACGTTCACCTGGTCGAGCACGTCGTCGACGGTCATCAGCACGTAGGAGAAGGCCCGGTATTCCGGAATCTGGAACCGCTCCTTGTTGGCCTCGAAGTAGGTGTTGAGCTGCTCCGGCGTGGGCTTGGGCACGTCCTTGATGATCGAGTCGGAGACGAAGACGGTGTCGGCGACGCGCTTCTCGCCCTCCATCTTGAAGATCTCGTCGCGCAGCAGCTTGGGGCCGAGGCCTTCGGTGTGGATGACGCCCAGAAGCTGGGCCGAGGCGATCTCGCGGCGGATGTCGGCGACGTAGGCCGCCTCGGTGATGCGGGCCTGCTGCAGCCGGTTGGCGTAGAGGATCGGATCGAAGGCGCCGTTGGAGCCGTGGAATGCCGGATTGCGCGCAATGGCGTCGCGAATCTCGTTGTCGCCCACGACCAGGCCGTATTCATTGATGGCGGTGTCGATCACGGCACGCTGGACGCTGTCCTGCAGGGCGCGGATATGGATGCCGTAGCGCAGCGCCTGCGCCGGCTCGGGCCGCTGCCCGGTCTGGCGCTGGATCTGCTCGAGCTGGCGATTGTAGACGTCGCGCACTTCGTTGATCGAGACCGAGGTGCCGCCGACCCAGCCATAGACCGGGATATGGGTGCCGCCGACGTGGGCCACCTCGTTGGAGGTCCCGCCCATGCGCAGCATGTCGCCGATGCCCCACAGGGCAAAACTGATGATCAGCGTGCTCATGAGCAACGCCATGATGACGTAGCCGGCGTATTTTCTGAATTTGTTCACGGGCAGAACTTCGCGTCAAAATAGGGCTTTATAAGGGGCGCATGCCTACCACCGGTGCCCTTTGACCGCAAACGTCGTCGCAGCTAGATACGCCACCCAGCAAGAACAGGAAGCATCATGCCCCGCACCCGCATCCCCTTGATCGCCGGAAACTGGAAGATGAACGGCCTCAGGGCCGAAGCGCTGGCGCTGGCGAAAGCCGTGGGCGACGGAGTGAAGCAGGCCGCCTGGAAGGATCGCGAGGTCCTGGTCTGTCCGCCGGCGACCCTGGTGATGGCCGTCGCCGAGGCCGTGAAGGGCAGCGGCCTGCTGGTCGGCGGCGAGGATTGCCATGCCAAGGCAAGCGGCGCCCACACCGGCGATATCTCGGCGGAGATGCTGAAGGACGCGGGCGCCAGCCATGTCATCGTCGGCCATTCCGAGCGCCGCACCGATCACGGCGAGGGCGACGAGGTCGTGCGGGCGAAGGCCGAAGCGGCCTGGCGGGCGGGCTTGATTCCGATCGTCTGCATCGGCGAGACCTTGGCCGAACGAGAAGGCGGCAAGACTCTTTCCGTGCTCGAAGCCCAGCTCAAGGGCAGTCTGCCGGCCGGTGCGACGGCCGCCCGGGTGGTCGTTGCCTATGAACCGGTGTGGGCCATCGGCACCGGCAAGACGCCAACCACGCCGGAAGTAGCCGCGGTGCACGCGCACATTCGCAAGGTCCTGGCAGGCCTGGTTCCGGACGCGGCCGGGGTCCGTCTGCTCTATGGCGGGTCGGTGAAGGGCAGCAATGCCGCGGAGCTGCTGGGGGCCGGAGATGTCGACGGCGCGCTGGTCGGCGGGGCGGCCCTGAAGGCCGACGAATTTTTGGCTATCGCCAAGGCCGTCTAAAGGGGCTAGAAGCCGCGGCTGAAAATGGACAGCGTTCGAGCATTTCTTCACGATTGGCGGCTGGTGCTGCTGATCCTCCATGTCGGCGTGACCGCCGCCATGATCGTCGTCATCCTGCTCCAGCGCAGCGAAGGCGGCGGCCTCGGCATGGGTCGCACCGATGCCCTGTTCTCGGTGCGCGGGCAGGCCAACGTGCTGTCGCGCATGACGGCGATTTTCGCCGGTATCTTCTTCTTCCTCAGCCTTCTGATGGCGTGGAGCGTGGCCGGACCGGTGCGCACCCAGGGGTCGATCATGGACAGTGTCCCGGCAGGCTCGAAGCCCGCGCCCGGACTGGGCGGCGGCACCGGTCCCGCGCCTGGCGGCCCGACGACGCCGGCCACTCCGGCGACGCCTTCCGCGCCCAGCCGCTAGGAAAAATGACTGAAGCCTGCCTTTCTCCCCGCCGAAGGTTCTCCGGCGGGAGGATATCCCCATGGCCGGACGCAACAAGATTTAGTAGGCTGTAACTCCATGGCGCGCTTTATTTTCATAACGGGCGGCGTGGTTTCCTCGCTAGGTAAGGGTCTCTCGTCGGCGGCGCTCGGTGCGCTGCTGCAGGCTCGTGGCTATCGGGTTCGGCTGCGCAAGCTCGATCCGTATCTCAACGTCGATCCGGGCACGATGAGCCCCTATCAGCACGGCGAGGTGTTCGTGACCGACGACGGGGCGGAGACCGACCTCGATCTCGGCCATTACGAGCGTTTCACCGGCGTCGACGCCCGGCAGAGCGACAACATCACGACGGGCCGGATCTATTCCAGCGTCATCGCCCGCGAACGCCGCGGCGAATACCTCGGCGCCACGGTGCAGGTGATCCCGCACGTCACCGACGCGATCAGGGAATTCGTCCTGGCCGACACCGACAAGGAGGATTTCATCCTGGTCGAGGTCGGCGGCACGGTGGGCGACATCGAGAGCCTGCCGTTCCTCGAAGCCATCCGGCAGGTCGGCAACGAAGTCGGGCGGGAACGCACGATGTTCGTTCACCTCACGCTGCTGCCCTGGGTGCCCACGGCCGGCGAGCTCAAGACCAAGCCCACCCAGCACTCGGTGAAGGAGCTGCTGAGCGTCGGCATCCAGCCCGACCTGCTGGTCTGCCGCTCGGGCGACAAGGAGATTCCGGCGAACGAGCGGCGCAAGATCGCGCTGTTCTGCAACGTCAAGACCGAGCGCGTCATCGAGGCGCGCGATGTCGACACGATCTACCAGGTGCCGATCGCCTATCACGACCAGGGCTTCGACGCCGAGGTCTGCCGCTATTTCGGCCTCGACGCCGACAAGGAACCCAACCTCGATCGCTGGCGCGGCGTGGTGCGCTCGGTGCGCGAGCCCGAGGGCAAGGTGACGATCGCGGTGGTCGGCAAATACACCGTGCTGCTCGACGCCTACAAGTCGCTGTCCGAGGCGCTGACCCATGGCGGCTTCGGCAGCAACGTGAAGGTCGGCCTCGAGTGGATGGACTCCGAAATCTTCGAGCGCGACGATGCCGTCAGCCACCTCGAGCATGTGCACGGCATCCTGGTGCCGGGCGGCTTCGGCGAGCGCGGCACCGAGGGCAAGATCCACGCGGTGAAGTTCGCCCGCGAACGCAAGGTGCCGTTCTTCGGCATCTGCTTCGGCATGCAGATGGCTGTCATCGAGGCGGCGCGCAACTTGCTCGGCATCGAGAACGCCTCGTCGAGCGAATTCGGGCCGACCGACAACGCGATCGTCGGCCTGATGACGGAGTGGACGAAGGGCAACCAGGTCGAGAGGCGGGCGGCCGACGGCGACCTCGGCGGCACGATGCGGCTCGGGGCCTACGACGCCCACCTGCGGCGCGGGACCAAGGTGCACGAGATCTACGGCCAGGACGTGATCAGCGAGCGCCACCGCCATCGCTACGAGGTCAACGTGAACTACAAGGACCGGCTGGAGCAGGTTGGCCTGCGCTTCTCCGGCATGTCGCCCGACGGCATCCTGCCCGAGATCGTCGAAATCCCCGACCATCCGTGGTTCATCGGTGTGCAGTACCATCCGGAACTGAAATCCCGGCCGTTTGCCCCGCATCCGCTGTTCAGCTCGTTCATCGGCGCGGCCAAGAACCAGAGCCGGCTGGTCTAGTCGCCGTCCGGTCGCGGCGGGCGCGGGGATGCCCGCGCTCCCGAGGTCGTATTTCGGTCACCTTCTTCGGTTGAATTCGGGTGCCATGCTCCGTCCCATCCTCGCCGCCATTCTTGCCGCCTCCCTGGCCCTGACCACGCTTGCTGCCGGCGTCTGGGCGCAGAGCGCCGCGCAGTCGCCGTACGGCAAGGCCAACCGGCGCGATCCGGTCTTCCTGCGCTTTCCAGAGATGGCCCAGCGCTACTGGGTCGGTACCGACACGATGGCGGCCAGCCACAAGTCGGTCGCGGTGCCGATGCCCAAGCAGTGCGCCTTCGTCTATGCCGACGCCTACACGCGCGGCCAGATGAGCGAGCGCGAGGTCCAGGAAACTGCCGTCTCCAACTGCAACCGGCATCTCGCGGCCCTTGGGCCGCTCGGCGAGAACTACAACGTGAATTGCGCCTGCAAGCTCGTGATCAGCGACGAAACCTACGTCGTGCCGCGCGACACGATGCCGGACCAGGCTTACGGGCCGAGCTCGATCTTCTACCGCGACCCGAACGGCAACGTCGCCCGCCTGAACGGCGTCGCGCGCTACGGCGCCCTGATCGGCCACGACCGGTCGGTCACCTTCAGTGTCGAGAACGTCAGCGGCGAGACGGTGTGCGAAGGCACCTTCACCAACGAAGGCACCGCCAACGGCCGGTTCTCGCTGTCGTGCTTTGCCGGCAAGTTCGCCGGTCGCGGCACCTACGAAAGCCGGCTCGGTGCGCCCAACGACCATATCGTCGCCCGCGGCCAGACTCCTGCCGGCCAGCCGGTGGTCATGGTGATCGGCCTGCCGGCGCAGCTTGCCGCCAACACCTATGGCGGCATCTGACATGAAGCGATGGCTGCTTGCCGCGGCGATCATGGCGGTGATGCCGTTGCCCGTCCTCGCCCAGAGCGCGGGCGAGGTCGAGCGCTGCTTTCAGAATCCCGCCGGCTGCACCTCGAGCGGAGGTGGACATGCAGCGCCTGCGCCCGGACCGGCAACCGCCTCGCGCGCCCAGCCGGCGCCGGACTACACGACGGTGCTGAAAAGCCCGGAGCCCGAGCGGCGCAAGCTGCAGGAGTCGCTGCGCGCGCTCGACAAGTACAACGGCCCGATCGACGGCGATCTCCAGTCGGAAGCCTCGACGAAGGCGATCTCGGAATGGCAGAAGGGCCATGGCTACACCCAGGCCGGCAAGCTGACGCCGACCGAGGCGCAGACCCTGAATGCCGAGGCCGCGCGGGCGCCGATCCGCCGCCTCGACCCGTCGACGCAGACGGCCGCGGCGGCGCCGTCCAATAGCGAGCTCCTGAAGACGCTGCAGGCGAGGAAGGCGGCGCAGCGCAAGGCCGCCGAGCCCAAGGCCGAGGCCGCGGCGCAATCGCTGGTCCGCGATCTCAAGGCCTATGTCGCGGCCGACGGAAAGGGCGTGGCGGGCGACCAGTTCGCCGACTTCGCCAGGTGGTATGCCGACAACAAGGCGGCGGGCCGCACTGTCGGCGGCATCTCGCCCACGATCGACGACTACGGCGAGGCGAAAGCTGGCGCGGCGACCACGGACACCGTGAAGTTCGACACCAGGCAGGATGGCAAGACCTATCCGCAGTGCCTGGTGTTCGCCTGGATCGAGGCGACACCGCGCAAGGAAACGAAGGCCTTCGCCTGCGACGACGTGGCGGCGGTCGAGAAATGGAAGAGCGACCAGGCGCTGAAGAGCGACTGGCGCTGAACCGCCGCGTTCAGACAGCGATGTTGTCGCGTCGCTGCTCGACGTACGCCCCCGAGAGATATGCCGTCTTCGTCGCCGCTCGACTGAGCTTGCCCGACGACGTCATCGGCAGGCCGGGCCGCCGCGGGATCAGCACGATGCGGCCGTCGATGCCGCTGGCTTCCTTGACCGCCTGCCGGATGTCGTCGGCGAGGGCACCGCACGCGGCGCCGTCGGTCGGCAGGCCCTGGACGATGACGATCAGGGATTCGTTCTCGGCGGCATCGACGGAGAACGCGCACGCATCGCCGCGCCGCAATTGCGGCAGTTCCTCGACGCGCCATTCGATGTCCTGCGGCCAGATATTGCGGCCGTTGACGATGATCAGGTCCTTGGCCCGGCCGGTGACGACGATCTCGTCGCCGGTCCAATAGCCGAGGTCGCCGGTATCCAGCCATCCCTCGCGCAGGCTGCGGGCGCTCTCGAGATCGCCGGGAAAGTAGCCGGGCATGACGCTGGGGCCGCTGACGAACAGGCGTCCGATCCGGCGCTGGCCGAGCGAAGCGCCGGCCACGTCGCGGATTTCCACGCGATGCCCTGCCATGACACGACCGCAGACGACGAAGTCGCGCGCCTGCCCGGTGATGACATCCGGGAAGGAGTCCGTCCTGAGGCCGCCGAAGGGGCGGACGAACGACAGTCCCACGCAGACTTCGGCCATGCCGTAGCTGGCGAACAGGGCACGCCGGTCGAACCCGACCGGGGCGAAGGTGTCGACGAAGCGATTGAGCACCGCCGGCTGGATCATGTCGGCGCCGATGCCGGCGAGGCGCAGGCAGGACAGGTCGATCTCGCCGAAGGGCTTGGTCTGCGCGCGCCGGGCGACGAGGTCGTAGCCGAAGCTCGGGCTGTACGTGATGGTGGCGCGCCGCCGCGAGATCAGCGACAGCCACTGCAGCGGGCGGCGCGCGAAGTCGCTCGGGGACAGCAGGTCGATGCTGCGCTGGGCGCACATCGGGGCGAGCACGAAGCCGATCAGTCCCATGTCGTGGTAGAGCGGCAGCCAGCTCACGCCGGAGTCGGTCTCACCCACCTCCTGCGCCGCCAGCGAGCCGTCGATGTTGGCCATCAACTGGTTCTGGCGAATGTCGACACCGCGTGGCGTGCGCGTGCTGCCGGAAGAGAACTGGATGTAGCAGCGTTCGCCGGCCTGGAACGGCTGCAGCGGCGCGGCATCTTCGGGGAGCGCATGGAAGGTGGCCATCGGTCCGGCGATGCGAACGGTCGTGCCCTCCGTGGCCGCCCGGGCGAACTCCGCGAGGTCGTCGGGCGCCAGGAGACCGACGGCGCCGGATGCCTCGAGTTGGCCTTTGAGTTGATCGAGATAGGCGGCGCGCGCGCCCAGTCCGACGGGCACCGAGACGGGCACGGGAACGACGCCGGCATACTGCGCACCGAAGAAGGCGATGACGAAGCCCGGCCAGGTGTCGGCGATCAGCACCAGCCGCTCGCCGCGCAGGAAGCCGCCGCCGACGAGGCGTCTGGCAAAGGCTTCCGCCTCGGTGCGAAGCTGGCGATAGGGAAGGGTACTGAGCAGCTTGCCGCGCGCATCGAAGAAATTGAGGCCGGTCTCGCCCTGCGCGGCATAGTCCAGGGCCTCGCAAAGGCTGCCGAAGCCGTTGCGCCGGAACGGCAGACTCGCGTTGATCGAAGGCGTCGGCGCTTCGATGCGGCGGTCGCCGCCATGGCGCAGCGCGCGGTCGTAGCGGCGCATGACGTCGGGCGGCGTGCCGGCGTCGGGCAGGGCGCCCGCCGAAGGGCGGGCAGGGGGCAGTTTGCGGATCGTCGTCATTGGACGGATTTCCCAAAAGCAGTTCACGCACGAGGCGCGCCACCGCTCGGCAGACCGTCCCGCTGGATCATCCCGTCCATCGGAAGAGCGACGCTATCGCCGGCAGGTCTTCTGGCTCGCGGGTCGCTGCTTGCGCCTGTCTTCCCGGACCGGGGTCCAGTGACCTGGTTGGCGTTCGCTCGCCGCTTACAGCTGCGGGTGCAGCTGCCGATTGACCCCATGAGGGGCGGCACGGCATTCCCTGTTAGCCCCCGTCAAGGGGGACCGTCGATGGATCAGAGATAGTTACGCGAGTGGGTGGCGTCAAGATTGCCGAACTGCAGCCCACCTGACGTTAGTCTAGAAAAAGCCGGCCGCAGGGGTTAGACAGGCCGCGCCCCAACTGGAGTTTGCCGCATGAGCGCCATCATCGACATCCGTGCCCGTGAAATCCTCGATAGCCGCGGCAATCCCACCGTCGAGGTCGATGTCGAACTGGAAAGCGGTGCCACCGGCCGCGCCGCCGTTCCGTCGGGCGCCTCCACGGGCGCCCACGAGGCGGTCGAACTGCGCGACGGCGACAAGACGCGCTACGGCGGCAAAGGCGTGCTGAAGGCAGTCAGTGCGGTCAATGCGGAGATCATGGACCTGCTGTCCGGCCTCGAGGCGCGCGACCAGATCAAGATCGACCGCGCGATGATCGAGCTCGACGGCACGCCGAACAAGGGCCGCCTCGGCGCCAACGCGATCCTCGGCGTCTCGCTGGCGGTCGCCAAGGCCGCGGCGCTCGAGAGCGACCTGCCGCTCTATCGCTACGTCGGCGGCAGCCAGGCCTCGCTGCTGCCGGTGCCGATGATGAACATCATCAACGGCGGCGCGCACGCCGACAACCCGATCGACATCCAGGAATTCATGATCCTGCCGGTCGGCGCCAGCCGCTTCTCCGAGGCGCTGCGCATGGGCTCCGAGGTGTTCCATGCGCTGCGCACCCAGCTCAAGGACGCGGGCCACAACACCAACGTGGGCGACGAAGGCGGCTTCGCACCGAACCTGGCCACCGCCGACGAGGCGCTGGCCTTCATCATGAAGTCGATCGAGAAGGCGGGCTATCGCCCTGGCGAGGACGTCATGCTGGCGCTCGATCCCGCGTCGACCGAGTTCTTCAAGAAGGGCAAGTACGAGCTCGAGGGCGAGAAGAAGTCGCTCGATGCCGGCGGCATGGTCGACTACTACGCCGATCTCGTGAAGCGCTACCCGATCGTGTCGATCGAGGATGGCATGGCCGAGGACGACATGGCCGGCTGGAAGGCGATCACCGACAGGCTCGGCGGGAAGATCCAGCTCGTGGGCGACGATCTCTTCGTCACCAACCCCAAGCGCCTGGCGCAGGGCATCAAGGATGGCCTGGCCAACGCGATCCTGGTGAAGGTCAACCAGATCGGCTCGCTCAGCGAGACGATGGAAGCGGTCGCGATGGCCCAGCACGCCAGCTACGGCGTGGTGATGTCGCATCGGTCGGGCGAGACCGAGGACTCGACGATCGCCGATCTCGCCGTCGCCGCCAACTGCGGACAGATCAAGACCGGCTCGCTGTCGCGCTCGGACCGCCTGGCCAAATACAACCAGCTCCTGCGCATCGAGGAGCAGCTCGGCACGCAGGCGCGCTACGCCGGCCGGTCGATCCTGCGCGGGGTCTGATGCGGAAGATCCTGATTATCGGCATCGGCGTCGGCAATCCGGACCACCTCACGGTCCAGGCGGTCGATGCCCTCAATCGGGTCGACGTGTTCTTCATGCCGGACAAAGGCGCCGAGAAGGCCGCCTTGCGTCACCTGCGCGAGCATATTCTCGAACGCTTCATCGAGGGGCGGGGTTACGAGGAAGTGAGCGTGGAGATTCCCCCGCGCCGGGCGGCAGGCGACGACTACCGCGGCAGTGTCGACGACTGGCACGCGACGCTGACGGCAAACTACCAGGTGCTGTTCGATCGCCACCTCATCGACGACAAGGTCGGTGGCTTCCTCGTCTGGGGCGATCCGATGCTCTACGACAGCACGCTCCGGATCATGGAACGGCTCGACGTCGAGGTGGAGGTCATCCCCGGCATCACCGCGGTCCAGGCCCTGGCGGCCCGCCACGGGATTGCGATCAACCGCATCGGCGAGCCGGTGCTGGTCACGACCGGGCGCAAGGCGATGGCGGGGCTGCCGGCGGGCGTCGACAGCGTCGTCATGCTCGACGGCGACCAGGCCTTCGCCCACGTGCCCGGCGACTACGACATCTTCTGGGGCGCCTACCTCGGCACGAAGGACGAGATCCTCGTGTCGGGAAGACTGTCCGACGTGAAGGACGAGATCGAGCGCAAGCGGGCGGCCGCGCGGACCGCGCATGGCTGGATCATGGACACTTATCTGCTACGCCGGCGGACGTGACCGCGACTTCGTAGTGATCGGCGAAGTCGTCGAAGGCGGAGAGGGCGGCGCGCCCCTGCGGTTCGACATGTGCCCGGCCGATGTCCTTGCCGGCGAAGGCCTCGATCGCCGCCCGCGATTCCCAGAATGTGACGGCCAGAAACTCGACGCGGCCGTCGACCTCCCGCCGCAGGAGTTTGGCGCCGCGATGGCCGGGCAGGGCCGCGAGAGCGGGAACGACCGATCCGGCGAAGTGGGCGGCGTAAGCGTCGGCCGTGCCGGGTGATGCCTGGGCGCGCCAGGTGCGTGCGATCATGCCCAAAGGCTAGTGGCGCGAGGGCGACGCGTATTGGTAAAAATTGACCCGTGGCCCGCAGCGATCCCCGCAACTCGACGCAGTACTGGTGGGACCGGCACCTGACCGGTCTCAGCCTGCTGAACGCCGATTTCACCACCCACGAATATCCGCTGCACACCCACGACGCGCTGGTCGTCGCCATGACGGAGCAGGGCGGCTCGATCGTGCGCAGCCGGGGGCGGATCGAGGAAGCCACGCCCGCCACGCTGTTCGTCTTCAATCCGGGCGAGCCGCACGCCGGCCGGATGGGCTGGAGCGAGCGCTGGAAGTATCGTTCGATGTATCTCACGCGCACCGCGCTCGACCGGCTGGCGTGCGACCTCGGCGTGAAGGAGATTCCCTACTTCACCCGCAACGTGTTTACCGACCGCTACCTGATAGATGCTCTCCTGGCGATGCATCTCGCGATCGAGGACGGGCGGGATGTCTTCGCCGAGCGCGAGCTTCTGGTCTCCAGCTTCGGCCGGCTGTTCCAGCGGCACGGCAGCGACGCCCGCATCGAGACGGCGCCGCGCGATAGCGTCCGGTTCGAACGGGTGAGGGAGCGGATGCAGGCGGACCACGCCCGCGAGCTGCACCTGGAGGAGCTGGCGGCCGAGGCCGGGCTCACGACGTTCCAGTTGATCGCACTCTTCAAGCGCACCGTCGGCCTCACGCCGCACGCCTATCTGACGCAGGTGCGGCTCGGTGCGGCCTGCCGGTATCTGCGGCATGGCCGACCACTGGCCGACGTGGCGAGCGATGTCGGCTTCTACGACCAGAGCGCTCTCACCAAGCACTTCAAGCGCTGCTACGGCATCACGCCGCTGCAGTTCGCGCGCGCAGCCGCCGCTTAAGCTCAATTTTCGCCAATACCCGCGCCATGGAGAGGCTGAGGATGCAGACATGCACCTCTTCTGCCACGACAACCCCGAGACCCTGACACTCGAAACCACCGTCGTCGATGCGCGGCCCGGCAAGGTGGCACTCGCGCAGTCGCCGTTCTATCCCGGTGGTGGCGGCCAGCTTGCCGACCGCGGCGTTCTCGAATGGAGCGGCGGCAAGGCCGAGGTCATCGGCTTCGAAATCTCGGGCGGCACGGTCTGGCACCTGTTCGGCGATCCAGTGGAGGTCGGCGGAGCGGTCAAGGCTTCGGTCGATTCCGCGTTCCGGCGGACCATGCGGCAGCTCCACACCGGCACGCACATTCTCAACGCCTTCGTTTTCCAGAGCTTCGACGGCGCGCTCGTCACCGGGGTGCAGATGGCGGCAGACGGCACCGCCCGCATGGATTTCGACGTGCCCGGCGCCGACAATGATCGGCTGCGGGCACTCGAAGCGCCGATCAACGACGCCATCCGGCAGGACATCCCGGTGACCTTCAACTACATCGGCATGTCGGTGGCCCAGGCCGAGCGCGGGCTGATCCGCAGCCGCTCGGTGGCGCCACCGCCGACACCGGACGGCAAGGTGCGGATCGTCGAGATCGTCGGCCTCGACCGGCAGGCGTGCGGCGGAACACACCTCGCCTCGACTGGCGATTCGCCTGCGCTGCGTCTGCTCAAGATCGACAACAAGGGGCGGCACAACAGGCGTGTTCGGATCGGTTTGGCCGAAAATCCTTGATTTTCAGCACCATATGTTGCTTTATAGCGTCAGGTAACGCGCATATGTTGTTGAGACCACGCCAGATTCTGGCTCCCGTGATCTTCGCCACCCTGTTTGGCTACTTCGGCTATCACCTGGTGAATGGCGATCGCGGTCTGTTGTCCATGGCGCGGCTCGAGCGTGAAACCCAGATCGCCGACCAGAACCTGGCCGAAGCCGAGACCACCAAGAAGATCTGGGAGCGCCGCGTTTCGGCACTGCGCAACCAGAGCCTCGACCCGGACATGCTCGACGAGCGCGCACGCTCCTTGCTGAATTACGCGCGCAAGGACGACATCATCATTTTCACGCCGACGCGCTGACCGAGGGCGTCCGTGAGGACCGCCCAGCGGCCCTCCGAAAGAAACTTTCCGGCACGCTTTGCCAAACGCAAGCAATGGTTCTTTTGCTGCGGCGCACTCACGCTAAAACCAATTTTTTGTAGCTAGATCAACCACATCGCGGCCGGCGATGCTATAAGCCGCTGCGGGGTTCATTTAGGGGAACAGCCATGGCGAAGCCGGCCACGAAGCCGAAGGCGCAGTCTTCTGTCGCCAAACCGAAAGCGCCAAAGGCCGGCGACAACAGTGTCAGCCCCGACGAACTGAAATCCTACTACCGGTCGATGCTGCTGATCCGCCGCTTCGAGGAGCGCGCCGGACAGCTCTATGGCATGGGGCTGATCGGCGGCTTCTGCCACCTCTACATCGGCCAGGAAGCCGTCGTCGTCGGCATGCAGGCGACCATCGCGGACAAGGACGCGGTCATCACCTCCTATCGTGATCACGGCCACATGCTGGCGTGCGGCATGGATCCCAAGGGCGTCATGGCCGAGCTGACCGGCCGCAGCGGCGGCTACTCCCACGGCAAGGGCGGCTCCATGCACATGTTCAGCCGCGAGAAGAGCTTCTACGGCGGCCACGGCATCGTCGGCGCCCAGGTGCCGATCGGCACCGGCCTCGCCTTCGCCCACAAGTATCACGGCAACAAGAACGTCTCGCTGACCTACTTCGGCGACGGCTCGGCCAACCAGGGCCAGGTCTACGAGGCCATGAACATGGCGGCACTCTGGAAGCTGCCGGTGATCTACATCATCGAGAACAACCGCTACGGCATGGGTACGTCGGTCGAGCGCGCCTCGGCCACGACGGAGCTCTACAAGCATGGCGCGACGTTCGGCATTCCGGGTGAGCGCGTCGACGGCATGGACGTGCTCGCCGTTCGCGCCGCCGGCGAGCGGGCGGTCGAACATGCCAAGGGCGGCAACGGCCCGTACATCCTCGAGATGCAGACCTATCGCTACCGCGGCCATTCGATGAGCGATCCCGCCAAGTACCGGACCAAGGAAGAGGTCGACAAGTATCGCAACGAGCGCGATCCGATCGACCACCTGAAGGTCCGCCTGATCGACCAGAAGATCCTCGACGATGCCCAGCTCAAGGCGATCGATGCGGAGATCCGCAAGATCGTGGGCGATGCCGCCGAATTCGCCCAACACAGTCCCGAGCCCGATCCGTCCGAGTTGTGGACCGACGTGCTCGTGGGAGTCTGATCGCCATGTCCACCAACGTTCTGATGCCCGCGCTCTCTCCCACGATGACCGAGGGCAAACTCGCCAAGTGGCACGTCAAGGTCGGCGACGACGTGAAGTCAGGCCAGGTGATCTGCGAGATCGAGACCGACAAGGCGACGATGGAAGTCGAGGCCGTGGACGAGGGCAAGGTCGCCCGCATCCTCGTCGAGGAAGGCACCGAAGGCGTCGCCGTCAACACGCCGATCTGCGTGCTCGCCGCCGACGGCGAGAGCGTCTCGGACGTGCCCAAGGCGGAGCCCGCCGAGAAGGCCGAAGAGGCACCCGCCGCCAAGTCCGAAGCGAGGAAGACCGCGCCGCCCGCACCGAAGGAGCCCGCACCGGCGCCCGAGCCGGAGTACTCCGGCAAGATGGTAAGGATGACGGTGCGCGAGGCGCTGCGCGACGCCATGGCCGAGGAGATGCGCAAGGACGGCAACGTCTTCCTGATGGGGGAGGAGGTCGCGCAGTACCAGGGCGCCTACAAGGTGAGCCAGGGCCTGCTGGAAGAGTTCGGCGAGAAGCGCGTGATCGACACGCCTATCACCGAGCACGGCTTCGCCGGCCTGGGTGTCGGCGCCGCGTTCGGCGGCCTCAAGCCGATCGTCGAATTCATGACCTTCAACTTCGCCATGCAGGCGATCGACCACATCATCAACTCCGCTTCCAAGACCCTCTACATGTCGGGCGGCCAGATGGGCTGCCCGATCGTTTTCAGGGGACCGAACGGCGCGGCGTCGAGAGTCGGCGCCCAGCACTCGCAATGCTACGCGAGCTGGTACGCCCACTGCCCGGGCCTGCGCGTGCTGGCGCCGTGGAGCGCGGCCGACGCCAAGGGCCTGCTGAAGGCCGCGATCCGCGATCCCAATCCGGTGATCTTCCTCGAGAACGAGATGCTCTACGGCCACCAGTTCGACGTGCCCGAGGATCCCGACTTCGTGCTGCCGATCGGCAAGGCCAAGATCGAGCGGCCGGGCAAGGACGTCACCATCACCGCCTTCTCGATCATGGTCGGCAAGGCGCTGCAGGCGGCAGATGAACTTGCCAAGCAGGGCATCGATGCCGAGGTGATCAACCTCCGCAGCATCCGTCCCTTCGACACGGAGACCATCGTGGCGTCGGTGAAGAAGACCAATCGCCTGGTCTCGGTCGAGGAAGGCTGGCCGTTCGCCGGCATCGGCTCGGAGCTGGCGGCGCTGATGATGGAGCACGCCTTCGACTATCTCGACGCTCCGGTGAAGCGGGTCGCCGGACTCGATATTCCGCTGCCGTATGCGGCCAACCTCGAGAAGATGGCTCTGCCGCAGGCCGACACCATCGTCGAGGCCGCCCGCGTGGTCTGCAATCGCTAGTCGCGGGGAGAGAGGACCATGTCGATCAACATCCTGATGCCCGCGCTCTCGCCCACCATGACGGAGGGCAAGCTCGCCAAGTGGCACGTGAAGGTGGGCGACGCCGTCAAGTCGGGCCAGGTCGTCTGCGAGATCGAGACCGACAAGGCCACGATGGAAGTCGAAGCCGTGGACGAAGGCACTGTCGGCCAGATCGTCGTGCCCGAGGGCGCCGAAGGTGTCGCGGTGAACGCCGTGATCGCCGTGCTGCTGGAGGAAGGCGAGAAGTCGGCACCGGCCCAGGCCGCGCCGGCGAAGGCCGAGGCGAAACCCGAAGCGAAGGCTGAAGCCAAGCCCACCACCGCACCGGCCCCTGCCGCGCCGCCACCGAAGCCGGCCGCTCCGCAGCCTGCCGCCGCGGGCGGCCAGCGCATTTTTGCCTCGCCGCTGGCCAAGCGGATCGCCGCCGAGAAGGGGGTCAGCCTCGCCGGCGTCAAGGGTTCGGGCCCGAACGGCCGCATCGTGAAGGCCGATGTGGAAGGCGCCAAGCCGGGCGCCGTATCCGCTGCCGCTCCGGGGGGCCCGAAGGCCGCGCCGGGAGCGCAGCCGGTGTTTACCGCGCCAGGCGACCAGCACATCCCGCACACGGCCGTCCGCAAAGTCATCGCGCGGCGCATGCTCGAGTCCAAGCAGACCGTGCCGCACTTCTACCTGACGGTGGAACTCGAGATCGACGCGCTGCTGGCGGCCCGCCAGGCGATCAACGACGTGGCCCGCAAACGCGACGCCAAGGTCTCGGTCAACGACATGGTGATCAAGGCCAGCGCCAAGGCGCTGCGCGACCATCCGGAATGCAACGCCTCGTGGACCGAGGACGAGATGATCCAGTACGGCGCGGTCGACATTTCCGTCGCTGTCGCCACGGACCGTGGCCTGATCACACCGATCATCCGCAACGCCGACATGAAGGGCGCCGCGCAGATCTCGATCGAGATGAAGGACCTCGCCGGCCGCGCCAAGACCGGCAAGCTGAAGCTCGAGGAATTCCAGGGCGGCGGCTTCACGATCTCCAATCTCGGCATGTTCGGGGTCAAGGAGTTCGCGGCAATCATCAATCCGCCGCAGGCGATGATCCTCGCCGTCGGCGTGGGCGAGGAGAGGGTCGTGGCGCGCAAGGGCCAGATGGTGATCCGCACCATGATGAGCGTGACGCTCGCGGTCGATCATCGCGTGGTCGACGGCGCCATGGGCGCGCGGTTCCTGCAGACGCTCAAGGCCTATATCGAGCAACCGGCGGCGATGCTGGTCTAGGAGGCAGACGTGGCCGAAACCAGCTTCGATCTCATCGTGGTGGGCGGCGGGCCGGGCGGCTACGTCGCGGCCATTCGTGCAGCGCAACTCGGCAT
>Ga0070658_10001210_pt1 | contig 22122 bp, 22 predicted proteins | sample KBSC13metaG_FD_64664 | JGI IMG/M metagenome (GOLD analysis project Ga0070658, IMG submission 64664) | Corn rhizosphere microbial communities from Kellogg Biological Station, Michigan, USA - KBS C1-3 metaG | ecosystem: Host-associated > Plants > Roots > Rhizosphere > Soil ...
CGGCGTCTGGCTCGTAGACCTCGCGGCGCACGCAGACCCAGGCACGACACCGGTCGCCGTCGCAGGTGTCCTCGGCGTCCGCGAACGGCCGGACGTGTCCCCTCTCGACGGTCTCGTCGAGTACCTCAGAGACGAAGAGCTGTTGATCCTGCTCGACAACTGCGAGCACCTTGCGAGCGCGTGTGGCGAGCTCGTGCACGAAGTGCTCCGCGCCTCCCCATCCGTTCGTGTCCTGGCAACGAGCCGGATCCCGCTCGGCGCGCCGGGCGAGGTCGATTACGGGGTCGATCCGCTGCCGACGCCGACCGACGATCTTGCCGCCGACGAGGTGGCCCGGTTCGCTTCGGTGCGCCTCTTTCTCGAGCGCGGGCGCGCCCTTCGGCGCGATCTCGCTGCGACTGCAACCGACATGACGACCGTGGCGCGGATCTGCCGTGAGCTCGACGGCCTGCCGCTCGCGATCGAGCTGGCGGCGGCGCGGGCCAAGGCGCTCTCCGTCGATGACATCGCCGACCGTCTCGACGACCGCTTTCGTCTTCTCCGCTCGTGGCGCCAGCTGGCGGCCCCACGCCACCAGACGCTCCGGGCGACGATCGACTGGAGCTATGAGCTGCTCGAGGCGGACGAGCGTGAGCTGCTGGCGGATCTCTCCGTCTTTGTGGGGGGATTCACGCTCGACTCGGTCGCGGCGGTCTGCGCCGGCGGCGACGTCGACCAGGCCGAGGAGCTCGTCAGCAGGCTCGTCGAATCGTCGCTCGTCGTCGCGACGACGCTGAACGGCGCAACGCGGTACCGGCTTCTCGAGACCATCCGCGAGTACGCGGCGGATCGGCTCGACTCGCCGAGCCGACGTGGCGAGCTCCACCGTTCACACGCCGAGCACTTCCTCGAGGTCGCGAAGCACGCACGAACCGACGACCCCGTGAGCAAGTTCGAGGCGCTCGAGATCCTCGACCGGGAGCGCGACAACCTGCACGCGGCGATGCGGTGGACGCTCGCAGCCCGCAGCGACCTCGCCGTGCCGTTGGCGGCCGCCCTTCGACAGTACTGGCTCATCCGAGGCTATCGCCGTCAGGGCCTCGAATGGCTCGAGCAGGCGCTGGCGCTCCCGACGAGCGCGCCGTCGCCGGCTCGCGCGATCGCGCTCGGTGGCGCAGCGCTGCTCGCCCGGCTCCTCGGTGAGTTCACGCGCGCAGAGCCGCTCGCCTACGAGGGCGTCGCGCTCGGCCGTGCGGTCGGGCCGCCCTTTGCGCTCGCGGTGTCCCTCAACGTGCTCACGACGCTCGCTGCGCGTGCCGGCGACTTCGAGCGCGCCCGCAGCCACTGTGACGAGTCAGTGGCCGTCGCACGCGCTGCGGGAAATGTGCGGCTCGAAGCTCTCGCGCTCTTCACTCTCGCCGAAGGCTGTCTCCACGGCGGACGGTACGCGGACGTCCGTGAACTCGGCGGACGCGCGCTCGGCCTCGCCCGAGCCACAGGCGACGAGGAGGTCATCGCGATCGTCCTGGCACGTCTTGGAATCGCAGCCGCGCACGAGCGCAGGCTCGACGACGCCCGTGAGCACCTCGTCGAGGCGCTGGAGCATGCCCAGGCTCTCGGCTTCCCGGAGACTGCCGCCTGGTGCTGCGAGGGGCTCGCTCTCCAGGCCGCCGAGCTGGGTGATCTGGTTCGCGCCGCCCGCCTGGTCGGAGCGGCCGAGTCGCTCCGGCGCGCGGGTGGGGGCGTCGTCCAGCCCGCGGAGGCAGCTGCGCGCGAGTCGGCGCTGGCGGCGATTCACTTGGCCTTGCCCGTGGAGCAGGTCGAAGCCGCGCTCGAGGCCGGCCGCGGCCTCAGCCTCGACGAGGCGGCGACGGAAGCGATGGGTCTCCCGCGCGTGATGTAACGGGTTTGCAACGCGCGTAACGCAACGTCTTCCTACGCCGAGCCGCACGGCTCGAACCCGTATTCACAAGGAGGAAGGCATGAAGAACGCGCTCAGGCTCCCGCTCGTGCTCACGGCGCTCGTCGCACTGACGAGCGGCCTCGCCGTGCACGCTGCGGCCGGCCGGCCGAACACAGCGGGGCACGCGGCGGCGGCGGACGTGCTCCCCTTCAAGGGCACGCTGGAGGGCCGCCACGTGAGCAGGACACCCGTCGCCCCGCCAGTCGTGTTCGACCGGTTCGAAGCCGACGGGCAGGCGACCCAGCTCGGACGGTTCGAGCTGGTCATCGAGGCCACGGTGGACTTCGGCTCACGGCCGGTGACCGGAGTCGGGACGCATACCTTTACCGCCGCGAATGGTGACAAGCTCGTGGCCGACCACACCGGGCTTTCGGCGCTCGTCGCACCCGGAAGCGTGTTGATCACCGAACACGCCGTCATCGACCCCAACCGCTCCACCGGCCGATTCGCCGGCGCAGAAGGGTCGTTCACCGTCGAGCGCCTCGCCGACGCCGCCACCGGCGTGGGCGGAGCGACCGTCGGAACCTTCGAGGGGACGATCTCCCTGGCACCGGGCAGCAGCGGCTGAATGGGTTGACGGAATGCGGCCGGCTCGCTCGTCCATGTCGCCTCGCCGAACCAGTAAGCAGGTGCCTCGCGCAGCCCCACCGGTGTGCGGTCCCGGATCGGCCTGGAACACCTGCACGCAGTGCTACGACGTCGTGACGGGGCGCCGGGCGCTTCGGATCCTCGCCCAGACGCCCGCGGTCGCGTCGCCGAGCGCCGGAAGCAGACCGCCCGGGAAGAACAGCATGATCGCGATCAGGATCAGCCCGAAGACACCGAACGAGAAGACCGTGGGAGCCGCGTCGGGCAGGTCCCAGCCGAACAGCGCGGGTTTCGCCCCCAGGTCTCGGAGCTTCTGCTCGAGGTAGAGGATGGCCACCGCCCCGGCGACGGCGCCGTACATGTTGCCGAGTCCGCCGACGGCGACCATGACGACGAACTCGATGCTGAGCACGATGGGGAACGCGTCGGGCGAGACGATGAGGAACGAGAAGGTGAACATGCCTCCTCCCAGCCCGGCCAGAGCCGCCGCGACGATGAACAGTCGAAGCTTGTAGCTCGCGACCGGGATGCCGGATGCGGCAGCCGACGCCTCGTCGGAGGCGATCGCTTGCAAGGCGCGTCCGACCCGCGAGTGAACGAGGTTGGTCGCGAGGAGCAGCGCGACCGCGACCACCCCCCAGACGACGGCTGCATGCAGCGGACCGCGGAGATCGTGACCGAACACGGTGAGGGGCTTCGTGACAGAGATCCCGTACTGGCCGCCGGTGAAGCGGTCCCAGGCCGAGAGAACCGAGAACGCGATGAGATGGAGCGCGAGCGTCGCGAATGCGAGGTAGTGGCCGTGGAGGCGGAGCAGGGGGACGCCGATCGCGGCCGCGACGACTGCTGCCACGACCGGCGCGGCAAGCACCGCGAGCACGGGCGAGATGCCGGCAGCGGGGTCGACGAGGCGGGTGCCCGGGTCGATGCCCACGGTGAGGATCGCCGACGTGTAGGCGCCGATGAGAAAGAAAGCTCCTTGCCCGAGTGAGATCTGACCGGCGTAGCCCATGAGGAGCGTGAGGCCGATCGTCACGAGCGCGTACAGGCCCATCCGGTCGTACAGCGCCACGTCGAACGTCGAAAGCTGGTAGGGAAGCCAGCAGGCGAACACGGCGCCGGCGACGATCAGACCGATCCGGATCGGCGCCGGCCACGGCACGCGGGCGCGGCGGATCGCAGCGTGCGCTTCGTGTGACGCGCTTGCAATCTCCGCCCGCGAGCGCCACCCGATCAGCACGAGCATGACGATGAGGGCGATGATCAGGCTGTACTGCGGGTCGATGTAGCCGACCACGAGCTGCTCGAGAATCCCGAGCGCGTAGCCACCCAACAATGCGAGACGGATCGAGCCAAGGCCGCCGAACACGGCCGCCGCAAAGCCGTTGACGGTGATCGCGACGTCGGAGCTGTACGTCATCGGGCTGCTCGGCGCGAGCAGCGCGCCGCCGAGCGCGGACAGAGCGCCTGCACCGGCGAACGCGACGATGGCCAGCGAGCGGATGTTGAGCCCGACGAGCTCCGCTGCGCGACGCGAGTCGGAGCACGCGACGAGCGCCTGCCCGACGATCGTCCGGCGGAGGAAGAGGGTCAGCGCGACGGCGCACAGGATCGCGACGCCTGCGATGAGCACGTACTGCGGCTGGACGAGGACGCCTCCGATGTCCCACGCGCGATCGGAGATGCCCGGATAGCTGCGCGGGATGTCGCCGAACTCGAGCAGCAGGAGCGCCTGTGCCAGAAAGGCGACGCCGAGGGTGATGATCGTGCTCGCAAGGCTCGTCGTCCGGTCGCGAAAGCCGACGGCCACGAGGGCGACGAGCGACGAGAGAAATGCTGCCAGCAGGACGGACACGAGCGACGCAACCGCGAGCGGCATGTCGTCGGAGAGCTGGAACGTGAAGAGCCCGCCGATCACCACGAAGACGCCCTGCGCGAAGTTCACAATGCCCGTCGTTCGGAAAACGAGGACGAGGCTCATTCCGACGAGCGCGAACGCGGAGCCTGTCGAGAGCCCGACGACGACGAGCTGGAGGAACTCGGTCATCCGGGGCCGTCTCCGAGGTACGCGCTGTGCACCTCCGGCCGGTCGCGGATGTCCGCGCTCTCGCCCTGGAGCACCACCCGTCCGGTTTCGAGAACGTATGCGCGCTCGCAGAGATCGAAAGCGAGCAGCGCGTTCTGCTCGACCAGGAGGATCGCGACGTGCTCCTCGTCGTTGAGCCGGTGCAGGAACTCGACGAGTTGCTCGACGACCATCGGTGCGAGGCCGAGCGAGAGCTCGTCGATCGCGAGCGCTCGCGGCTCGGCCATCAGCGCGCGGCCGATTGCGACCATCTGCTGCTCGCCGCCCGAGGTTCGCCCGGCAGGTCGGTCGCGCAGCTCGTGCAACTTGGGGAGGAGGGTGTAGACGCGCTCGAGACGCTCACGCGCGTCCGCACGGCGGCGGAGGTAGCGGAGCGTCGAGGTCGCGATCTCGGTCCGGAACGAGCGCCCGAACGCGCCGAGGAGGAGATTCGCCTCGACCGGGAGGCTGGGGAACACCTGGCGGCCCTCCGGCACCTGGGTCAGCCCACGGCGGACGACGTGGTTCGGCGTCTTGCCGGTGACGTCGTCGCCCGCGATCCGAACCTTCCCACCCGCCGGTCGCACCACGCCGCAGACCGCGTTCAGGAGCGACGACTTGCCCGCGCCGTTGGCTCCGATGAGCGCGACGCGTTCACCCGCACCGAGCGTCAGCGAAACGCCGTCGACCGCGACCGCAGGCCCGTAGCGAACGACGAGGTCGTCCACCTCGACGAGCGCGCTCACAGCGTCGTCGACCCCAGGTACGCCGTGACGACCTGCGGATCGTTGCGGACCTCAGCCGGCGTGCCGTCGGCGATCACGCGTCCGCGGTCCAGCACGACGACGCGTTCCGCGAGCGCCCCCACGAACTGCATGTCGTGCTCGACCAGCACCATCGTCAGCCCGCGACGGGAAAGCGTCCTCAGGGCCTCGACGAGGTGTGCCTTCTCTCCTGCGCGCAGGCCGGCGGCCGGCTCGTCGAGCAGCAACACCGACGGGCGCTGTGCGAGCGCCCGGGCGATCGCGAGCAGCCGCAGCTGTCCCAGCGGGAGCACGGCGGCAGGGTGAGCCGCTCGGTCTTCCAAGCCGATGACCGCGAGCGCCTCGCGGGCCTCCTCGCGCACCCGCTGCTGCTCCCGCCACTGCCAGGGGGGCCGGAGCATGCTCTCGACGAAGCCTGTGCGGGAGCGAACGTGCGCCCCGACCGCGGCGTTGTCGAGCACGTCGAGCTCGGCGAGCGGGCGCGTCGTCTGGAACACCGTCGCCAGCCCGTGCCGGGCACGGCGATGCGGGGGCCAGCGGGTGACGTCCCGCCCCTCGATGCGCACGACCCCGCTGTCGAGGAGGTGGAGCCCCGAGATACACCCGAGCAGCGTCGACTTTCCCGCGCCGTTCGGGCCGATCAGGCATGTCAGCGAGGAGGCGGCGACGTCCAGTGAGACGTCGTCGACCGCCTTGACTGCGCCGAACGCTTTCGTGACGCCCGAGAGCTCGCAGGCGGGCTGCCTCGTCGTCTCGGCTGGGAGCGAGGAGGAGGCCGCCGCCACGAAGTCAGGTTCCTCGGACGGCGGACGGGGTCTCGTCGCTCGGGAAGCCGCCGCCGAGGTTGCGGACCGCCGCCTTCACCATGTCGAGGAACACGGCGCGGTCCCTTTCGGCGAAGCCCTCGAGCATCGAGTCCTCGAACTCGGACACCGCGTCCTCGCAGGCGGCGAGCACACCACGACCCTTTGTCGTGAGCGTCGCAGGCAGCGTCCTGCGGTGGTTTGGATCGGGGTTCCGCTCGATGAGGCCCTTGCGCTCGAGCGCATGGGTGACCTCGCTCATCGACTGCGGAGTCATGAACGCCCGTCGCGCGAGCTGGGAGGTGGAGAGCGGCGCACCGTGCCGACTGAGGATGCTGAGCGTCGTGAACTGGAGCGTCGTGAGACCATGCGGACCGACGCGCTCGCTGATGCCCGCGAGCACCCGCTGATGGAGCCGGGCGAGCGCGTACGAGACGCCGGGCGCCGTCTGCGCCCTCGTCTCCTTCACTCCGACCGCGCCGGTCATCCTGTCCATTCCCGCTGGTTCACGAGCGCCGTGGCCGCCGGGTGACGGGCGGCCACGGCGCTCGGGTTCCTACTTCTTCTTCGCAAACGCCTTGCCGAAGAGCGGCTTGACCTTGCAGTCGTCGATCCTCCCGACCCACATCGAGTCGAGCTGGAGCCCCTGGTGGTTCCTCGGCCCGAGGAAGATCCGGCCGGCAGGCGTCACCAGCCCCCGCAGCTTCGTCTCGAGCGCGCCGTTGATCCCCGCGCGAGTCGCCCCGCCTCTCTCGATCGCCGCCTTGAACGCCCAGAGCGCGCCTGCGGCATCGCCGTCGAAGTTGGAGACCGGTCGCTTCAGGATGCTGCGCAGCAGTGCGGCCTCCTTGCGCACGGGGTCCGACTTCGGGAGGAAGGTCCACGCGGTCGCGAGGAAGGAGTTCACGATCGCGCCGTTCACGTCTCCGCATGTCCCCTGCAGGAACTGCGGCGAGACGTTCGCCCCGGTCAGCACGAGCCGCTGCGGCAGCTGGAGCTGCTTGAACTGCTTCACGATCGTCGCCGCGGCCGGCGTGGCCGTCCAGAGCCACAGCGCCTGGGCATCGGAGTTCTTGATCCGCGTCAGCTCGGCCGAGAAGTCCGTCGACGTGGGCGCGAAGATCGTCGTGTCGACGATCTCGAACCCGTACTTCTTCGCGAGCTTCGAGACCTGATTCGGGCCGTCGCGCCCGTACCCGCCGTTGTCGCCCATGAGCCAGACGCGCTTGACGCCGAGGCTCTTGAGGTATGCCGCCTCGCTGTACGCGTACAGCCGGGCCGTTGCGGTGAGGATGTAGGCGTACGGCTGCGGCGGCTCGACGAGCGTCGTCGGCGGCGACAGGGCGATGAACGGGATCTTCGCCTGGCTCGCGATCGCCCCGGTCGCCACGGCCGCGGCCGCGTTCCCCGAGCCGAAGATGCCCACGTACTTCGGATCGCCGATGAACTTCTGGACGTTCTGGACCGCCTGCGACGGATTCGACGCGTTGTCGAGGACGTCGACCACCACGCGCCGCCCTCTGATGCCGCCGTGCGCGTTCCAGTATGCAACGACGGCCTCGACGGCCTGCCGGTCGCTCTGACCGACGAGCTGGGTCGGCCCGGTCAGCGGTGCGTCCATGCCGAAGTGGATCGTGGCCGCCTGCGAGGTGCTCGTCGCGGACGCCGATGCGAAGACGAGGCCGACAACGGCTGCGCCCGCCGCCACGACGACACCGACCTTCCTCCTGCTCATGAAGGGCTCCCTTCGGAATCGATGAGACAAGCGTCTCCTCAAGGAGGGCGAGTTTAAGGGAACCTGCAATTGATGTCCAGGGCGGAGCTCGGCGAGCCCGGGCCGGCCGCGCGCGTCCCGACGTCGTGTTTGTCGGGCGGCGCGCGTGTGTGCCGGGGGAGCTGCTCGAGAGCGCTCACGCGCGCGCCTCGCGCTCGAGCCAGTCGGCGTAGGTCGGGCCTGCGAGCGTGGCGTCGGGCCCTGGTAGGAGCCCACCGTTCTCGTAGAGAGCTCCGTCGGGATCGGCCGGATTCGTGACGCCTTCGAACCGCACCGACTCGCCGCGGCGGGCGGCGAGCAGGGCGGCGACGTCGACGAGCGTCTCGGCGCGCGGGCCTGCGATCTCGGGGATCCGCGACCCGTTCAGCGTCGGCATCGAGCTCGCCTCCGTCGCGAGATCGACGAGCGCCTCGGCGACGGTGCGGGCAGCCACCAGCTGCGTGCGCATGTTCGGCAGGTACGCGACACCGTTCTCCCGAGGCGTCCAGCCGACGAGCGGCTCCACGAACTCGTGGAACTGGGCCGCGCGCAGCACCTGCACGGGGATCGGGCCTCGGAGCATCTCGCGCTCGTGAACCTTCTTCGCGGCGAGGAAGCCGGCGCTGAAGTCGTCGATACCGATGATCGAGACGACGACGATCTGCTTCACACCCGACTGCGCGCCGAGCTCTTGCAGGTTGCGCGTGGAGGCGATGAAGAACTCGGTGGCCGGTCCCTCGTCCGGCGTGGGGTGCGACGCCGCGTCGATCACGGTCTCCACGCCTATCAGAGCCTCCGCGAGGCCCTCGGCGGTGACGACGTCGACGCCGAGGGAGCGGGACATCGGCACGACCTCGTGCCCTCGCTCCTCGAGCACGTCGACGAGGTGCCTGCCGAGCCTCCCGGTCGCGCCGGCGACGGCGATCCTTGTGCGCTCGTTCATCACAGTCCTCCTTCTCGTTCGTTGTCTTCACGAAGGCGACGAGCGGACAGCGGACGAGGGGACAGCGGTCGGCGGAGACGGCGTTGCCGCCGTCCCCGCCGCGTTTCGGCTAGGCGGCCTCGTCGAGCGCGAGCTCGAGCTCGGCCGGCTCCGCTGTCACGACCGCCTTCGGCTTCGACTCGACGAAGACGGCGGTGATGGCCGCGCCGGCGAGCGCGACACCGATCAACGCGTAGAACGCGACCTGGAAGCCGTGCGTGAGCGCCGGGCCGCTGAACGCCGGCACGGCGTGGCTCGAGGCGTAGTGGCTGCTCGCGGTGGCGGCGATCGTCGTCACCACGGCGAGCCCGATTGCGCCGCCGATCTGCCGGCTCGTGTTGATGAGCCCGGACGCGACACCGGCGTCGGCGTGCTCGACACCCGTCAGGCCGGCGATCATCACCGGCACGAACGTGAGCGCGAGCCCGACGCCGCTCAAGGCGAGGCCGGGGACGACGTTCCAGAAGTAGTGACCGTCCCCGGGCATCTGCGCGTAGAGCGCGCTGCCGGCTGCGGTGAGCAGCAGGCCGGTCGTCAGGACCGGCCGGGCACCGAGGCGCGTGGTCAGCTTCTGCGCGAGGTTCGTGACGGCGATGAGCACGACGGTGAGCGTCACGAACGCGACGCCGGTCTGGAGCGCCGAGTAGCGCAGCACCTCCTGCAGGTACAGCGTCAGCAGGAAGAACTGCCCGAACGCGACCGCGCCGACCGTCATCATCGTCGCGTTCGCCGCCGTCAGCGTCCTCAGGCGGAAGATCCGCAGCGGGAGCAGCGGGGCAGGCGAGTGGGCCTCGATCGCGACGAACGCCGCGATCAGCGCGGCGGCAGCCGCGAACAGCCCGACCGTGACGCTGTTCCCCCAGCCGTGCTGGCTCGCCCGCGTGATCGCGTAGACCAGCACCATCAGCCCGGCCGTGACCGACGTCGCGCCGAGGACGTCGAAGTGGCGACGCGCCACCGCGACCCGACTCTCCGACAGGAGCCACGGGCTGACGGCGAGGACGGCCAGGCCGACTGGGAGGTTGACGTAGAAGATCCACGACCAGCTCAGGTACGAGGTGAGGACGCCGCCGAGCAGCACGCCGACGGCGCCGCCGACGCCGGAGATCGCGCCCCAGATCGCGAGCGCGACGTTCCGGTCGTGGCCCTCACGGAAGGTCGTGACGACGATCGAGAGCGCCGCCGGTGCGAGGAGCGCGCCGCCGAGCCCCTGCAGCGCCCGCGTGGCGATCAGCTCCCCCTCCGATGACGCGAGCCCCGACAGCAGCGAGGCGAACGTGAACAGCCCGACCCCCGCCATGAACACCCGCCTGCGGCCGAGCAGGTCGGCAAGGCGGCCGCCGAGCAAGAGCACGCCGCCGAAGAGGATCGCGTAGGCGGTGATCACCCATTGCAGGCCCTCCTGTGAGAAGTGCAGGTCGTCCTTGATCGCCGGCAGGGCGACGTTCACGACCGAGACGTCGAGGATGACCATGAACTGCGCCGCGGCCGTGACCGCCAGCACGAGCCAGCGGCCCGCCCCCGAGACGGCTGTGCGTTCGCCGCCGGGGCGCTCGAGAACACGGATCTGGTTTCTCATCGTGCTTCCTCCTGAACGTGGTTTCGAAGGCGCGACGAACGAGCCGCGTCCGATGGGACAGCGGCTCAGGAGTGGAAGGAGACGGACGACGAGGCGCCCGCCCTCGTGGGCGGGCGGCCTCGTCACGTCTGCTCGAGCTAGTGGCTTGGTTGCGGCGCCCGCCGGGGCGTCTGCCGCTCGGCGGCGGCGAGCGCCGAGTAGACCGCCGGGAACCCCGTGCGCCAGGTCACGAACCGCGGCGTCCAGCCGAGCTCCCGCTTGGCCTTCACGTTCGACGCACCCCGCGCCTGCGTCGACATCATGGTCACGACCTCGCCCGCGAGCAGCCGCGCGAGCCAGGTGGGGACGTGCCGCGGCGGCTTGGCGCCGAGGGCGTCAGCGAGCACGGGAAGCCACTCGCGCACCGGCGCGGGATCGTCGTCGACGACGTTGAAGATCGCCGGGCCGTCGTGGCTCAGCGCAAGCACGGTCGCGGAAGCGGCGTCGTCGAGGTGGATCCACGACCACACGCCGTCGCCGTCGCCGACGATCGGAAACTGCCGCTTGCGCACCGGCTCGATCGTTCCGTCGTTGGCCGCGCCGTAGAAGGCGCCGTAGCGCAGCGCGATCCCGCCGAAGTCGGTGACGGCCTGCTCGAGGTAGGCCATCGCGACGGCGCTCTTGCGGAAGTGCACCGGCGGGGACGGATCGAGCGGATCGGCCTCGGTCTTCACCGGCCCGCCCTCGCGGGCGTACCGGCCGAACACGGCCACGCTCTGCGCGACGAACCGGCGCACGCCGGCCTCCCGCGCACCGGCGAGCAGGGCGTCCGTTCCCTTCGTCCGCAGCTCGCTCGTCCTCGCGGCCACCTTGTCCATGTTCCGCGAGAACTTCACGTTCGCGAGCGCGGTCGCCTGGTGGACGATCGCCTCCGGCTCGTTCGCGAGCACGGCCTTTCGCACCGCGCCCGCATCGAGCAGGTCGAGCTCGACCGGCGTCGCGCCGAGCCGCCGCACGAGCTCCGCGCTCGACGGCGTTGTGTAGGTGCCGACCACGTCGTGTCCGGCCTCGATGAGCTGCGGGACGAGACGACGACCGATCGCACCGCTCGCTCCGGCAACGAAAACACGCATGACTGTTCTCCTCTCGTCTGCTGGTCTCTCACCAGGGCGACGAGCGGGAGCGGTGGAAGGGGACAGCGGCTTCGACGAGGTTCAGGCGGCGCCGGTGCGCATGCGATGGATCGTCGCAAGAAGCTCGGCGCTGTCGATCTCCTCGTCGTCGTCTCCGAGCGGACCGAGGCGCAGGCGGAGCGACGTCCACGACATCAGGTCGCGCATCGAGACCATTCCCAGCACGCGGCCGCCGTCGACGACGGGAAGGTGGCGGAAGCGACCCTCGATCATGATCGCCATCGCCTCCGGGACGCTCGTGCCCGGCGATGCGGTCATCACGTGTCGGCTCATGCGTTCGGAGACCGGCGTCTCGGGGCTGCACGCGTCGGGTATCGCGCGCATGAGATCGCGCTCCGAGATGACCCCGACGAGGTCGTCGTTGTCGATGACGACGGCGGCGCCGGTCTCGCGCGCGATCATGCGCCGCGCGGCGTCGGCGATCGTCGTGTCGGGGGACACCGTGAGCACGTCGGTCGCCATGAGGTCCGCGAGCTGCATCGGTCCGAATCTACTCCTATGCCAGGAGCAACACGGGTTGCTCGAGGAGACGCTTGATCGACGCGAGCAGGCGAGCGCCTTCCGCACCCGACGTGGCACGGTGGTCGACCGACAGCGTGACGGTCATGATCGGCCGGATCTGGACGGCGTCGTCGCTGACGACCGCACGCTTGATCGTCGCGCCGACGGCGAGGATGCCGGGCTCGGGGAGATTCACGACGGCGCTGAAGCTCGGGATCCCGAACATACCGAGATTCGAGACCGTGAAGGTCCCACCCTCGATCTCCGCCTGCTTCAGCTTGCCCGCCCGCGCGCGCTCGGCGAGGTCGCGCGACTCGCGCGCGATCTCCCGCAGGCTCTTCTGCTCGACCGAGCGCAGGACGGGAACGATCAGACCGTCGTCGAGAGCGACCGCGATGCCGACGTGCGCGGACTTGTGGAGCACGAACGTGCCGTCGTGCCAGCTGCGGTGGAACTTCGGGTTCTCGACCAGGGCGAGCGCCGCGGCTCGCACGACGAGGTCGTTGATGCTGATCTTCTCGCCGTCGTCCGCAAGCGCCTGATTGAGCTCTTCGCGCAGCTCGAGCGCGCGACCCATGTCGATCTCGGCGTCGAGGTAGAAGTGCGGCACGTTGGCCTTGGATTCGCTCATGCGGCGTGCCACCGCGCGGAGCATGGGCGTTGCCTCGACGATCTCGTCGTCGTCCGACGGCGGACGGCCCCGAGACGCCGTGCCTTCCGCGATCGCCGGCTTGGAAGCGGCTCGTCCCGCTCCACCCTGCTCGAGCGCACGCTCGACGTCGACCTTGACGATGCGACCATCGGGGCCGCTGCCCTTGCCGGCCAGCTCACGCAGGTCGAGGCCGCTTTCGGCTGCGATGCGACGCGCGATCGGGCTGGCCCTGACCCCGTCGCCGACCCCGGCGTCCGCCTCCTGTGCGGGCGGCTCAGGCTCCTCGGGTCGAGTGGGCTCGTCTCCGTCGGGCTCTGGTTCGCCCGGCTCGTCGGGTTCGTCGTCGCGTGGAGCCGTTTGAGACGGGCCGTTTCCGCCTGCGGCGGTCTCCGGCACCTCCTCGCCCTCGGCCCCGATCAGTGCGATCGGCGTGCCGAGCTCCGCCGACTCGCCCTCACCGACGAGGATCTTGAGCAGCACGCCGTCCTCGTACGCCGTCAGCTCCATGGTCGCCTTGTCGGTGTCGATCTCGGCGATCACGTCGCCCGCGACGACGCGATCGCCCTCCTGTTTCACCCAGCGGGCGACGGTCCCCTGCTCCATCGTGTCGCTCAGGCGCGGCATCGGAACCTCGACGGCCATCAGTCCCTCCCAGCCCCGGCGCCGGCAAGTCCACATTCCGCGAGCAGCGAGCGGGCCGCTGCCTCGAGCTTGTCCTCGAGCACGAGCGCCGCCAGCTCGAGCGGCTTCGCATAGGGCATCGGGACCTCCGCACCTCCGACGCGCTCGGGCGGAGCGTCGAGGTCGTCGAAGCACGCGCGGCCGATGCGAGCGGCGAGCTCGGCGCCGATGCCGAATGTCGCCCAGCCCTCTTCGGCGATGAGCACGCGGCTCGTCTTGCGTACCGACTCGACCACCGTGTCGACGTCGAGCGGGCGCAACGAGCGCAGGTCGACGACCTCGGCCTGGAAGCCGCTCTGGGCCAGGCGGTCGGCGACGGCCAGCGCACGCCGCACGGTGTACGAGTGCGCCACGATCGTGAGATCCGTGCCCTCACGCGCGACGTGCGCGCGGCCGAGTGGGAGCGTGAAATCCTCGTCCGGCTCGGGGATGGTGCCGGTCACGTTGTAGAGCACAAGATTCTCGACGAAGAGCACCGGGTCGTCGTCACGGATCGCAGACTTCAGGAGGCCGTACGCATCGCGCGGGCTCGAGGGCGCAACGACCTTCAAGCCCGGCACGTGAGCGAACCAGACCTCGAGCGACTGTGAGTGCTGTGCCGTCAGCTGGGCGCCCGCGCCCCCCGGCGTGCGGATGACCATCGGCACGCCCACCTTGCCGCCGAACATGTAGCGGATCTTGGCGGCATGGTTCACGACCATGTCCTGCGCCACCATGATGAAGTTGATCGTCATGATCTCGACGACCGGGCGGAGCCCGAGCATCGCGGCGCCGATGCCCGCACCGACGAACCCTTCCTCCGAGATCGGCGTCTCGCGCACGCGCTTCGGCCCGTACTTCTCCCACAGGCCCGCGGTGACCTTGTACGAGCCCTCGAAGCGGCCGATCTCCTCGCCCATGAGAAACACGCGCTCGTCGCGGTCGAGCTCCTCGTCGAGCGCACGCCTGAGCGCTTCGCGATACGTCACCTCAGCCAGGATCGCGTCTCCTCGCGCTCGCCGAACGGCGCCGCCGTGTCCATCGCGTCGAACTGCTCACGCCAGTGCTCGTCGCCGTACACGTTGTCGTACAGCTCGTCAGGCCCGGGGGCCGGCGCGGCCGCAGCCTCGCGAATCGCTTCGCCGACCTCGTCGGAAACCTGCTTGCGCATCTCGTCGAGCGCCTCGTCGTCGAGCAGATCGTGCTCTTGCAGGACCGCGACGAAGCGCGTGATCGGGTCACGGTCGCGCCAGGAGTCGACCTCGTCGGCGGTGCGGTAGACCTTCCCGGCGTCGGCCACGGAGTGGCCGCGGTAGCGGTACGTCGTCGTCTCGAGCAGCGCGGGCTCGGACTCCTCGCGGGCGCGCGCGAGCAACCGGCCGGCGGCCTCCCGGACGGCGAGCACGTCGTTCCCGTCGACTCGCTCACCGTGCATCCGGTAGGCGCACGCACGCTTGTGCAGCTCGGGCTCGGCCGAGGCCTGGTCGACCGAGGTACCCATGCCGTACAGGTTGTTGATGACCTGAAAGACGATCGGCAGGCCCCAGATGGCGGCGAGGTTGAGCGCTTCGTGGAACGCCCCGGTGTTGGTCGCACCGTCGCCGAACTGACAGAGCACCGCGCCGGGAGCGTCCTGATAGTCGAGCGCGAGCGCTGCGCCGACCGCGATCGGCAGATGCCCGCCGACGATGCCCCAGCCACCCAGGAAGTGACGGTCGACGTCGAGCAGGTGCATCGAGCCGCCGTAGCCGCGGGCCACACCCGTCTCCTTGCCGAACAGCTCGGCCATCACGGCCGCGGGCGAGCTCCCGACGGCGAGCGCCGCGGCGTGGTCGCGGTAGCTCACGAACAGATAGTCGTCGGCTCCGAGGCAGTCGATGCTGCCGACGTTCGCCGCCTCCTCGCCGATCGCCAGATGGCAGTAGCCGCCGATCCGTGCGCGCGTGTACTGCTCCTCCGCGCGCTCTTCGAAACGCCGGACGAGCACCATCAGGCGCAGCAGACGGAGCGCATGCTCTCTGTCTCCGAGCACGTCGCGCGCCCGATCGGCTGTCTTGGCCACTGCCCTCCTTTCTCACGCTCGAAGGGATATGTCCCGAGAGTCTCGCATCAATCCGCGTCCTCGCGACCGGTGGTCGATTGGACAAATGGGGTCGCCGCCCGATCGCCGGGCAAGCGGGCCGGCGGTAGCCTACGAATCGAGGATTCCATGCCCGAGAACGCGCCTCCGAAGCTGAGCAGGGCCCGTACGGGCGATCTGGCGCGCCGCATCGCCGAGCGCCGTCGGGAGATTGGCTTGACTCGCGAGGATCTGGCGCTCCGAGCCGGCATGCACCTGGAATACCTCGACTACCTCGAATACAGCCCTACGGCCGCGCTGGCACCGGGCGCCCTCCTGCGTCTCGCGGCAGCGCTCGAGACCTCGGCCGACTTCTTGACGGGCGGTCACGTCGATCGGCCGCCCGGGCCGGGGCGGGCCGGCCCTCACCCTCATCTCGACGTCCTCACCCGCGAGGAGTGCGAGCTGCATCTCGCGGGCGGCGGCGTCGGCCGCTTCGTCTTCCTCGCGCCTCGAGGCCCGGTGGCGCTACCGGTCAACTTCCGCTACCTCGACGGCGACGTGCTCTTCCGCACCCGCCCGAAGGGCGCGCTCGCCGCGGCCGCAGGCACGACCGTCAGCCTCGAGGTCGACCAGATCGACGAACCGATGAGCGAGGGCTGGAGCGTGCTCGTCACCGGGCGCGCCAGGCTCATCGTCGATCCCACGGAGCTGGAGCAGTACGCAGACCTCGTCATCGACCCCTGGCCGGGCGGCCGTCGCGAAGGGATCATCCGCATCGAGGCCGGGGAGATCTCCGGCCGGCGCATCCGCCAAGGCACCGCTGGATGATCGCCCTAGGCAACGAGCGCTCCGCAGAGGTAGAGCCGACCGTCGCGGATCTCTGACTCGGCGAACGGTCGCTGCTCCAAGGTGGCGCCCTGTCCGAGCAAGTGGACGACCTCGACGCCTCGTGCCGCGAGCAGATCGGCGATGAGTCGTCTGTGGCAGCGCCAGGGCAGCGTCTCCGCGCACATGAAGCATGGGTCGTTCCGGCCGAGCGCGTCCGTGATGGCTTGTTGCCATTCGCTCGACGACATCCACGCCGCATAGCTTCGGAACGACGGAACGCGTAGGCATGCGAATCGCTCCTCCCCGGGGACGCCCGAACGACGGCCGCCGAGGTCCGGTAGGTGCACGTAGGCGATAGCGGCGCGGTCCAGCTCGGCGGCGAGTGCCGCCTGATTGAACTGCGGATTGCGCCTCGACCCGGGGAAGCGACGGACGTCGACCAACGTCTCGACGCCCGCCTCGTGCAGGGTCTCGACCAGCTCGTCCGCACTCCTCGTGCCGTGGCCGATCGTCGTGACGCGCATCGGGCGACTACGTGCCGACAACCTCAGGCGTCTTCGCCTCGGAGCCTTCGAGCGTCGCCTCGACGTCGATCTCCACGTTTCCGGTCAGCGCGTTCGAGACGGGACAGAGCCGACTCGCCTCGTCGACCGCGTCGACGAAGACAGCCTCGGCGAGTTCGGAGCCGCGTGCATGCACCTCGAGCGAGGATCGGGTGATCCGAGGAGCTCCGGCGACCTCGTCCAGCGTGCACACGGCACGCACGACGAGTTGCTCGGGCGTCGCGTTCGCCTGTCCGAGAACGAGCGAGAGCGCCATCGCGAAGCAGCTTGCGTGCGCTGCCGCGATCAGCTCCTCTGGGCTCGTCTTTCCGTCCGGCGCCTCGGTACGAGCGGCCCATGTGACCGGGGAGCCGTCGAGCACGCGGGTTCCCGAGGTGAGGCTGCCGCTCCCACGCGCCAGGCTCCCCTCCCAGACGATCTCTGCTTCTCGTTGTGCAATCGGCATCGTTCCCTCCTTGTCTTTGGGGCTCAGTCCGGCTTGCCGGTCATCGCCCAGACGGCGACGACGTAGGCGACGATGAGGACGAGCGAGATGAGCGTGGTCGCGGTGAGAAGCCCCGTGGCGCTCTTGCCGTGGCGTAGCCGGTAGATGCCGACGCCTCCGAGCGCCAGGGAGACAAGGAAGAGCAGGCCACCCCAGTCTGCGACCACGAACCCGATGCCGAGCCAGGCGGGCTGCTCGATCTGGTCGGGAAGGGCGTCCCACTTCTGGAGGTTGTAGAGCCATTGCCCGGCGAGTCGCATCAGGATCAGGCCGGGGAGGCCGACGAGCAGGAGCGAGAAGTACCCGAGCCGCAGCAGCCGGGTCTCGCCGCGCGCCAGGAGGATCGACGTCGCGCTCGCGAGCAGCGCGCCGAACACGACGGTCGCTCCGACGAGATGGAGCAGGAGCGCGAAGTCCTGCTCACCGGGCCGGATCGCGGCGAGCATCTCAGGCACCCGGCTTCCAGAGCATGTCGATCACGATCAGCACGATCGCGGCCGACGCGAGGACGCGGAGCAGGAGGCCATTCGAGGCACGGTTCGACGCGGTCAGCTCTGCGCTCGGGGCGGTCTCGCCGGCGGCGATGAGCGCTCGTGCCTTCTCGACCGGCTTCGCATACTCGATGAAGGAGCGCCATAGCGCCGCCGCCGCGATGACCCACAGGACGATCGCCGCGATCACCCATCCGTCCCAGACGTGAAAGGCGTCGCGCAGGATCGCGAGCCAGATCCCGAAGGCGATCGCGCCGATCAGCCCGACGACCGTCGTGACGGTGCCCACCATCGCGACTCGACTGAGAGCAATCGTCTCGCCCGGAGTATGAACCGAGAGAAGGGAGACAACGACGATCCACGACATGACGAGCGAGCCCACGAGCGTTGCTGCGCTCAGCAGGTGGAGCGCGAAGATCCAATCCTCGAAGGTCATGCCAACCTGGTCTTCATCTCACCTGCAGCGTTCCGCAGGTCGGACGCGGGTGCGATGGGTTCGCGACCTCATTTCGCACGGGGCGGCGGCGCCATCCGACGGTCGGGCAGCGGCTCGACTGCGAGGGATGAGGTCTTTGCGCCCACATGATGGTGCGATCACCTCATGGCGGAGCCGCTCGACCGATGAGAGCCTGGAAGCAAGCAAGAGGGGAGGAGAGGAGCCGAGGTGAGCGCGCACGGAAGCATGGATGTCAGCGTCGCCGAGATCGCGCCGCAGGGGCGTTCACGGCCTCTATCTCCCCCCGCCTGGCGGAAGGACGTTCACCCCCGCATCGAAGTTCGCTGCGAAGGTTGCGGGTACGGCGCGGTCGTCAGGCATCTCCCCGCCCGCTGTCCCATGTGCGGCGGTGCGGCATGGATTGCCGCACGGACCGTCAATCTAAGAGGCCAGCTGTGACGCGAGTCACGGCCAGCAGCTCGGCACGGCGGCAGCCTGCCCGGCCGTGATCGTGCGGTCAAGCCGGCGCCCCGTGTAACGCACTTTCGGTTCCGCGCATCCGCCGATTACGCCTGGATCAGGCCGCGACGGATCGCATACCGGGTGAGCTCGACGCGGTCGCGCATTCCGAGCTTGCCGAGAATGTTCTGACGGTGTCGCTCGACGGTCTTGACGCTGATGAACAGCAGCTCGGCAATCTCCCTGTTGGTGTGCGCTTCCGCGATCAGCTTGAGCACGTCGAGCTCCCGCGGCGTGAGCACGTCGAACTGCTCGTCTCCGTGCCCACCGTGGTCGACGTAGTCACGAACGAGCGTCGTCACCGCCGACGGGTAGAGAAACGACTGGCCGAGCATGGCCGAGCGCACCGCATCGACGATGTCGGTATCGGCACCGGACTTCAGGACATAGCCTGACGCGCCGGCCTTGAGCGCCTCGAACAGGAGTTGGTCGCTGTCGTGCATCGAGAGGATCACGATCCGTAGCTCGGGCTTGCGCCTGTGCAGCTCGGCCGCCGCCTGGATGCCCGTCATGCGCGGCATCGAGATGTCCAGAATCGCGAGGTCGACGTCATCTCGCAGCGCCTTGTCGACCGCCTCCGCGCCGTCCGAGGCCTCGGCGACGACCTCCAGGTCGGGCTTGGCATCGAGCACCTTCTTGAGGCCTTCGCGGACGAGCGTGAAGTCGTCGGCGATCAGGATCCGCGTGACGAGCGGAATCGGCATCAATCGACCGCTACGACGTGCGCGACGCGCGCCGCGGGGACGTCGAGCCGCACCTCGACGCCGCCGGCAGCCCCGTCCCTGACCGCCAGCGCTCCGTCGATCGACAGAGCCCGCTCGCGCATGCTGCGCAGGCCGCCGTGCTCGACCGGCGCGCCGCCGAGGCCGCAGCCGTCGTCGACGACACGCAGGACCACGCTGTCGAGGCTGCGCTCCAGCGCGATCGTCACGTGTGCTGCCTTGGAGTGACGCGCGACGTTCGTCAGGCTCTCCTGCGCGATCCGGTAGACCGCGAGCTCGGTATCGGGGAAGAGCCGCGGGAGCGGAGCGTCGAACTTGCGCTCGATACGCACGCCGGACGCGCGCTCGAACGTCGTCGAAAGCTCGGTCAGCGCACTCACGAGGCCGAGTTGCTCGAGCATCTCGGGCCTGAGCTCCCTCGAGATCCTTCGGACCTCGTCGAGCGCACGGCGGACCGCCTCCCGCGCCTCGTCGATTTCGACACGGTGTGTGGGCGCGGTCTCGGCGATCGAGTTCAGCTGCAGGAGCACAGCCGTGAGCAGCTGGCCGACCTCGTCGTGAAGGTCGCGGGCGATCCCGATCCGCTCGGACTCCTGGGCGGCCAGGACACGGCTGCCATTCTCGTGCCGTTCGCTCTCGAGACGGTCGAGCATGTGGTTGAAGGCCGCGACGACCCGGCCGACCTCGTCGTCTCTGCCGACCGGAAGACGCTGCCCGGGTCGCAGCAGATCCACCGTGTCCATGCGCCGGGCCAGCCGCTCGAGCGGCGCGAACGCGTCTCGCAGGAGGACGGCGTTCGTAGCGAGCGTGATCACGAGCACGCCAACGACGATGAGCGCCTGCCTCGCCTTGATCGGGGCATCGATCTCCACCGGGCTCAGCAGCAAGAGCAGAGCGATGCCGCCCAGCAGTCCGGCGTTGACCGCGAAAACACGCCAGAAGAGCGACAGACGCACCAGCCGACGTTAGCGCCAGCACCCACCCTCGTTCCAGATCACCTTGGCGCAGACTTCTGCGATGCGCCGCTTCAGGAAGCGGCGCTCGTGCTCCGAATGCGCGAGTTCGAGCGCCCGCGCGTACTCGGTCGACGCCTCCTCTGCGCGGTCGAGACGACGGAGCAGGTCGGCGCGCGTGGAGTGGAAGTACTGGTAGCCGTCGAGCCCCACGCGGTCGACCAGCGCAAGCCCGGCCTCCGGCCCTTCGGCCTCGGCGACGGCGATCGCTCGGTTCAGCTCCACGACGGGTGAACCCGTCAGCCGGGCTAGCTCGCCGTACAGGGCGGCGATCTCCTGCCAGTCGTGCGGCTCGTCCATGTGGAGCGACGCGATCGCCGCCTGGACGACGTACGGGCCTGCGGCATGGAGCGCGAGAGCGCGGTCGAGCGACTCGCGCCCGCGGGCGATCTTCGCCGTGTCCCAGCGCATGCGATCCTGGTCAGCGAGGAGCACGAGGTCGCCGTCGTCGAACCGCGCGTCGCGGCGTGCGTCGTCGAGCAGCATCAACGCCACGAGGCCGTGTACCTCGGCCTCGTCCGGCATCAGCTCGGCGAGCGCCGCGCCGAGCCGGAGCGCCTCGTTCGCGAGGTCGCCGCGGCCGCCGTAGCCCTCGTTGAAGATCAGGTAGACGACGGCGAGCACCGCCGCCAGGCGCTCCGGGAGCCGATGGGCGGCAGGGACGCGGAAGGGAATGCCGGCGTCTCTGACCTTCCGTTTCGCGCGCGAGAGGCGCCGCTTCATCGTCTCCTCGGGAACGAGGAAAGCGCGGGCGATCTCCTCCGTGCGCAGCCCGCCGAGCGCGCGCAGCGTCAGGGCGACCTGGGCCTCGAGCCCGAGCGAGGGATGGCAGCAGGTGAAGATCAGCTCCAGCCGCTCGTCGGGAAAGGTCGTCTCCTCCACCTCGTCCTCCACTGCCTCGGGAACCTCCAACAGACGGGTCTTCTCCGCGAGCACGCGGTCGCGGCGCAGGCGATCGATCGCGCGGTTGCGGGCGGTGACCGTCAGCCAGGCGCCCGGGTTGGGCGGCGTGCCGTCCCGTGGCCAGCGCTCGGCAGCGGTCGCGAACGCGTCCTGGGCGGCCTCCTCGGCGAGGTCGAAGTCGCCGAGGAAGCCGACCAGGTTGGCGAGGACGCGACCCCACTCCTCGCGGAAGACCTGCTCGAGCAGCGCCTACCTCTCGACCAGCGGCCGCACCTCGACGGCGCCGCCCATTCGTGCCGCCGGGATCCGCGCGGCGATGTCGAGCGCCGCGTCGAGGTCGTCGGCCTGGACCAGGCAGAAGCCGCCCACGTGCTCCTTCGCGTCGACGAACGGGCCGTCGGTGAGGAGCGTCTCACCGTTCTCGACGCGCACGGTCGTGGCGGTCTCGATCGGCTGCAGCTGCTCGCCGCCGATGACCTCCGGCGAACGCCCGATCGCGAGGTACTCCTCGACGATCGCCTGCCGCTCGTCCTCGGGCATCCGCTCGAGCTCCTCCCTCGCCGCCGGGGGGTAGATCTGGAGCAGGTACTTCATCTCGGTCCTCCTTCGTGGGATCTCCTCATCCCCACGACGAACGTAC
>Ga0070658_10001211_pt1 | contig 22109 bp, 12 predicted proteins | sample KBSC13metaG_FD_64664 | JGI IMG/M metagenome (GOLD analysis project Ga0070658, IMG submission 64664) | Corn rhizosphere microbial communities from Kellogg Biological Station, Michigan, USA - KBS C1-3 metaG | ecosystem: Host-associated > Plants > Roots > Rhizosphere > Soil ...
AGCCCTCGATCCAGGCGCGCCACTCGGCAAAAGCGGCGACATCGCATGCAGCAATCGAATTCCGACAGGCGTCCGTGAAGTTGGGCAATACGCGGTCGATCCATTCCAGTGCGCGGAAGAAGTCACCTGCTTCTGCCCGAGGAGTCGATGCCGCCTTACCGATCGGCTTAGTCGACGGCGATAGAATGTCGCGGCTAAGCAGATACAAGCTGTTGAGGTCGGCAATCAAGGAATTAGCCTCGCCGAAAGTTTCACCGATGTGATGTCGAGCTTGGTGCCTATCAGAACAAATTGACCAAGGCCGATTTTACGCTGAAAGCTAAGTTGGTTTGTGGCATTGTCGACGGCGGCGATGTCGACCATCCGACCACGATATCGGTCGTGGACCTCGATTGTCGCCGCAACCCGCACGTAGTATTCATCGCCGCGTCGTTGAATGACCCCGGTCAGCCCGTCGACGGGAGTGTCGTCTTCATTCTCGACGGCGAAGTCCACGAAGGCGGTGTCGTCAGTTGCGGCCATTGCGGCAAGGCCTCGGCCGAGGGGCGCCAGGGATGTCCAGGCCAAAGCCTGTGCCCACCACGCTTCCTGTTTAGGCTCGCTCGGCACAGGCTTCGACTGCGATATCCTCGCCTCAAGATATGCCGCGGAATCTTTCCAGACGCCTCCGATCTCTCGCAGAGAGCTAAGCTCCCCGGCGCACTGCGAACACCCGGCGACGTGTTGACGAAGTCGCACTGCTTCGACGGCGTCGACTACGTCGGCGGCGAACTCGATAAACTCAACATCCGTAAGGTGTGGATCCGGGCTCAGGTCATTCTTCAACCTCGTCCAAAGACCGTTTCCGGGCCCCATTCCGTTTGTGTTTTCTTGCTTCAATCTGCCCACCCCTTCTGCACTAAGTGGTCTTTCAGCCTCGCGGCAGCGCGATGAGCCCACACTCTCACAGTCCCTATCTCCGCCCCCATCTCCGAAGCAGCTTCTTCATTCGACATCTCGGCGAGATACCGCAGTTCGAAGGCACGTTTTTGCCGCTCCGGAATTCCACTACCTGCGAGGAAGAGGTTGATTTCCTCTATAAGATGACGTCGCTCAACGATGCCGCACGGCTGCGGGCCGGCATCGATAAGCTCCTCATCCGATGTCTCCGATTCGACTGCCGCCCGGTGAAGTGACACCGTCGACTTGCAGCGACATCTGATCTTCTCGCCTCTTCGAACGCATTCGCGCTTGAAGCATACATAGACGGCATAGGTGACAAAATCTGGTCCGCCGGGCCGGTACGAAAGTCGCGCAGCCTCAAGCGTCTCGGTGTAAAAAGCGACCCAGGCTTCCTCAACGTCCTCCTTGGCAACCGCAACCCCCAGGTAACGCGCTGCGGCAAACCAGACAAGACGCTCCTGTTCACGCTCACGTAGCCATGCAATGACCCGCTTGCATTCGGCCGCGGACCAATCACGCCCCGCTTTTTGGTCGAGCTTGAGTACGAAATTCGGCCTGTTCATCAGTACGTCCTGTCGGGCTTCTCCATACGTGTAATAGCACGCACAGAAATAGCCGTTACACTATCGGCGAAAAAAGAAGAGAACGTCTCGGACATCAACAAATCCGTCTACATTTATGTCCGCGACAATGCGGTAGGTGAAGTTTGGAACACGCGGAGGTGCTGCGCATTCAGGCACGCTTAAAGTCAGCTCGCTTGCCTACGATTCTACCATTGGAAGATGCGTTTTGTTGCGAGCATTGTAACGTAAGTTTGACTTTTTTCCTAACAACCTACTGAGTAAGATCGCCGCCTGATGCAGGGCGGATGGCGATCAATCAGATCGGTCTCAAACAAAAAATCAGGCGGGGCCCAGTTTCCAAATAAAGTCGAAGACGTGGCTATCGAGTGGTTGCGAGTATACACATGCGTGAAGCTGCACACGGTAATTCAACGATATATTGACAACAATCTCTTGACAGCAGTACTGCGGTGTGCTATCCTATCGTTAGATTAACGTGTGCAGTAGCATATTACGAGTGAGAGGTCGCGAGCGGACAGTAGTTCCCGGCGGATCGCTAAACAGCAGGAAACCATGAGAGTTACCATCAAAGACATCGCCATTCGCTCAAACCTTTCCCATACCACTATCTCGCGAGTCCTCAATCGGCGTGGTGACACCTTTATCTCGGAGGCGACCCGGCAGCGGATCTTCAACCTCGCGCATGAGATGGGCTATCAGCCGAACACCATTGCTCGAGCACTGGCCACCGGGCGGTCGAATACCATCGGCCTCGCTCTGGGCGCGGTCGTTCACCCCCTCGCGGCTCAGGTCATCCAATGCCTGATGCAGGAAGTCGAGGCACACGACTACGAGATCATCATCAGCAAAGTCGCACACAGCGACGGCCGCGACGCTCCCATGACGCAATGGCCGGTCGACGGGTTCCTCTTCTTCAATACCACCCCACCGGCGAGCGCCCTGGACGGCGTGTCGAACTCGAAGGCCATCGTGCTGATGGGGACCGACTGTAATACGTCTATCGACCATGTCGAGGTGGACCTCCACCACGGAGCTGTTCAGGGCATGCAGCACCTCATTCAGGGCGGTAGCAAGCGCATCGCCTACCTATCGATGGAGAAATTGATGTTCGCAGGCGATCCGAGAACCGACGCCTACCGCAATGGGATGGAGGCCGCCGGGCTGTCCGAGGAACACATCTTCCAGCCCTATTCGTTCTTCCCCGCCGTTCAGGCCGCCGATTCACAGGTGGCCGTCGCACAACACGTCAAACAGCATGGTCCGCCGCAAGCCATCTTCTGCCGCAACGACCATATGGCTCTGGGCGCCTACCGAGCCCTGCGCGAATCCGGATACCGGGTTCCGGAAGATGTCGCCCTTACGGGTTGCGACGGTATCGCCGAAGCGAAATACCTCGACGCCCCACTTACGACTATCGAGCAGCCGATCACCGAGATGTGCCGAATCGGCTGGCAGTTCCTAAAGCAACGAATGGAAAACAACGCGCTTCCGGTTCAGTCCGCCATTCTGCGTTCGGAACTCGTAGTACGCAAATCGTCACTCGGCCCAACTCAACAGGCTTCCACATAAACGCGGGAGAAGCCCGCACCCAGGTGACGCGCAAGACGTCACATATCTAAAAGCAGGCTGATGTCGATCGGGTCGACATGGTTCCACCAGGCTGCGAATTTCCACGAATACCACACCCAGCACTACCATTCGCGCAGGCCACATTTCATATGCAAACAGGAACCAAAATGCAACTTACCTATTCCCTTGCACTAAACGCAACGCGCCGGATCACCGCTGCCTTGCTGGGCGCCGCCGCCCTGTTGACGACGGTTGCCGCCGCCGTAGTCGAGCTGGCACATCCTGCCGCCGCAGCTAACGCAATTCAACTTGGCGTTCCATCGTACGAGTTTCGCGGTGACAGCGCCTTTACCACGCTTCAGAACGCCGGGGCTAAGGTCGGGATGATCATCCTCGACCCCGGCAACGGCGAGATCAATCCCGTCGACACCGGCTACGACTCAGAGCCCCTCGGCCCGTGGGCGACGCAGTCGCATCAGTCGCACTCGGCGAACACCAACGTCTTCTGCTATGTCCACTCGTCCTACGGCGCGCGCTCGCTGTCTCTGGTCGAGGGCGACGTCGACGCTTACTTCGCGGCCGGCTTTACCGTCGACGGCATCTTTATCGACGAAGTCAGCACGTCGTGGAGCGGCACCGGCAGTGCGTACTACGCGCCCCTCTACCAGTACATCAAGACAAACCATCCCGGCACGCTGGTTGCCATCAATCCGGGAACCATGCCGGACGGTCCGAATTGGATGGACTACGCCTGCGACATCTGCATGGACTTCGAAAGCAACTACTCGGACTACCATGGCATCTACGCGCCAAGCTGGGTCTTCGCGTATCCCTCCAACCGGTTCTGGAACGCCGTCATCAATACCCCCAACGATGCCGCCTCTGTAGACGCCTGCTTCGCCACCGCGGCCCAAAATAACGTCGGCTACTTGTACGTGACCGACCTCACCGTTAACGTCAATACCTACGGCTCGCTGCCGACGGCGAATGTCTGGAACGAGGAACTCGCCGACGCTGCCACCAGCACCGTTTCCGGCACTCCGCCGGACGCTCCCGCCAGCCTGACGGCGACCGCCGGCATCGGCAAGTCGACGCTGAATTGGCAGGTGAGCACCGACGCGACCTGGTACGATCTTTACCGCGGCACGACGCCGGGCGGCGAGGACGGCCGGCCGATCGCGGCGGGCCTGCGCGGAACGACGTATACGGACTCCGCGGTGACAAATGGCACGACCTATTACTACAAGGTCGCCGCCGTCAACTCCGGCGGCACCGGGGCGGCGTCGAACGAGGCGAACGCGACGCCGGTCGCTCAGTTCTCCGGCGAGCGTGCCTGGGACGATGGGACCAACTTCTACATTCAGTTCGCCTACGGTGACCCATTCGCCCACTTCGACCTCTTCCTCGACACCGACAACAACCCCGCCACCGGTTTCACCACGAAGGGCATTGGCGCGGACGACCTGATCGAAGACACCGGCCTGTACGTGTCGACCGCTAACGGCCCCTCCTGGAGCTGGAACGGCAGCATCGCCACGGTCTCGGAGACCTTCCCGGCTACCGGCACGGTCAAGTTCTCGGTACCACTTGCGACGATCGGTTCACCGGCCATCGCGAAGATCGTCATTCAAGGTGACGATTCTTCCTGGAACGCCACTGTCGACCCGGCCGTCGTCAGCTACGCCCAGGCGCAGAGCCTGGCGTCGATCACGGTCGCGCCCAAGTCGCTAACCGGGGGACAGAGCGGCACCATCACCGTCAGCCTAACAGGCCCAGCGCCGGCCGGCGGAACAGTCGTCAGCCTGCTCAGCGAGAACCGCGATGCCGCCAAGGTCAGCCCGACCAGCGTCACAGTACTCGAAGGCGAGACCACGGCCACGGCGACTGTGAAGGCCTATCCCGTCACCGCCAATACGGTCGTCACGCTGCAAGCCAAGGCCATCCACTCGCACACCTGCCACCTTACGGTCCTTGCCCCGGTCGTACAGAAGGTCCAGGTTCTTCCGACCAAGGTTGTCGGCGGCGCGGGCCTGCAAACGGGCACGGTCACATTGAGCGGTCCGGTGGCCGTCGACACCACGGTGACCCTCGCCAGTGACAATCCCGACGCCATCGTGCCCGGCTATGTGCTGATCCACCCCGGCAAGAGCACGGCGACGTTCAGCGTCAAGACGAAGGTGGTCGCCGCCGTCGAAACGGCCACGATCACCGCCACGGGGGCGTCGAGCGCGTCGACGTGCGGTATCACGATTAAGCCGCAGTAGGGTCATCGTCAATGTCAAAAAGGCCGCTCCCGTCAACGGGGGCGGCTTTTTTTGCAAACGCCAACTACAACTCTTATCGGATGGGCGTCCCGCCCGTCCTGCGTCAACGAGCGCATCCGAGGTTACGGAGGCAATCCCCACTCCTAGCCACAGAATGATTCCAGCGAATAACGCCGTGACGGGCGGGACGACCATCCCACGACAGGATTTGATCTGGCAGTTGGCCTTCAAACAAAAAACGCGACAGGTCTCCAAAACGTGGAAACCTGCCGCGCCAGATGTTCGACTATGTCGATTTGTTAGTAGTTGAACGCACCCGTGGTGTAGGTGGTCGATCCGACTACCTGGTAGACGGCGTTGATGTGCGCCGGGTTGCCCAGGGTAGACAGGGCCACGGTGAACGAGGCCACACTACCCGTATTGGTGTAGGTGACCGTGCCGGCGGAGTTCCAGCTCCACGTGGTGCCGCTGCCGGCTCCGTACGTGTAGAGGAAGCCGTTCTCCATGAGATCATCCCCGCCGATGCCGGCGATGGAGTAACCGGTAGTGGTGACGCGGTCGGTGTCGAGGAATACGTGGAAGTATGTCCACGTGCCGGTGTAGTTGAACGAGAACGTGACGTTGCCGCCACTGATGGTCTCGGTCGGGTTGAAGATCGACGCGTTGCTGGGCGCGGCGTGGACTTCGGCCGACTGAGCCGACGTGCCCGCACTGTTGACGGCGGCAAGCTTGTAGTAGTACGTCGTCCCGTTCGTCAGGCCAGTGTCTGTGAACGAAGTGCCAGTCAGAGCTGTCCTATAGGCGGTGGTCCCCTCACCTCCCGCTGTGGTGCTGCGGTAGAGGTTGTACGACGACGCGCCGACTGAGGTCGACCAGGTGACGGTCACCTGGGCGTTGGCCGGCGACGCATTGACGCCAGTCGGAACCGGTGGCACAGTCGCAATAGGTTTAGCGTTGACCTCGCTCGACTGGCCGGATGTCCCACCACTGTTGACGGCGGCGAGCTTGTAGTAGTAGGTAGTACCGTTGGTCAGACCGGTGTCGATGGTGCTGGTCCCTGTCAGGCCGGTCTTGTACGCGGTCATACCCTCGCCGCCCGATGTCGTGCTGCGGTAGAGGTTGTACGACGTCGCGCCAGATGTCGCCGACCAGGTCAGCGAGACCTGCGTGTTACCGGCGGCTGCGGCAAGGCCCGTGGGAGTTCCGGGCGCGCCGACGTGCGGTGAGGCGCTGACTTCGTTCGACTCGCCGCTAATGCCGGCGGACTTCACGGCGGCGACGCGGTAGAAGTACGTAGTGCCGTTGACCGCCGTCGAGTCCGTGTACGACGTTCCGGTCAGGCCGGTGGCGAGCGGCGACGTCGTCAGTTCGCCGTCGGTGGTGGTGGCGCGGTACACGTTGTACGATGTCGCGCCGGAACTGGCTGCCCAGGTGAGGCCGATGGAGTTATTGCCGGACGATGCCGCAAGCGACGTCGGCGGGGCCGCGATGGCGCCCGACACGCCGTACCCTACTTCGGGAGTCCAGACGGTATTCGAGGCCAGACCCGACCAGCCGCCAAGATCGGTGGCGTAGACATAGCCGGCATTCCAGGTCTGCGCCTGCTCCATCACATTATTCAAACCGGCGACGCTGCTTGCCGTGCCGTAGGACAGATGCAGGAAGCGATTCGCGGCATAGTGATAGACCCAGGACGTAGACGCGAAGTTCGCCTGTAGCCACGAATTGTTCAGATACGTGGCGTATGGCTCCTCGGCGTTGCACAGCACCGTGCAGACGTTCATATAACCTTCGTCGGTAGGGATGCCGCAGTTCAGGATGACGGGCCCGCTGGGCAGGTCGCCGCGAATGTGGCTGAAGACGGGGGTGTAGTACTGATTGCCGGTCGTCACCCCTGGGTTTGGGTACGCACCGTGGGACCTGCCGGAGGTAAAGTCCGTGAAGTTCGGCAGCGGGCTCGCCCAAGTGCCGCCGCCGGGGCCTTCGTCCAGAAAGATGCCGTCGACACCGTAGAGGTTCTTCCACTCGTCGATGTCGGCGTAGACGCCCTGGTCGTAATTGCCCTGGTCATTGGTGTATGGCACGTATGGCCGGGTGCCGCCCATGGTCGAGACGTACCCGATGGCGAGCAGACCATGGGAATGCAATGCCGTGACCTGGGTCTTGTACTTCGTCTGGTAATTGATCGCCGTCTGATCGGTGGTCTGGTTGACTGCGGTGGGCGACGTGCCGATGTAGGGACCGTTGTTGGGGTTCATAATCGCCATGGACCCCGTCTTGGCCATAGTGCACAATCGGTTCCAGTCGGCAGGGTCGCCGGTTGGGTCGAAGTAGGCGGGGACGATCGTGAGGACGCTGTTGGCTCTGGCCGCCGGCATTGCAAAGGCGGCCAAGAGGGTGAGAGCGATAGGGACTGACTTGCGCCAGGTGGAACCGGTCGAGTTGGCGCGTGACGCCAACCGTCGCTCTACGTTAGTGAAAATCATCTGCACAGCCTCCTGAGTGTAACGTGCGGGTGGTTGATGATGGCGGCCGCACCGTTCCGCGAGGAACGGTGCGGTGCATCTTAGATAGCAAAAATTACAAAAGAATCGATATTTAGGTGCGGTCTCGTCGGCCAGCCGGTTCCGCGGGTATAAAACCCGCGGCTAAATGACGCTTCGCGCCGTTATGGTGACCAGTGCGACATGGGCTTCGCGCTTCGCGTTTCCTAAGTAATCCGGCGACGGTTTCCCTTGAGGTCGATATCGCAAGGGCAAGGACCAACTCTTCCAGCTTTACGACTTGGCGATTTCCTCGTTCCAGATCGACGACGTCGGGTCGGTGCCGTAGGTGTTGAAGCCGGCCTGCCAGTCGCAACTGACATTGGTCACGTAGAGGAATCCGGCGTTCTTTGTAGTGGCGCCGCTGAAGATGCTGTCGACGGTCGACGTGCTGCTGACGTTGGTCACCAGGTTGATGAAGCGGGAGGCGGGATAGCTTGTGACCCAGGTGCCCGACGGCGACCAGCTTGTGTAACCGTGGAAGACGGTGCCACCGACACCGGTGAAGGTGTTGTAGGGGCCTTCAAAGTCGACATCGAGGTTGCAGACGTTCATCCAATTGGAGACGTCGCCAATGCCACCGGGGTTGATGATCTCGGTGGGGCTGGTGCTGTACTTAGGATTGTTCCAGCTCGGGATTGTGGTGTGTACGAAGTTGTAGAGGTTCGTGTACCAGGTGCCGTGGCTGAGGCCGCTGCCGTCGCCGGAGGTGGCGCTCCATCCCCAGGCGATGTCGTCGACAAAGAAGCCGTCGACCGTGAAGCCGTCGAGGAGGTACTGCGACATGTCGTTCTCCACCTGCCAGAGCGGACGGTTGGTGAACGCGGAGTCGACGTAGCAGATGACCTTGATGCCCTTGGCGTGGAGGCTGGCCGAAAGGGCGGTCCAGCTAGACAACGGCGGGCTCCAGCTGGAGGTCGGAATGTAGCCCGTATCTCCCGAGCACAGGTTGCCGTTATTGGGCGCATTGATGATTACGTAGGGAACCTTGGTCGAGCCGGCATTCTGCGCCCAGGTAAAGATCGGGTCTCCAGGCGCTTCGTACGTAAAGCCCATGGTGTGCGCGGCGCGTGCCGCCGTGCCCGAGCTTAGTACAGCAATAGTCGCAATAGCAAGTGTCGTTTTGGCGAAGATGGAATTGCGCAGGATCGTGCGAGTCATTGTCAGCCTCCCTCAACTGTCATTGGTGGAACCGACCTCGTCGATGGTCGTCGAGGTCGCGCCGGTCATCGGAAAAGTCCGCGCCGGTAACTGTATTGCGATAGGTGAAATTGATCTCCTTATCCCTCCCCAACGGGGGCGATACTTGTACCTGTAAAATAGTAACATACAGGCAGCCGATTGTCAATATACACACGTGAAACTGCACACGATAATTTCAGCAGCAGGTAAAAACGGGAGAGCTACAGTTCGAAATCGCCTCCGTTCATGCCATGCCGAGAGCCAAAGGAGCGGAGTATTCAACTATCGGATACTCCGCCCCTCATTGGCGGGTCACGCGACCGGCCGCGTGACCGGGCTACTTCCAGGCCGCCAAGTTGGCGGTTTTAGAAGTAAACCGCGCCGGTTGTGTACACCGGAGTGCCGGTGCTGTCCTCCACACCGTAAACAACGTTCACGTGTGCGGGAGTACCAATCGACGAAAGCGGAATCGTCCACGACGCGACGCCGCCGGTGTTGGTGAATGTGATGCCACCGTCGCCGGTGACCTCTGCCCAACTCCAAGCAGTCCCGTTGGCGGTTGAATGCCAGAAGGTAGCGTTCTCCGCGAGATAGTCCGCTCCGGTTCCGGAGATGGAATATCCCGTGGTGGCGTTGACATCCGTGTCCAGGAACGCGTGGAAGTACGTGAACGAACCGGTGTAGTGGAACGAGACGACCAGGTTGGATCCGCTGATGGATTCGACCTCGTCGAAGATCGTCGCCGTTGCAGTGGTCGGCGTCGCGGTGACCTCCGTAGATTGCGCCGATGTTCCGCCGGTGCCGACTGCCGCTACCTTGTAGTAGTAGGCCGTTCCGGCGACCACCCCAACGTCGGTGTAGGTGACGCTGGTGAGACCGGTGCGGTACGGTGTCGAGCCTTCGCCTCCCGCGCTGGTGGCTCGGTAGACGTTGTACGAGGTCGCGCCACTGCTGGCGGACCAGGTCAGTGCCACCTGCCCTGCCCCAGCCGTTGCCGTGACGCCCGTCGGTACTGGCGGCGCGACGTTGGCGGGTGTCGCGGAGACTTCACTCGACATCACCGACGTTCCGGCGCTGTTGACCGCGGCGACCTTGAAGTAGTAGGTCGTCCCGTTCGTCAGGCCGGTGTTGGAGTAGGTCGTACCGGTGATACCGGTGGCGATAGGCGTCGCGCTTTCGCCGCCGGCGGTGGTGCCGCGGTAGACGTTGTAGGACGTCGCGCCGGCGCTGGCCGTCCATGCAAGGGCGACCTGGGTGTTGCCCGGAGTGGCGGTCACCCCGGTCGGGGCGCTTGGCGCGGAGCCGGTGCCGCCGTTGTAGGTGAAGCTGCCGGTGGTGTAGATCGGGGTGCCGGTGCTGTCCTCGACCTGGAACGCCACGTTGACGTGCGCAGGCGAGCCGATGGCTGCGAGCGGCACGTTGAACGTGACGAGGTTGCCGACATTGGAGAAGGTTTCGCCGCCGTTGCCGGACACCTGCGACCAGGCCCAGGTTGCGCCGTTGGCCGTCGAGTGCCAGAAAGTGGCGTTCTCCGCAAGGTAATCGGCCCCCACCCCGCCGATGGTGTAACCCGTGGCGGTGCTCTGGTCGGAGTCGATGAAGGCATGGAAGTAGGTGAACGAACCGGTGTAGTTGAAGCTTAACACCAGGTTGGCGCCGCTCACCGTACCTTGCTCATTGTAGATCGTCGGGTTGGTTGGAGTGGCGCTTGCCTCGGCAGATTGCGCCGAAGTACCCACCACATTAACCGCAGCCACTTTGTAGTAATAGGTCGTGCCTCCGGTTACGGTCGTGTCGGTATAGCTGGCCGTTGTCAGCCCCGTCTTATACGCGGTCGTGCCTTCGCCGCCGGCGGTTGTGCCGCGGTAGAGGTTGTACGACGTGGTGTTAGCGGTGGCGGTCCAGGTCAACGCTACCTGGCCTGTGCTGGCGGTGGCGGTCAGTCCCGTGGGCGTCACTGGGACGGCGTTGGGCGTGCTGCTGACCTCGGTCGACTGCGCCGACGTGCCGACGCTGTTGACGGCGGCGACCTTGTAGTAGTAGGTGGTCGCGTTCGTCAGGCCGGTGTTGACGTAGCTGGGCGACGTCAGGCCCGTGACAATAGGCGTCGCGCTTTCGCCGCCCGCGGTGGTGCCGCGATAGACGTTGTACGACGTCGCGCCGCTAGCGGCGCTCCAGGTCAAGGACACCTGCGCATTGCCGGCAGTCGCCGCGAGGCCGGTGGGTACCGCCGGGACGGCGTTTGGCGTGCCGCTGACCTCAGTTGACTGCGCCGACGTTCCCAAAGCATTGACGGCGGCGACCTTGTAGTAGTAGGTCGTGCCGTTCGTCAGGCCGGTGTTAACGTAGCTCGCCGTCGTAACGCCGGTGGCGATGGCGGTCGTCCCTTCGCCGCCGCTGGTGGTGGCGCGGTAGATGTTGTACGATGTCGCGCCTCCGACAGCCGTCCAGCTCAGCGAGACCTGGGCATTGCCGGTTGTCGCCGCAAGGCCGGTGGGTGTCGCCGGCGGCCCGTTCGGCGTGCCGCTAACCTCGGTCGACAGTGCCGATGTGCCGATGCTATTGACGGCCGCAACCTTGTAGAAGTAAGTCGTGCCGTTCGACAGGCCGGTGTTGGTGTACGACGGCGTGGTGACGCCCGACGCGAGCACGGTTTCCGATCCCGATGTTGTACCGCGGTAGACGGTGTATGATGTAGCGCCGCTGCTGGCGGACCATGTCAACGCGACTTGCGAGTTGCTCGCGGCGGCCGCGAGACCGGTAGGTGTGGCCGGCGGCGAATTGGGTGTCGCGCTTGCCTCTGTCGAGAGCCCGGACGTTCCCGCGCCGTTGACGGCGGCGACCTTGTAGTAGTAGGTGGTGCCGTTGGTCAGGCCGGTGTTGACGTAGCTAGCGGTTGTCACGCCGGTCGCGATGGGGGTCGTGCCTTCGCCGCCGGCCGTTGTCGCACGGTAGATGTTGTACGACGACGCGCCGTTGCCGGTCCAGGTCAGGGATACCTGCGTGTTCCCGGCTGTCGCAGCGAGTCCGCCGGGTGCTCCGGGCGGTCCGTTGGGTGTCGCACTCGCCTCTGTCGACAGAGCCGACGTGCCGACGCTGTTGACGGCCGAGACCTTGAAGTAGTAGAGCGTGCCGTTCGACAGGCCTGTGCTCACATAGCTCAGACTCGTGACGCCGGTCTGGAAGACCGTTTCAGTGTTCGACGTCAGGCTGTTCGCGATGCAGTAGGATGTCGCGCCGGCGACGGCATTCCACGTGATTGTCACCTGTCCGCTGGCTCCAACGGCAACCAGGCCGGTTGGGGCCGAGGGCGCCGAGGCTTGCGGTGTGGTGTTCATCTCGGCCGACAGCGGCGACGTGCCCGCGGCGTTGACGGCGGCGACCTTGTAGTAGTAGGTGGTACCGTTCGTCAGGCCGGTGTTGGTGTAAGTCGCTCCGGTCAGGCCGCTCGCGAGGAGCGTTTCGGATCCGGAAGTGGTGCCGCGGTAGATGTTGTACGAGGTCGACAGGGCACTCGTGTACCAGGTGATGACGGCCTGCGTGCTGGTGTCCGTGGCGGCGAGGCCGTACGGAGCGGTTGGGACGACGGCGGCGGGAGTCGCGCTGACTTCGCCGGTCATCGCCGACGTTCCACCACCGTTGACCTGGGCGATCTTATAGTAATAAGTGGTGCCGTTGGTCAGAGTCGGGTCGGTGTAGGTCGTCGTCGTAATGCCGGTCTTGAACGGGGTCGTGCCCTCGCCGCCCGCGGTCGTCGATCGATAGAGGTTCCAGGTGGCGATGCCGGGCGCGCCGGTCCAGGCCAGCATGTTCTGGCCGTTGCCGCCAAAGGCGACCGGATTGGTGGGTGCGTTGGGCGGTGTCAGATGCGGCAGGCCGTTAACCTCGCCTGTCTGGGCCGACGTGCCCGCCGTGTTGACGGCGGCGACCGTGTAGTAGTAGGTCGTCCCGTTATTGACGACGGTGTCAAAGAAGGCCGGGCTTACGAGGCCGGTGCGGTAGGTGGTCGCGCCCTCGCCACCTGGGGTAGTCGCCTTGTAGACGTTATACGAAGAGGCCCGGCTGACGGGATTCCACGTCATCGACACGTAGGCGGTGCCGGCGGTTGCGGTCAGCCCGGTCGGAGTCGTCGGCACGGGGCCGCTGGTGACGCCGCCGTAGGTGACTTCGTTGTTCCATACGGTCGCCGTGGCGAGGCCGTTCCAGCTCGCAAGGTCCGTGCAGTAGACGTAGCCGGCGTTCCAGGATGCCGCCAGGTTCATCACGTTCGTCACCGAAGAGACGGCGCTTGGGCTGGCATAGACAAGATGGAAGAAGCGGTTCGCGGGGTAGTTGTGGAACCATGATCCCGCGGCGAACTGGCCGGCGAGCCAGGTGTTGGTGGTGTAGGTGTTGTAGGGCTCCTCAGCGTCGCAGAGGATGCTACAGGCGTTCATATAGCCCTCATCCGTGGGGATGCCACAGTTGAGGATGACCGGCCCGGTTGGAAAGGCGGCGTTCAGATAGCTCTTAACCGACGCATAGAAGGTCTGCCCGGACGTGCCCGTCTGGGGATAAGGCACCAGCATCTTGCCGGTGGAGAAGTCCTTGAACTGCGGCAGGAAGTAGGTGTACGTGCCGCCGCCAGGGCCCTCGTCGAGGAAGATGCCGTCGACACCGTAAAGGTTCTTCCACTCGTCGATGTCGGCGTAGATGCCCTGGTCGTAGAAACCGCTGGAGTTCGTGTAAGGAACGTAAGGCCGGCAACCGGCCTGTGTCGAAACGTAGCCGATAGCGAGCAGGCCCGAGTTGTGCAGCGCGGCGATCTCGGCCTTGTACTCTTTCTGATAGGTGAGGGCCGTTGGGTCGGTCGACTGGTTGATCGGGCTGGTCGAGCTGCCGATATACGGGCCGTTGCTGGGGTCCATGATGGCCATCGACCCTGTCGGCGACAGAGTGATGAGCCGTGCCCAGTCGGTGGGGTCGGATGTAGGATCGTAATATGCCGGGTCGATCATGAGGACCGTAGCTCTCGCGGTGTGTAGTCCCGCGCTGAGCAGAGTCAACAGGATCATTAGAAGTCGGAGTCCTGATTTTAACAGGATTCCAGGGTGTCTCATAGCCTTCTCCTTTGTTATGAGAATGGCCGCACACTCTTACGAGCGTGCGGCCGTCGATGGAGCTAGGGTAGCGCGGTCACTTCGTTCGAGGCGCCGGACATGCCGGAGCTGTTGACCGCGGTGACGCGATAGTAGTAGGTCGTACCGTGAGTGACGGTAGTGTCGGTGTAGGTCGCGCCGGTGAGGCCCGAAGCCAGCGGCGTGCCGACAAGCTGGCCGTCGGTGGTAGTCGCGCGGTAGACGTTGTAGGACGTCGCGCCCGAGACGCCGGACCAGGTCAACGCGACATGGGCCGACACGATCGACGAGGCAAGGCTGCCGGGCGCGCCCGGGGTGTTGCCGCTGCCGTAGGCGACCTCGTTCGTCCAGAAGGTCGACGAAGCGAGCCCCGTCCAGCCGCCAAGGTCCGTCGAATAGACGTAACCGGCGTTCCAGGTCTGCGCGAGGGACATCGCGTTGTTCAGACCGGCGACACTACTCGTGGTGCCGTAGATCAGGTGCAGGAACCTGTTTGACGGGTAGTGGTATACCCACGACGTCGACGCGAAGTTGGCGTCGAGCCAGGCGTTGTTGATGTAGGTGCCGTACGGCTCCTCGCCGTTGCAGAGGATCGAGCAGGCGCTCATGTAGCCCTCATCCGTGGGGATGCCGCAGTTGAGGACGATGGGGCCGCCGGTTGCGTTGCGTATGTAGTTGTAGACGGGCGTGTAGTACTGCTGGCCCGTGGTACCCGTGCTCGGGTACGGGTTTAGCATCACGCCCGTGGTGAAGTCGCGGAACTGCGGAAGTGCTCCCGCCCAGGTGCCGCCGCCCGGGCCCTCGTCGAGGAAGATGCCGTCGGCGCCGTAGAGGTTGAACCACTCGTCGATGTCGGCGTTGACGCCCTGGTGATAGATGCCGTTCGAGCTGGTGTACGGCACGTACGGACGGCAGCCGCCCTGTGTCGACACGTAGCCGATCGCCAGCAGACCGTGCTGGTGCAGGGTCGCGATTTGCGCCTTGTACTTGGTCTGGTAGTTTATGGCGGTCTGGTCGGTGGTCTGGTTGATCGGGCTCGCCGAGTTGCCGATGTACGGACCGTTGTTGGGGTTGACGATCGCGATGGAGCCGGCAGGCGCTTGGGTCGCAAATCGATTCCAGTCCGACGGATCGCCGGCGGGATCGAAGTAGGCCGGAACGATCATCAGGACGCCGCCGGTGTTGACGGTGATCGTGACGCTCGCGCTCGCCGACTTCGACGTGTCAGCCTGACTGATGGCCTTGACGGTGACGGTCGCCGGGCTCGGCACGGTCGACGGGGCGGAGTACAGGCCGCTCGCGTTGATCGTTCCAACGGTGCTGTTGCCGCCGCTGATGCCGTTCACCTGCCAGGTCACCGCCGTGTTGGTGGTATTGGTGACGGTCGCCGTGAACTGCTGCAGGTGGCTGGCCTTGACCGATGCCGATGTCGGCGAGATGCTGATGCCGACCGGCGGGGCCGTGGCCGAGATGGTAACCGAGGCAGATGCCGACTTCGACGTGTCAGCCTGCGAGATCGCCGTAAGTGTGACGGTCGCCGGACTCGGCACTGTCGCCGGAGCGGTGTAGAGACCCGAGGTCGAGACGGTGCCGACGGTCGAATTGCCACCGGTGACGCCGTTGACTTGCCAGGTGACCGCCGTATTGGTGGTACCGGTCACGCTTGCCGTGAACTGCTGTGTCGTCCCCTTCTGGGTGGTGACAGAGGTCGGTGTCACGGAGATCCCGACGACCGTGACGGTGACGATCGCCGAGCCGGACTTGCTGCTGTCGGTCTGATTAGTGGCGGTGACGGTGACGTTCGCCGGACTTGGCACCGACGCCGGCGCGGTATACAGGCCGGAGGTCGACACGGTGCCGACGGTGTTGTTGCCACCCGCGACGCCGTTGACGCTCCAGTTGACGCCCGCCGTCGAATTCTTGACGGTAGCTGTGAACTGTTGCGTATGGCTGGTGATGACGGTCGCCGATGTCGGCGACACCGTGACTGTACCGGTAACGGGCGTGGTGCTCAGGGTGACGACGGTCGACGCGATCTTCGACTGGTCCCCTACCCCTGTCGCCGATACGGTGATCGATCCGGACGGGATCGTCGCCGGCGCGGTGTAGAGGCCGGAAGTCGAGATCGTGCCGATAGTGGCGTTGCCGCCGAACTGCCCATTGACCGCCCACTTCACGCCAGTGCTGGTGGTGTTGGTGACGGTGGCCGTGAACTGCTGCGTCGTGCCCACCTGGACGGTCGGAGACTGCGGCGCGATGGTGATCGTTTCCGGAAGGAAAGTGATCGTCGCGGAGGCCGACTTCGACGTGTCGCCGGTACCGGTCGCCTTAACGGCCACCGTCCCCGATGGTACGACGAGCGGTGCGGTGTACAGGCCGGAGGTCGAGACCTGGCCGATCGTCGGATTGCCACCTATCTGGCCATTAACGGACCAGGTAATGCCAGTATTGGTGGTGTTGTGGACGGTCGCCGTGAACTGCGTCGTGCTGCCCATGGTGACGCTCGGCGCGGTCGGCGAGAGCGAGATGGCCTCGGCGATCAGCGTGACGGTAGTCGACGCGGACTTCGTGGTGTCCGCCTTCGACGTCGCCGTGACTGTCACCGTGCCGCTCGGGACCACGAGCGGGGCCGTGTAGAGTCCCGCAGTCGTGATCATGCCGAAGGTCGGATTGCCGCCGATCTGAGTGTTGACGGACCAGGTTACTGCCGTATTCGAGTTGCCGGTCACTGTCGCGCTGAACTGGATCGTGCCACCCATGGTGGTCGACGGGGTCAACGGGCTGACGCTCACGCTCACTTGCGCGAACGCTGCCCGGCCTCCCAGTCCGGCAAACAGTAGACCGAACACAAGTAGCAGTTGAACGATAACGCCGGCTGCGTTGGCGCGGACGGCGGTGGAACCTATCGATTTACTATGCAACGCTTGTCTCCTTATCTAATCGATTTACTGTAGTGTAATAGTTGCTTTGACTCTCCTTTTTATGTTGATCTTGATAAAAAATAGGCGATACGTCGATATCGCCGGGTTGGTTCGATGGACCACGCGTATAGAACTCGTGGCTGACAGGCGGGGCGCCAAGCGCCTCCGGACGGAAGAACACCGCTACTAGCGCGATGGCACTGCATGTCTACAACATGTCCCCTCAGCTTTCGCCGAGGGGACATGTCGTTGCAGTGTTGTGTCGGTGCTGTCTACTGCAAGCTGAAGGTGGCCGCGATTGTGCTGTCGGAGCACTCGGTGCCGGCGGCCATATTGACGGCCGGGTAGTTGCCGTCCGGGTTCGGGCCATCGGCGGTGCCACCGCAACCGGTGGTGTTGGTGACGTGCTCGGTGCCTGCGGAGACCGCGCTCGGCTTAAGGTACTTGGAGTGACCGTCGGCCATCACGTAGTTCGCGCCATCCTGATGTCGACCAAGGGCCTTTTGGTAGAAGGGCTGATCGGTGACATCGATGCCGCGCAGGTAGCCTGTCGCCATCACGAGGCTGGCCGCCGCCGTCCAGGTGCCGGTACCGTTGACGACCCAGCTCTTGCCGCCGACGCCCCAGCCCGCCGGGGAGTAGCCGTTGAAGCCGGCCGACGCCAGGCCTTCGCCGGTCGACGGAGCGTAAGGCGTGCCGTAGTTGCCGGCCGTCTCGAACAGAAGGACGGTCCTGGAGGGCGCATTGTACTTCGCGATGATGTAGCTGTCGATGCCGGCGCCGGTTGGGGCGGTGTTGTTGCTGTTATAGCCGTAGGAGACGACCGACGGCGCGTTGTCATCTGGGCAGCGGTAGAGATTGTCGCTCTTGGTGTATGGATAGATCTGGCTGGCCCAGCCGTTGCCGCCCGGCCAGTACCAGTTGATGCCGTCGGGGTTCTTCTCGTCGTTGTCCTGAGCGTACTGCATGAAGCCGAGGCCGAGCTGCTTGGTGTTCGACAGACACGCGATCGAGCGGGCTTTCTCGCGAGCCTGAGCAAATACCGGGAAGAGGATTGCCGCGAGAATCGCTATAATAGCGATAACAACTAGCAATTCAATAAGTGTAAAACCAGACGTCTGCTTCTTCATCTTTCCTTCTCCTGTGTGTGGAACCGCTTGCGTTCAGATGGCACCGTTGTGCGTGAGCTCATTGCTCGCCGCCTATGACCGATGAAATATTGCAATCCTGCCCGCAAGCTTTGATGAGCTACTATATCACGCAAATCTATGGTTGTCAACATGCACACGTAACTTTGCACACGTGTGCATTCAATGTAACTAAGACTACTATTTTACACCGTTACCGATCTAGTTTTACCGTGAAAGAGGTAGAGACAACCGGCCAGGCGGGCACACAATCACTTCAAAAATCGTCTAAAATATATTAAAAACAAATTTTCATGCTTAAAATTGATTAGTTTTACGTGTGCGGATTAACGATAATATTGACTACACGCAATTTTTATGTTATTATCAGCTATCGCCCACCCGAGGAGGTATGCCGGTACCCCAAAAATCGAGATTATTGTCGCTAGCTCTATTTGTGCTCAATTGTTCCAGGGCAGCGGTTCTCCCCTATGGTCGCTACCGCTCCCGTGCGGGATCCCCCCGACGGGAAGATACTTTGCGGAATGTTGGCACAGGTAGAAATCATTGTCCGAATAAACAAGTCATTGTAAGTATACGAAGGGAAAAGGAAAACGTATTTATGAAGAAATCAACTGCTGGTTTTACTTTGATTGAACTACTCGTTGTTATAGCGATTATAGCGATTCTTGCCGCGATCCTATTCCCAGTATTCGCCCAGGCTCGCGAGAAGGCCCGGCAGATTACGTGCGCATCGAACCTACGCCAGATCGGCCTGGGTTTCATGCAGTATGTCCAGGACAACGACGAAACGTTCCCGCTAATCGACGGGCAGGCGTTCTACTACGGTGTCCAACCGCAGCTTCTTTCGTCGCTCAACCCCTACATCAAGAACTATCAGGTGTGGTACTGCCCCGACTATAACGACATCAACACGATTTCGTCGACCGACTCGTTGACGGCATCGCTTCCGGGCTATTCCGTCTGGGCGTGGTCCGCGAGCGATGCGCTTCCGCCCGGCGTCACCTGGCCGCCCGTAAATGTCGGGAACTACACCATGCCGGCGGCAGCCGCCACCTATGCCAGCGCGCATTATGGAGCGACCAATCCGTCGAACTTCCTGCCGCCGCTTAAGTCGACCGAGGACACCACCTCCTACTGGCAGTGGTGGCAGACCAATGACAAGAACCAGCGCGGCGTCCTTCTGACTGACATATTCTACGATAGCGGCACGCCGAGCGGTTGCGTCTATCCGGGCTTGCAGCAGGTTCACGGGACGCCGGGTGTCCACCCGACGTCGAGCGCGGGCAAGGGGACGAACGTGCTGTTCCTCGACGGTCACGTCAAGATCAGCCAGGCCCCCTACTACCCGAACGGCACAACGGGCCTCGAGCCCGGCGGCGCGTGCGTTTCCGGCGGCCTTCAGCCGTAACCCTCACCCCCTGCCCCCTCTCCCATCGGAATGGGCGAGGGGCTTGTGGATCGAGGCATTGCGGTTAGAAAATTGCCGTCATTGCTGGATAGGGCACGGCCTTATTGCGGGCGTACGGTGGGCCTCTCGACAGAGTTGGCTCAGCGTGCGCCCTGCATAAGACCGAGAAAGAAAGATGAAAGGTGGCAGGACATGCCAATCGACGCTAAATCACCCCAGGCAAAGTTGATCGCGCCTATCGCGGTGGTCGCTCTGATCGCCAGCCTGGCTTGGATCGTCCACAGCGTTCAGGTCAACCAGCCCGTCAAGATGGATCGGACTCCGGGTCATAGCCAGAGTGCCGGACAGATGGGCACGGCGCCGGGCTTAATGGCCCGCAAGGGCGGAGTTGCGAGCGCTCAATAGGTGAGCGGAAACGGGACGCCATGCCCATCGAAGGTTATGGGCATGGCGCCCAGGCTCCAAATTTTGAACTTATCTATTAATTACTGACGCTGCTGTTGTAAGTCGACGTTCAGAAATGAAGCGGAACTGAAGTGATGGCCGTAGACGGCCTGCTTCCAAGGGGAGAAATCGATGTCTCAGGTAAGGCTCGGGGTTATCGGCTACGGACGACGGCTTCAGCATATTGTCAATCTCATTCGCACAAATTGCGCGGACGCCACGGTGGTGGCGATTACGGACACGCGCGGAGAAGGCATCCGGGAGGAGGTCAAGAAACAAGGACTGGACCATGAGACAGTCCGGATCTTCGACGACGCCGACACCATGCTGGATTCGGTTCCTCTCGATGGTGTTCTCGTCGGCACCCGCTGCGACATGCATGCGAAGCTTGCGATTAAAGTCATGAAGCGACAGATGCCTGTCTTTCTTGAGAAGCCGATCGCGACGACGATGACCGACTTGATCGCGTTGCGTGAAGCGTCGCGCGGGTATCGGTCACAGGCCGTGGTGTCCTTCCCGCTGCGTGTCAGCCCGCTGGTGTTGGCGGTTCGCTCCATAGTCGAAAGTGGGAAGATCGGGGCGATTGGGCATGTACAGTCCGTGAACAATGTGCCGTACGGGTCGGTGTATTTCCAGGGCTGGTACCGCGACGAATCCGTGACCCAGGGGCTCTTCCTGCAGAAGGCCACACACGATTTCGACTACATCAACTTCCTGGTGCAAGAGACTCCGGATTGGGTCTGCGCGACAACGTCAAAGCAGGTGTTCACCGGTGATCGACGCTCCGGACTGCGGTGCCGCGACTGCGGAGAAAACAAAAGTTGTTTACAGAGTCCGTTCAATCCTGCGACGACGCTTGTCGAGGACTGGGTTAACCCGGCGGACAGAATGTGTGCGTTCGCTGTCGATACTGGAAACGAGGACTCGGGGAGCGCACTCATCCACTACGCGAGCGGGATGCACGTCTCCTACAGCCAGAATTTTTACGCTCGCAACGGGGCGGCGAAGCGCGGAGCCACGTTAATCGGCTACCTTGGAACCATCGAGTTCGACTGGTACACGAACACAATTAGCGTGCACATGCACCACTCGAAGCGGTCGGAGATCATTAAAATCGAGGAGACCGACGGGCACGGGGGCGGTGACGCCGTTCTTGCCCGCAACTTCATTGACGTCATTCGCAACGAGAAACCGTCGATCACACCACTTAGCACGGGTCTTATGAGCGCGCTGCTCTGTCTCAAAGCCAAAGAATCCGCAACGACGCGTAGCTTCCAGAACGTCACGTTTCCAACAATCGAGTACAGCGACGGCCGCCGCACGCAAGGCGCGGTCGTGGATGTCACGTACGCCAAAGGCACGTAACCCGCGGAAGCCACCACCCGGCCTCCGCGGAACGGAAAAGGTGGGAATCATGGAACTGAAGTCGCAAACATCGAGAATCGCGAAGTGCGGTCAAGCGTATAACGCCGCGGACGGGCGGGACGCCCATCGTACGCTAGGATTTGCCCTGGCGTTCGCGTTTCTTGCGGTTGTCCTGGGTTGCACGGTGGTTGACGCCGCGCCGGCGGTGGTCGACACGTCGATGCCGGGTTGGACGTGGAGCGGTATGCAGCCGTATCTGGATGAAGACGGGGCAACGATACGTGGATACGCCGGCGGTCCGGGGTCGTATGCGGTTTACAGTTTCACCGGCACCGGCGTCGACATTGTCGTGATGTGCGGGTCGACCGTGCAGGTCGACGGACATCGGCACAGGGTCGGGTCGATGAAGGTCTCCGTGGACGGTCATCTGAAGGGAATCAAGGCTTTAAGTCAGAGCATGACCGAGTACGACGTTATTGGCTATTCCGTAAACGGCCTCCCCGATGGACTGCATGTTTTACAGATTGAGCCGGATGCGGGGTGGATCGTGGTCGAGTCGCTCAAGATCTATCGGGGAGAGGCGATCGACGATCCGGCGAAGTCACCCGGTGGACAACAG
>Ga0070658_10001213_pt1 | contig 22107 bp, 19 predicted proteins | sample KBSC13metaG_FD_64664 | JGI IMG/M metagenome (GOLD analysis project Ga0070658, IMG submission 64664) | Corn rhizosphere microbial communities from Kellogg Biological Station, Michigan, USA - KBS C1-3 metaG | ecosystem: Host-associated > Plants > Roots > Rhizosphere > Soil ...
ATCGGGCAGATACGGCCGTAGTGCGTCGGGTGCACGTCGCGGACTTCGAAGCCCGCGCGCTCACGCGACAGACCGCCCGGTCCAAGAGCCGAGAGACGCCGCTTGTGGGTGATTTCCGAAAGCGGGTTGGTCTGATCCATGAACTGCGAAAGCTGGCTCGATCCGAAGAATTCGCGGATAGCCGCCATCACAGGCTTGGCGTTCACCAGGTCGTGCGGCATTGCCGTCGACATTTCCTGGTAGACCGACATCTTTTCCTTGATTGCGCGCTCCATGCGGACCAGACCGATGCGGAACTGGTTCTCGAGGAGTTCGCCCACCGCGCGAACGCGGCGGTTGCCGAGGTGATCGATGTCATCCACCACGCCGATGCCCTTGCGGAGCTTCAGCAGGTAACGGATCGTGTCGTGGAAATCCTCGCGGTGCAGAATGCGCGGATCGTAGAGTTTGCCTTCCGGCGTGACGCGCTTCGGCGATTCGGGCGCATCGTAAATCTTGATCGAAAACTTCATGCGGCCCACGCGCGAGAAGTCATACTTGCGCGCGTCGAAGAACATGCCTTCGAAAAGCTGCGTGGCGGTATCCACGGTGGGCGGATCGCCGGGGCGCAGTTTGCGGTAGATCTCGATCAGCGCTTCCTTGCGGGTCTTGACCGGATCCTTGCGGAGAGTGGCGGAGATGACCGTTCCGACTTCATCGCGCTCGGGGAAGAATATTTCGAAGCTCGTGATACCGGCATCGATCAGTTTTGCCACGACCGTGGAGGTCAGTTCCTGATTGGCGTCAATCAGGACTTCGCCGGTCGACATGTCGACCACGTCGGCAGCGACATACGCGCCTTCGAGATCGTTGACCGCGACTTCCACCTGGCTGATCTTGGCCTTGACCACTTCCTTCATCACGCTGGCGGTGATCTTGCGGCCCTGCGGGACCACCGTTTCCCCGCTCTTTGTGTTGACGGCGTGGGAGAGCTTCAGACCGACGAGGTTGTCGTCAACCTGCCACTGAAGCTTCGCATCCTTCACGTTGATCTTCGTGATGCGATAGAAGGTGCGGAGAATCTGCTCGTCGCTTTCAAGGCCGAGGGCGCGCAGGAAGACCGAACCGTAGAACTTACGCTTGCGGTCGATGCGGACGTACAGCAGGTTCTTGTTGTCGTATTCAAATTCGACCCAGCTTCCGCGATAAGGAATGATCTTGCCGAGGAAGTAGCCCTGCGCGGGAACGCGCTCGAAGAACACGCCGGGCGAACGGTGTAGCTGGCTGACAATGACGCGCTCGGTACCGTTCACGATGAACGTTCCGTTGTTCGTCATCAGCGGGATTTCGCCGAAGAAGACTTCCTGCTCCTTGATATCGCGGACGCTCTTGGCTCCCGTTTCGGCGTCACGCGAATAAACCGTGAGCCGGATGGTGACTTTGAGCGGAGCGGCATAGGTCATGCCACGCTCTTCGCACTCAGCCTGATCGTACTTGAGCTGCAGGCCAACCGGATCGCCGCACTTGTTGCAGAAGGTGACGATGTTCTTGTTGAACGTGCCGCAATGGTGGCAGAGCACGTCGCCAGGATGGAACGGATCCGTCTTGATGGCGGCTCCGCACGCGGGGTTGCGGCAGGTGGAACGCAGGTGGTGCAGGCCTTTGAGGTTGCCGCACTTGCATTCCCAGTTGCCAATGGAATAATCCACGAATTCCAGCTGGCTCACGCCGCGAAAATCGGAGATCGGAAACACGGAAGTGAACACCGTCTGCAGGCCGATGTCGTCGCGCTCGTTGGGCAACAGGTCCATCTGCAGAAACTGCTCATAAGAGTTGCGCTGCACTTCGATCAGATTCGGGATCGGAATCGAAGTTTTGATCTTGGAAAAATCAACTCGATCGGGGGCCAGACCGTTTTCAGAAGACATAAGGATTCGGGAGCTCCGTTGCAACAGGAGCCGCTAATCAGGAAGCGGCTACCTGGAAACCAAATACTGAAGCGGAACGTGGCCGCACATCGGGGCACGCTCCGCCAAAACCACTACCATTCCGGGTGGAAAAATCTTGTCTGTCAGTTTGCTTTTTGCCGCCGTTTTTGGCGGAAAGTTGCTGGAAGCCGCTTTGCCGGAAACCGCTTTTCCAGAAGCAACCGCGGCGCGATGAAATGAACCAATGGCATAGCCGCACGAAGACACGTCGCCTCCGTGCGATGGTAAGACCGGGCTGCAATACAAGTTCCAGGGTTCCAGCGCCACCGTCACCTATTCCCGGGCCTTAAATCCGGTGCATAACTCGCCAACCTTAAAAGCATAGCACCGAAAGGTCAACCCGTCAAACTCTTCAAGACAAAGTTAATGGCGGCACCCCGGCCGAGGGCCCGAGCGCCGCCATTCAATCCCCACCAAAGGGACCGCAACTGTAACAACCAGAGGAAGTTAAACTACTTTACTTCAACGGTTGCGCCAGCGTCAGCGAACTTCTTCTTGATGGTCTCAGCTTCTTCCTTGCTGACACCCTCTTTGACTGGCTTCGGCGCTGCGTCCACCAGATCCTTGGCTTCCTTGAGGCCGAGGCTGGTGACTTCGCGCACAACCTTGATGACGTTGATCTTGTTGGCGCCCGCCGCGGTGAGAACCACCGTGAATTCGGTCTTCTCTTCCGCCGCCGGAGCTGCCGCCGCCGCGCCGCCACCGCCAGCCACCATAACCGGTGCCGCTGCCGCCGCCGAAACGCCGAGCTTCTCTTCGAGCAACTTCACGAGCTGCGACGCTTCAAGCAGCGTCAGGCCCTGAATCTGATCCGCAATTGCATTAATGTCCGCCATGATCTTATGGAACTCCCTGATTTAAACTTTCGAAACTCTTACGACTGAAATTTTTCTTTCTGAACGCCCTGATCCACCACAACGGCGAGATCGCGGCCCACCGCATTGATCGTCCGCACCAGCTGCGTAGCGGGCGCACTAATAACATAAAGAAGCTTCGCGAAAATCTCTTCCTTCGGAGGCATCGAAGCGAGATCGTTGATCGCTTTGATATCGACCGCGCGGCCTTCTACCAGACCAGCCTTAAACGTGAATGCCGGCGTAGTCTTCGCGTAGGCAGTGAGCGCCTTGGCGAGGGCCACCGGATCGCCTTCGGTCCAGGCGATCGAAGTCATACCTTTGAGGTTCTGGAACACGGGCTCGGCCGGCAGACCCGCTGACGCTTTCTCCGCTACGTTGTTCTTGATGACCTTGTACGAGCCGCCCGCGCCGCGAATCGCCTTGCGCAGATTGTAGTCCTGATCAACCGTGATCTTCTCGTATCCGGTGATGAAAACATTGCGGACCGATTCGAGCGCTTTACGCAGCTCTTCAAAATCCTTCTTCTTGTCTTCTCTGTTCTTCATGATGACAACCCTGATTTCAAACCGAACCGACGCCTACTCGTGATGCGCAGCTTCCTTTGCCGTCAACTCCGCCACATCCACCGCGATTCCGGGGCTCATCGTGGAGCAGATAGTCGTGCTCTTCACGTACTTGCCCTTGGCTGCGGACGGCTTGGCCTTCAGAACCGCCGAGATCAGCGTGGATGCGTTCTCCACGAGCTTGTTCGGCGCGAAGCTGGTCTTGCCGACCGGCGCGTGAATAATCCCGGTCTTGTCGACGCGGAATTCAACCTTGCCAGCCTTGGTTTCCTGTACAGCTTTGGCAACGTCCACCGTCACCGTACCGGTCTTCGGGTTGGGCATCAGGCCGCGGGGGCCGAGCACCTTACCGAGCTTACCGACCGACCGCATCATGTCCGGAGTGGCGATCACGGCATCGTAATCGGTCCAGCCCTCGGACTGAATCTTATTAACCATGTCTTCGCCGCCCACGTAATCGGCACCCGCTTCCTGGGCTTCACGGAGCTTATCGCCGCTCGTGATGACGAGGACTTTCTTGGACTTACCGAGGCCGTTCGGCATCAGAACCGTGCCGCGGACCATCTGGTCGGCATGCTTGGGGTCGACGCCAAGGCGCATGTGAACTTCGACGGTTTCGTCGAACTTCGCGAACTTAATTTTCTGGAGGAGCGGAACAGCCTGATCGAGGGGATACTCTCGGGTTTCGACCTGTTTCAGAGCAGCAGCGTACTTTTTGCCTGGTTTCTTTGCCATAGTTCCTCATTGGTTCAATCGGCGGCGCCAAAAGCGCACACCTCCCATTGAGCTTTCCGAAGGGGTACTCACCAATCCTAGCATGCGGGGTGGGCTGGCGCAACCGAGGTTCAGAACTCCGCGAACGGGGCCATCACCATCTGGGGATGCCCAATCTCGCTACACTGGTCGTGTGCAGACCGCACGCATCCCGGCCGCGTCGCCGGTCGAGCAGTTTTTCCAGTATTCGTTGCTCGGTCTGGTCGCCTCCGCGTTCTGCGCGCTCGCGGACACGGGCCGGCTCGATCTCGCCTCCCTCACCTTCCTGCTGGGCGGCATCGTCTGGCGCATCCTGATGGTGGCGGGCGTCGTCCGCCTGCGCATCCCGCAAAAGCTGATCACCGTTATCGCCAGTTCCTACCTCATCTTCTATCCGATCGATTTCTACTTCATTTCGCACGATTTCTTTGCCGCTACCGCCCACGGCGTCTGCTTCCTCGGGGTGGCCCGCATCCTGTCCGCCCGCAGCGAGCGCGACTACCTCTATACCGGCACGCTTGCCTTCGTCGCGCTCATTGGCGCAGCTGCGCTCTCCACAGAGCTCCGCTTCTTCTTCTGGCTGGCGCTCGCGATTCTCTTCGGACTCGGCGCGCTGACAAGTGCGGAAATCCGGCGCGGCTTCCTCCACGGCTCGCGCGCTGCCGGCACCGTAGGCCCCCGCAGCAACCGCCGAACCGCCCGTTCCCTCGCCTTCATGGTGGCCTGCTCGGCGTGCGGGATCCTCTTCCTGACCGCGGGCCTGTTTTTCCTGGTGCCGCGAACCGCCCGCGCTGCTTCCCTGCTCTTCCCGAACGGTGTCCGGCTTACCGGCTTCACCAATTCCATCGACCTCGGCCGATTCGGCGCCATCGCGAAGGACAACCGCCCCATCCTCCACATCCACGCCTACGGCAAGCAGCTGCCGGGAGATCTCAAGTGGCGCGGCTCGGCGCTCAGCCGCTTCGACGGCAGGCGGTGGTCGGAACCGCCTGTCAGTTCGGAGATCATCCCGTCACAGGGTACTCTGTATCCCGTCGCCGACCGCTGGCAACTCTCGCGCCTCGATGGTGAGCGCATGGTCTACCGGATCGACGTCAGCAATTCCGGAGCTGGCACGCTCTTTGTCGCGGGCGTTCCTGAGTATTTCTACCTCGGCGCTCCGAGCCTGGTCCGCACAGCGGACGATTCATTTCGCGCAACCACGCTCCCCGGCGAACCGATCAGCTATGAAGTCTCGGCGCTGCGCGGCGCGCCCCTGCCCTACCCGCTCTCTCCGTCCGACCGGAGGCGCAATCTCGCCCTTCCCCCGCTCGACCGGCGCATTACGGCACTGGGCCGCGAGTGGACCGCAGGCGATCCAAATCAGACGGATTACTCCCGCGCCGCCCGCATCGAACAACGACTCCAGCGTGGTTTCCGGTATTCGCTCGACACGACGCCCGAATCCCGCAGCCATGACCCACTCGCCGACTTTCTTTTCGTGACGAAGCGAGGCTATTGCGAATACTTCGCCTCCGCCATGGCCGTCCTGCTCCGAACGCAGGGCATCCCGGCGCGGGTCGCGACCGGTTTCCAGAGCGGCTATTTCAATGATGTGTCCAACACCTGGGTGGTGCGGGCTTCGGACGCTCACGCTTGGGTGGAAGCCTGGATTGACGGCCGCGGCTGGGTGACGTTCGATCCCACTCCGCCCGCCGACGGCGCGTCCTCCGGCGGCTGGTTCGAAATGAAGTTGCGCCGCATGAGCATGTATATGGACGCGATGGATATGGCCTGGCAGCGCTGGGTCATGGCTTACAATCCCGGCCAGCAGGCCGAACTGGCCTTCGGCTTCCGGAACAAGCTCCGCAACCTGAGCTCCGACGAATCGAATTTCTCGTGGCCCCGCGTTGTGCTGCCTAAACTCGGCTACGGACTCGCGTGGATTGTGCTCGCGCTCGGCGCGCTCTTCCTGCTCCGTCGCTTCGGCCCTCGTCTGCGGCGGGAATGGCAGGCGCGGACACGCATCCGGAAAATCCGCTCCGGCCAGGGAACACCCAATGACGCCGCCGTGGTCTATGAGCAGATGCTGGAAGCGCTGGCGCGGCGCGGCTTTGAGAAGCCGGCCTGGTTCACGCCGCTCGAATTTGCGCGCACTCTGCCGCCCAGCGAGAAACAGCGGATTGTAGAGTTCACCGCGGCCTATAACGAAGTCCGATTCGGTAACGATGCTGCTGGGGCCGCCCGCCTCACCGGCATGCTGGAAAGCATGAACGCGCGCGGCTAGCGCATCAGCCCGTTCAGCGCCAGCAGCAGAAACAGCGTGGTCCCGCGCAGCGCAAACGGAAGTCCGGGCAGCATCCAGAGCGCTTGCCGTCCCCGGCGGCGCAGGCCGATTGCGAACAGGACAATCCAACCCGGCCCTGTCACGAACGCGGCCAGCGCAAAAGGACCGGCGCTCGCGATGCTCTTCCCTCCCCAGGCTCCGAAGATCGCGAGGGCGAAGGAAGCGAGTATCAGACCGAAGAATTGGCGGCTGGCCAATCGGGGATCACGGCGCAACCGAAATGGTCACGCCATCCTGCGACGGATATGCGGTCAGCAGATTGCAGTTCGAGCCGATAACGACCTGCACGGGCACCGAGCCCGGCAGCGTATTAGCCGGAATCTGCGCGTTCACCTGCATCACGCCGGCAATCAGCGCAGGCGCATCGCCCGCGTAACTGGGAATCACGCACTGGCTCCCGATCTTCACCGCTACCGCCTGCAGAGGTTTCCCAAGACACCCGATCCCGCAGTTCGTCGGCGCGGTTTTGCCATCGGCGGCCGTCGTCGTGTAACCCGCGCCCGTCGCGTAGAGCGTGATAAACGTTCCGGCTTTGGCGGGATTCAATACCGAGTTGAGCGTCTGGTCCTGATTCAGGGCCGCAGCCCCGCCCGAGCCGGAAGCGTTCGCGGTAAAAATCGAAGGCGTAACTGCCGCCACCGGCATCGTGGCGCTGTACGTCTTGCCCTGATAGGTCACATTAATCGCCGCAGTCGGCGATCCCGAGATCCCATACGGGGCCACGACAGAAACCAACCCGGACGAAGTGTACACGAGCGGCGCCGGTATTCCATTGAATGTGACCGACGTTCCCGAGAGTGTTGTCGGAAACCGGCCGTTCGCGTCCGGCGCGCCTGTCGTCAGAGTCGCAGGACCCAGGCCCGTTCCGAACAGTGTGAGGAGCTCCCCCGGCGAAACATTGCCGGGCAGCAGATAAGACCCCGGCACTTCGCTCGCGGAATCCTGCACGCCCACCGACGAATCCACCGCCACCAGCTTGCGAATCGTATTGTTGCCCGTGTCCGCGATCAGAATGCTGCCATCCGGCATAACCGCGATACCGCCGGGCTTCGAAACCTGAGCCAGAGAACCGGGGCCGCCATCGCCGATGCTGTTCGAATAGCCGTTTCCCGCTATCGTCACGACGCCGCCACCCGGCAGCGCCTTCCGAACCGTGGAAGAAGTCCCGTCAACGAAATAGAAATTGCCCGCCGCATCGATGCCAAGGGAAGTCGCGGCCACACCGGTGAGCACAGTCGAAATGTTGCCGCTCTTGTCCACCTTCCGGATATTCCCGTTCCCCACATCCCCGATATAGAGGTTGTCGGCTGAGTCGATCGCCAGTGAAACCGGCGCCGCAAGAGACGCCTTGTTCGCGGGACCGCCGTCGCCCGAATTACCGTAGGCGGCGTTACCGGCAAAGGGCGAAATCGTGCCGGAGCTCGTGACCTGGTAGACCGTGAAATTGGCGGAGTCCGCTACATAGAGGTTGCCTTTGGAATCGAACACGAGCGCGCCGGGAGCGCCGAGCGTAGTATGCGCGGTCGGGCCGCAAAACGGTCCCGTTGTGTTGCCGACAACTGTAAAGATCTTCGGCGCACTGTTCGTCGCCGGGTTGTCAATCTTGCGGATACGGCACGTTGATGTATCCGAAAAATAAACGTTGCCGCTGCCGTCCACCGCGATCCCATGCACGTCGAAAATGCTCGCCGAAGTCGCCAGGTCCGTATCGCCCCCGGAACCGGGTGTGCCATTGCCCGCGATGATGCCGGTATTCCCCGAACTCGCGACCACCATGCGGATGACGTAAGTGAAATAATCCCCGATGTAAAAATTGCCCTTGCTGTCTACCGCAACCGTGGAGGGATGGTACAGGAGCGCCGTGGTGGCCGGAGTGGCGCTAGTGTCGCCCGGCAGGGGAAAAAGTCCGGGCACTCCGGGAATGCCGGCGACGGTGGAGATCGTGTATTGCTGGGCGGCAGCCATTCCGGCCGCGGCGAACAGCAGGCCGATCGTCTGGAGACTCTTCATGGAGAACTTCATGTAGCCTTGTTTGTTTTCGCGATTTCGCGGCACGGATTCGACTTTAGTAAGACGCCCGCTTCCGCAAATTCGTTGCGGAGCTTTCCGGAAAAATCTGCCCCCGGAAAGTTGCGGAAACACTCTGACCCGGATTCGTTAAAAGCAATGATACCAGCCCGATATGGCAGAATCGGAAAGACAGCCAGCCGATGAGAACGCGAATCCCACGAACCAGCCAACTCACGCGGCGCGGCTTGTTGCGCAATGCGCTGCGCGGCGCCGCTCTCCTCCCCGCCGCGCGCCTGCTCGCCCAGACCGCCCCTGAAGGATTCAAGGTCTATACCGACGCGCCCCGTCTTTTTCTCCGCGCGGCCCGTCTCCGGCTCCTCCGCCGCGAACGCGAGCGCCGGTCTCTTCGCTGGGATCAATTCGAAACTCTCTGGAGTGGCGCCGCCGAGTTTCCGGAATTCGGCTGGAGCGCGGCGCTCCGCTACCAGATCGCCGAAGACGCCGCGGCTGGCAGCCAGGCGGTCGGATGGGGAGTTGCCAGAGCCTCGGCAACCGGCGCGGTTTCGGAAAATGTGGTCCGCCAGTTAGCCCTGATCGCCGATTGGTGCGGTCCCCTGATGCAGGCGGCGGATAAGACCGCGATTTATGGCAGGCTCGAACGCTACGCCGCGGCGCCAGTCCCGGCGGCCGGTCTGACGCTCGCGGAGGCTCGCACCCGGGCGCTCGCCGCCATCGCGATCTCCGAAGCGCGCCCCGCGGTATCGGAAAAAGCGTTGCGGGATCTCTACGAAGGTTTCTGGACGAAGAGCTTCATCCCCAGCCTGCTTTCGGCGAAGCTGCACGTTCCCAATCCGGAAGCCAACGCTCTGATCGAGCTGATGCACGCCTTCCGCGACAATCTCGATTTCGATCTGCGCGAAACGTGCGCAAAGTGGTACAAGGACTACGGCCCGATCCACATCCTGGCCCACTATCCGGAGCCCTTTCCCGCTTCCGAGAACGAATTTCGCATTCCGGCCGATCCGCAGCTCGACCAGCGCGGCCCCGACGTCACCAAAGCCACGCTTTCCCGCGCCGCCGAACTCGCCATGGTCGCCTACGATTCGAACGCCGCCGAAACACAGTTGCTCCAGGGATTCGTCATGAATGACCGTTTCCTCATGCGCGGCACGCTGGGGATTCCGTACGAGCTGATGTGGGCGAACCCGTATCAGCCCGGCCTGAGCTACTACCACGTACCGCTTGTGGCGCACGATTCGATCGGCGGCGAGCTCTACGTTCGCTCCACATGGGAAGATGACGCGCAATGGCTGGGGTTCTTCGGCGGCCAGCTTCAGTTGTTCGGCAACGGCGAACTGAAGCATATCGATCCGCAATCCGCGCACGATCCCATGGATCTCCAGGAGGCCACGGTTTTCTTCTCGCGCAATGCCGATCGGTTTCGCGTGCCTCCGCGTCCCACCCCCGCCCGGCCGCCTGACGCCGACCCGGAGGATACGGCCGACCCGCTTCCTGTCGACGACGTCTTCATCCTCGGACTGAAACCCGGCACTCCCTATCATGTGGAAGTCGACGGCGAAGGAATGTTCGAAGCTTCTTCAGACCCCGGCGGTATCGTCTATGCGCCTGGCCTGCCTGCCGGGGCGCAGGTACGCTTCGGGCTGACCGGTCTCTCGTAAGAGGGTAACCTTTGCGGCGCTGTTACTCAGCGCGACCCGACCCGGGCGGGCATCGCCTCTTCCAAAACCGCAAAGCCGGTGTTCAACAGCGTCAAGAGCGCGATTGCCCACGTTGTCTTTGGATCGGCTTATACCTGACGGCTCTCCCGACAGACTGGCTGATCACCGCTTAATTCAGAAGCCTATCGATTTGCCTGTTTCGCAGCGCTGTTTTCGATCTGAGCGAGTTGAGCTTTTACCAGTTCGGCATCCGGCGCCTGCGGAGCCGCCTTCAGGTAACGCCGCAGTTCCGCCGCGGCGCCCTCGCGATCGCCCTTGTGCGCCAGCACCATCCCCAGAACATACCCGGCGCGCGGATTTCGCCCTTTCGGATCGAGCCGCACCGCCTCGCGCGCGCTCTTCTCCGCATCGTCGTATTCGCCGAGGTAATAGTGCGCCACCGCATCGCCGAACCATGCCTCGGGATGGTCTACCGGGTCCAGCCGGAGCGCCCGATCGAGATATTGGGTGGCAGCCTTCCACTCGTGGCTCAGTCCCGCGTCGAGACCGAGCTCCACGTACGCGCCCGTCAGCTTCGCGTCAAGTTCGATCGCTTTCTTCCATGCCTCCCGCGCCGCTGGCGCCGTACCGAGTTGCTGCCTCACCCGTCCCAACTCGAGCCATGCGTCCGCATACGCCGGATACGCCGCAACCGCCCTCTCAAAATCTTTCGTCGCCGCGTCCATCCGCCCCGAATGCACGGCTTTCAATCCGCTCGCGTAGTCCTCCCGGGCTTTTTTGGGGGCGTTCAGAGACGTGCTGCTCACCACTACGCCTTCGGCCGCGAAAACGCGATGCAGTACAAGCGTGCCCACATCCGAGCGCTCCGTGGAGCGGCGCTCCGTGAGACTCACCTCATCCGACCGGTATCCCGCGAGGTTTGCGCGCAGGTTGCAATCGACGATCGTCCGCAACGCCGTTGCCGCATCTCCGGACGAAACGCCCAACAAGGGGTTGGAACTTTTCTGGCCCCAGTCCGACGCGTCCGAAACCGAATTCGCGCCGCCATACCGAAAAATGAACCGTCCCTCGCTGTCGGTCGACGCAACCGTTCGCCGAAGGTTCGAGCACACCATCTCGATGGCGATTTCGCGAGGCGCAACCGCCCCGTCTTCCACGGCAACGCGCCCGGAAAGGAACGTGCCCGCGGAATAGTCGCCCCCGCTCGGTAACGGAGCCGACGGCGCCAGTCCCCGTATGACATTGTGGGTACCGTTCACCGCCGCCGTCTCGTTGCCATCCTGTGCAAGCGCGGCCGAACCGCACAGAAACGTAACTGCCAGAAGGTATCGCGTGCCCTTTATCTTACTCGAATTTCAGGCCGCGCATCGGGGCTCGGTCTTCAGCTCTCGAGAACCGCCGCAGGACAGCATTCCCGATGCTAACTTCGCGATACTGACCATTGTTGAACTGGTACTGGATGAAACGAAATCTGAGAATAGTACCTGATGCAGCATCCTCAATATCGCAGAAGCAGGCGGCTCTTTGGATCTGAGCGAGGCACTGCGGCTGTCGAAGTGGCTCTGTTGCTTCCCTGGATTGTTGTGTCGTTCATGGCGGTTCTCGATTTCGGATTCTCTGCCTACGCTCTGATCGCAACCCAGAATGCCGCGAGAATCGCCGCCACATGGGGTTCCGCGAGTTTGACCAACGCGTCGGCGTTGACTGCCTCGCCCTCGCCTGCCTGCGGCACTTACGCTCTTCCTGCATTCAAGTACGCTCCCACGCCCGTCACGGCCTGCGGGGGCTCTCTGAGCGCGACGCCTAATTCCGACTACATGGGCGCGACCGGCACTGGCGCGGGCCGAATTCCTTACGTCAAGGTTGCAGTCGGCTATACCGTCAACCTGATCGCGATCCCAGGTATCATGCCGGGCAGTATCACGATCAACAGAACCGTATACATGCCGGTCCGTCAATGAAAACCTTCAGGTCAGACTCTCAACGCCGCGGCTCGACCATGCTGGAATTCACCCTGATCGGCGTTCCGCTGATTTGCACTCTCTTCTCGCTGTTCTGGATGGCGCTGGGGATGTGGCAATACCACACGATCGCAGAAGCCGTGAACGCAACGGCGCGAACTGCTTCTGTTCACGGCTCAGGTTGCGTCGGAAAGACCTGCGCGACAACCGTAGCATCTGTCGCGAGACAAATCGCCTCCAACGCACTCGGAATTCCTGATAGCCAGATGAATGTCATTCTGCATTCCAATGACACGGGCGATATTTCCTGTAATCCAATTTCCAACTGCTATAGCAACAACACAGCATTTCCGTCCTCCAACGGGAACACAACCTCGACGACGGTAACCATTTCCGCCACTTACCAGTTCAGCCCGGCGATTTCCTTCTGGACCCCGTGGAGCGGCGGAATGACATTCAATCCGGTCGTACTGGGGGCCAACTCATCCCAGCCCATCGTTTTTTGAGCCGATGAAAATGAAAACCAAAAACGGCAGAAGTGGCCAGGCGTTGCTCATGGCGTCGGTTTCGCTCTTTGCGATGCTCGGCATGATGGGGCTCGTGGTCGACCTCGGCTACGGATACTACCGCCGCGAAGCAGCTCAGACCGCGAGCGACGCCGCCGCGTCCGCAGTCATCGAGGCGGCGAAGACGGCCTCCCCCGGCTCGCAGTCCTGCGGAACGAATTCCGTCTGGTGCGGCTCACCAGCCGGTACCGCGACGAACTGTCCAGCGACTGCCCCGGCGACTCTCTCGACCGCGTTCGATTATGGCTGCTGGATGGCCGCCCAGAACGGCTTTACGACAACGGGCAACCAGACAGTCTCTATCCAGGCCAACACCACCACTTCCGTTCCCACCGTTCCAGGCACGACAGTCTCCTACTGGGCCACTGTCCGAATCACGGAAAACCAATTTCAATTGTTTGGCGCTAACATATTGAGCAGCAGCTCGCGTTCCAGTGCGGCAATCGTGGGCTCCGCCAGCTCGATCAGCAACAACTGCCTTTACCTGCTGAACAGCACCGCGAAAGATGCGCTCAATATCGGCAACGGCGCTCAGGTGACCACTTCGTCCTGCGGCGTGTACGTGAATTCCAAAAACGCCGAAGCCGCCCTGGTGACGGGCGGCGCGGTACTGAAGTCGACCACGTTCAATTCCGTGGGCGCCGTGGTCCACAACAATGGGGGCTGCATCAATACTCCGACCGGAAGCTGTAACAGTCTCACCCCCAGCACCGGCGTCACCGCGGTGGTCGACCCCTTCCTGAATCTGCCGGCGCCCACGCCCGCCGGCTCGTGTATCAACGGAAACTACACAGCATGGCAGCCGAGCGCTTATCAGTTGAGTCCCGGCACCTATTGCAATTTCAACCTCTCGAATGGAATGTCGGCGGTCATGGCGCCGGGCGTCTACATCATCAATGGATCGGGCGGCTTCAACGTTGCGAACGGCGGGGGAACCCTGACCGCAACCGGCGGCGTCATGATTTATCTCACCGGAGGAGCGCAGGCCAACATCACAAACGGCTCCAGCGTGACGCTGACCGCCCAGAGTTCCGGCTCTTATCAGGGCGTTCTTTTTTATCAGGATCGTACCCAGACAGCCGGAACCAGCACCTTCGCGGGAGGCGCCAATCAGAAGCTGACAGGCTCTCTTTATTTCCCGAAATCGGCTCTCACAATAGATAACGGCAGTAACACTTCGACTCTGGGCATCGTTGCCGGCACTGTCAGCTTTCAGGGCGGGGCGGTTCTCAAGCAGGCCACCAGCCTGTCGCAAACCGGTCTCGGCACAGCCGGCACGAGTTCGGTTGCCATCATCGAATAGCCCATCGGCTAACGCGGGCGCGCTGAGATCGTCTGATCGAAATGCGCCAATGGATCTCCGCTGGAATTGCATTCTGCGTGTTCGCCGGCCTGGCATTCTCTCAGCTTCAATTTGACGTCGCATCGGTCAGGGCGTCGAATCCGGACAGCGCCGCATCGAATTCGCTCGATACAGATCATTCGGGCAGCTTGCACACGGAAAACTATCCATTGCGCGAGATCATTCTTTTGGCTTACGATCTTCGTGACTTCGAGTTACTGGATGCGCCGGGCTGGATTGACACTGCGCGGTATGACATCCTGGCGAAGACCGACGCCGGCAAAACAGGCGACGATCCGTTCCGTGAACGAATTCGGTCTCTGCTGGCCAGCCGCTTCGCGTTACGCGCGCATCAGGAAAAGAAGGAGCTCACTTCCTACGCCCTGACGATCGCAAAAGGCGGCCCGAAACTGAAAGTGGTAACCGTGCCTGGTGAGCAACTCGGATTTCGTGGCAGCCGCGGACGCAATCAGGGTTTCGCGGTCACGATGCCGATGTTTGTAAAAGAGCTGGAGCGTCTGACGGGCCGGCCAGTGGTCGACCGGACCGGGTTGACCGGGATGTATGACTATGTTCTGGAATGGTCGCTCGATTCGGACGCCAGTGCTACCCGCCCGACGATATTCACGGCGCTCCAGGAACAGCTTGGGCTTCGGCTGGAATCGGTAAAGGCCCCGGTGGACACGCTGGTCATCGACCACATCGAGCGGCCTTCACAGAATTGACCAACAGCGGCTTTCCTTAGAAGCTCCACCGCCAGAGGCTCGCACCCGCGGTATACCCCGCGCCGACCGCCGCAAACAGCACCAGCCTGCCCTTGCTCAGCCGGCCTTCGGCAATCGCGTCGTACGTGGCAAGCGGAATTGTCCCCGCCGTCGTGTTCCCGTAGCGATTGATGTTGATCATCACCTGCTCCGGAGCCAGCCCCAGCCGTTCCGTCGTCGCGTCGATAATGCGCCGGTTCGCCTGATGGGGAATCAGCAGATCGATATCTTTCGTCGTGAGTTTGTTCCGCTCCAGCAGCGAGGTTGACATCTCGTACATCTTCCGCACCGCGTATTTGAAAACCTGCTGGCCTTCCTGATGGACATAGTGCATCCCGGCCGCGACGGTCTCCGCGCTCGACGGCTTCCGGCTGCCGCCGCCGGGCATATAGAGAAATTCCCCGCCCGAGCCATCGATTTCACCCAGAAAATCGATGAAGCCCGTGTCTTCACCCTCTTCGGTCGCTTCCAGCAGCATTGCGCCCGCGCCATCGCCGAAAAGCACGCAGGTGGCCCGGTCCTTGTAATCGATGATGCGGCTCATCGTGTCGGCGCCAATTACGAGCACCTTCTTATGCGTACCCGCTGCCACCAGGCTCGCGCCCGTGGTCAGGCCGTAAACAAACCCACTGCACGCCGCCACCAGATCGAATCCCCACGCGCGATGCGCCCCGAGATTGTTCTGCACCAGGCACGCCGTCGAGGGAAACATCATGTCCGGCGTCACCGTGCAGACGATGATGGCGTCCACCTCGTCGGCCCCGATTCCACGCCGTTCAAGCGCATCCTTCGCTGCGGCGGTGGCCAGATCCGACGTCGCGGCTTCCGGCCCGGCAATGTGGCGTTCGGAAATCCCGACGCGCGTCTGAATCCATTCGTCGCTCGTCTCGACCATCTTCTCGAGGTCGGCATTGGTGAGAACGCGGGGCGGGACGTAGCGTCCGATCGAAGTGATTTTCGCTCTTTTGGCAGGCATCAGTGGTATGTGCGTAATCTTTTATTATGGGCGATCGGGTTTTCTCTCCCGCTCCGAACCTTTTTGACGACGATACTTTCTTCGCGCGTCCGGCGCCGGAATCTGCTCCGGCTGAGGCCGAGCCAGGCACAATTCGCCCGGTAAACCTTGCGAGTTCGCTGTTTTTCGAATCGCCCGCCGAGATCTTTGCGCGCGTGCACCGGGAGTTGCGGCCGCGCACGGCCATCCCGCCGATTGAGGTGAATTACAGGCCCTTCGCCGATCCCAACAGCCGTGTGCGGCTCGAGAACGGAGCCATCTCCGTGCAGATTACGGATCTGCTCGAAGGCGCGCCGGCCCCGGTCACCGAAGCCCTGGCTCACATTCTTCTGAGCAAACTGTACCGGAAGGACGTAGCCCCCCACCACCAGCACCGCTACCGGCTCTATCTGAACCGCCGCGACATGCGCGGGAAGATCGATTCCACCCGTCAGGCCCGCGGGCGCAAGACGCACAAAGGGCCGGAGGGCGCCGTTCACAATCTCGAAGCCGTTTTCGAAGACCTCAACGCGCGCTATTTCGGCGGGATGATGACACGGCCTCAGCTCGGCTGGAGCCACGTGCGCTCCCGGACGCGGCTCGGTCATTTCGATCCATCGCACAACATGATCATGATCAGCCGGATCTTCGATGACGTTCGTGTTCCGCTGCTCGCTCTGGAATACGTCATGTTCCACGAAATGCTGCACCTGCGGTATCCGGTGGATCACTCCGGCGCGCGCCGCTGCGTCCATACCCCGGCGTTCAAGGCGCACGAGCGGCAGTTCCCGCAATTCAGAGAAGCGAAAGCGCTCCTGCGCAAACTTTGAGCCGCCAGTTGTACTACGATGGCTTCTATGTCGATCGAAGAAGTCGTGCGCTTCGCCGGATCGTACCCCGCATGGGCGAGGGTGACAGTCTGTCTCTGTCTTGCCATCGCGGCCCTTACCCTGTTCCTCGCCCCTCGAACCACCAGCGCCGGTCCCGAACCGAAAAAGGACGCCGACGGTCATTGGCTGGTAGTCGAAGGCGTTGAGGTATACGGCGCCGGATTGGGCTGGAAGAAGGTCGTCAAGGTCACAGCAGACGTCAATGGCGTCAGCTACGTGTATCCGACTCTTCCAGGAGTCGAATGGCTGGAACCGGGACCGGATATGTCTCCCCAGCGGTTCAAGCTGCCCGAAGTCAGGAATGGCTACGACGTCCGCTTCTCCATGGTGGCTCGCGATGCAGGAGACTTAACCGAACGGCCTCAAAAGAATAAGAACCCTGAGGGCCTGGCGTACGATTTCGCGAGCGTTGATTCCGTTCATGTCAGCTCGTTCCCGTTCAGCGGGCAGTACACACTCCATGCCGTGAAGTGGCAGGCCAGGTCGGCGGCGCCAGGCGCAAGCGTGAAGTTTCGGATTACCAGCAGTCCCAATTGAGGAACAGGGCTCCGCGTCGGGAAGCTACGCAAACTTTGAGCGCGTTTCGAGGTTCTTCATCGCGTAGACCGCCAGTTCCAGACGGTCGCCCGCGCCCGTCTTTTCGAAGAGTCGCGACAGATATGCTTTCGTGGTGCCTTCCGTAATATTCATGCGGCCGGCAATCTCCTTGTTTCGCAGCCCCTGCGTCAGCAGCCCGATGAGCTGACGTTCGCGCGGCGAGAGCCGGAGGGTGCGGGCCGTTAGCAGCGCGTCCGCAAGTTCACGTTCCAGCCAGATTCGCCCCGCGGCTACCTTCTCGAGACATTCGGCGTAACTTGCGGCATCCGAATCTTTGCGCAGAATCCCCCTGACACCGCATTGCAGCGCTTCACGCGCAAACCCCGGCGCAATCCGGTCCACCCAGAGCACGATGCAGGGATGGGGAACACGAAGCTTCCACTCCCGCAGCCAGCCGGGATCCGGGAGTAAGCCGGAGTCGATCAGCACAAGCCCGGGCCGCTCTTCCGCCAGCGCTGCGGGAAGGTTTGCGAGATCCGGACATTCCACCGCGGCGATCCCGCGCGGTTCCGCGATCAGCGCACGAAAACCCGCCACCAGTACGGCATGGCGAGAGACCACAACGGCTTTTTCTACAGAGAGCCCCATGGAAGCCTTATCGGCCACGGGCGGAAAAACTTGAGAAACGTGTCCCCAGCCGGCACTTCTTGAAACGGACGGCCGAATTGGATCATTTCGTCGCACTGCTTCTTATTCCTCTTGCCCTCTGGGTCGTCCTCAGCGGTCTCGACGACTGCGTGATCGACGTAGCTGCGGCCATCGCCTGGTTTCGGCTGCTTTCCACCGGCTCCCCGGACGCCCGTACGCTCGCCGCGGCCCCCCCGCGCCGCATGGCCGTCTATGTGGCGGCCTGGCAGGAACATCGCGTCATCCAGAACATGCTCGACAACAACCTCGCGCGCCTGCGCTATCCGTGCGTGGACTTTTTCGTGGGAGCCTACCCGAACGACGCCCTCACCCTCGCCGCCGTGCGCGAAGCCATGAAGCGGCATCCGAACGTGCACCTCGCCCTCTGCCCACACGACGGCCCCACTTCCAAAGCCGACTGCCTGAATTGGATCTATCAGCGAATGCTTCTGTTCGAGGAAGAGCATGGCGTCCGCTTCGAGACCATCGTGACGCACGATGCGGAGGACGTCATCGACCCCGACGCTCTCACCTGGATCAACTACTACGCGCAGTCGTACGACATGATTCAGATCCCGGTGCTGGCGCTCCCCACGCCGCTTCGCGAGCTGACCCATGGCGTTTATTGCGATGAGTTCAGCGAATATCAGCATCGCGACATGATGGCGCGCTCGCTGATGGGCGGTTTTATCCCGTCAAACGGCGTCGGCACGGGATTCTCCCGGCGCGCGCTGCAAATGCTGGCCACAGTGTATTCGAATCGAATCTTCGAGCCTGTCTGCCTGACCGAGGACTACGAAAACGGGTTCCGCGTCGGAAACCTCGGACTTCCGCAGAAATTTATCCCCGTTGCCGTGCGTCACGGCCGCGCCATCGCCACGCGTGAATATTTTCCCCGTACATTTCGCAACGCGGTTCGCCAGCGCACCCGCTGGATTACGGGCATCGCGCTCCAGTCCTGGGAGTTCCACTCGTTCGGCGAAACACTGGCGCACGCCTATTGGTTCTGGCGCGACCGGAAGAGCCTCCTCGGCAATATCGTGGGCCCGCTGACTAACCTGGTCTTTCTCTATGGCGTTGTGACGTTCGCCTGGTCCGCCTCCACCCATCGTGAATGGCAATTCGGACGCGAACTCGCATGGTCCGCGCCCATAGCCGCGGCCGGACTCGCGCTGCAATGCCTCCACGCCACGATTCGCATGGCATCGAGCGCGCGCATCTATGGATTCCGCTTCGCCGCCGCCGTGCCATTGCGAATCGTCTGGGGCAACTGGATCAATTGCTGGGCGTCCTGCCGTGCGATCGGCGCATATTCGCGCGCGAAATGGCGCCACGAGCCCCTGCGCTGGGTGAAAACGGAGCACGCCTATCCGGGCCGCGCCGCGTTGCTCAGCGATCGCAGGAAACTCGGCGAAATTCTGGCGGGCGGCGGCTGGATTTCAGCCGTGCAACTTGACCGTGCGCTCGCTTCCCAGCCCACCGGACAACGTCTTGGGGAACACCTGATCGCAGCCGGCGAACTCACCGAAGACGACCTTTATGTTGCGCTCGCGCTGCAGAATCGGCTCGAGCTCGGAACTCCGGCGCCCCCGGAAATCTCTCTTGCGGTGACGCGCTCGCTCCCCGCCGCTGTAGCTCGCCGATGGAGAGTTTTGCCGTTTCGGATCGCTGCGGGCGAACTCTATCTCGCCGGGCCGGAGCTGCCGGACGAAGAGATGCACCGGGAGATTCGGCGCTTCAGTTCCCTCGAAATCCGCTTCCATCTGGTGACGCCTGCTGATTACGACAGACTCGCCGCGCGCTACCTTCCACCTCCGCCGCGCGCAGCCCTAAAGAATGTTGACCGCTCGCGCCGCCACCAGCGCCAGAGAAGCCAGTGAAATGGCGGATTGAATCATCATCATCACCTTCGCCCAGCGCGTCAGCACCGGCACGTCCGTCGGCGAAAATGCCGTGCTCGAATTGAACGCCAGGAAAAGATAATCCACAAAACCGGGATTCCACGGATGCTGCCCGAGCGTCTTCCGCAGTTCTGCGCTGAGCGTCATCTGCGGAAACAGGAACGCGCCCGCCTGATGGGTATGACGCCGGTCGCGCGCATTCGGACCGCCGCCATCGAGTCGCCAGTACCACGACGCAAACACCAGAATGTTGCTCAGCCACAATTCCACAGCCGCCTGAAGCAGTTCCCCGGGTGAATCGATATGCTTCGGCAGCCGCAGAATCAGCAATCCGAGCGATGACGCGAGCGCGATCGTGGTCACCATCAGGCCGGCATAAGCGAAAATATCGTTCAGTTGCAGGTTGCCCCGCTGATGAAAAAATTTCGCCGGGAAGAACATAGCGGCAATCAGCACGAGCGGCAGCCACCGCGGACCGACTGTGAGCGGTTCGGGCATCAGGTAGAAGAGAACGCCGATTCCCAGACCGGCCACAAGCGCGGGCCATCGCGGCTCGGGCACGGGTTTCGGGTTCGGATCCGGTGAGTTCACCACAAATGATAGTAGCCGTCGCGCTCGGCCAGTTCCACACTCACCCCGAATAAATCGCGGAGCCGCGCGGCGGTCAGCATTTCGCGCTTCGGGCCGTCCCCTGCGATTTCGCCGTTCCGCATCATAATGACGCGGTCGATTTCCGGAATGATATCGGAAAGATGGTGGGTCACCAGGATAATCGCGAGCCCCTGCTGCGCCAGCTTGCGCACGGTCTCCCGCAATTCATGCTGCGCGAACAGGTCGAGACTGGTGGAGGGTTCATCGAGCAGCAATGCGCGCGGCCCATGCACCAGCGCGCGGCCAATCAGCATCCGCCGCGCTTCGCCCGACGACATTTCCTCAACTGGTTTCTCCGCCAGATGCCCCGCATCCAGAAGTTCCAGCACCTCCCGGGTTTTCTGCCGCTGTGCGCCGCTTACGTGGTGGTTCGGCCAGATCCCGATGCTCGAGAAAAAGCCCGAAAGGACAATTTCAAAACCCGTGATCTCGCGCGTACACTGCGCCATCAGATCGTTCGATACGATGCCGAGCAGGCTCCGCAGATCCACGACATTCCAGACGCGCTCGCCGAGAATCGTGACGCTCGCATCCGGCTGCGCCAGTGGATAGCATTCGCGCGTGATGGTTTTGATCAGCGTGGATTTGCCGCAGCCGTTCGGTCCAAGAATGGCGACGTGCTCTCCCGCGCCGATCGTCAGGCTGAGATTGCGGAGCGCGGTGTTTTCGCCCCGCATGACGGTAACGTTTTTCAGTTCAATGAGTGCTGGCGATGTCAAGAAACCAGTATCGCCCGCGCTAAATCTTTTAGGGAAATTGCCGATATGACCGACAGACTGAATGCGCATCCCCAAAGACAGATTGCCGCCCTCCGCCGTTTCCAACCCTTCCGACCCGCGACGGGCTCGCCGGCTCGTGGAAGGTGAAATGGTGGTCGAATACTGGGACGGCGTCGCCCCCGCCGGCCGCGGCATCCGCGATATCAGCGAAAGCGGAGCCTACATTTGCACGACTGAAAAATGGTATTCCGGCGCGATTATCCGGCTCGTTTTTCGCGGACGCGAAGCGAAAACCTCTGTTCCCGTACTCGCCCAGGTCGTCCGCCAGGGGCAGGACGGCTTCGCGATGGAATTTATGTTCAACACCTTGCGGCAGCGCGAAGAATTCCGAAAATTCCTCGCCGCTCTCCCCGCGGCCGCGAAAACCGTGCCACCACCGGCTCCCCCGGAACGAGTGGAAGGGACGCCGCAGATAGACAAATCCGGGATTGGGAGAAATTCTGAAAACCACGTTGATTCGCGGGGCCTGAGCCCAGCGCAGCTCACGTCCCGCGATGCTCCGCCGGCTTCTTCGTCCTCGTAATGTTCAACGCCGTATTCACCAGCGCAACATGCGAGAAAGCCTGGGGAAAATTTCCCACGAACCGCTTCCCCTCGGCATCGTATTCCTCGGACAGCAGGCCTACATCGTTCCGCAATTTGAGAAGCCGCCCGAACAACTCGCGCGCCTCATCCAGACGCCCCTGCAGCACATAGGCATCGGCCAGCCAGAAACTGCATGCGAGGAACACGCCCTCCTCGTCCGCCATCCCGTCCACATTTGTTTCGGTTTCATAGCGCCGTACGAAGCCGTCCTTCAACAGCCTCTTTTCAACCTGCGCCACGGTTCCGATCACACGCGGATCATCCGCCTTCAAAAACCCGACCATCGGAATCAGCA
>Ga0070658_10001214_pt1 | contig 22102 bp, 18 predicted proteins | sample KBSC13metaG_FD_64664 | JGI IMG/M metagenome (GOLD analysis project Ga0070658, IMG submission 64664) | Corn rhizosphere microbial communities from Kellogg Biological Station, Michigan, USA - KBS C1-3 metaG | ecosystem: Host-associated > Plants > Roots > Rhizosphere > Soil ...
CGGTCTCGTGGCGGCACACGGCTCGGTCTGGGTGCCCTGCTGCGGCGCCGGCGAAGTCGTCCGTGTGGACCCTGGCGCCAATCGTGTGGCCGCCAGGATTCCGGCGCCTCCGGCCGACAGCGAAGGCGCGATTGACGCGGACGCGGATGCGGTGTGGATGCCGGTGGACGGCGGCGGCCTGGCGAAGATCGACCCGCGGACAAATGAGGTCGTGAGCCGCATTGATCTGCCGGCCGGTTCTTTTTCCGCGGCCACGGGATTTGGCTCCGTCTGGGTCACGAACCACCAGGGCAACTCGGTGGCGCGGATCGACGTGGCGAGCGGACGAGTCGTGGCGACGGTGCCGGTGGGCCGGGCGCCGCGTTTCCTCACGGCGGGGTTCGGCTCGGTCTGGGTCCTGAACCAGGGGGACGGTACTGTGTCCCGCATCGATCCCGCCGGCAACGAGGTGACGGCGACAATCGCCGTCGAGGTGCCGGGTAATGGGGGAGATATTGCCACCGGAGAAGGCGGCGTGTGGGTGACCAGTCTCGGCAAGCCGCTCTCGCGCATCGACCCGGCAACCAATCAGGTCACGGTGCAATACGTCGGGGAAGGCGGCGATGCGCTCCGCGTGGGATTGGGTTCGATTTGGCTCTGCAATTTCCAACTGCAGGAATTGTGGCGGATCGATCCGGCGCGCGTTGGAGCGGGCGGGATGGGGGATTAGCTTTTGCCCGGGATGGAAACAGCGCCGCGTTACCCCGCACTGATTTTCCGCGGACGGCCGGAGCGACGGCGGTGCCGACCAGTTCGATCGCACTCAAATGCTTTTCATTTCGTTCTCCCGGATGTTGAGGTCGTGATCCGTGGGCGGCGTGGCGGATTCGGCCTGGCCTCGCCCGTTCGCTGTCGCTGATTTTGTCATGCCCCAATTGCCCACGCCGCCGGCTTGCGGGGAAATAGCGTCTTCCTCGCCTTACCGTACCAGGAAGCATGCTCGCCCGATAGCCACCTACGAGGCATTCAGCTCTTTTTGGAGAACCTGGAGCGCCTCCTGGAATGTCTGTTCGTTGTAGCCACAGACCACCAGTTTGATCTTCCCGTCCCGGCCGATGATGTAGATCCACGGGATAAAGCCACTGGTGTACTTGCCGATGATTTCCCCGTGTTCGTCGGCCGCCATGGGCAGGGAAAGCGACTTTTCTTTCCGGAATGTTTCCAGGTCGGCCGCCTGCTGCTTGTGCGCGAGAGCGAGCACCTTGAAATCCGCGCGGCCCTGGTATTTTTGGAAGATCTCCTTTTCGAGATGGGGCATCTCCGCCACGCACGGCCCGCACCAGGTCGCGAAGAAATCGAGGACGACTACTTTACCCTTTTCCTGTTCGAGCGAGAAGGTTTCCCCGGAAAGGGTCTGGCAGGAAAACGCGGGCGCCACGTCGCCTCGTCTCACCAGGGTGGATCTGCGATGACTGATCGTTTGCTCCTGGTACATTCGGATCGCTTCCGCGTCGCGAAGGGTGAGAAATTCCCTCGTCGCCGGGCCAATGGCCTGGAGGTGGGCGCCATCCGCCTCGTAGGTCAGCTTCAGAGTCGCCACCCGCGCGACGAAATCGAGCGCGTCCGAGGCAGGAATATTTTTCAGCGCCACCGAGAACGTGGGCCAGTCGTCCTTCCGCGGCGTGTAAAAGACCTTGATCCCCGCCTGCTTTTCGATCGCTTTCAACGCCAGGGCCGGGCTCGTAAAGTCGAGCTTGAGTTCCGGGAGAATGGTCGCGTCGGCCTTGCTCTCAACGCTCTCGCCTCGCGCCTCGCGGAAGGGGAGCACAAGTGCGAGGAGCAGCGCGATGGATCGGAGAACACGCCAAAGGGATCTTTTCATAATGATCGGGTTCTTTACGGAGGTGAGCGAGGCTCTCATGAAAACGAGGGGCAGGCGACACCTGTTTACCATCGGCGCGAAATCGAAGAGACCAACCTTCCGCCGCCTTCGCGCACACGCTCGACGTTCACGCCTCGGCGTCCCGCCCGCAAATAGACGGCTGAATCCGCCGCCTCCCCGGGCAAATCTGTTGGTGGTGAGCGTTCCGGTGGTTACGCTCGTTGCTCGCTTTACCACCGGCTAATCTCTTCACAGCCCTCCGGGCTGGGTATCCTGATTTTCAACCGATTACATAAGACGTCATTGGTCGCTGGGAAACGCCACCTCAAATCTGCCGGTCGATGCCGGCTCCGCCTACGGCCCGACGACGAGCGCGGGATCGTAGACGAACAGCGTGCGCCCCGATGCCCCCGGCGCGGCGGTGAAGAACAGTTTGCCACCCACGGCCCGGAGATGCATCGGGGAGGAACTCGCGGCGTCGCCCGTGAGATCGCTGAGCAGCCCGGTGCCCGCGGCCGTCCCGTCACTCACCCACAGCTCGGCCCCGTGGGTCGCGTCCTGGGCTTGGAAGTAGAGTTTGCCGTTCATCGCCGTGAGCCATTGCGGATTGCTGCTCGCGGTCCCGGGCAGGATGTCCTTGACCAGCACCGTCCCGGCGGTCGTGCCATCGCTTTTCCACAACTCCGTGCCATTCGTGCTGGTCCGCGCCGCGAAATAAAGTTTGCTCCCCATGACGGTGAGAAAGCTGGGACTGCTGCCGTTCTTTCCGGCCACGATATCCTTCACGCGCACCGTCCCGCCCGCGTTCCCATTGCTCTTCCACAGTTCCAGGCCACCGATCGCGTCGCTGGCCGCGAAGTAGAGCGTGCTTCCGACGACCGCGAGCGCCTGCGGATTGCTGCTTCCCGCCCCCGACATGATATCCTTCAGCCGCGCGGTACCGTTCGCCGTGCCATTGCTCTTCCACAGCTCCGCTCCGGCGGCCGGCGTATAGCCGTTGAAGTAAAGCGCGTTCCCGAATGCCGTGAGGTTCGCCGGATAGCTGCCGGTGATGCCGGCGGCGATGTTCTTCACCAGCACCGTCCCCGCCGCCGTGCCGTCCGTCGCCCACAGCTCGGCGCCATTGGCCGGGTCAGAGGCCTGAAAGTAGACCTTGCTCCCCAGCGCCGTCATCCCCTGGGGATTGCTGCTGCCCGCGCCCGGATTGATGTCCTTCACCAGCACGGTCTCCGCCGCCGTCCCATCGCTCTTCCACAACTCGATTCCGTTGGCCGTGGAATCCATGGCGCTGAAGTAGAGCGTGTTCCCCACCACCGTCAGGTTGCTCGGATTGCTGTCGCCCGCACCGGGGCAGATGTCCTTCACCAGCACGGTGCCCGCATCCGTGCCGTCGCTCTTCCACAACTCGGTCCCATTCGTTCCATCGTTGGCCACGAAGTAGAGGGTGCTCCCCATCGCCGTCAGCCATTGCGGGTTGCTGCCGCCCGGGCCGGGGTTGATGTCCTTGACCATCACCGTGCCTTCGGGGGTGCCATCGCTCTTCCAGAGCTCCACGCCGTACGTTGGGTCGTCATCGAAGAAGAAGAGCGTATTCCCGACCGCGGCCATGGCCCCGGGGACCGGCTGGGGGAGATCGTACAAGCTCGAATTCAGGGCCTTGAGCGGGATCGGCGCCGCGCCCGTGGGAGCGCCCGTCGGCACGTAAGGCAGGATTTGCGACAGCACCTGTTTCACCGAAACGAAGTAGGAATGTTCCGGCTGATCGCCCGGGGTGTTCAGATCCATGTCGTAGAGGGCCACGCCGTCCACCTCCACGCTGTCGCAGATCCCCACCAGCTTCCACACGCCGGCATACTTGATGAATAAGCCGCCGCCCGAGTCGCCGGCGGAAATCTGGCCCTCGTTGGGACCGGCCGAGCGATTGAACGCCGTCACGACGTTGTTGATGGTCGACTGCGGGAAATTGTAATAGCCGCCGCCCAGGGTCGTGTTCGTCGCCCAGCGCTTCAGCCGCGTCGTGTCGTTACCCCAGTTCCAGCCTTGATTCGGCACGGGGGTATCCTTGCCCACGCCATAGCCGATCATCGTGCACGGCTTGTTGAATTCCGAGTCCGCCGGATCGATCAGCGGCAGCAGCGGCAACCCCGGATCCCCCACAATGCGCATGATGCGCATATCCGTCCCCTGGAGGGCCACCGGGGTGAACGTCGGGTCGGTCGGATAGCTCACTCCATTCAGAGACACGGAGAGGATTTCCGCAGCCACATGGTTGGCCGTGAGGATGTAGCGGTTTCCCAGGTAAACCCCGCTGGCGTGGACCCCCCATTGATCCGTCAGGCTCGCCACATAGTTCCACGGCGAACCATCCGGCGGCGGGGCGAGATTTGCGGTCTGATCATCGGTGATCGGGATGATTCCCATGGCCGCCCGCTCGAGCGTTGCCAGGGCAAGGAGGATGGAGAGGAGGGTGCGGGTATTCATACGGGGTCAACGAAGCCGGGCGAGAGTACCGCAACTTTCGGACCCGTCGAGCGCGGAAGTGCACAATGGAGAGCGCCGGCTCCCGGGCGGGGGAGCGATTGAAAGTGGTGCCGCCACTGCTTCATCGGTGGGAGAGATCAGAGGTCAGAACATCGCGTGCGGGGCGCATTCGGATCTCCGACCTCCGACCTCTGACCTCTGAGTCAGAAAGAGGGGCAGCGCCACATTCGAATCTCGTATTTGGGAACCAAGAACCAAGAACCAAGAACTTCCTCCTAAAACTCCCCGCTCACCAGCCGCAGAAAACTCCGCCCGCTCGCCGTCAGCGTCGGGCTCTTGCCGGTCCCCGTCACGTACCCCTTCGTCACATAGATCAGCGGAAATTTCGATGGCGTCACGCTGGTGAGCGTGGACTGGGTGACCGCCTCCTTCCGCGGCTCGATCCGCACCGGCAGCCCCGAGCCCGTGAACGAGATCTCCCACGACTTCGCGCCCGACGCCTCGCCGTGAACCATCCACGGATAAAGCTTCGGCAGCACGAACTTGTCCGTCGCCGGCACCTGGACCTTGAACGCCACCTCTTCGCTGGCCAGAAACGCGGGAATCGTCAACCCCGGCGTCTTGTGCGCCGCCACGAGCAGCCGGCCGACATCCATCCCGGCAAGATTCATCCCGTTGTAGAGCCCGTGCCGGTTGGCGTCCGCGGGGTAGACCATCGGATACCACGTGTCGAAGTCATGGCTGAGCATCAGGTTCACCTCGAAATGCACATGCGCCCGGCGGCGATCGATCCCCACGCCGGTATAGCCCAGCCGCCCCAGCGGATCCCCCTGGGCGACATCCTGCCCGACTGTCACCGTGGCTGAGTTCAAATGGGCATAGAGGCTGTAGTACGGACAACCATCCCACTGGTGCTCGATGACCACGTACCGGCCATAGTTGGAATGTCTCGGCACATCGTTGACATAGACCACGCGCCCAGCCGCCGCCGCCGTCACGATATCGAGCGGTTCATCGTCGCTCGACCGTTCCAGCGGCTTGATGTCCACGCCTTCATGAAAGCGGGAATACACCACCCCGGCCGGCGTGTAATGCGGGTCGCGCACAAATCCGTACTGGCCGCCCTCCCATTGCGGGCTGATCACCCCCTGAACCTCCCGATCGACGAACATATAGAACCCCTCGTTGTCGCCCTCGAGCAGCGCGTGATTCTTCGTCGGGAAAGTCAGGTCGAGCGCCCCCGCGATGGATTGGGCGGCGAAGAGCAGCAGCGCACCCCGCCAGGCGGCGCGAAAATAGAACGGCGATTTCATGAGTCTAATTATGCACATACGGAAAAATGTTTGACAGTTACGATGACTATTCGCTACACGCCGAGCATGGCGTTGATTGCAAAGCAGGTTGTGATAGGTGTGAGCCGGCCGCTTTTCGTGACGGCTCCCCCCGGCGATAAGGGCAGACTATTCATTGTGGAACAGGGCGGCAATATCCGTATCTTCGATCTTGCGGCGCAGGCTTTAAAGCCCGTGCCCTTTTTGAAGGTCACGGGCCTCAGCAATGGCAATGAACAAGGTTTGCTCGGTCTGGCCTTTCACCCCGGGTACGCGACGAACGGGCTGTTCTTTGTTTCTTTTACCGCGACGAATGGCACCAGCGTCCTTCAGCGCTTGAAGGTATCCGGCAATCCGGATGTCGCCGACTCCACCAGCGCAACGACCGTCCTCACCGTGCCTCAGCCGTTCTCGAATCACAATGGCGGTTGGATCGGGTTCAGCCCGAAAGATGGCTTCCTCTATTTCGCACTGGGCGATGGCGGCTCCGAGGAAGATCCCAACCGGACGTCGCAAAACATGAAACTCCTCCTGGGAAAAATGCTCCGTCTCGACATCGATAAGGACGATTTTCCCGGCGACGCCACGCGGAATTACGCCATCCCCGCGGACAACCCCTTTCGCAATGTGCCGAATGTGCTTCCGGAAATCTGGGCCTCCGGCCTGCGCAACCCGTGGCGATGCAGCTTCGACCGCGCCACCGGGGATTTCTATATCGGAGACGTAGGCCAGGGGCGTTTGGAAGAGGTCGATTTTCTGCCCGCTGGAAGTCCCGGCGGAACCAATTTCGGCTGGTCCCTGCGCGAAGGGACCTTGCCTTTCAATCCGGTTCCCGGAGCCAATCCGCCAACGGTGGACCCGATCTTCGAATACACGCACGACGATGGTGAGCAGGCGATCATCGGAGGCTACGTCTACCGCGGAGCCGCCATTCCGGAACTGGCGGGCACTTACTTCTTCGGCGACATGACGGGCACGGCTTCGAGCTTCAAGTTCGATGGGCACACTCCTCCGGAGCGGCAATCGCGCACCGACGAACTTTTCCCGGGCGGATTCGAAGATCTTACTTCGTTTGGCGAAGACGCGCTTGGCGAGATCTACCTGTGTTTGCGAGGCGGAAAAATCTTCAAAATCGTAGCGGCGTAAGCCCCCCCATTTCTATGCAACGAACTCGACTTCGCTTCAACCGCTTGTCCGAACCGCGCTCCCAAACGGCGCTGGTCGCCCACCGCGCCAATGCGATTCACTCGATGGCGGGGCCACTCGCCAGCGAGGGTCAGCAGACCCGGCCACGGCCGCGTGACTTCTCACCCCGCCAGTGGCTCATCTATCTCCTCCACGAAGCGGCGGAAATCGAACATGCGCTCATGGTCCAATACCTCTACGCCATGTTTTCGCTCAACGACAATGCCTCCGGTCCCTCGGCGGCGGATCCCGCCACCACGGTGACCGCCAGCGATTGGGGGTCGATCATTCGCGGCATTGCCGTCGAAGAGATGGGCCATCTGCTCACGGTCCAGAATGCGTTGCGCTTCGTGGGCGGGCCCATGAGCTTCGCGCGCGGCGATTTTCCTTTGCCGACGGAAGTTTACCCTTTTCCTTTCGAGTTGGAGGCCCTCACCAAGGACGTTCTCGCCAAGTACGTCTACGCCGAGATGCCAGCGGGGGACATCGATCCGGCTTTTTCACCACCGGAAGAAATCGACGAGATCAAGACTCGAGCCCAAGCAGCCAGCGGCGGTTCGGGCGGCTTCAGCAACCATGTCGGCATCCTCTACGCCAGCATCCTCGACACGCTGCAGGATCCTGTGTTCGCCGATCCCGCGAAGAACGGGTTCCCCAAGGATTCCGAGCCCTTCGAGGCCGTCTTCAACGTAGGGTGGAGCCGGCTTCAGGGCAACCAGTCGATCGCCACCCAGCCAGTGAAGCTGAAAGGAGCACGGTTGCTCACGATCACGTCGCTCCCGGAATTGGTCGCCGCCCTGGATTTCATCGCGCGCCAGGGCGAGGCCTCCGACACGACTTCGTTACGCCAGTCCCACTTCGGGCGATTCCTCGATATTTATCGCGCATTTCCCGACAGCGGTGCAGCCGGCTGGAACACTCCGCCGTCGCAACCGGTGGCTTCCAATCCATTCACGGCTCCGCAGCCCAACACCACGACCATCACCAATCCCGAAACGCTTCTCTGGGCCCGGTTGTTTGATCTGCGCTATCGCATGCTTCTCGCCCTGCTCGCCCATACGACGGCCATCCCGCGGGTGGCGAATCCCGGAGACACCGTTGCCTCTCCGGCAGTGAAGGCGCTCGTCGCGCGAATCTTCCAGGTCATGTCGCAAGCGAGCCTGAACATCGGCGACCTGGGCCGGGCCCTGACCCAAATGCCCCTCGGAGATCCCCAGGCGCCGGCCCGAGCCGGGGCACCCTTCACCGTGCCTTACTCTCTGGATGTCCCGGACCGGGACCAGGAACGCTGGCAGTGGCACCTCGACCTGCTGGATTGCGCGACCGGCCTCATTGCGGATTTGCGAGGGCTTCCACCAGACCCCTCTTTCCCCGATCCCTCCACCCTCGATTCCCTGACCCAGGATGACGACGTCTGGCGCGGCATCGTCCAAGGTTTCCTCTAAAACATATGCTTATCTATAAAATCCATCCCGCCATTGGCGTCGCGCGCGTCGGAAACCACCCCAGCGCATTTTTCATCGGGCCGGAAACCACCGGCCATCCGGGCGTCGAGATTGCCGGCGATGGCAGCGAGACGAAGATCGTTCAGCACAAGGATGGCGGCAAGATCAAGCGCCAGGCAGCCCGCTTCCGGATCTATGAGTACGACCAGGACAATGCCGGCGCCCTGACCTTGAAGCGGGAAATCACGGCGGCCGACGCGCAGATCGAGTGGAAGGTCGATCTGGTCAATCGCAAGGCGGCCCTCGATCGCGACCTCCCGCAAGGCATCGATCCGGAAATCGCCCCCCAGCCCCGAAACACCGACATCACCGGTGGGGCGCGCAACGGGCTCATCATCCAGGATCCACGCGACCGAAAAATATCCGGCGCGAACCAGCCGGCGGTGGCCTTCGATCAAGGCAAATTTCTCGGCACGACCGTCTATCTGGGGGAGTTGCGAACCGATGCGAAGGGGCGGTTGGTCGTTCTCGGCGGACATGGCGTTTCGGCCTCCGTGCCCCCCATGGAGCCGCTCGTGAGCTTTGCCAACAACGACCGATGGCACGACGATGTGGCGGATGGCCCGGTGACCGCGACGATTACCTTCCCGGGTCAAGCTGCCCGGACCGTGGAGTCTCCGGCGTGGGTCACCGTCGCACCTCCGGATTTTGCGCCCGGCGTGGGCGGTGTGGTCACCCTCTACGATGTGGCCACCCAGGCGGCCATCGATGCTGGATTTGTGAAACCGGCCGCCAAGCCTTCATTCCTCCAGCACATCTGGCCGGTGATCGAGAGAGCTTCGAATCTTCGTTTCGTGCACGCCAGGTTTCAGATTTGGAACAACCTTCCCAGAGATCGCGCGGCCCTCGCCAGCACCGCTTCTGACACCCAGACGAAGCAGCTTCGCCAGACCGTGTTCGATGTGATTGTGACGAATATCGACAACGTCCTGCGCGACGCGATTATTCCCGACTTCCTGGCGCAATATTTTGCCCAGTATCGCGACGGCGACTTCACCAGCGATCTCGACAACCCGCCGCCGGCCGCCAGCGAACCCGCAAACCTCGATCGGGCCGTGCTCGAGGCTTGTGTGGGATTGAATTTCTTCCCCGGCATCGAGGCGAGCCAGAACATGCGGCACGAGGGCAATTACGCCGAGTTTGGCCGGTTCAATCATCAAGCCGCCGAAGTCTTTCCCGGTTTCCTCACGGAGGTCATGGCTGTTCCATGGCAGGCCGATTTCCTGGACTGCAACGGAGAGTGGTGGCCTTCGCAGCGGCCGGATGTGGTGATGACCAATCCGGATCAAATCCCGGCCAGCAAGACTCCCTGGGCGGGGACCATCGGGACCCATCAGGGGATGGTCGATCTCTTCGGCACGCGCCCCTTTGTGGCCCCGGCAGTGTCATCCACCGGCGAACAGGTTTTCGTCCAGGAATAGGCGGATGTGACCCGCCGGCGCCCGTGCTCCATCGACGTGCTGGTCGTCGGTGGCGGCCCGGCCGGCTGCAGCGCCGCCGCATCGCTGGCCCGCCACGGCCTGGCCGTCACGCTCCTCGAGAGGAGCCGCTACGAAACGACGCGCGTCGGGGAGACACTGCCGCCCAAGATCGGACCCCGCCTCCAGGCGATCGGTGCGGGTGGGGCCTTTGCCGCGGATGCGCACCTTCCCTGTCCCGGTGCCGTCTCCGCCTGGGCCACCGCTCAGCCTCAGGAAAACGACTTCATTTTCAGCCCCTATGGGACGGGCTGGCACCTGGACCGCCGGCGCTTCGATGAATCCCTCGCCGCCCTTGCACGGGAGGCCGGCGTGGAGGTGCACCAGGGCGCGGACTGGCCCAATGCCCGACTCGCGAAGGATGCCTCCGCCCCACGAATCCTGCTCGATGCCAGCGGCCGCCCCGCGGTGGTGGCTCGCTCCAGGAGCGTACCGCGGACCACGCTTGACCGGCAGGTGGCGGTCATCGGCTATGGCCGGGCCGCGGCAGGTGCGGACCCGCGGACCATGATCGAAGCTGCTTCCTCCGGTTGGTGGTACGGAGCGCGCTTGCCTGAAGAGAAAGCGGTGGCTGCCTTTTTCACGGATGCCGACCTGTTGCCGCGCAACGCATCACAACGGGGCGCGTGGTGGTGGAAGCTTCTGCAGGCCGCGCCTTTGGTGCGGGAGCTCCTGGCGGTCCCGCAAGGCGTGGATAGTTTGAGGGTCGTCGCCGCGAGCACCAGCAGGCTCGTGCGCTTCGCGGGAGACAACTGGCTGGCGACCGGAGATGCCGCCATGACATTCGACCCGCTTTCCTCTCAGGGAATCCTCAAGGCCATCACCTCAGGGCTTCGATCCGCCCAGGCCATCATTGACCTTCTCGCCGGCAACGAAAGTGCCTTCGCCGCCTACAACGCGGCACTCGAAGCTGAATTCGACCGGTATTCCGGGGAGTGCCATTCCTATTATGCCCAAGTGCGGAGGTGGCCCGATTCCCTCTACTGGCAGCGGCGCCAGGAGCAAATAAACGATCATTCCCCCCCATGAAACGCACGATGATACCACTGGCGCCGGCCGTTTCCGCCGGCGGACTCCCTGCGCCAAAGCCACGGATGCCACACCGGCGCATGCGCCAGGAAATCCGCGGCCGCCATTTCCGCTGCCCGGAAAATATCCCAGTCGCCTCGGCGCTCTGTTGCTGGCCGCGCTGCTCGCCACGATTGCAACCAGCCACGCCCAGGATCCCGACCCCGCAAAATTCGCCGGGGTGCGCCGCCAGATGCAAAGCTTCGTCGATGCCGCCGAAATCTCCGGGTCCGTCACGGTGATCGGCCGCAAGGGGGGCGTCGTCAGCCTCGAAGCCGTCGGCCTCCAGGACCTCGACCGGGGCGCCGCCATGCCCCAGGACGCCCTGTTCCGCATCGCATCGATGACCAAGCCCATCACCGCCATCGGCATCATGATCCTGGCCGAGGAAGGCAAGCTCGCGATCGACGACCCGGTCGAAAAGCATTTGCCGGAATTCCGCGGGCAAATGCTCGTCGCCGAACGCGGCCCGGACACGGTCACTTTGAAAAAGCCGTCGCGGGCCCCCAGGGTTGGATCGATCCCGGACAAAACCTGTTTCTCCTCATGCTCATCCAGCGACCCGACATGTCGCCTGTCGACGAATCCAGAATTTGCCAGGCATTCCCGGCCGCGGCGGTGGAAGCGATGAAGAAATAGAGGGCCCCAAGTCCCCACGCGAGGAGCTACGCCGAAGGCGTTTAATATGGCAGCCCAGGGTTGCGGAGCTCGCGAGGCTACCCTGGGTCTCCAAGCGTGCAACGCGCAACCCTGAAAGGGTTTCACACCGTGTGCGTGCGGCCCCGTCCGGCGTTTCGCAAAAGAGCATGCATTCCAATCGGAAGAGTACTTTGGGCACCTGGGTGAAAATTGCCTCCCAACCCTACGAAGGGTTGAACCGAATTCGCACAGTATCAGTCCACACCGCCAGAGCGATTCAATCCTTTCAGGATCGGGAGGCGATTATCACGCGGACTCCCGAAGAACTCCTCCGATTGGACCACAGGCCCTGACGCCACGTCAATGGTGTAGCCTTGCGCACACGGCGTGAAACCCATACAGGGTTGGCGCTTCGCGCCTGAAAACCCAGGGTAGCCTCGCGAGCTCGGCAACCCTGGGCTGAGTTATCTAACGCCTTCGGCGTAACTCAGTAGCGCGAGCGAAAAAGTGCAGAACACGCTCTAGTTGGGAAGTGCTTGCAGATTTGTGTTCCGAGAGAAATGGATGACACGAGCAAGCGCGATTGGCAATGCCTCCCGATGGAGAGCTCTCGCCACGCGTGCGGTGACTGATTACTGGCCACTGAACACCGATTACTTCAGCTTTTCCGCAAGAGGACGTGTTTCCGGGACCACTTAAGCTCGACACCCGTACATCCATATCCTATTGCCGTTCTCCATGCACTACGCCCATTGTTTCGCATCCACGTGGGGCAGGGGACTGCTCGCGGTCCGGATGTTATTCACCCTCCTGCTGGTCGCCGGAACTCTGGCCTCCGCGGCGTCGCTCTCCTTGTCCGAAGAGGATAAAATGTCGGGGAAATGGATTGTCAATGGGGGTGGAAAGGAGCGGGTTTATGAGATTACTCCAGGCCGCAATGTTCGCATCGAGGGCAGCGGATTAAAGGATCGCCGCGGGCGCCTCACTCCGCAGCCCGACGGCGCCTACGTCATCAAGCTCGAAGACGACACCCACCTCAAGCTGACCTACGCTCCGGCGAGTGATGACCTCACGGTCGAGTATTACAAGGGAAAGAAAGACCTGGAACTCGGCCTCAAGCCCATGTGGAAGGTCCAGGCCGTCCGGAAAAGAGACTAGCGGCTTCGTTTGAAAAGGTCGGGAGCCTGCCACCTTGCCATGAGTCTGGACATCCATTCCCTCGGGACCGGTTTTCACGAATTGGGCACCGCTTGGTGGAAATGGTCGCACCATCAGGCGATCACAGACGACCCACTTTGGGGGCAGCCGGTGTGGTGGTGGGGCAGAGCGGGGAAACTCGTCCAATTCTTCGGCGCTTTGACTATTGTGTTCGACCTGATCGGTCCCGCCCGATTGCGAAACCTCGGTCAGTTTCTGGCCGACCTGGTTCCCTTGGGAAAATTGAAAAGCATGTGGATGCGGATCTCGGAAGTAACGTGGCAACTGCTCGTCGCTTTCCTGGCACGACTCGGAGGCGAGTCGATCACGGATCGTTTGCCGCCTCCGGGCCCCGATGCGTCACAAGCAGATATCGACCGCGATCGGATCGAAGAAGATCGGCGCCGTGCTTACTACGAAAACCTGCCGCCATTTCCCGATGTGAGAGCCTCCGGGCTCTTTGTTCCGCTGCTGCTGCTGGCGAGTGCCTTCGGTGTGCGAATCCTGGTCGCTCTCTTGTGGATCGCAAACTGGGAAATCGGAATGATCATGGTCGCATTCCTCTGCGGACTCATGGTCGCCATGATCAGCTATTTCACGCTCGCTCCAGTGCTGGTTTTCATGGTGGGATCGATCGTCGCTCTCGCAGGCTGGCTGCTCGATCTGGGCTTCGAGGCGATCAGCAAATCATTGAAGCCGAAGCGATTTCGCCTGCTGATCCGTGCATTCGGCCTGCTGACGCTCCTCATCGGGTTCCATTTCGACATGCTTGCCTCTTGAGGTGAGGATTGCGGGCCCCGCGATGCGGCCACTTGACGGGGTCGCCACTTGACACTTGATCTTGCTGCGAACGGCGGTGAGCAACAAATGATGAATGGCGCAGGCACGCGCGCGTTTTCCGACGGTCATGCTTCGTCCCCAATCCATCCGTGAAATCCGTGGTCATAACCCATTCACTCTGCGGTCGCCTTCATTGATTGCGCGGCTTCGCCACGCTAATCTATCTGCGATATCCGCGGTTTCCTATCCCCGTTGAAACCCCTTGAAAAGCCGCCGAGCCCGAACAGGATGAGCCCGTGAAAACCGCATTCGTGTGCCTTGCCGTCCTGGCGATGACGGTGTTGGGCACGCTAGCCGATGACGAGACATATTCCGGCATCGCGAAGGTGGAGGGTTTGGGGACGATCGCCTTTCCCGTGGGAAAGTGGTCGCTCGAGACGCGGGTGCTTCGAACGGCGTCGGAAGCGTTGGAGAAGCCGGACTATTTTGTTTTCAAAAAGCTGGATGAACCTTTGGGGCGACTCACTTTCCTGCGCTACAACCCGCTGATCGCGCCAAAGGATGCCGGAGCCTTGGAGGAGACGGTGCAGGGATTTTCGCGTCTGAGCTTCGCCACCGACGGGCAGAAAAAGATGGATTGGGCGGAGATGGGGACGCGTCAGATCCTGGGGACACCCACCAACGTGGAATGGCGGACGACCGCATCGTGGCTCAGAATTCCTCCCGCGCCGAAGCCGCCCTGGCTTTATCACGCGGCGCTCTATTCCGCGGGCCAGTGGGCGATCGGCGTGATCCGAGCTGCCACAGCCGTCACCGATCCGCACACGCTCGAAAACGTGTATGCCCTCTCGCACTTTTCCCGGCGGGTTCCGGAGAAGATGCATCTGATTCCGCCCGAGCTGGCCGGCGACTGGCATCCCGCCAGGGAGAACTTTCATCTCACGGACATCGTGCATTTGGGAGAGAATGGGGATTGCGAGATATGGTCGGGTAGCTCCGCAGACGTGATGGGTTCTCCATCGGAGGGTTACTATGTGCCATCGGATCACCTGCTGGTGATCAACCGCAATCGATTCCGCTATGATGACAAGGCCTTGACCCTGACCCACGTTCCGGAAAAAGGGGACTTCTGGATGGGGGCAAAAGTCTATAAAAAGTCGAAGCCGGTGGTGGCGCTTCCGCATGGATCGACTTTCGGTCCCCGAATGATCAACGACGGTAACACCCTCAAGTATGAGGACATGGATATGCGGTGAGGGCTGGCATCAGTGGCTGCGCTCCGAAACTTCATCCTTCATCCTTTCCCGCCAGTCCGGCCCAGCCCTACACCAGTTCCTCGATGCTCGCCGCCAGGCGGTCGATGATCTGCTCGTCGGTCTTCGGGTTGAAGAACACCGCTTTCCACGCGGGAATATCGATCCCGTGCGGCCGGTACCCGATGCTCGTCGTAAAACTCAGCCGCGCATCGCACGTCGGATCCATGGTGCTTTGGCGCCTGTCAAAGAGCCGCCGGATTTCCGCCGCGTAGCCCGCGAATTCCTCCGGCGGGAGCCGGCCGGATTCGAGCCGCGCAAAGATCTCCTTCGCATCGCGCCCCTTCGGCAGCACCCACCAGACCACGCTCGGCCCGATGGCTTCGAGATTCAGCACCTTGCAATTGCCCAGCCTTTCCAGCCGCTCCTTGAGCCGGTGCGCCAGCTCCAGCGCGCGGGCAATCAAGAGCTGCCAGCCCGTCATCCCGATGGCGTTCAGCGACGCCATCACCGTGTAGGGCCCCAGCGCGGGGCGCGAGCATTCCAGCGTGAAGAGCGCCGGATCGCGCCGCCCATCCGCCTCGGAAAAGTAGGGCGTGTCGGCCACGTCGCGCGCCAGGTAGCGCAGATCGGCCCGCCGGTTCACGAGAAAGGCGCTGCCCGGATAGTGGCCCCAGCCCATCTTGTGAAAGTCGATCGTCACGCTGTCCGCCTCGCGCAAGCCGAGGGTGCACTCCTGGCTGCGCCGGACGAGCGTGAGCAGCTCGGGACAAAAATCGAGGGCGTTCTCCACGGTGTTGTATTCCGCCAGGAAGCTCAGCGTCCAGCCGACCGCGGCATCCACGTGCAGTTGCGGCACCGGCGCGCCATGCCGACCCGCCACCTCTTCCACCACGCGCCGGATGCCCGCGATATCATCGATGCCCGAGGCGTCCGTCGTGCCAAATGTCGCGGTCACAAAGGCCACCTTCCAGCCATCGGCATAGAGGCTCTCGAGCTTCGCGGCCAGGAGATCGAGCCGCATCGCCATCCGGTGATCCGTGGGGATGGCGTGCAGCTGTTCCGTGCCGAGCCCGAGCCAGCCGGCCACACTCCGGTTGCTGTAGTGCGCGGCGCGCGACACGATGCCGGCCAGTTTCGCGTCGCGCAGCCCATGCTGCATGGCGCCCGGCAGCACCTTCTCGATGCCGATGCGCGCGCCGTAGAGATTCGAGATCGTGCCGCCCATCGTGAAGACGCCCCACGGATCCTGCGTGTGATAGAAGAGCAGGTTGGCCAGCGCCGTCACCGCCTTCACCTCCAGCTCATTGGATCTCTGGCTGTAAGTATCCGTGCACAGGTTCGGATTCTTCAACAGGCAAGCCAGCGCCCCGATGAGCGACGCGTAATTTGCCGGGCCCTTCACGTTTTCCAGGTGCAGCGGGGACGACCAGCTATCCGTCCCCCAGAAAAAAGGAAACACCGCATCCCGCGCATCCTTGAGATTGCCGGGCAGGACGTGGATCTCCGGGTTGGCCTGCGCCGTCTCGTAATTTTGCTCCATCTGCCCCACCGGAGGCAGCGTCCCCTCGGCCTGCAGCGCATTGAGAAACTCCTGGAAAATCCCCGTGATCGCCTGCGGATCCAGGTGAAAAAAGGATTTGAGCACCTGTTCGTGGAGAGCGCGGTTCATGGGGCCATTGGACTAGCTTCAATATCGCCCTGACCCCGAGGCATTTGCAACCCCTGCGCGTGATCGTGCCGCCCGTCCCTGCCCGTGGCGGCGAATCTGGCGCTGAGTCTCGATGAGAGCCTGAATCGGAACTGAGGAGAGTGTTCAGTTTTCAGTATTCAGATCGAGCACGCCGCGGATGGCCTGCCCCCAGTTGTGCGAGCATGCATCATCCCTTTTCATCCTTCATCCTTTCAAACACGGCCTCGTCGGCGCGGAATATTCCGGCAACATCCTCAACGAATACGCCGGTGTCCGCGCCATCAAGAAACTCGAACCATTCGGACCGACTTCACCGGCTAGAACTTGCGGTGGAATATTGCGCCAGTGGTGGGCGATAGTATCAGCCGACCCCTCGCCCCTTCCGGTCGGACCCCGGGAGCTTAAACATCCAGCCAACAATTTGCGCCTCGCCCCTGCGATTCCTAGATCCGGAATTATCGGAAGATATTCAACAGCAATAATGGGGAAATGTCTTGAATCCAAAATAGGAGAGAGATATCAACGCCTCATGAAAGCGATCCTTGTGGCGGGGGCGATTCTCGGGACCACGTTTGGCACGGTAGGCGACGTTACTCATCGGTCTCATGGCCGTCCGAGCGAATGGAAAGACGGATTTGTTCGGAAATGGGCACGCGAAACGACTTTTCAGCCGGCCTCCCACGGTTCTATTATCGCCAGCCTCAAACCGACGAACAATGCAGCGCCATTCGCCCATGTCAAAATCAGCAGCATTCACTGGCAGTGCCTCTATACGAGCTTGACTTAGTGACATTTGCCGCGAATCCTCCGATCGTTCAGCCCCTAAACAAATATGGCAGATAAAAATGACTTGAAGAGACTTCTTTTGCGTGCGGCGCTGGCGAGGCAGAAGCGCCCGACCGAAACGCAATTAGACCAAGCCACTGAGCAACTTTCAAAAAAGGCGAGTGTAACGAAGGAGGGCCTTCGGATCCTCGGGGAATCCGTAGCGCGCGATCCAGACTTGTTCGATGCGTGTGATCCGGACACGGCGAACGACATTCTCGGAGATCTTCGAAAATAGTAGTTGCGATGTCTAAAGCTCGTGACTTCATTAAGCAGCAAGACGACAGTATCGAAGCTTGTGAGGAAGCTTGGAAGCAGCGGGCGGTCGCATTCAAGCAAGCCGTAAGAGCAAATACAAAGAGAGATGTTCAGAAAGAGAGATTGAGGGAGTGGCACGCTGCTGCTCAGGAGTATTTTCGAAAGATAGATGAATGCGTAGCCGACCCTGGAGAACTGACGGATGGCGATTATGAAAATTGGCTTGAAAAGCGGACAAATGACGCGCTTTCAGCAGTTCCTGGTTTTCTTATTCAGATGGGTGACGCCCGCCAGCACCGCGATAGCTTGGGGCTCCATCAATCGATGTTTGAGCCAACAATCGGTTTTCTGGCACACGCGCAACAGTTGGTTGCGGCACGTCGACCCGATGAAGCAAAGGCCTTAAAGGAGCAATATATTGCTGCGCGGTTGCCTGTGGATGGGTTCGATAATCCCCGAATTGCGCCTGCAAGTAATCCCGATACGATGGCAGCCCGGACTCATGCACACGATGAGTCAGTTGCGAACGGTTCCAACGGCCTTCGGAAAGCTGCTCGGGAGCGGGGCGTTTGGGATGTAATATATCTTGCTCTGCTAGTATCCGCTATCATGGGGGCCCTCTGCATAGTCGCCGGGCTTTTTTTTAAGGCTGGCGTGTTGGCGCTCTTTTTTTTCATCATTTTATTGACGTCGGCGCTCAGCCTCGGCTGCATCGTTGGCGGAGTATTTGCGATCTGGAAAGGCGCTACTTCCGACACTAAGTTCAATATGTTTGGTGTAGAACTGAGCAGCCAAAGCGTCGGTATCGCTTTCATGGGAATTGGTTTGGTTACCGGCTTTTTTACGGTCCGAACCGTAATGGACAAGGCGGGGGAGCTTTCCTCGACTGTGACGTCAGTATCCGGTAGTTCCGAAAATGTGATCCCTGCCGGGCTCGAAGGGGGCTGGTATTACAACGCAACTACAACCTCGGCTCAGCCCGGAAAGCAGATTGTTCACGGTGGCTATTGCACATTGTTCATGCAAGGAAACACGCCGCAGTTTGATGGCTATCGCCAATATCTATGGGAACGGAATCTTCCGGACGGACAATGGAAGTTCACGCGCTACAGTCCTGAACTCCACTGGCACAGTGATTGGTTCACATTCAAAGACATGAAAAATTTTTTCTTCCACTACGCCCTAAAGGATAACGGTGTCGACAAGGAGGGAATTTGCTTCGGAACTGTATCTAAATCGCGCGCGCGCATTCGTGGTGACATACTAGGATCAATAAACATCCCACCACCTTTGCCTGGGTTGAATGATTTCACCCGCGAAGACCTGTTTAAGTTAAACCGCGAACCCATCGACGAGAAGGCGGGTCCGATGTCTGTGGCGCCTGATGCCGGTTAAAGTATGCATTGCAGGTGTGACTGGCTGGGTTGGTCGTGAATTGGCCACGGCCATTCTCGCAGACGAGCGGTTCGAACTTGTCGGAGCGGTGTCACGATCGATGAAAGGGAAATCGATTCGCGAGGCACTTAACCTTGCAAGCGATGTTTTGATAAAGGGCGAAGTGGCGGAAGCTCTAGCCGATTGTGAGGTATTTGTCGACTACACTTCGCCGCTTGCTGTTAAAAAAAATGTGAAGGAGGCAATGAGCCACCTTCGGTCCGTGGTGATCGGGACGTCCGGACTCACGGATACCGATTTGGAGGAGATCGGAATTGAAGCAGAAGATCGGAAACTCGGTGTCTTTATCGCCGGCAACTTTGCACTTACGGCTGTTTTGCTCCAGGAATGCGCGCGGCTTGTTGCGAAATATGTGAAGCATTACGAAGTTATAGATTACGCACCACCCTCCAAGATCGATGCGCCCAGTGGCACGGCCAGAGAGACGCTTCGAAAACTTAGGGAGGTCCAGCAAGCCCAGGTCGATATGCCCGTTTCTAGCACATATGGCGTTAAGGAATGTCGGGGAGGTAATGTACATGGCGCCCAGGTCCATAGTGTGAGACTACCTAGTTTTCATTTTGGCTTTGAAGTGATATTCGGTGCCCCTCACGAACGACTGATTCTCAAGCACGAAGCTGGCTCAAGCGCGGCACCTTACGTCGGAGGGACCCTTCTGGCGATCGAGAAAGTTAAGACATTCAAAGGGCTCCGTCGCGGATTGCAGACGGTACTTGAAATTTGACAGATGAAAGCCCGGGTCACTCTGCAAAAGCGCTTCGGCGCGCACGACGCGGATTCACAGCGGGTGACGGGGCAACTCTTGACACTGGAGAGCGCTAAGTGCCTTTCGGGAGTTGACCCTGCCTCTACGACTCGCTTCGCAACACTCAATCCCGCAGGGCGCGGCCGACGGATTCCGACGCGATGCGCTCGGCGGTCTGGAGGCAACTACGGGCGGACCAGAAACCAGAAGGTCGAGCGCTCGACCAGTTTCGCGCCTTCCCGGGGCGTGGGGGCCCAGACGACGGGGATGTATTTCGCCTCGACGGAGTAGAGGCTCTGCAGGATGGACTTGGGCGGGGTGCGGCTGCGGTAGCGGCCTTGCTCGATCTCGCCGATGACAGCAGGCGGGCAAGCAATTATCCTCGTCACCGCTCGAGCGTTATATTTTTGACAGGGCGTTGAAGCTCCATAGTCTCAGCGCTTCTTCCGCTAAATGTTTGGAGCGCGAGAGTATTTCATCTACTCCCCACTTTTTGTAATGATCGGCAATGCGCTGAGTCATTAATACATTTGTATCCTCTTTGTACACTTTGCGCTTTACCGGGTAATCTTCGTTCTTGCATTTCTCGGCGTTAGTCTTATTTCCGAGGTAAGTAAGATTACCCCAGTTCCACAGATGGGGTATCAGGCGCGCGTGATTGCCCTTGCCGCCCCACTCATTGGGGTTCGGATTCTTTGGAAAAATATGCTCTAGAGTCACACGGCGCACCGCGAGCTCATCGTTTGGGGTCTGTAGAGCGTTTGCCAGCTTGATTAGAACATAACGAGCCTGTTGCTGATTCAACTCTATGCGTCCTTCAAGCGCTTTAATCTGAACATCCGTAGGCGCATGGGCGACCAACTGAGTTTTAATGTATTCCGCACGTTCTTTGTCGCTTGACGCGGCCCCTGGGCGGACCTTGCAGTCGTGAACCTCGGAAGCCAATTTGAACAAGATGTCTTCCAGTCCTGATCTGTCGTTATGGGACAAAACGGAATAACGAGTGACAAATACCAATAGCCACTGGCATATTTTCTTAAAAGACTTGGCGTCTGAAAATCTCCGTTTGCAGGAGAGCAAAAGGGGAATGGCGGCCTCTGCTCTCAAGTCTTTCAACAAGTTGTGAACATGTACTTCGGCGCCCTTAAGAGAGTTTTCCTCAGTTACGATCTCAACGTAGGGATAGCATTCCGTTTCGCAGAGTTTCGCAAAAGCGACTACGTCAAGGTGCTCCTCCAAATATGCGCTCACACCCTCGAATGTTCCCACCTTAATGTCTCCATACATGGAGACCCACATTGCTCTCAAGAATTCTTCAAACTTGGCGCTTTCGAGCGTGTTTATGATGTTGTTCCAAGATTGTTTCACGAGCTTCCTAGCTTCGTCATCGGAGGCCTTCCACATCAAATGGTTGAGCAATAAATCGGGAGCCGCGAGCGAGAGCCCTCTATCGTTAAGGGTTTCAAAAATTCTGTAAGCGTCTTTCTCTGACTCAACCTGAATTGCCGCCATGACCAAATCGCTTTGGATTGTCTGCCTGAGAGCCCCAAGCAATATTAGCTTGGCGTCCGCGGACGCGCTTCCGATATGCTCTCTCACCAATCCGGCGAAAATCGATTTTGCTGCGAGGATATTGAAGTGCGTTCTGATCTCCGGTTCCATCGCGCATGGAGTGTCTGATTGCACAGCGGCTTCAAAGAAGCGGGCGTCAGTCTCGCCCAATGTGAGAGCGAATCCATCCTTGTTCTTTGCGATAAAGTTGCGTTGGGTTTCTCTCCAGAAGTCCTCCGAATCTTTCCCAGGAATCGGGCGCGCAACATCTCGCAACACGCTTAGAAGAATGGTTATTGTTGCGAGTCTTTGCTGTCCATCGAGCAAGATGATTTTCCCATCTTGGTACCGAATGACGATGGGACCGAAGAAATATTTTTCGGATTCCTTGCGCTGTTTTTGAAAAGCAATAAGGTCCTTCCACAGCGCCCTTACCTGCTTTTCCTCCCATTCGTAGCCGCGCTGAAATTGAGGGACGACGATTTTTTCCCGGGTGATTGTTCCGAGCAGTTCTCCAACATGCTTGCGGCTGGACTCGTAGGTGCTGGCGGCCATAGACCTCATGAAATACCAGCCTGTAAATTAAGATCGAACATTAAACTTCTTTTGTTGCGACGCTACGCCTCGCCAAGAAGGCGATCATTTGGTGAAAGGGCCGACGCCTCGCACGGAACACGGAACGGCGCCATTGGCATTCAAGAGTCGACCCTGCCTCTACGTCTCACTTCGCAGCATCAATCTCGCAGGGCTGCGCCGCCGCATTCTGACGCGATGCGCTCGGCGGCCTGGAGGCAGCT
>Ga0070658_10001219_pt1 | contig 22061 bp, 18 predicted proteins | sample KBSC13metaG_FD_64664 | JGI IMG/M metagenome (GOLD analysis project Ga0070658, IMG submission 64664) | Corn rhizosphere microbial communities from Kellogg Biological Station, Michigan, USA - KBS C1-3 metaG | ecosystem: Host-associated > Plants > Roots > Rhizosphere > Soil ...
TTCGCGACCTCGAAGCCGACCAGGGATCCCGCCTTGATCCGCTTCCAATCCTGATCGACGCGCAGCAACAATTGGTTCGCGGCAAAGCCCTGGACGCGATATTTGGCGGGCAGGTCGAGCTTGGTCACGCGATGGGTGTCGACCGCCAATATCTCCCCTTCGAAGAAGGTTATATTGCGCTCGATATAGGTCAGACGGTGGCCCTGCCCGTCGACCAGGCTTACCGGGCTGACGCCCACGTCGGACGCCTGGCCGCGATAAAGTTCGGCGGCCTCGCCGAGCGGTTGGCCGCGGCGCACACGCTTGACCACGAACGGATAGCCGGAGTCGCTCATCGTGCCCGCGCCCCAGTCGCGCGCGACCAGCAGGCTGTCCGGCGTTTCCCAGGCAATGTCCTGTTTCGAGGTCGGCAACACGAAGCCCTGGTCGACGAACCTGCCGCTATCCAGGTCGAACTCGCGCAGCGTCACCGCATCCTCGCCGCCTTCGGACAGGTTGAGCAGGCAGCGGCGTTCGGCGACAGGCTCGCAGTCGGCGCCCTTCCAGACCCAGCCCGCTTTGTCGGCGGCGCTCAGCGCGTCGAGGTCGATCAATGTGCGCCATTGCGGCTCGGCGGTCAGGTAGCTGGCTGGCGTGGTGGTGCGCCAAATACCGTGCACATGCGCCGCGTCCTGCCAGAAATTGGTGATCCGGCCGGCGACCTGGCTCGGCATCGGGATGCGGTCGGTCGCTTCCAGGATGCGCAGCGCGTCCGCATTGAGCGCGGCATAACGCGGATCGCTTTCGAGCAGGCTCAACGTCCGCTCGTTCTCGGAATCGACCCAGGCCCGCGATTCAGGCGAGGAAACCTGTTCCAGCCAGATATAGGGATCGTCGGTCGTTGCCGGATCGGCGGCACGGGTCATGGCAGGCGCGCCGGCGAGCAAGACGCCGAGCACCAGGGGGCGCAGGATGGAAGGCATGGATTTGTCCCGGACATTTCGTGGCGCGAGCAGAGGCGTTTCCGGCAATGCGGTCAAGCGTTTGCCGCGCCCCCTTCGGTCGGCTAGATCGTCCTCATGAGCCTCGTCACCCTGGCCGCCGCGACCGCGGGGCATATCCGGTTCGCCGATCTCGGCCTGCACCCTGTCGCCTTTCATATCGGCCCGTTCGCGATCCGCTGGTACGGCCTGGCCTACATGACCGGGATCGTGCTCGGCTGGTGGTACCTCACCAAATTGATCGAGCAGCCGGGCGCGCCCATGGCGCGGCGCCATGCCGATGATTTCATCTTCTACGCGACGCTCGGCATCATCCTCGGCGGGCGGATCGGCTATATCATCTTCTACGGCTACGAGATGTGGGGGCATCCGCTGCAATGGTTCATGCTGTGGGACGGCGGCATGTCGTTCCACGGCGGCGCCCTGGGCGTCGTGCTGGCGATATGGTGGCTGGCGCGCCGCAACAATCTCTCGGCGCTGCGCTTCGTCGATTATGTCGCCTGCGTGGGCACGATCGGCCTGTTCTTCGGCCGGCTCGCCAATTTCGTGAACGGCGAATTGTGGGGACGGCCGACCGACGTGCCCTGGGGCGTCGTCTTCCAGAACACCGTCACCGCGGGCATTCCGGAGCCCGCGCGCCACCCCAGCCAGCTCTACGAAGCCGGCCTGGAAGGCATCATGTTGTTCCTGATCCTGTCTTTCCTCTTCTGGCGCACCGACGCGCGCTATAAACCCGGCCTGCTTTTGGGCGTATTCCTCGTCGGATATGGCTGTTCGCGTTTCATCGTCGAATATTTCCGCGAGCCGGACGCGCAGCTGGGCATATTGCCCTGGGGGATTTCGATGGGGCAGACCCTGTCCGCCCCGATGATCCTGGTCGGCATCTGGTTCATCGCGACGGCAAAGAACAGGCGGATTGGAACCACGGATCATGGCAGCGCCGTCTGATATCTCGCGCGAGATCGCGCAGCTGATCGAGGCCGAAGGGTCGATCTCGATCGAGCGCTTCATGAACGAAGCGAACCGGCATTATTATGCCACGCGCGACGCGATCGGCGCGGCGGGAGACTTCATCACCGCGCCCGAGGTCAGCCAGATGTTCGGCGAGATCGTCGGCCTCGCGCTGGCCGACGTATGGCAGCGCGCCGGCCGCCCGGCCGATGCGGTGCTGGTCGAGCTGGGGCCGGGGCGCGGCACGCTCGCCGACGATATGCTGCGCGCGATGAAGGTGGCGGGGCTGGAACCCGCGCTTCATTTCATCGAAACAAGTCCGCTGCTGCGCGAAAAGCAGGCCGATCTGCACCCGGACGCGATATGGCACGACACGATCCAGACGCTGCCGACCGACCGGCCCTTATTGATCGTGGCCAACGAATTCTTCGACGCGCTCCCCGTGCAGCAGCTGGTGATGACCTTCAACGGCTGGCGCGAACGGGTCGTGCGGATGGGCATGGACGGGTTCGAACCCGCGCCGGGCGAGGCAACCAAATATGGCGACGTGCCGATGCACCTGCGCCATGCCGATCCGGGCGGGATCATCGAAAGCTGCCCGATGGCGCGCAAATTGATGCGCGCGATCGCGCGACGGCTGCGCGATCAGGGCGGCGCGATGCTGGTGATCGATTACGGGCATGAGGGCGGCGCGCATGGCGACACGCTGCAGGCCGTACATGCGCATGCTTATGCCGATCCTTTCGCCAAGCCCGGGGTCAGCGATCTGACCGCGCATGTCGATTTCGCCGCGCTGGCGGGATCGGCGCGCGCCGCCGGAACGCATGTCGAGGGACCGGTCGAGCAGGGCCAGTGGCTGGTCTCGCTCGGCCTGTCCGACCGCGCCGCGGCGCTCGCGCGCAACGCGCCGCTGCGCGCCTCAGAGATAGGCGAGGCCTATCGCCGCCTGACCCACCCGGACGAGATGGGCGAATTGTTCAAGGTGATGGCGGTAACCGGCCGCCGCTGGCCGGTGCCGGGCGGCTTCTGAGTAAATTGCCGTCACTCCAGCGAAAGCTGGAGTCCATCTCCCATACTGGCGTACTGGCCGAATGTCAGGAGATGAATCCCGGCTTGCGCCGCGATGACAGGGAGTAGTGCGTGACGATCGTCCCCTTCAAAGCCCGGGCGCTCGAAGGCGTGCCTCATGGTTTCCTTGGCCGCGAAGGCGGGGTTTCGACCGGCATCCTCGCGGGGCTGAACGTCGGCCTCGGTTCGAACGACGACCGCGACGCCATTGCTGAAAACCGCCGGCGAGCGGTCGATGCGGTGCTCCCCGGCGCGGCGCTGGCGACCGTTCATCAGGTCCATTCGGCCGAGGCGGTCTACGCGACCGCGCCTTTCCCCGACGACAAGCGTCCGCACGCCGACGCGCTCGTGACGGACCGGCCCGGCCTTCTGCTCGGCATCCTCACCGCCGATTGCGTTCCCGTGCTGATGGCGGACACGGAAGCGGGCGTGATCGGTGCGGCGCATGCGGGCTGGAAGGGTGCGCTTCACGGCGTGACCGACGCGACCATCGCCGCGATGGAGAAACTGGGCGCGCGGCGCGACCGGATCGCGGCCGCGACCGGCCCCTGCATCGCGCGCGCCTCCTATGAAGTCGACGATGCCTTCGCGCGCCGCTTCGAGGAGGCGGATCCCGCGAACGAGCGCTTTTTCCTGTTCGCAGGCAAGCCAGGCCATCAGCAGTTCGACATCGAAGCTTATGTCGCCGCCCGCCTCGCGGCAGCGGGCGTGGCGCGGGTCGAGACGCTCGGCCTCGACACCTACGCTCACGAAACCCGATTCTTCAGTTTCCGCCGCGCGACGCATCGCGGCGAGCCGGATTACGGCCGCGAAATCTCGCTGATCGGGCTTGCCGTCTGACAGGAGCGGCGTCCGTGGCCTTGACCATTTATATGACTATTGGATAGGGCCGTTCGATCCCGGCGATCCGGGGCCAAGGGGAGAGAGAAGATGGAGAAGGTGCGCTTGGGATCCCTGCGGGGATACGCAAAGCGGGCCGCGGCTGTTTGCGCCGCGTTGCTGATGATCCTCTCCCCGGCACCCGCCATTGCCGCGAAAGCCGGACTCGCAGCCACCCCGCCGATGGGCTGGAACAGCTGGGACGCCTACGGCCTCACCGTCACCGAGGCGCAGTTCAAGGCCAATGTCGAACGCCTCGCCACCATCCGCCCGCATGGCTGGTCCTATGCGGTGATCGACGAGGGTTGGTATATGGCCGACCCGCTCGGCAAAGATCTCAAGTCGCGGCAATATAAACTCGATCCTTATGGCCGGCTCGATCCGGTGGTCGATCGCTTTCCCTCATCGGCCGACGGCCATGGCCTGCGCGCGCTCGCGGAATGGACGCATGCCAAGGGCCTGAAATTCGGAATCCACATCGTGCGCGGCATCCCCAAGGCCGCGGTCGAAGCCAACATGCCGATCGCCGGATCGCATTTCCGCGCGGCCGATGCGGCGGACCGTTCCGACACCTGCCCCTGGGACGACGGCAATTACGGCATCGCCGACAATGCGGCGGGCCAGGCTTATTATGATTCGCTGCTGCGCCAATATGCCGAATGGGGCGTCGATTTCCTGAAGGTCGACTGCATCGCCGACCATCCCTATCGCCCGAGCGAGATCCACCAGATCCACCGTTCGATCGCCAAGGTCGGCCGTCCGATCGCGCTCAGCCTCTCGCCGGGACCGACCGGGATCCAGCATGCCGCTGAAGTCGCGCAGCTGGCGCAGATGTGGCGCATCATGGACGATCTCTGGGACAGCTGGACCTTCCCGCATCCCGATCCCACGACCACATTCCCGAACGGCGTCCGCAATGCGTTCGACAGCCTCGCGCTCTGGAACCCGCACGTTCGCCAGGGCGGGTGGCCGGATGCCGACATGCTGCCCTTCGGCCCGCTGCGCCCGCATCCCGGCTGGGGCGATCCGCGCCAGTCGCGCCTGACGCCGGCCGAAACGCGCACCGCCTTCACCTTATGGTCGATCGCGCGCTCGCCGCTGATCCTGGGCGGCAACCTGACCGAAATGGATGCCGAGACCTGGGCGCTGTTCACCAACAATGCGGTGACCGGGCTCAACCAGGAGAATCGCGTCAGCCACCCCGTGACAATGGCGGACGCGCCGGACCTGCGCGTCTGGACTTCGCAGCGCGCGGGCCGGCCGATCGACACGGTCGCGTTGTTCAACCTTTCCGATCGGCCGCTCGCAATCGATCGAGCCTGGTCGAGCCTCGGCCTGCCGAAAGGCGCCTTCGCGGCCCGCAACCTGTGGACTGGGGCACGGTCGGCGGCCGGTGCACGCGTGCAGGCCACGATCGCGCCGCATGACGTTGTGCTGTTGCGGGTCTCGCGCTGAGATTGCCTAGCGCGTCCTGAATTCGTCCGGGTTGGTGAGCTGGGTCAGGATCCAGCCATTGCCGTCGGGATCCTTGAGCATCGTGTACCGGCCCCACGGCTGCTCCTCGACCGGCGTGCAGTCGACGCCGAGGCTGGTCAGCCGCGCATATTCGGCGTCGACATCGTCGATCCCCATCAGCAGCCCCTGCTGGCCGCCAGGCTTGAGCGCTTCCAGCCAGGTGACGAGCGCGATCGTCGCGCCGCCATCCTTCGGCTGCAACTGGATCCAGCGCATGTCGGGGCCCATCGGCTCGTCGCGCAGCAGGGTCAGGCCCATCACGTCGCGATAGAAATCGCGCGCCTTCAGGGGATCGCTAACCGGAACCGATACGACCGCGATGGCCATGGACTGCCCTCCCTCAGAAGGGGAGCCAGCGCCCCTTCTCGGAGAAGCGCATATAGCCCAGATTGGCGCCCAGCCGCCAGCCGACGCCCAGCCGGATCGGGACCAGCACGATATTGCCGCGACGGAGATAGGAGGCTGTGAAGCCGCCGATCACATAGACGTCGCCTTCGGCCGCGGGAAAGCGACGGAACAGGTCCTGCGAATCCTCCAGATTATAGACCAGCACGAAGGTCTTTGCTGCGTTCGCGCCAAGGTCGAAGCCGACCGACGGCCCGGTCCAGAAGACCTTCCGCTGGCCCTCGATCTTGTGGAACATCGTGCCCGAGCCATAACGCAGCCCGACCACGACCGCGCCGCCCGCCTCGCGTCCGGCGATATAGGCGTTGGGGCGGCCCTGTTCCTTGAAGATCTTCTCGATCAGTCCGGCCAAGCCCGCCGCGCCCTTGCCGAACACGCCTTCGGCCGCGCCGACCACGTCGCCTTCCTCATAGGTGCCGCCCTTGACCTTCTCGCGCGCCTCGATCTCGGCATGGCTGGCGGCAGGCAAGGGCTGGGTGCCGGCCGGCTGTTCCGGCGTAACGGCGGACGAAGGGGCTGGCGCGGGCGCAGCCGGGGGCTCGGCGGCGGGGGGGGGCGGGACCTGATCCTGGACCGGGCCGCTGGCCGCCATGCTGCCGGCCGTATTGGGATCGACCGTCTTGACCTGCGCGACCGCGGATGCCGCCAACGCCGCCGCCAGGATCATGCTTGCCGTCTTGCCGATCATCGCCCGCCCTCTTGTCTGTTCGAAGGCCCATGATAGCCGCGCAGCCGCTTTCCCCGCAATGAACGGCGAACATCCGTTGATCGGGCCAAAAGTCGTCGCTATAGCCGCGCTTCCGCCAGGGCCCGGAGACGTGGGTGAGTGGCTGAAACCAACGCTTTGCTAAAGCGTCATACGGGAAACCGTATCGAGGGTTCGAATCCCTCCGTCTCCGCCACAGGGCCGTCCCGGATAGTCTCCCGAGGCTCGGACGACCCGCTAACGCCCTTCAAAATCTGGTTTCTGTCCAATCATCTCTGCGGACGTCAAGCTAAGCCAACCGGGACGGGGCGCGCCTGACTGCTGTCGCCGAGAGACGCCGAAAAGGGCTATCAGCGCTCTGATTCGGGACGGCTTACCTGCTCGTCACAAGAACGTGCTTGCCCTTTTGGATGGTGGATTCGGCCATCTCCGATGATCCTCGACCGGCATATCGCCCTCAAGGTCGCCCCTAACGCCTGGGGTAAAGCGAGCCGCTGACGGGTGCGGGTGGCGGTGGCGGTGCCCCGGGCGCGCCGGGGGGCGTAATCGCCAGATTGTCGAACCACGGCCGGCTGACGGCGTGGGCGCCCGCGCTGGCCAGCAAGCCGGCCATGCCGTGATCATAGAGGCTGTCCGTCGCCTTCAGCACCGCCTTGCCGTCCAGCATTCCGGTGATAACATTGCCTTCGAACCTCAAGCCCAGCCGATGCCATTGATCGGGGCCGACGCCCTCTGCACGGAAGGTGGCCAGCACCTTTTCGCCGCCTTCGCTATCGTCGTGGCTGGCGCTGATCAGGGCCTGCTGTTCGGCGTCGCCGACCAGCTTTTTCTTGTCCGGCTTGCCGCGGATGGCGACAAGACGCAGGGCGCCGTCGGCCGAAAGCTCGATGAAATATCCCTTGGGAATGAAGCCGTAGCCGGAGCCGACATCATTGATGCGGCCCATGACCGCGCCGGATTCGCCCGCGCTCAGGCGGATATCGGCGGCAACTTCGTAATCGCGCCACCGCTCATCGCCGATGAGGGAATAGGGCATCCAGTCCGGCGCCCATGACAGGGGCGGCACCGGCACAGCCTGACGCAGGCACTGCCCACTCCTCCCCGGACATGGGCTCAGTTCGAAGGCGCCGGCGATGTCCGCGAAATAGCGCGGCAAATAGCCCCAGGTCGCCGGATGGGCGTAGCCATCGAAGCCTTCATGATATGGGAATGGAAAGGCTTTGGCCGCCGGTACCGCGTCAAAGCCGCCCTTCTTCTGGCCGCGGGTCGTCGTCAGCGTATAGACAGCGTGCGGTTCCAGGATCAGCGTTGCGGCGCCATGCGCCGGGACGATATCGGCCTGGCGCACGAACTGTGATCGGTCGTCGCTGCGCCATATGGCGAGCGCCTTTTTCGACAGGGCTGCGATACCAAGGCGGATGCTTTGCGGCGCGGTCGCGTCCTTGGTCTCGATGATCATGCTGTACTCGCCCTTGGGCGAGACCAGCGTGACGAAACTGCCGCCGCCCTGGAGCTTGCCGCAGGCTTTCTCGAGATAGTGCCAGCCCACCTCGGTGAATTGACCGTAATGGGCGTAGGCCCACAGCTTCTTGTTGATCTCGTAATGGCCGCTCCACGGCCAGTTGGCGCGAACCGTTGCCTCCTTTTCGCCCGAATAGGGCTCCATCTCGTAGAGGCCTGCAATGCCGTACCAATCGGTGATCTTGGTGTAGCCGCTGTCGATATAGTTCAGGTTGAATGACTGGACGGTACTGATCAGCCCATCGAAGCCGGGCAGATAGACATGCTGCTCGGTATCCCACAGCGGCTTGTTCATGCGCGCCGCCGCCGCCAAGACGGCCGGCGGCGTCACCGATTGCGGCGGGGAATTGTGGCCGCTGAGGATCGCGATGGCGTTGCGCAGTTCCGGATCGGCTTCCATTTTCGGCACGAAATCGAACTTGTCGTCCGGCCAGTTGTCGAAGCCATGGATTTTCACGTCGGCAAAGCCGTTGGCGTCGAGCGTCCGGCGCAGCGTCTTCGCGAAGTCGAGATTGACGCCCCGTTCGTTGCGCATCCCCAGCGCCGACATGTGCAGGCCGTGGACGTCGCGCAGCGCTTTCAGCCAGGAGACATAATAGTCCGCCCCGTCCTGCGAGAAGAAGTCGCCATGGCTATGCTCGCCGACCCATCCCGGTGCGCTCCACGCCGCCCCGTCCAGCGTGAGGGCCGGGTTACGCCGTTTGGCCTCGCGCATTTCCCACCACATGTAGCCGCGCCAGGCGTTCAGCTCGTCGCGGGTGTGGCGGTGGCTGGGCATCGAACCCTGGGTCGAATTGCCGTCGCCGGGAATCTCGACATAGAGCGCGCTGACCGAGGCGCCGAACTTCGGCTTGAACACCAGATCCAGGATTTGGCTGCGCTGCGGCTCCGGATAGTCCTTCAGCAGCACGCCGGTGCCGCCACCCCCCTCGACCACGCCGATGCCGTCGAAGCGCGGGCCGCCGGCCCGGCCGTCCAGCACGATGTGCTGCGTTGGCGTGACATCGGCGGCGGCAACGCGGGCCGCGAAGCCGAAAACCAGCAGCAGGGAAATCGCCCTGGCGCGCCTGCTCAACAAGCCGCGGTTATTGATCCGACCGGACGTCCGAGCCGCCGTCATTGCAGCAACTCGACTCCGTCGGCGTCGAGGTGGAGTGTTCCCGTCCAGCTTTTGCCACTCAGCACACCCTTCCTGGTGCCGTCGATGGCGACATCTTTCGGGGCGTAGGATGCGTTGACATAAAGGGTGCGGCCGTTGACCGTGCGGGCATAGACGCCTTCGGGGGTCTTGGGGCCCGGCTGGATGTGCAGCGATGCGTACAGGCTGCGGTAAAGCGGCTGCATCACGGATGGCTGGGCCGGCGTGGCAACATAGATCGCCTGGCCCTTGCCGAAATGATTGAGGGTGGCGATCGGGGGACTGCCATCCACGTTGGTGAACCGGCCGAGAACCTGCGCCGTCGATGGTTCCAGCACTTCGTAGAAGGGGATGGTGGATTTGATATCCTGGTCGCCTAACTTGCCCGTCAGCGGGCCGGAAGAGCGATAGAATTCGTTGGTTCTGATGCCGAACACGTCGCTCAATCTGCCGGGCAAAGGCGTATTGAACCATTGGTTATGCTCATCCACCTTCGCGGAAAAAGCGGTCATGATCACCGTGCCGCCGTTCCGAACATAGGTGCGTATGTTGTCGGCCGATGCCTGGTCCATCAGATAGTCGCCGGGCACCACGACCAGCTTGTACTGCCCCAGATCCTCGTGGCCGACATTGATGACGGCGACGTCGATATTGTCATTGTAGATGGGAGCGAAGGCGTTGTGCTCCTGCTCCATATAGGGCGTGGTGATATACTGGCGCACCGTGTTGGACGGGCCGTTTGGGGTCGAAGCGACGCGGCTCTCGAACGAATAGGCGATCGCCACTTGCGGGTTGAGCGCCCGCGGGAAGCCGAGCGTCTGCATCGTCTTGAACTCCGAGGCGATCTTGCCCCACTCGGCAAGCTTCCATGACGGCCGGTTGTCATGATCGACCAGGCCGAACAGCGCCTGCTCCTCGCCCCCCAGGTGGCTGTTGAAGGTCCAGGCCAGCATGCCCTGCCCGCCGTTGAGAAGGCCGAAATAGGCCCACATGCGGGAGTGACCCTTCGAGCCGTAATAGCCGCCCCCACCGGCCTGGAATTCGCTGAACCAGCTCGGCGTCTTGAGCGCGCCCTTCATCATCATCGTCTCGAAGCCGCCGCTGATGGCGTCGCCGTTATAATAGCCGTAGGAGCCGTAGCTGACATATTGCTTATATGTTGACAGGTAGTCGAAGCCCTTGCGCTCCGACGAATCCCAGAGATTGGATATTGCTGGCTTGTTCGGCACATTCCTCTCGCGGATCGCCTCCAGGTCCTTGAGAACGTCGATCGTGACGTCCGACCAGAAGCGATGCAGGTCGAGATAGCGCTCTGCCGGCCCTGGGCCATCGGCATAGGGAAGGCGCACCTCGTCCCAATTGTCGATCCGGCGCGACCAGCGCTGTGTCGCCCAGGCCTTGTTGAGCGTGGCCAGGTCGCCGTACCGGTTCTTCAGCCAGACGATGAAACGCTGCCGGTCCGCCTCGGACCATGACATGAAGCCATTGCCGATCTCGTTGTCGAATCCGATCGCCAGCAAGGCCGGATGATGGGCGTAGTGCCTGGTCAGCGCGTCGGCGAAATCCCGGACCACCCGCCGGTAATCGGGATCGCTGATATCGTCCATATAGCGCTCGGCCGGATCGAGGGTCGTGCCGGTCTGCGCCACCAGGTTCACGCCCGGATATTTGTGGTGCAGCCACAGCGGCGCCGGCAGTCCGCTGATATCCAGGATCACCTTGATCCCGGCCGCATGCATCTGATCCATGACGGCGTCGAAGGCCTTGAAGTCGTAAACACCCTCCGCCGGTTCGAAATAATCCCAGGAGAGGTCGCCCATGCGCACGACCGTGAAGCCGGCCTTTTTCATCAGCGCTATATCATTGCGGATTTCTTCGGGGCTGCGGTCGACCGGTTGATAGCAGGCGCCGACAAAGAGCCGGTCGAGGGGAATATCACCCGGCTGGCCGGCCGCGCCCCGGACGTCGGCAACGCCAGCGGAAGCGATCAGGGTCATGGCCGAGCAGAAGAGAAGCGTCTTGAGTTTCATCACATATCCCGAAGTGGTGCCGCGTAAGGACTGGGCGAAATCGGCCGGGTGGGGCCGCCTTATTCTTTAAAGACTCTAACAGGATTCCGAGCTGAAACGATCGCACCCCACTTGGCGTCAGGGCGCGGCGATGGCTCTGGCGGCGCACATTTCAACATAATGGCGGGAGGCGTCACCCGATTTGACGCAGCATTTCCCGAAAATGTTTCCAAGCGGCTGACGCCTTTTTGAAATGGCTGCTGACTTTGCAGGCCGGAACATAGCGCCGCTTTTTGCGAGAACGCGCAGTATCCATGTTGTTGCCGCCAACTCTGCGTGGACGTTCGCATCGCCCGGCCCAGTCAGAATAGGCTACCGACGGATTGATCCCTGGCCAGCACCGCGGGGCTTTTTCGGCCGCCGGTCCGGTCCGCCTCATAGTCCCGACAGCGCGACCGCGCGCCGCGCGGGGTCGAGCTGGATGCACAGATCGGCGCGCGCGGGCATTTCGGACCATATGTGGCGGGTCAGCCGCTCATAATGCTGCACGAAGCGGGCAAGCTGCGCCGCGTTCATGCCGCGGCCCCCGTCATTCGCGCGGCGCAACGTCTCCTCCTGTTCGGTGCGCCAGCGCAGGACGGTGGGCCAGTCGGGCGCCGTCATCAGCGCCAGGGTCTCAATCGGGTCGAACAGGGCCCGGTAAGGGGCTTCCAGCGCCGCATTGACATATCGCCGCCAGACGCCGTCCGGATCCTCGTCGGCTTCCAGCGCATTCACCGGCGCGGCGAGGCTCGCCGCCGGTTGCGGCCGGGCCCCGACGCACCAGCCCTCGAAGATCAGAAGCCTGCAGTCGCGCGGCGCGCGCGGCCAGGTCGACAGCGGCGCGCGGTCGTCGGCCGCCTTGTCGAAACGCGGAAGCAAGGCCGGCTCGCCTGCGATCACCGCCGCGATCGTCTCGGCCCCCAGCGCGACATCGTGCGTTCCCGGCACGCCGCGCGTCGCCAGCAAGGGATGAACGTCGTCCGCCAGCCGCCGCCGCTCGGCACGGGTCAGGTAAAGGTCGTCGAGCGAGAGGATCGCGCTGCGCGGAAAATGCGCAGCAAGCCGGGCCGCGATCGTCGACTTACCGCTGCCCTGCGCACCGCACAGGCCGAACAAAAGCGGCCCGCCATCCGTCTTGGCGGCGAGCCGCCGGGCGATCAGCGTGGTGATCGCCTCCTCAGGCGACACGGTCGGGCGGCTCCTCGCCCCGGAAAAAGGCGTCGAGATTGGCGGCGGCGCGCATTCCCATCGCGGACCGCGCCTCGATCGTCGCACTGCCGAGATGCGGCAACAGCACCGCGCGGGGATGGGCTAGCAACGCGGGATGCACCTGCGGCTCGCGTTCGTATACGTCGAGCCCGACACCGGCGATGCGCCCCGCCGCGAGCGCATCTGCGAGCGCGGCTTCGTCGATCACCGATCCGCGAGCGGTATTCACCAGGATCGCATGGGGCTGCATCGCCGCCAGCAGGCTGGCATCGACCAGATGATGCGTGCCCTCGCCCCCCGGCACATGAAGCGAGAGGATATCGCAATGGGCGGCGAGCTGTTCGACCGAACCGACATGGCGCGCGTCGAGCGCGGCTTCCACTTCGGCCGCGGCGCGGCTCCGGCTCGCATAGAGGATGCGCATGCCCAGGCCGCGCGCCTTGGCGGCGGTCGCCTGCGCGATCCGGCCGAAACCGACCAGCCCCAGCGTCCGCCCGCTCAACCCCTGGCCGATCATGTGCGAGGGGCGCCAGCCCGTCCATTGGCCGGCGCGCAGCTCGCGTTCGCCCTCGCCCGCGCGGCGGCTGGCCATCAGCATCAGCAGAATCGCGATCTCCGCGGTCGCCTCGGTCAGCACGTCGGGCGTGTTGGTGACGACGATGCCGGCAGCGCGCGCCGCGGCCAGGTCGATATGATCGACGCCCGCGCCATAATTGGCGATGATCCGCACCCGCCGCCCGGGCGTGGCGAGCAAGGCCGCGTCGATCCGGTCGGTGATCGTCGGCATCAGCGCGTCATATTCGGCCACGGCGCGCGCGAGCCCGTCCGGCCCGAGCGGACGATCGTCACTGCTCAATGTCGTCCGCCATGTTGCGGCGAGGTGGCGCTCGACAGGGTCGGGCAGCCGGCGGGTGACGCACAGCGAAGGCGTGTCGCTCATCAACGCTCTCCGGATCACCGCTGCGGCAGCGGAGCGTCCGCCCGCAACAGATTTTCATCGCGCAACGCCGCCCAGAATTCGGCCGGTATCGCCAGTTCGAACCAGTCGAGCGTCTGGCGGACCTGCGTGGCATCGCGCAGCCCCGGCAGCACGCAGCCCACCGCGGGATGGGCGAGCGGGAATTGCAGCGCCGCCGCCGCGAGCGGGATGCCGTGCTCGTCCGCGATCTGCTCCATCCGGCGTACGCGGCGAACCACGTCTTCGGGGGCGTCGCCATAATTGTAATGCGCCGGGCCGCCGCGCGTGCCGCTGGCGAGGATGCCGCTATTATAGGGGCCGCCGACGATGACGGTCACGCCTGCGGCAAGACATTCGGGAAACAAGGCATCCAGCGGCGCCTGCTCCAGCAAGGTGTAGCGGCCGGCGAGCAGGATCGCGTCGAGCGGCGCTGCGCGGATCGCGTCCTGGCAGACCGCGATCTCGTTCACGCCGATACCGAAGCCGTCGATCGCCCCCTCGTCGCGCAGCCGTTCGAGCGCGGCAAAGCCGCCGCCTTCGGTCAGCTGATCCCAATAATGATCGTGCTGGTCGCCATGGACCATGCGGCCGATATCGTGGACCAGCAACAGGCCGACGCGCGCGAGGCCCAGCCGATGCAGGCTCGCCTCGAACGAGCGCAAAATGCCGTCGCCGCTATAATCGTATCGCGGCGAAAAGGGCATGGCGGAAAAGAAGCTGTCGCGCTCGCGATCGTCGGTGATGCCGGGGTCCGGGATCATCAGCCGCCCGACCTTGGTCGACAGCAGAATATCAGGCCGGTCGCGCAGCGCATCGCCGACGCGGCGCTCGCTGAGGCCCCGTCCATAATGCGGTGCGGTATCGACATAGGCGATGCCGCCATCCAGCGCGGCAGCGATCGTGGCCTGCGCGGATTCGCTGTCGACGCGCTGAAACAGCCCGCCGATCACGGACGCGCCGAAACCCAAACGGGGCAATCGTAGCCGGGAGGCCGTGTTGGGTCGTTCGCTGGCGGCGGTCATGCCGTCATTTCCTCCTTGTATGCGCTTGGGGCAATCTTGATCAGATGAGCGATCTGATATTTCAGCCGGCTACCACGTTGGCCCATCTGCTGTCGAGTTCCCCCCTGCAACATCAGTAATCCGCCTTCAGTGCCAGGTAGAAAGTGTAGCGCCCCTGCGTGCGGGAATTCTCGATGCCGGGTCCGGCCGATCCGATCAGCGACCAATGGTCGTTCATCTTGAGAAGCGCACCGACATTGACCGCGGTAAAGCGATGGGCATCGTCGGCATCCGCGGTCTGGTGGTAGATTTCGGCGCCGACCGCGAAGCGGTCGGTCAGTGCGCGCTGCACGCCGATGCCGGTCAGCCAGAAATCGCGCTGCCCCGCCCCGGGATTGATGTCGTACCCCCCACCCCCGAACACGGACCATCTGCCCAGATCCTTCTGCGCCCACACTGGCAGCATGAAGCTCAGCCGCTGCGTCCCGAAGCGGTGGCCCGCCGTGGGCACGAAGACGCGCGGAAAGAACGCGACGTCGGGGAGCGGCGATCCGTCGGCCTGGTGCAGCACCTTATATTTGGCGGCAAGCTCGATATTGCCCAACGCGACGGTGCCGCCGGCGCCCGTCCGATAGTCGAGCGGAACCACCGCGGTGAGCTGGAGGTCGTTCGCACCTCCATAATTGATGTCGAGGCCGCCGGCACCGTCCGTCTCGCCCGGCACATGGCTGCCAGCCGCAAAGCCGTACACCTCCCAATGCCCATGCGCGGTAGGCTCGGGGTCGTCGGTCACGAAAGGCGGCCCGGCGGCGAGCCGCGTGGCGCCCGTCAGCGCAAGGAGCATGAGAAGAAGCGGGCGTCTCGAAGCCGGCATGATGTCCTGTGGGCTGCGCGGGCGGGGCCGTGTCTTGGCACCCGGCCCGCCTACCGGCAATGCCCCGCCGCCAACGATCCGGACCCGGATTATATCATACTATTCATTTTGCGGAACCGAGCGTGCCTTCGCCACCGCGCGCAACTCCTCCAGGAACAGCCGCTGCAATTTGGTGGGGTAGAAATCGCGCCGCGTGATCGCACCGATCGTGCGCGCGGTGTCGGGTGCATCGGATCGTATCTCGATCAACTGGCCTGCATCGATTTCGGCACGGACCTGGTCGGGCGACAGCAGCGTCAGGAAATTGCTTCGCACCAGCATGCCGCGGATAAGCGCCACTGACCCGCACTGGATCGGCGCCACCGGTCGTTCCATCCCCGCTTTGTCGAACAATTGCTGCCAGCGGTCGAGCAGCCCCGATGCGCGCCGCGCGACGATCCACGGATAAAGCGTCAGGTCGTGAAAGCCCGCATGTCTGCCAGCCAGTGGATGGCCGGCGCGGCCGATCACGGTCAGCCGGTCGGTGAAGAGCGGCTCCTCATGCAGGTCGCGCGGCGGATCGACGCGCAAGGCGCCGATGATAACGTCCAGCGTGCCGCCGCGCAGGAATTCGACCAGTTCGAGATAGGAGCCCTCGACCACGTCGATATGCGCGGTCGGCATCTTTTGCGAGACCGCCGCGAGCGTCGCGGGCAGCAGCAACGAACGCGACAGCGCCATCGCGCCGATCGAAAGCCGCCCGCCCTCGTCCGCACTCTCCTCCAGCGCCGCGGAAAGCTCGGCGACGCCCAGCGCCAGCCCACGCGCGAGCTTGTGGCCCGCCGCGGTAAGCCCGACCCCGCGCCCGCGCCGCTCCACGAACGCGGTGCCGCACAGCAATTCCAGTTCCTTGACCGCGCGATGCAGCGCCGGCTCGGACAGGGCGACCGATTCCGCCGCCGCGACGAAGCTGCCCGTCTCCGCCAGGCTCAGCATCCCACGCACCTGCGCGCTCGTGAGGCGGGTTTCGGGGCGCGTGGTGCGCCCGTTCTTCGCACCGGCGCGCACTGCGCGGGTCAATTTGGCCATAGCCCGCGCGACGCGCGCGAGCACCCTCTTGCCGGTCGCGGTCGGTGTCATGCCGTGCGGATGGCGGTCGAACAAGGCGGTCCCGAATTGCGCCTCGAGCTTGGCCAGGCCCTGCGTCAGGGCCGGTTGCGAAAGGCCGGCCAGCCGTGCCGCTCCGCTGATATTGCCGCATTCTGCGATCGCGCCGAGCGCCCGCAGGTGGCGCAGGTTGAGATCAAACGGCTCGGCCATGAACCGACTTATAGCCTTAGCTTATAGACTATGCGCTATTCGAATTTGTTTATCCTCATCAACTCGGCCTAGGCGATGCTCAAGCGAATAGCGTGTCTGGAGAGGCGTATTCATGCTCGATCAGCTGCTGGCCGAACGGCCTGATAAACCCGCCGCCGACGCGCCGACCCGGCACCGGGCGTTGCTCGATTGGGTGGCCGAGGTCGCCGCTGTGACCCAGCCCGACGAGATACGCTGGTGCGACGGCTCCGACGCGGAATGGACCGAGCTCAGCGATCGGCTGGTCGCGGCGGGAACGCTCGTACGGCTCGATCCGTCGATCCGACCCAACAGTTTCTACGCGCGCTCCGATCCCCGCGATGTCGCGCGGGTCGAAGGCCGCACCTTCATTTGCTCGGAACGCGAGGAGGATGCCGGCCCAACCAACAATTGGCGCGATCCGGCACGGACGCGCGCGCATCTTGGCCGCCTGTTTGCGGGGTCGATGCGCGGGCGCACCATGTATGTGGTTCCGTTCTGCATGGGGCCGCTGGGCTCGGACAAGAGCGCGGTCGGGGTAGAGATTACCGACAGCGCCTATGTCGTCCTGTCGATGAAGATCATGACGCGCATGGGCACGCCTGCGCTCGACATGCTGGGTGAGGACGGTTTCTTCGTGCGCTGCGTCCACAGCGTCGGCATGCCGCTCTCCGACGGGCGGCGCGACGTGGCCTGGCCCTGCAACGACGAAAAGTGGATCGTCCACTATCCCGAGACGCGCGAAATCTGGTCCTACGGCTCGGGCTATGGCGGCAACGCGCTGCTCGGCAAGAAATGCTTCGCGCTTCGGATCGCGTCGGTGATGGCGCGCGACGGCGGGTGGCTTGCGGAACATATGCTGATCCTCAAGCTGACCTCACCCAAGGGCCAGGTCCACTATATCGCGGCCGCTTTCCCCAGCGCCTGCGGCAAGACCAACATGGCGATGCTCGAGCCGACGCTCGCCGGGTGGAAGGCGGAGACGATCGGCGACGACATCGCCTGGATGCGCTTCGGCCAGGACGGGCGGCTCTACGCGATAAACCCCGAGGCGGGCTTCTTCGGCGTCGCGCCGGGCACGGGCCCCGCGACCAACCGCAACGCGGTCGAGACGCTGCACGCCAATTGCATCTTCACCAACACCGCGCTCACCGAGGAAGACGATGTCTGGTGGGAAGGCCTGACGCCCGTGCCCCCGGCCGGGCTCACCGATTGGCAGGGCCGGCGCTGGTCTCCCGAACTGGGCACGCCTGCGGCGCATCCCAATGCCCGCTTCACCGCGCCGGCCGAACAATGCCCCGCGATCGCGCCCGAATGGGATTCGCCCGAGGGCGTGCCGATTTCCGCGATCCTGTTCGGCGGGCGCCGCGCCTCGGCGGTGCCGCTCGTGACCGAAGCCTTCGACTGGCGGCACGGCGTCTATCTCGCTGCGAACATCGCGTCGGAAGGCACCGCCGCCGCCGAAAACGCGATCGGCACGTTGCGGCGCGATCCGTTCGCGATGCTGCCTTTCTGCGGCTACAACATGGCCGATTATTTTGCGCACTGGCTGCGCATGGGCGCCGCCGCCCAGTCCGATCCGGGCCGCTTGCCGCGCCTCTATCTGGTCAACTGGTTCCGCAAGAACGACCAGGGCAAGTTCGCCTGGCCGGGTTTTGGCGATAATGTCCGCGTGCTCAAATGGATCGTCGAGCGGATCGAGGGCGAGGCGGACGCGGTCGATACCCCGATCGGCCGCCTCCCGGCGGCTGCTGCGCTCGATCTTGACGGGCTGGACCTCTCCGATGCCGATCGCGATCTGCTGCTCAGCGTCGATCCGCGCGTCTGGCGCGAGGAAGCCGCGCTCAGCCGCGACTATCTCGCCGGGTTCGAGGAGAGCCTGCCGCCCGCTTTGTGGCGGGAGCAGGAGGCATTGGAAGCGCGGCTGGCGGGAGCCTGACGATGGGCCGCAAGCTCGTCGCGGGCAATTGGAAGATGGTTGCGAGCCGCGGCCCGCTCGGTGAGCTGGGCGCGGTTGACGAAGCTGCTGGCCGGCTCGACGTGGATGTCGCGCTCTGCCCGCCCTTCCCGCTGATCGGCCCGGCGCGCGATGCGGCGCCCAGACTTGGCGTCGGGGGCCAGGACTGCCACCATCTGCTTCAGGGGCCGCATACGGGCTCGACCTCGCCGGCGCTGCTGCGCGATTTCGGCGCGGCCTATGTTATCGTCGGCCATAGCGAACGCCGCGCGCTCGGGGAGACCGATGCGCAGGTGAGCGCGAAGGCCGCCGCCGCAGTCTGTGCGGGGCTGATCCCGATCATCTGCGTCGGCGAAAGCGCCGAGCAAAGGCGCCAGGGCGATGCGGCCGCGCTCATCTCACACCAGGTCTGCGCATCCCTGCCCGCGGCGGTGATGCCCGAACGGATGGTGATCGCGTACGAGCCGATCTGGGCGATCGGGTCGGGGCGGACGCCGACCGGACTCGAGATTGCGGAGATGCACAGCGCCATCCGGGCGAGCCTCGTCCGATCCTACGGCCCTACCGCGCAACAGACGCGCATTCTCTATGGGGGCTCGGTCAATCCGCACAATGCCGCCTGGATCAGCGCGATCGAGGGTGTGGACGGGTTGCTGGTGGGCGCGTGCAGTCTCAGCGCGGCCGATTTCGTGCCGATCCTCGAAGCCGCCGCGTCCGCCGGCCGGGCGGTTCCGGTCGCCGCCTGAGCCACTGCCTGCGAGCAGGCAAATGCTGCGCAAAAAAAGCGCACAAAAACAGCCTCTAGCGCGATCGTTTCATTTGTGTATCAATTGCCCCGAGACGCGGCTCTATGCTGCGGCGGCGGAAGGGCCCCAGGGCTGGCGCCGCAGGATTTCTGAGGCGCCACCCCCAAGGCGCCTCGGGGGGGCCGGCCGCCACCGCGACCGGCCCTTACCGATCCGTCAGCCGGGCTTGGCTTAAGGGCACGCCGCCGGCTTGGCCTCGCGTCGCGTACCCACCATTGCGGTCAGCCATCGCCGTGCCGGCGCGTCATAACCACGATCGAGCACATGGCCGAAAGCACAGACCCCTACGGTGAAGGCGAGCCCGCTCCAGGGCGCCAATGACTCCGGCGCCAGCGCGAGCATCGACAGGCTATGGGTGAGGCAGAGGTAAAGCGGATAGTGAACCGCGTAGACCGGATACGATAATCGCCCGGCGACAGAGAAAAGCCCGGGCCGGGGCGGCTCGACGCTCGCGGCGAAGGCAATGAGTGCCGGGAAGACCAGCATCATCACCAACAGGTCGCGCGTATCGCCATCGCGCCATGGAATGAACAGCAGCCCGACGAGCAGCAACAACGGAAACCAGGCCAAGCTCGATCTGTGCCTTGCCCCGGGCAGAATCCGCGCGATCAGAACTCCGGTAAAGAAGCAGAATGTTACGCGCGGAAAACCGCCCCAGAACGTGCTCCAGCTCGTTCCGCCGAAGCTCGTGCCGTGCTGCGCGGACCACAGGAGATCGACTGCGGAGGCGACGACGATCAGCAATAGCCAGCGCTTGCTCAGACGCGGCCAGAGAATGGCGTATATGAGGTTGGCGACCAGCTCGAAAAAAAGAGACCATCCGACGGCGTTCAGTGGAATGATCTCGGGAGTGGCCGACATCGTCGGTGAGGGCAGGATCGCGAGCCCGGTGGCGAGCGCTGTGGCACGCTGCCAACCGTCGAACAGCGATTGATGCGCAAGCACCGCGAGCATCTCGGCAGCCAGTCCCAGGAAAAGTCCGAGCGCGAAGAGCGGATACAGCCGGATATATCGCTGCAGCATGAACTGGCCGGCGGTCAGCCCGCGTGCGAAGCGCGATTCGTAGACGCGGCACAGCACGAAGCCGCTAATCATGAAGAACAGGTCGACCGCATACCAGTTCCGCAACACGGTTATGGCCGAGATCGATGGCGCGACATGCGATACGAGCACCGCCGCTGCCGCGAGGCCGCGAAGTCCGTCCAGCGTATGAAACCGCGCCTGATCCGAACGTCCGGTCATGCCCACGATCGCGCCGTCCGCGCCTGCCGGGCGGTCAACCCTGATCCTCGTAGGCGAACTGCAATATACCCCAGTGGCGCCCGCGCACATGGATCGACGCGATCACCTGCTTCAGCAGCACCACGCCGCCGCCGGCGACGCCGCGCCGATAGGCCTTGATGGAGAATGGCTCCTCGATCAGGCATTGCTCGCGCGTGTCCTGATATTCGAAGATCATGCCCTGGCGCGCATGTTCCGCATTCCAGTCGTCCTCGCCGGGCCGTTGCGGTTGCGCGCGCTCGGGCATGGCGACCGCGCCAAAGGCGTTGCGATCGGTGAAGGTCATACCGAAGAAACCCTTGTAGCCGCGCGCGATTTCCTGGTGTGGACGCGCGGCCGCGACCACGAACGGCTGCGCGGGATGCGTGTAGAGCGGCGGGTTGGTGCCGGGGATGCGCTTGTAGTCGGCGCTGAACAGATCGGCCTCGCTCAGCCGTCCATCCGCAAGCGCCTGCTCCAGCTTGGCGGACACGTCCTGCGCGGCGGCGAGGCCGAAGCGGATATAGGGCGAATCCGGAATCTCGGTTCCGCTGTGCGCAAAATATTGCAGCAATTCGTTCGTGTCGTTGCTGACGCCGGTAACGCGGTCGGACAGGCGTTGCAGGCCGGCGGCATTGTCGGCCGAGGTCGCGCTCAGCGCGCCCAGCCCGGCATGGACGTTGTCGACCGATGCCACCATCGATCCGATCCGGTCGGCGACGCTGTCGCTGATGTCGGACAGGCCGCGCATCAGCGAACCCAGCCGCTCCACGAGAGTCTCGATATCCTGCGCGCCCTGATGCGCCGATCGCGCCTTGGCGGTGCCGTCATTGATCCGGTGGAGCATGCGGTCGGCCTCGCCGGACAGCGCGACGATCGAATTCTCGATCGTCTGCGTCGCCTGCGCGGTTTCCTGCGCCAGCTTCTTGACTTCGCTCGCGACGACCGTGAAGCCGCGTCCCGCGTCGCCGGCACGCGCAGCCTCGATCGTCGCGTTCAGCGCCAGCAGGTTGGTCTGGCTCGCAATGTCCCGGATCGCGCCGGTGACGCGGCCGACCGTCGACAGCGCGTTGGTGAACGCCTCCAGACCCGCGTGGATGTGCGTGACCTGATCGATCAGCTCGAGCACGTTGGCGGTCGCGCCCGAAAGGCGGCGGTTGGAATCGTCGATCACGCTGCGCGCGGCGGTCGCGTTCGCACGCGCCTCTTGCGCGGCGCCGGCGACATTCTGGCCGTTTTCGGAAAGCCGGACCGCCTCGCCGCGGATGGTGGCGATGGTCGATGCCTGCTCGGTCACGCGCGTCGCGAGCTCGGAAATATCGGCCTGGAGATCAAGCGTGCGGATGCCGAGCTCGCCCGACATCTTGGCTGCTCGCATGATGGTCTGGTCGGTGGACATGGGGGTATCCAGAGTGCCTCTTTGGGTCTCCCCATAATTTCTTTTCGTTAACAGCCTTTTACCAAC
>Ga0070658_10001221_pt1 | contig 22034 bp, 22 predicted proteins | sample KBSC13metaG_FD_64664 | JGI IMG/M metagenome (GOLD analysis project Ga0070658, IMG submission 64664) | Corn rhizosphere microbial communities from Kellogg Biological Station, Michigan, USA - KBS C1-3 metaG | ecosystem: Host-associated > Plants > Roots > Rhizosphere > Soil ...
TACGAGACCATCATGGTCAACTGCAACCCCGAGACCGTGTCGACCGACTACGACACCGCCGATCGCCTGTACTTCGAGCCGCTGACGGCCGAGGACGTGATCGAGCTGGTCGAGGTCGAGCGCCGCAACGGCGAAGTGCTGGGGCTGATCGTGCAGTTCGGCGGGCAGACGCCGCTGAAGCTCGCCAAGCCGCTCGAGGCCGCCGGAATCCCCATCCTGGGCACGTCGCCCGACGCCATCGACCTGGCCGAGGACCGCGACCGCTTCCAGAAGCTGATCCAGAAGCTGAAGCTGCGCCAGCCGGAGAACGGCACGGCGACCAGCCAGCCGCAGGCCGTCGCCATTGCCGAGAAGATCGGCTACCCGGTCGTCATCCGCCCGTCCTACGTGCTGGGCGGCCGCGCCATGCAGATCGTCTACGACCGCGACGCGCTCGACCGCTATATGCGCGACGCGGTGAAGGTCTCGGGCTCGAACCCGGTGCTGATCGACTCCTACTTGCGCGACGCCATCGAGGTCGATGTCGATGCGCTGGCCGACAAGGACCAGAACGTCTTCGTCGCCGGCATCATGGAGCACATCGAGGAGGCGGGCATTCACTCGGGCGACTCGGCCTGCTCGCTGCCTCCGTATTCGCTGCCGGCCAAGATCATCGCCGAGATCGAGCGCCAGACCGAGGCGATGGCCAGGGCGCTGCAGGTCGTCGGCCTGATGAACGTGCAGTACGCGGTGAAGGACGGCGAGGTCTATGTCCTCGAGGTCAATCCGCGCGCCAGCCGCACGGTGCCGTTCGTCGCCAAGGCCACCGGCCAGCCGATCGCCAAGTTCGCGGCCCGCCTGATGGCCGGCGAGGCGCTGAAGTCGCTCGCCATCAAGAAGAACAAGGGCAAGCACGTCGCAGTCAAGGAAGCGGTGTTCCCGTTCGCGCGCTTCCCCGGCGTCGACGTCATCCTGGGACCGGAGATGCGCTCGACCGGCGAGGTCATGGGCCTCGATCGCGACTTCGGCCGCGCCTTCGCCAAGTCGCAGCTCGGCGCCGGCCTCAAGGTGCCGGTCGACGGCGCAGTGTTCGTGTCGGTGAAGGATCCGGACAAGCAGGCGATGGTCAAGCCGGTGAAGCGGCTGGTCGAGCTCGGCTTCGCCGTCGTGGCCACCGGCGGCACGGCGGAGTTCCTGGCCAGGCACGGCATCGTCTCGCAGCGGGTGAACAAGGTCCTCGAGGGCCGGCCGCACATCGTCGACCTGATGAAGGACGGCAAGATCCAGCTCGTGTTCAACACGGTGGACGGTGCGGTGGCACTGACCGACAGCTTCACGCTGCGGCGCGCGGCACTCATGAACAAGATCGCCTATTACACGACGGTCGCCGGCGCCAAGGCCTCGGTCGAGGGAATCGCCGCCGTGCTGGCGGGCGAGCTCGACGTCGCGCCGCTGCAATCATACTTCAAGGGCACTTTCTAGAGCCTATTTCGGACAAACCGGCCGGCGCCCCGCATCCATCGTGCGGCGTGGCCGGAACCCGGCGCATTGTTGGCCGTTGACGCCGTTCGAATCATTAAGGACGATCACGTCATGGAAAAGGTTCCGACGACGGCCGAGGGGCTGAAGAGCCTCGAGGACGAACTGAAGCAGCTGAAGAGCATCGAGCGGCCCGCCATCATCAAGGCGATCGCCGCGGCGCGTGAGCATGGCGATCTATCGGAGAACGCCGAATACACGTCCGCGCGCGAGAAGCAGGGCTTCATCGAGGGCCGCATCATCGAGGTCGAGAGCATCATCTCGCGCGCCGAGGTGATCGACTTCTCGAAATTCTCGGGCAAGGTCGTGAAGTTCGGCGCCACCGTGCGGCTGGCCGACGAGGACACCGACGAGAAGATGAAATACCAGATCATCGGCCCCTACGAGGCCGATCTCGCCAAGGGCAGCATCTCGGTGACCTCGCCGATCGGCCGGGCGCTGATCGGCAAGACCGTGGGCGACACCGTCGAGGTGCAGACGCCGCGCGGCGCCAAGTCCTACGAGATCGTGGGCGTAGCGTTCAAGTAGCCGCCTTCAGGTAGCGGCGGGAGTGGCTGCTGCGGCCCGTGCCCGGCGGCGCTTGCCGACCGCCGTCATCGCCGCGTACTGGACCAGGAACAGGCCGATCTTGCTGGCCGGTCCCCACAACGACATCGCTGCCGCCCAGGTCCTGGCGTCCAGGGTCAGCGCCAGCGCGATGTTGAGGACGGCCGAGAAGAACATCAGTCCCGCCCAGACGTAACCGAAGGTCGTGGCCACGTCCTGCACCGGCGCCGCGCGCGGCGGCAGGTAGCGGTTCATCCAGCCGCGCTTCAGCATGACGATGCCGACGACGGCGTAGATGACGCTGGGCTTCAGCATCACGAAGCGCGGATCGTGGGTGAGGAACGTCGCCGCGCCGGAGGCCAGCACCAGCACGACGCTCAGCCACTGCAGGGCGCCGACCGGCAGGCCGCGCACGAGGTGCCAGGCGATCTGGGCGATCCCGAGGGCCATGCCGAGGCCGACGGCGAGGAACAGGTTGTCGGTGGCGAGGTAGACCGCGAGGAAGAGAAGCGTCGAGGCCAGATCGAGCAGCAGGACCCGGCCGGCGTCGAAGAGGTTTTTCATGGCACCCTCATAGCGGTAACGCTGTGTAGTTCTGCCAATGTATCAATACACACTGTTCCCTACAAGAGGGTCAGGTCACGACCTTGATGTAGGTGTCCTTCATCACGATCAGGCCACGGCGGAAGGTGTAGAGGTCGCAGCCCAGCCAGGACTGGCGCTCGCCGGTCCGCAGGGTGGCGGTGCGGTGCCATTCGGTGACGGCGCGGTTGCCGGCGATGAATTCGCTGGTATGCCTCCAGGCGACGTCGCCGGAGGCTGCGAACAGCGGCTCGAAATAGCGCCGAATGGCGGCGCGGCCCTTGAAGCTCTCACCCCAGTGATGCGGCCCGCGGGCGTTGCGGAACTCGCCGTCCTCCTCGAAGGAATTGACGATGCCGTCGACGTCGCGGCGGGCGAAGGCGTCGGCGATCTCGTGCAGGCGCTCGAACGTGACGTCGTCGGTCATCGGCCGGCGATTACTCGACCGGGATCGGCACGCCGGGCGTGGCCTTGGCGGTGCGGAACACCATCATCGACTTCACGTGGCTGACGTTGGGCGCCGAGGTCAGCCGCGTCGTCAGGAACTTCTGATATTCGTCCCAGGTCTCGGCCACGATCTTCAGCAGGAAGTCGGCCTCGCCGGCCAGCATGTGGCACTCGCGCACCTCGTCCCACTTGTCGATCAGCTCCTCGAACGACTTGAGGTCGGCCTCGGCCTGGCTGTTGAGGCCGACCAGGGCGAACACCGACACGCTGTAGCCCAGCGCCTCGGGACTGAGCTCGGCGTGGTAGCCCTTGATGATGTCCGCCCGCTCCAGCGCACGCACGCGGCGCAGGCAGGGTGGGGCGGAGATGCCGGCGCGCTCGGCCAACTCCACGTTGGTCATGCGGCCGTTCGCCTGCAGATCGCTTAGAATGCGCCGGTCGATTCGATCGAGCTTTGCGCGAGCCATCGGGTCTCCTCCATTGGTCGCGGTCTATGCCAGAACCATGCCATCCGCGCAATAAAGTTGCGAGGCAGGGCCCCGACCCTGTGAACAATTGCGCCCTGTGCGGTTATCACCCGTGCAAAGGCGGCAAGGTTTGCATATATGTTGGTAGTTATGCGGAAAGCGGGATGCGAGTAGGTCATGGCAGCAACTCATCGCAGTAAAGTCCTTATCCTGGGCTCGGGGCCGGCCGGCTACACGGCGGCCATCTATGCAGCCCGGGCAAGCCTCAAGCCGATGCTGGTGCAGGGCATCCAGCCCGGTGGCCAGCTCACCATCACGACCGACGTCGAGAACTATCCGGGCTTCGCCGACGTGATCCAGGGCCCGTGGCTGATGGAGCAGATGCAGAAGCAGGCCGAGCATGTCGGCACGCAGCTCTTCTTCGACACGATCGTCGAGGTCCAGCTCGATCGCCGGCCGTTCGTCTGCATCGGCGATTCGGGCGACCGCTATGAATCGGACTCGCTGATCATCTCGACCGGCGCCACGGCGAAATGGCTGGGGCTGCCGACGGAAGAGACCTTCCGCGGCGGCGGCGTGTCGGCGTGCGCCACCTGCGACGGCTTCTTCTTCCGCAACAAGGAAGTGGTCGTGGTCGGCGGCGGCAACACCGCCGTCGAGGAGGCGCTCTACCTCACGCACCACGCCTCGAAGGTGACGCTCGTGCATCGCCGCGACAGCTTCCGCGCGGAGAAGATCCTGCAGGACCGCCTGTTCAAGAACCCCAAGGTCTCGGTGCTGTGGGACCACGCCGTGCAGGAGATCACCGGCGAGAAGACCCCGGCGCCGTTGGTGACCGGCGTGCGCGTCAAGAACGTCAAGACCGGCGCGGAGAAGCAGATCGGCACCGACGGCGTGTTCATTGCCATCGGCCACTCGCCGAACACCGAGCTGTTCAAGGGCAAGCTGGCGATGGATGGCGAGGGCTATCTCATCACCCGTCCGGACTCGACGGCGACCGACGTCGAGGGCGTCTACGCCGCGGGCGACGTGCAGGACAAGACGTTCCGCCAGGCCGTGACGGCCGCGGGCACCGGCTGCATGGCCGCGCTCGAGGCGGAGAAATGGCTGGCGTCCCAAGAGAGCGCCGTAGCGCAGGCCGCCGAATGACCGGCGAACGCGGCGAGGGCATGGACTGGGACAAGCTGCGGATCTTCCAGGCCGTGGCCGACGCCGGCAGTTTCACCCACGCCGGCGAAGGCCTGAAGCTCAGCCAGTCGGCGATCTCGCGCCAGATCGGCGCCCTCGAGGAGCAGCTCGGCGTCATGCTGTTCCACCGCCATGCGCGCGGCCTCATCCTGACCGAGCAGGGCGAGCTGCTCTATCGCACCGCGCGCGACATGGCGGCCAAGGTCAACACCGCCGAGGCGCTGCTGCGCGCCAACCAGGACAAGCCGGCGGGGCGGCTCAAGATCCACGCCACGGTGGGCTTCGGCTCGACCTGGCTGACCGCCCAGATGCACGAATTCATCACCATGTACCCCGAGATCGACGTCAGCCTGGTGCTGTCGGACAACGAGCTCGATCTCGGTATGCGCGAGGCGGATGTCGCCATCCGCATGGTCATGCCGCGCCAGCCGGGCCTGGTGCAGCGCCACCTGCTGACGGTGCGCAGCCACGTCTACGCCTCGCAAAGCTACGTTCAGAAGTACGGCAAGCCCAAGACGGTCGAGGAACTCGACCAGCACCGCATGATCATCTTCGGCGAGGATGCCCGCGCGCCGGTCCAGGACGTGAACTGGCTGTTGCGCGAGGGCAGTTCCGACAGCGCCAACCGGCTGGTCGTGCTCAGGGTGAACAATACCTACGGTATCTTCCGTGCCGTTGAATCGGGCCTCGGCATCGCCTCGCTGCCCGACTACCTGGCGCGCGAGTCGACCAAGCTGGAGATCCTGCTGCCAGATCTCAATGTCCGTACGACCGATGTGTACTTCACCTACCCCGAGGAACTGCGGCATTCCAAGCGAATCGCGGTGTTCCGCGATTTCCTGCTGCGCAAGGTGGCCGACACAAGGTTCTAGCCGACCCGAGCTTTAGTATTGCATAGGCCGTGAGAGACATGCGTGACTCGCATGTCAGTGTTCGAATCTTCGACCCTAACAATACAGCGTCCGAGGCGTAGTTTGGCCTCAGGTCTTCGGCACGGGCGACTTCGGTTGCTCCTGCTCGGAACTCGGGATCCCTATGATCCCACGTCTCCCAGACGTGAAGCCTCCCTGTTTGACTCGCCGGGCCTGTTTGGCCCGGCGTTTTTTTGCGCGGGTTTATTCGCGCGCTGGTCCTGTCCCGTCCCGGTCGGACGAATTGCCGACTGCAAAAGTCGAAATTTCTCCTTAAATAGCATCCCGATGTTCTCCGAAGTCCGCCAAGCACTTCTGCCGATCGCCTTGCGCAACCTGAAGCGCCGCGGCGACCTCGAGCGTGCCGGGCTGCTGATCGAGTCGCTGGCCAGGCATTGGCGCGACAGCAAGCCGTTCGAGCTGCTGATCGTGGCGCCGGCCCGGGACGTGTCGCTCCTGCGCAGCAGCCTGCCGCGCTTCCCCCGGATCGAGGTCTCGGTACGGGCCGAGAGCGACTTCTTCGGCCGGTTCAGCCGCTTCTGGGCGATGACCGGCTGGTATCGCCAGCAGATCGTGAAGCTCGAGGTGCCGGCGCAGCTGGGCTTCGGCGGCTTCCTGACCCTCGATTCCGACGTCTGCTGTGTCGGCGACTTCGATTCGCGGACCTTCGTGCACGAGGGCCGGGCGCTGTCGCGCTGGGAGCCCAAGCGCCACCACGACTGGTGGCAGCAGGCCGCCGAACTGGCCGGCGTGCCCTACGATCCCGCCACGCACGGGCTGTCGGTGACGCCCAACATCCTGCACGGCGACCTCACGCGCCAGGCGCTCGAGTTCTTCCGGCTGGGCTTCATCGATCCAATGACGGCGCTGTCGTTCCGCGTGCTGCGCAAGATCGGCGCGATTCCGTGGACGGAGTACTCGCTCTACACCAGCATCGCCGAGCGGCGCGGCAACCTGTTCGACTATCACATCCACTGGGATCCCTGTTACTTCCACGCCACGCAGCTCTTCTCCGAGCATTCCAGTGTGTGGGCCGCCACCGACTTCGAGCGACTGGCGAACGTGCCGCCCGGCACCGATCCCAAGGGCAAGTTCGTCATCGTGCAGAGCCACGCGCGCATCCCGCTCGAGCAGGTGCGCGACTACTGCCTGAGCTTCGCGGGCTGAACCAACGCCAGCGTCACGGCGGCGACGATCAGGCCGAGTGCCGCCCCGTCGAGCCAGGAGACGTTGCCGCCCACCAGCAGGGCACTGCTGGCGAAGCCGACGCAGGGCACGACCAGGGTCGTCAGCGACGCGACCGAGGCCGGCAGGAGCTGGATGATGCGAAACCAGCAGAAGTAGGCCAGCGCATTCGACACAAGGATCAGGAAGACAAGCGCCAGGAGTCCGCGCGTCTGGTCGGGCCGGAAGTAGGCATGGGGCAGCCAGAGCAGCCAGACGAGGATCACCGGCAGCGTGCCGAGCAGGAGTTGCCAGCCGGCATTGATCGCAGGGTCGCCCCGGAGCGAATGGCGCTTGGTCAGGACGGTGCCGATGCCGAAGGAGATGGCCGCGAGCAGCGTCAGCCCGGCGCCGACCGGGACGCGCCGCACCGCCGTCTCCTGGCTGACGATCAGCGCTACGGCCAGCAGACTGAGGAGCAGGGAGAGCGCGACCCTGAGAGAAATGCGTTCCCCCAGCAGGAAGACCGCGAACAGCGAGGACCAGGCCGGCATCGTGTAGATGATGATCGGTGTCCGGCTGGGTCCCAGCAGGGCGATGCCGGAGATCAGGAAGATCTGGAAAAGCCCCATGTTGAACAGCCCGGTGAGCGCGAGGGGCCCCCACATCGAGCGCGCAGGCCACACGGGCGCACCGCGTGCGACGCCGGTCGCGAGGAGGATCAGGCCCGACAGCGGCAGGATGATCAGCCGGGTCGAAAAAAGGTCGGCCGCTTCCAGCGACCAGCTCATCAGCGGGTAGGCGAGACCCCAGGCGATCCAGACGATGGGGAGGAGGAAGCGGGTCATGCCCCGCCGCTCATGATTGGCCGTTGTGCTCGCCGATCTTCGGCGCTTTCTCCTCGCCGCCCTGCCGTTCGCCGTCGATGCTGAGCGGCAGGCCATGGAACAGCGCGTCGCTGCCGGCATAGGGCCTGGTGAACATCCCGAGCGCCGCGGTCTGCGCCAGCTCCAGCACCTGGGGCACTGAATTCAGCGGTCCGTTGGGCACGCCCAGCGCATCGAGCCTGGCCGACCAGTGCGCGCGGCTCTCCTTCTTCATGATGTCGGCGACCATGCCCAGAAGCATCTCGCGGCGCTGGAAGCGATCGACGTTGGTCTTGAAGCGTGCCTCGTCGGGCCACTCGGGATGGCCCAGCACCTCGGCGAACTTGCGCCACAGCCGGTCGTTGCCCGGGCAAATCATCAGTGGCCCGTCCGAGCACTCGAACGCCTGGTAGGGCGTGAGCGTGGGATGGCCGGTGCCCTGGCGCGGCGGCATCTTGCCGGTCACCGAATACTGGGCCACGTGGTTCGACGCCCACATCAGCCCCGACTCGAACAGCGAGGTGTTGACCAGGCTGCCCTGGCCCGTGGCCGTGCGCTTGGCCAGCGCCGCCAGGATGCCGATCGCCGTCCACATGCCGGTCGACAGGTCGATGATCGACACGCCCACCCGCGACTCGGGTCCCGACGGATCGCCGTTCAGGGAAATGAGGCCGGCCACGGCCTGGATGATCGGCTCATAGCCTGGCCGTTCCTTCCACGGGCCTTCGTGGCCGAAGGCGCCCAAATCGGCGTAGATCAGCTTCGGAAACTTCTTCGTGAGCGTAACCCCGTCGATGCCGAACTTGGCCGGCACGTCGGCGCGCAGGTTGTGCACGAAGATGTCGGCGTCGCCGATGCGCGCGATCAGCGCCTCGCGCTGGGCCTCGTCGGCGAGATCGCAGGTGATCGATTTCTTGCCGCGATTGAGCGCGATGAAGCCGGTCCCGTCGCCCTCGACGAACGGTGGCCCCCATTTGCGCGCGTCGTCGCCCTCGGGCCGCTCGACCTTCACCACCTCGGCGCCGAGGAAGGCCAGGATCTGCCCGGCATAGGGCCCGGCGAGGTTCTGGCCGAACTCGACGACCTTGAGGCCTTCCAATGGTTTGCGGCTCATCTGAGGTTGCTGCCCAGGATCTCGCGCGCGATCACCATGCGCTGGACTTCGCTGGGGCCCTCGCCGACGCGGCGGATGCGCATCTCGCGGTACCAGCGCTCCAGCGGCAGGTCCTTGGTCATGCCCATGCCGCCGTGGATCTGCATCGAGCGGTCGACCACGCGGCCGCCGCCTTCCGACGCCGTCAGCTTGGCGATCGAGGCCTCGATCTTGAACGGCAGGCCGCGGCGCGCCTTCTCGGCGGCCTCGAGGGTGAAGTGCCGGGCGGTGCGGATGTCGATCTCGTTGTCGACCAGCATCCATTGCACGGCCTGGCGGTTGGCCAGCTTCTCGCCGAAGGTCGAGCGCATCTTGCACCACTCGATCGCCATCTCGTGCGCGGCGATCGCCACGCCGATGCAGCCGGCGGCATAGGGGATGCGCTGGCGCGTCAGGCGGTCGTTGGCCACGGCGAAGCCCTTGTTGACCTCGCCCAGCACCTGGTGGTCCGACACCCAGCAGTCCTTGAACTCGAGCTCGGTGGCGTAGTGCGACGAGCGCAAGGTGTGCACGACGCGGCGCACGTGGAAGCCCGGGGTGTCATTGTCGACGATGAAGCAGGTGATGCCGGCGCGGCCCTTGGCGGCGTCGGTGCGGGCAAAGACGATGCCGTACTGCGCGCGGTCGGCGTTGGAGATGAAGATCTTGGCGCCGTTCAGCACCCAGCCGTTGTCCTTGCGCTCGGCCCTGGTCTGGATGGCGCGCGCCGGATCGCTGCCGCCCGACGGCTCGGTGAGGCCGAAGAACGCCTTCTTCTCGCCGCGCAGGGTCGGATAGAGATAGCGCTCCTTCTGGTCCTCGTTGGCCTCGAAGATCTGCGCCAGGCCCGCGCCGCCGAAGGTGCCGTAGCAGGGCACGTAGAGGCCGGCGCGGTGCTGCGCCATCTCGATGGCCAGCAGCACGCGCGTGACGATGTCGATGTCGGGGCCGCCGTATTCCTTGGGGATGTCGATGCCGAACAGGCCCATCGCCTTGGTCTTCTCGACCAGCCGTTTGTGGTCGGCGGGCTCGAGCTCCGACGCATCGGGATCCATCGTCGCCTCGAGCGGGATGATCTCCTCGCGCACGAAGCGGCGGACCTGGTCGATCAGCATCTGCTGTTCTTCGCTCGGCTCGAAATCCATGGTGGCCCTCTCTTAAGCAGGACTGAGGCGCCCGAGCACGGGCGGCGGATTCTTCGCGTTGTCGGGCGGCAGGGCGCCGTGATCGTGCTTGTGCACCATCAGGAGCTCGAACCAGCGCGAACGGTACTGCTGATTGACCTCGACCCGGAACTGGCAGCCCGCGCCGCGCTCGGCAAACTGGCGCTGCAGCTCCGAGCGCAGGCCGAAGGGCGAGCGGGCGCCCGCCTCACCAATGAAGAGCACCGTGCCGGCGGCATCGGCGATCTGGTAGACGCCGAGCTGGCCCGGCAGGCGCGTGGCCTCCTCGGCCGTCAGCGGCTTCCACGGCTTGTCGAGGCGAAGGCGGACCGACATCTGCGTGCCCGCGCTATTTTCCGGTGAACCGGGCGGTGCGCTTCTCGAGCCGCGCCTTCATGCCTTCCTGCGCATCCGTGCTCTGCATCGCCGCCGTCACCAGCTTGTCGACGTCGTCGTGTTTCAGGTGATCGCGGACCTCGAGCTGCCGCACGGTCAGCGCCTTCATGGCCTTGAGCGACAGCGGCGCGTTGGCGGCCAGGCGTCCGATCACCTTGTCGGCCTCGGCCTCGAGCTGGTCGGCCGGCACGCAGCGCGCGATCAGGCCCAGCGCATGGAGCTTGGTCGCCGGCAGCGGATCGCCCAGCAGCAGCATCTCGCGTGTCGTCACGGGGCCCAGCACCTCCATCAGCTTCTTGCCGAGGAACCAGTTGGGCGCGAGCCCGACCTGGGCCAGCGACATGCCGAAGCGCGCCTTCTGGCTGGCCACTACCAGGTCGCAGTGCAGGGCCAGCTCGTTGCCGCCGGCGATCGCGTCGCCCTGGACCACGGCGACGACGGGCAGGGGGCAGAGCTCGATGGCGCGCAGCATGATCTCGATGCCGCTGGCCTTGCCCGCGCCCGCAGTCTTGCTGCGCTCGGCCATGTCGAGGCCGGCGCAGAACACGTCGCCCTTGCCGCGGATGACGAGCACGCGATCGTCGGCCGCGACCGGTGCCTGCAACGCCTCGATCATGTTGCCCAGCAGCTCGCTGTCGAGCGCGTTGCGCTTCTCCGGCCGGTTCATCCAAACCGTCTTTACCGGGCCGTTCTTCTCGATGATGACCTTGTTCATGGCGTTCCCTCTCAAGAGGCTGTTTTAGCCTCTTGTTCCTCTCTCCCGCTAGGGCCGCTGGGGGAGAGGCTAGGAGAGGGGATGGCGCACCGCCCTGATTCGTTCTGCACTGCGCTGCGCCCGCACTGCGCGGCAGCGCCATACGCCGCCGGGCACCGCGCGGAGCGCAGTGCCTTACATGAACAGCTTTTCCGCTTTGCGGGCTTCGTAGAGGCCCGACACGAACTCGGCGTAGCCGTTGTAGATCTGGGTCGGCACGCGGTCGCTCGAGCCCAGCGGCTTCTCGGTCGCCTGGCTCCAGCGCGGGTGCGGGACCTGTGGGTTCACGTTGGCCCAGAAGCCGTATTCGTTGTCGTTGAGCTTCTGCCAGAACGACACCGGGCGCTTGTCGCTGAATTCGATCGAGACGATCGACTTCACGTTCTTGAAGCCGTACTTCCACGGCGCCACGAGGCGCAGCGGTGCCCCGTTCTGCTTGGGCATCGGTTTGCCGTAGAGGCCGGTCGCCATGAAGGCGAGGTCGTTCATCGCCTCGTCCATCGCCAGCCCCTCGGTGTAGGGCCACGGGTAGAGGATGTCCTTCTGGCCCGGCATGACCGACGGCTTGGACAGGGTCTGCATGACGACGTACTTGGCGCCGCTCGCGGGCTTGCAGAACTCGACCAGCGACTTCATGGCGAAGCCGCTCCACGGCACGATCATCGACCAGGTTTCGACGCAGCGGTGACGATAGACGCGCTCCTCGAGCGGCATCTTGGCGAGCAGGCTGTCGATGTCGATCTCGAACGGCTTCTCGACCATGCCCGAGACCTTGATGGTCCACGGCCGCACCGGCATTTTCTGGGCCAGGCGCCAGAGATTCTTGCCGTCGTCGAATTCGTAGAAATTGTTGTAGGTCGTCGACAGCTTTTCGGCCGTGATGGGCCCCGGCGCGCCATAGGTGCCATTGGGCTTGGCGGGATAGAGCTTGGCCGACGGATCGTCGTCGGCGAGGGCAAGACCCGGCACGCCTGCGGCGATGGCGCCCAGTCCCATCGCCTTCATCAGGGCGCGGCGATTGAAATAGGCGCTTTCAGACGTGGCCTGCCGTTCCGGCAGTTCCCAGCCGTGGGTGCGCTTGATCAGCATGTTCATCTCCTGAAGGGGCGTTCTTCCTTATATAGACAACGCCATGCAACAGATGGGCCGGAGCGGCAACTCACTCCCGGTCAAAGGGTCGTGACGTCGCCTTGAGCCACCGAGTTGGCGAGGTCGCGGCGATAGCCGTTCATCACCATCACTTCGGCCACCAGGAACATCGGCCCGACGAAGGCCTGGAAGAGATTGTCGATCAGGGCCGGCCGTTTGCCCTCGAAATGGTGGCCGAGGAACTGCAGCGCCCAGCCGAAGATGAACAGGGCGATGAAGCCGGTCCAGACGGAAGTCGGCCCGAGCGCGCCGGCGAGGGCTTCGGCGGCGTACCACATCACCAGCATGATCGCGGCCATGGCGACGCCGATGCCGAAGTCGAGGACCATCCAGCCGAGTACGGCCACGACCGCGAGCGCTGCCGCGGTGGACGTGTGATGCCCGGCGACATCGAACCGGCACTGCGTCGCGGCAACCAGCACGGAGAACACGATCACCGGGATGCCGATGAAATGCGTCGCCTTGTTGCGCGCATCGCGATGAACCGAGGCGTAGATGCCAAGCTGTCGGCGAAAGAAATCGTTTGCCATGAAGTGCCTCCCCAGCGCTAACGGGGAGTCTAGGCCGCGGTTCCGGTCACTTCCAGTAGCTTGGGCCACATCTTCTGCTTCCAGCCGTCGTTGCCGGTGACCGTGAGCACGATCTTGTTGTCCTGGGCCAGGATGAAGCGCGGCGTCCAATAGCCGCGTTGCGCGCCTTCGTCGCTCATCTGGAAGTCGGTGAGGATCCAGCGCGCGTCGGCCGGCCAGTTCTCCTCCATGAGGATGAACGGCGCGTCCTTCGGGTGGACGACCCGGTAGTCGATCTTCTTGTAGACCTCGGACTTCAGCAGCAGCGGTTCAGACTGGGCACGCCAGATCTTGCAGCCGCCTCAAAGTTCGTGGCCGACGAACACCAGCATCGGACGCCCGGCGGCGGCGGCGATGCGCGGGAGGGACGAAACGGCGGCCAACGCCAAGGCGCCGCTCGCGAGAGAGCGTCTGTTCAACATGGCCTCAATATGAGCCTGGCAGCCCCCAGCCGGTAGGGGGGCTCACCGTCTTGTGTAGCGACCGGCTGCATGAAAGGGCGTGATTTGGGCAGAACCGCGGCGAACTACGCCGCCGCGCGTCTCTTCGTCTCCTCGACGATGCGTTCGGCAGTGCGGCCGGCGAGTTCCTGCAGGTGGTCGAATTCGGTGCGGTACGTGCCGATGCCCTGGGTCACCGAGCGGATCTCCACGATCATGTCGGCGACCTCGGCTTCGGGCATCAATGCCGAGACCTCGTCCCATCCGGTCCATCCCGGCCGCGTGTCGTAGCCCAGCAGCTGGCCGCGCCGGCCGGTGATCAGGCGCTGGATGCGCGACGTCGAGTCCGAGGGCGCCGCCACCGTCACCTTCAGGATCGGCTCGAGCAGCACCGGCTTGCACGCGGGCATGGCCTCGCTCATGGCGATGCGCGCGGCCATCTTGAACGACATCTCCGAACTGTCGACGGAGTGGTACTGGCCATCGACCAGCGCCACCTCGAGGTCGACGACGGCCTGGCCGAGCGGACCTTCCTTCAGGTAGTCGACCAGCCCCAGTTCGACGGCCGGGATGAAGTTGCGCGGCACGACGCCGCCCACGATCCGGTCGACGAAGCGAAAGCCCGCGCCGCGCGGCAGCGGCCGGATCTCGATCTTGATGTCGGCGAACTGGCCGTGGCCGCCGGTCTGGCGCTTGTAGCGCGCGTGCTGGGAGGCGCCGGCCTGGATGGTCTCGCGATAGGCTACCCGGGGCGCCTCGGTGTCGACGGCGACGTTGTAGCGGGTGGCCAGCTTGTCGACCGCGACCCGCAGATGCATCTCGCCCTGGCCCCTGAGCAGGAGCTCGTGCGTCTCGCCGCGGACCTCGAAGGAGAGTGACGGATCCTCTTCGGCGATCTTCTGCAAGGCGCCCGAGAGCTTCACCTCGTCGTTGCGGTTGCGCGCCTTGAGCGCCAGCGCGAACACCGGCGGCTCGACCGCGGTGGCGTCGGCCACCGGCTTGATGCCCGCAGCGGTGAGGGACTGGCCCGACGACAGCGCGTCGATCTTGGCCAGGGCCACGATCTCACCGGCCCTGGCCTCGCCTACCTTGTCGAGACGCTGGCCGAACGGGCGGAACAGGCTGCCGATGCGCTGGCCGCCGACGCTCTGGCCCTCGCTCAGGGCACCTGACCAGACACGGCAGAGCGACAGCTTGCCGGCATGGGCCTGGTGCAGGACCTTGAAGCATTCCGCCAGGACGACGCCATTGGACGGCAGGTCGCGTCGCTCGGCCGTCACCGCGACCGCCGGCGCATCGTGACGCAGTGCCTTCAGGAGCCGCCGCACGCCGTTCTCGCGGTCGCCGGCGCCCAGCAGCACGGGAGCGATCCTGTCGTCGCCGAACTCGTCGTGCAGGTCGCGGTAGATCAGCGACTTCTCCGGCGCCACGTCCTCGATCAGCTGCTCGAGCAGCGTGTCGTCGAACTCCGACAGGGTTTCGAGCATGTCGCGGCGCGCCTCGCTTTCGCGCGGCAGCAGCTCCGCCGGCATCTCGATCAGGTCCGAGGCGCCGCTGGTGCGGTAGCGGTAGGCGCGCTCGCTCACCAGGTCGACGTAGCCGATGGTCTCCTCCGCGCCGTTCGCGGCCGGCCGGCGGATCGGCACCTGGCGCAGCACGAGCTTGCGCGTCGACACCGTCTGCAGCGCGGCCAGCATGTCGCGCACGCGGACCTCGGCCGAATCGATCTTGTTGATGAAGAAGAGATGGGGGATGCGATGGTCCTCGATGTACTTCAGCAGCGGCGCGAGGGCGATCACGCGCTCGGCGCTGGGTTCGCAGACCACGACGGCGGTGTCGCACACCGACAGCGCGGCGAAGGCGTCGTGCTGGAACTCGATCGAGCCCGGGGCGTCGATGAAGGTCCAGTGGTCACCGAGATAGTCGACCGAGGCGATGTTGAGCTCGGTGCCCATGCTGCGCTTGCGCGCCTCGACGGCGCCGTCGCCCACGGAAGTGCCCGCGCGCGTCGAACCGCGCCGGCCGATGGCTCCCGTGGCATAGAGCAGGCTCTCGAGCAGACTCGTCTTGCCTGAAAGGTACGGCCCGCACAGCGCCACCACGCGATGCGCGCCGCTGCCTGGTCTGCCGCCGGTGATGGTCTCCGTCCTGAGGTCTGTCATGACAACGTCCTCCTTCTTCGCGAATGGGTGCGCGTAGAACTTCGGACGATGGTCGCACTCGGACCCGTCGGCCGAAGCGAAGCTGTGTCGACGGAAATGTTTTCACCCCGGGCAGGGGGAGTCAACGCGACGGGGCCGTTCTTGTGGACGAGATTTCTGCAGCCCGATTGCTGTCAATCGTCCTGCATCAGGTGGTCGCGCTGTGTCGTGCCGCGGTACTCGCGGCGGAAGCGGCCGCGGCGTTGCAACTCGGGCACGACGAGATCGACGAACTCCTCGATGGCGCCCGGCGAGTAGATCGGCGACAGCATGAAGCCGTCGCCGCCGACGGCGTCGAAGTATGCCTCCATCTGGTCGGCGATGTCGGCCGCGGTGCCCGCCATCTGCGGCAGGCCGACGCTCTGGCCGTGATTCTGCGCCACCTGCCGCAAGGTCAGCAGCTCGCCGGTGAGCGAGCGATAGCGCGTCTGCATGCGCTGCAGCTTGGCCTCGGTGCGATGCGCCATGATGGTGTCGAGCGGCAGGGTCGAGAGATCGAAGTCGAGGTGGCCGGAGAGTATCGCCAGCCCGCCCTCGAGCGGCGCCAGCGCATTGTGCTCGGCCTGCAGGTCCTCGGCCTCGGCGCGCGTGCGGCCGACGATCGGCTGCATGCCGCACAGCACCTTGCAGGCCTCGGGCGGACGGCCGGCGTCGACCACGCCGCTCTTGATGTCGTCGTACAACGCCTTGGCGCCGGCGAGGTTGGGCTGGATGGCGAAGACGGCGTCGGCGTAGCGCGCGGCGAAATCCTTGCCCTTGCCGGAGGTGCCGGCCTGCAGGATCGCCGGGCCGTTCTGCGGCGAGCGGATCACGTTGAGCGGCCCGCGCGACTTGAACCACTGGCCCTCATGCTCGATGCGGCGGACCTTGGCGGGATCGGCGAAGACGCCGCCGGCGCGGTCCATGACGACGGCGTCCTCGTCCCACGAGTCCCACAGCTTGCGGCAGACCTGGATGAATTCGTGCGCCCTGTCGTAGCGGTCGTCGGTGGCCTTGTAATCCTCGCCGTAGTTGGCCGACTGGTTGTGGTTGAGCGAGGTCACGACGTTCCACGCCGCGCGGCCGCGCGTCAGGTGGTCGAGCGTGGCCCACAGGCGCGCGGCATGGAACGGGTGCTGGTGGCTCACCGAATAGGTGGCGCCCAGCCCGATCTTCTCGGTGACGGCGGCCATGAACGAGACCAGCGGGATCGGATCGTGCTCGGGTGCCTGCGTGGCGTTGCGCAGCGCCGGCGCCATCGAGCCGGTGAAGGTGTCGGAGATGTAGTTGAGGTCGGCGAAGAAGACCATGTCGAAGCGCCCGCGCTCGCAGGTCCGCGCGATGTGCTGGTAGAGCTCCGGCCGCGCCCAGTCGTAGCCCGCCGCCGCCGTGCGCGGGTGCCGCCACATGGCGACGCTGTGATAGGTCGGGCTGTGACACAGGAACTGCGCCATGTGCATCATCGCCTTGGCCATCGGTTCGCTCTCCCCGGTCTCCGGACTTACCGTGAATGAAGCACGAGTTATCCGCCATTGTCGCGCGGCATCGGACGACCCATCTTCCAGGTGGGTGTGCCGTTGAACGTGGAGACCCATATGACGACCTCGACCGACAGCCCCAACGTCATCGTGCGCCCGCCGCTTCTTTACCTCGGCGGTGTTATTCTGCTGCTGGCGCTGCGCTGGCTCTGGCCCGCGCCGATCCTCGGCGACGCCGCGCCCGGGCGCTGGGCAGGCGGCGTGCTGGCCGTGGCGGCGCTCGGCCTCGGCCTGTGGGCGGTGGCGACGATGCGCGCGGCCGGCACCAACGTCGATCCGGGCAAGGCGTCGACGGCGATGGTCACGGCGGGCCCGTTCGGCTTCACGCGCAATCCGATCTACGTCGGGCTGGCGGTGCTGTTCCTCGGGGTGACCTTGATCGTCGATAGCTGGTGGGGCCTTGCCGTGCTGGTGCCGCTGCTCGCGGTGATGCACACGGGCGTCATCCGGCGCGAGGAGGCCTATCTCGACAGGAAATTCGGCGACGCCTACCGGCGCTACAAGGCGAGCGTCGGGCGCTACGTCGGCTGACGACTGGCCGTCGCGCGAGCGTTACTGGATGTCGGTGAGGGGCGAGACGCGCAGCACGCCGACGATGGCGTCGATGTTGCGCGGGTTCGTCTCGATGTAGCCGTTCGGCGAGATCTCGGCCTTCATCAGGGCGAAGCGGTAGCGCATGTTCAGCAGCAGCTGGGCCACCTGGCGCGAACCGAGAGGCTTGCCGCCGTTGGCGTGGACGGCGGCATCGACGACGTTGTTCCAGCCCTGCATGAAGGCGCCGGCCTCGCGCTCGAGGCGTTGCCGCAGGTAGACCTGCAGGCTGGTGCCCTGCGGCGAGGGATCCTCGATGGCCAGGTGATAGGCCAGGTGGCCGAGGCAGAAGACGGTGTTGTTGGGCAGGATATCGTCGGCGTGGGCGACGTCGACGGCGCGGTTGGCGCGCTGGGCCTTCAGGAAGTCGGCATGCAGGACGATCGCCGAGCGGTCGGCCCAGGCGTTGTACGGCGATCCGGCGCTGTTGTGCCCCGGCAGGACGGTGATTGCCGCGAGCTTGCGGCGGGCGACGAGGATCTCGAGTTCCTTCGCCAGCATCGGCGAGGCGTTCACCGCGCCCAGGATCTGCTGGTACTGCTCAGGCGTGGCCGTGCGCGACAACGGCGCGAAGATCGGCTGCAGCGTCGCCGGCACCGGCGTCTCGGCCCGTGCGCCGCCGGCCAATACGCCGGCGACGACGAGGAGGGCAAGCAGCCGGCGTGCCCGCACGTCCGCTCAGGTGAGCGCGGCGCAGGCGCGCTGGATGCGGCGGCCGGCTTCTTCCAGCAGCTCCGTATTGGTGGCGTAGGAGATGCGGAAAGCCGGGCCCTGGCCGAACGCCGAGCCCTGCACGACCGAGAGACCCTCGGACTCGAGCAGGTAGTTCACGAAGTCGGTGTCGTCCTTGATCACCTTGCCGTCCGGCGTCTTCTTGCCGATCGTGCCGGCGACCGACGGGTAGACGTAGAACGCGCCCTCGGGCCGCGGGCACTTGATGCCCTTGGTCTGGTTCAGCATCGACACGATGAGGTCGCGGCGCTGCTTGAAGATCGCGACGTTCTTCGCGATGAAGTCGGTCGGGCCGTTGAGCGCCGCCACCGAGGCCGCCTGGCTGATCGAGGAGGCGTTCGAGGTGCTCTGGCTCTGCACGGTGATCATGGCGTCGATCAGCTTCTGCGGGCCGGCGGCGTAGCCGATGCGCCAGCCGGTCATGCTGTAGGCCTTCGACACGCCGTTCATGGTGAGCGTGCGGTCGTAGAGCTTGGGCTCGACCTCGGCCGGCGTGGCGAACTTGAAGTCGTCGTAGACGAGCTTCTCGTACATGTCGTCGGTCAGGACGTGGACCTGCGGGTGCTTCAGCAGCACGTCGCACAGGCCGCGCAGGTCGGCATAGCTGTAGGCCGCGCCGGTCGGGTTGCTGGGCGAGTTCAGGATCAGCCACTTGGTCTTCGGCGTGATCGCGCGATCGAGCGCCTCGGGCGTGAGCTTGAAACCGGTCGCTTCGGGGCAGTTCACGATGACGGGCGTGCCGTCGCCGAACATCACCATCTCCGGATACGACACCCAGTAAGGCGCCGGGATGATGACCTCGTCGCCGGGGTTCAGCGTGGCCAGCATGGCGTTGAAGATGATCTGCTTGCCGCCCGAGGTGACGACGGTCTGCGAGGGCTTGTACTCGAGGCCGTGGTCGCGCTTCATCTTGGCCACGATCGCCTGGCGCAGCGCCGGCGTGCCGGGGACGGCGGTGTACTTGGTCTCGTTGTTGCGGATCGCCGCGATCGCGGCTTCCTTGATGTGGTCCGGCGTCGGCATGTCGGGCTCGCCGGCGGCGAGGCCGATGACGTCCTTGCCCGCCGCTTTCATCTCCAGGAACTTGCCTTGGGCGGCGTTCGTGGGAGAGGGCTTGATGCGGCCAAGACGATCGGCAATGAACGCCATAACGAGGAACCTTTCGCGCGGTTTTGTTGCGGCGCGAAACTACTGGCGGCAGGGTTATCCCGCAAGGCAAGGCGGGACTATTTATCGTCGGGCGGCGCCGTACAGCGGCTAATCCCGGTGCCTGCGTCCGCCGCCGATCGTCGCGGCTGGAGCATATTCCGTCCGCTGGAATCAGCTGGACGGAATATGCCTGAGTCGAAGCGTTTCGAGCCGCGCGTTTCCGGTCAATTGGGAAGCGCTTGCGGTTCCCAATTGACCGGAACCCGCACTAGTCGACGACCCTGACGTCGGCATCGACGGTCATCCTGGCATCGCCGAAGCCGGTGCGGCGGCCGCTGACCGGCGCGGCATCGCGATAATCCAGACCGACCGCGACCCTGAGCGAATCGCCGCGCGGAGAGATGCCGTTGGCCGGATCGAAGCCCACCCAGAGGAGTCCGGGCACCCAGGCCTCGGCCCAGGAATGGCTGGTGCGCCCGACGTGCAGGTCTCGGTCGTCGTTGCGCAGGTAGCCGCTGACGTAGCGCGCCGGCACGCCCAGCCGCCGGCAGCCGGCGATGAAGACGTGCGCGGCGTCCTGGGCCACGCCGGCGCCGCGTCCCAGTGCTTCGGCCGCGGTCGTGTCGACGGTCGAGACGCCGGCCTTGTAGACGATGCGGCGCGCGACGCGGTCCATCAGCTCGTGCAGCGCCACGACGCTGCGCAGCGGGTCGGCCGCGCGCTCGGCCAGCCCCTCGATCAGCGGATCGAAGCTCGCGTCATGCGTGGCGAGGCCCGCGTTGCGCAGCCAGAACGGCGCGGGCAGGGTCGGCGGCTCGGCGTGGCGCAGCCACTGGTCGGCGCCGCTGTATTCATAGAGTCCGGTGACGGCGATCTCGACGGCGTCGTGGCGTTGGGCCACGGAGAAGCTGGTCACCGCGTTGCCGTGGCCGTCGACCCAGTCCGAGCGCTTGCCCGGGCCGTCGATGCGCCACTCGACGATGCGCTGGCCGGTCGCGGGCTTGGGCGTGAGGCGGACGTCGTGGATCGAGTGGCCGCTCGGCCGGTCGAACTCGAAGCGCGTGATGTGGCGGACGCTGAGGCGCATGGCGCGGGCTCAATCCAGCAGGAACTGACGGCCGATTTCGTCGCTGAGCGAGACGATGCCGTCGCGCACGCCGCCCAGGAACTTCGCCAGGCCGGCGTCGAACACCCGGTCGATATGGGCGTAGCGCAGGCGGGCATGCAGCTCGCCGGCCAGCCGGTCGGCCTCGCCGCGCGTGCCGTAGGCGTCGGCGAGCTCGCGCATGTTGAGGTCGACCATCCACAGGCAGTGATGCACCGAGCGCGGCACGTCGCGCCGCAGCAGCATCAGCTCGGCCACCTTCATCGGGTCGAGCGCGCTGCGGTAGATGCGCCGGTAGGTCCGCACCGCGCCGATGCAGGCCAGCACCTCGGACCAGGCGAAGTAGTCGAGCGTCTCGGAGTGCGGCCGCCCGTCGGGCAGCAGGTGGTGATACTTCACGTCGAGGATGCGCGCGGTGTTGTCGGCGCGCTCGAGGAAGGCGCCGAGCTGGAAGAAGTTGTAGGCCTCGTCGCGCAGCAGCGTGACCTGGGCCGCGCCGAAGACCATCACCGCCTGCTTGCGCACCTGCTCGACCAGCGCGCCGCGGTCGAGGCCCTCGCGGCTGCCGCGCAGCTTGGCCGAGAGCTCGAGCCACAGGCCGTTCAGGCTCTCCCAGACGTCGACGGTGATGTTGTTGCGCTCCTCGCGGGCATTGCGCCGCGCCGAGGCGATCGAGCTCACGATCGAGGAGGGATTGGTCTCGTCGAAGGCCAGGAACTCGATGAGGTCGTCGAGGCGGCGGCCCTGGCGCTGGACCTGGCTCTGGGTCTCGCGGAATTCGTCCTCCATGCCGAAGACGGCGACGATGCCCTCGGCTTCCTTGCCGATCGACTGAAGGACCATGCGCTGCGTGGCCTCGATCAGGCGCGCCGTGGTCTTGGCGCGCTGCAGGTAGCGGCCCATCCAGTAGAGATTCTTGGCGGTGCTGCTAAGCATCGGGACCGAGCACCCAGGTGTCCTTGGTGCCGCCGCCCTGGCTCGAGTTCACGACCAGCGAGCCTTCCTTCAGCGCCACCCGCGTCAGCCCGCCCGGCACGATGGTGATCCTGCGCCCCGACAGCACGAACGGGCGCAGGTCGACATGGCGCGGCGCCACGCCCTGCGCCACGAAGGTGGGGCAGGTCGACAGCGCCAGGGTCGGCTGGGCGATGTAATTGCCCGGCCGAGCGCGCAGCAGGGCCGCGAACTCGGCGATCTCGGCCTTGCTCGAGGTCGGCCCGACCAGCATGCCCTTGCCGCCGGAGCCGTGGACTTCCTTGACCACCAGCTCGGGCAGGTGATCGAGGATGTAGGTGAGCTCGTCCGGCCGGTCGCCGCGATGTGTCGGCACGTTCTGCAGGATCGGCTCCTCGCCCAGATAGAAGCGGATCATCTCGGGCACGTACGTATAGGTCGACTTGTCGTCGGCCACGCCATTGCCCAGCGCATTGACGATGTTGACCCGGCC
>Ga0070658_10001222_pt1 | contig 22031 bp, 13 predicted proteins | sample KBSC13metaG_FD_64664 | JGI IMG/M metagenome (GOLD analysis project Ga0070658, IMG submission 64664) | Corn rhizosphere microbial communities from Kellogg Biological Station, Michigan, USA - KBS C1-3 metaG | ecosystem: Host-associated > Plants > Roots > Rhizosphere > Soil ...
GTCGATATGATCAACGGCTTCCACTTCATCTATCCTTCGATACCGCTCATCAATGTCCGGTTCCTGGGCGATCTCTCTCAGTTCTTCCAGAGTCCCCCGCTCAACGCGATCGGCTGGACCCCCATCGGGATCTTCCCCTACATGGCCGTCATCGGGTTCTTTATGCCGACCGATCTGCTCTTCTCCTGTATCTTCTTCTTCTTCTTCCGCAAGGGAATGCAGGTCTTCACCTACGCTATCGGCTACACGGAGAGCGCCGGCGTCTTCGGCGGCGGCGGATTGGTTCCTGGCCCGCCCTACTTCAGCGAGCAGTCGTGGGGCGCGTTCATGGCGCTCTTCTGCACCTCCTTGTGGGTGGCACGGAACTATCTAGGTGAGGTCTGGCAACAGATCCTGCATGGCGGCGACAATAAAGGGGTCCCGCATCGATTGGCGTTTGTGGGGCTGATTCTCAGCATTGGGGGAATGGGCGCGCTCGGGATGTTTATCGGCATCCCGCTCTGGATGGTGGGTTTCTCGACACTGCTGTTTCTGGCCTTCAGCGTGGCCCTGACCCGCATGCGGGGACAGATCGGCGCGCCGTCGCATGAGATGGCCTTTATGGGTCCGAACCAGATGCTGGTAGACTTCGCCGGAACGGGCGCGCTCTCTCAAGCCGGCATCAGTCGGATGGTCACGACCTTCCACATCTTCAACCGCATCCATCGCACCCACCCCATGCCGCACCAGTTGGAAGCGATGAAGATGGGCGATTCCGCGAAACTGAATCAGCGCGCGCTCTTCATCGCCATCCTGCTCGCCACGATCGTCGGCAGCGTGCTGGGCCATCTTACCTACATCTACACCGGCTATCACGATGGGGCGAAAAACCCCGGCGGCGAGACGGCTGGCGTCGTCGATACGCTCATCAACAAACACCAGCCCACGAACAGCGTCGCGATCGCCTTCGTCCTGCTGGGCTTTCTGATCGTGCTCGGGCTGGACTTCATCCGTTTCCGCATTCCCGGCTTCGCGCTGCATCCCGCCGGCTATGCGCTCGCCATGAACTTCGGCCTGGACTATTTCTGGATGGGCCTGATCCTCGTCTGGCTCATCAAACTGTTCGTGGAGCGCTACTACGGCCTGAAGGGACATAACAAACTGCATCAGGTTGCGCTCGGCATTATCCTGGCGGAGTTCTGCGCCGAAGCGATCTGGTCCACCTACGCCATGGTCACCCACACCGCGACCTACAGCATCTCCATCAATGGCCGCCTGGGCTGGAATCAGTAGTTCGCTGTGGATACAGATGAAAAAAGCTCCTGCGAGTTTCGCAGGAGCTTTGGCTTATTGCCGAGAAAACGCACCGATCTGTCGCGCCGAGATTACCGGCCCTCTATGTGTGCGGGAAGTGCGGGACGACTATTCATCCCCTCATAGCCAGAGACAGAAAGCCTGACTTTAAAAGCCTTAAGATAGAGCTCCTTATTGAAGTACAAGAAAAATGGAAGGGGGACCTTCCCAGTCCTGGCCCGTGTGTCTCGCCGTGAACGAAAATACCGGATCCATGGTTGTGAGTTTTTGGAGGATCACCCTTGCAGATCGAAGTAAGATCATAGGTTCGTATAATCGATCTCTCTGCAGCATGAAATCCCGTTCGCCCGCTCACTCTCTCAAGGAGATTTGCATGTTTATGCTACCAGTGAGATACAATAGGCCCTGTGACCTGTGCAAGGAAAAAGGAAAAAAGCTCCCGTAAGGCATAATAGTACGTGTACACAGACGAAAGAACAGGAGATCTCACTTCTCATGGTTATGACCGATGCTCAGTTGGCTCAGTATCAGACGCAGGGGTTTGTCGTCCTGGATTCGGTCTTCACCTCCGCGGAGATGGCGAAGGTGGCGCTATGGATCGAGAGCCATCACCAGGCACATGAGGAACGGCTTCAAAAGACGAGAACCGAAGGGATTTCGCGCGCAGGGGAGATCTCATTTACCAGCCATCTGGCGGAACAGGACCCGGAACTGCTGAAATTTGTGCGCAGGCCGGAATTCGTCGCGATCTCCACGAAAGTCCTCGGCCCGGATGTAGACCTCTACTGGAATCAATCCGTATATAAAGAGGGGAATGGCGACGCGGAGTTTCCCTGGCATCAAGATGACGGCTATACTCCTGTCGATCCCAGCCCCTATCTGACGCTCTGGCTTGCCGTCAACGATGCGACCCTCGAAAACGGCTGTCTCTCGGTGCTGCCCTACTCGCACGAGCGTGGTCTCGTGCCCCATAGCCAGACCGCTATTGGCCTCGCCTGTCATTCTCTCCAGGATCCGGACCAGGGCGTGCCTGTTCCTATCACGGCAGGCTCCATGATCGCCATGCAGTCGCTCATGTTTCATAAGAGTGGGGTCAATCGCTCCCAGGCGATGCGCAAAGCCTACGTGATTCAGTATTCGGCAGCGGGCCTGCGCAATGCGAGAACAGGCGAGATTCTGCCCGATAAAAGACCGGTGGCGCGGCAGGGATCAGCCGTTGAGACGGACTGACCACGCTCTCCCGGCGGTTGTATCCTTGCGAATATCCTCTCCGGCTTGATGCCAGACCGAGAAGGCTTTGGTAAAGATGATCATTTCGCTGTCAGGCGTTCAACAGGCATTCTTCAAAACGAAACCGGCCTGGGCGGCCTATCTCTTTGCGATCGTTTCCAGTATCCTGATCGTTCTCATTCGATTGGGACTGGACCGTCTCTTCGGTATCGGGCCAGCCTATCTGCTCCTCTTCTCCGCGATCTTCCTGTCGGCGCTGTTTGGGGGCACCGGCCCAGGCCTGCTGGCGGCGGTCATCACCTTCGCTGCGGATGACTACCTCCTTCTTAAACTGTCACAATCGGACGGCCTTTCTCCGCATGTCCTGCTTCGTCTGAGCTTCTACGTGCTGGAGTGTGTCGTGGTCATCGTCATGTGCGCCGCCCATCACCGTGCCCGCGAAGACAACGAGCGCCTGCGCCACGACCTCGAACAGCAGGTCCAGGAGTATGCAGCCATTGTGGCCGCGCAGGCCAAAACGGACGCTGCCTTGCGCGCACAGGCGGAGACTCAGCGCTTTCTGGCGCAGGCAGGAGAAGCGCTCGCCTCCTCCCTGGACTACCAGACGACCCTGAACAGCGTGGCCCGTCTGGTGGCGCCTCAGCTCTCCGACTGGTGCTTCGTCGATGTCGTAACGGACGACGGCAAACTCGAACGCGTGGCGGCCAGCCATGTGGACCCGGATAAGCGCGCCTTGCAGGAGGAGATCCAGACCCGCTACCCCACCCGTCCGGATGACCCGGCAGGGCCGGCCAGCGTGGCGCGCTCCGGGAAATCCGAATGGATCACACGCATTCCCGAGGAGTTGGTAAGGGCGTCCTCCTACGATGACGAGCATTTCCAGTTGCTCAAAGGCCTGGGACTCACCTCGCTCCTCTGTGTGCCGCTCATCGCCCGTGAACGTACGGTCGGCGTCATCACATTGATCTCAGCGGAATCGGGACGCGAGTACGATGAAAGGGATGTGGCGCTGGCCGAAGATCTGGCGCATCGGGCGGCCCTGGCCGTGGATAACGCGCGCCTGTATCAGGCCGCCCAGGCGGAGATCGCTGCGCGGGAGCAGATCCAGAGCGCCCTTGAAGTAAGTGAAGAGCGCCAGAGGCTGGCGGTAGAGGGGGCGGAGATCGGCACCTGGCACTGGGATCTGCCCGGCCACACCCAGATCTGGTCGGATAAGTGCAAAGAGATGTTCCGGTTTCCTCTGGATCAAGAGGTGGGCTACGAGAGTTTTCAGGCACGGATACACCCGGAAGATCGGGAGCGCGTCGCGGCGGAGGTGGCGCAGGCGATCGCCCAAAGGTCGGACATCGCCAACGAATACCGCATCGTCTGGCCGGACGGCAGTATCCACTGGATGTCGGCGCGCGGCCGCTGCTACTGTGACGCCGAAGGCAACGCCGCCCGTTTCGAGGGGATCGTGCAGAATGTAGATCTGCGCATCGATGCGGAGGAGAGGTCACGCCGGCATCAGGCGGAGGTCGAGGCGCTCAACCAGCGGCTGCGGCGCGCCATGACCGAGACGCACCACCGGGTCAAAAACAACCTTCAGGTCATCTCTGCCATGATCGACCTCCAGACGATGGAGGAGACCGAAACCCTCCCGACCTCCGAGTTCGCCCGCCTCTCCCAACATGTCCGGATGCTCGCGACGGTCCACGATCTCCTGACGGAGCAGGCCAAACAGGACAACGAGGCGAACACCCTCTCTGCCCGGCGACTGCTCGAAAAGTTTCTGCCACTCGTACAGCAGATGGCGTATCAACGCCACCTGACCTTCGAGGTCGAAGACACTACGCTTACAAGCGACCAGGGCACCTCCCTGGCGCTGATCGCCAACGAGATCTACTCCAATGCGATCAAACACGGCAACTCCGAGGTGAACATCCACTTCTATATCGAAGGCGGCTCGGCGACCCTGGAGGTGAGCGACGACGGCCCCGGCTTCCCCGTCGACTTCGATCCGCTCCAGGCCGCTAATACCGGACTGGAACTGGTTCTGAACCTGACCTCGCTCGATCTCCGCGGCAAAATCCATTTTGACAATCGCCCCGAAGGCGGCGGCCGTGTCCGCATGACCTTCCCTATCCCCACCGAAGCCCGCCTCACCCCCACCTTCTGAAAACTCTCCGCCCTCCTGTAGATCCTGTAATCCTGTTCAGAGAAATGCATTTTAGACAGGATTAACAAGATTTACAGGATTAACAGGATGGGGAATTACGAGTCCCCTGGATTGCCCTTGCCATGACCATAAACGTACAAGCCATGTATTTTAAGGGTTGAAACCAGGCAGGATTTTGCGAGCAATCTGGGCGGTGCTTTTGGCGTCGTTGAGGGCGCGGTGATGGGTGCCGATGAGGGGGATTTCGAGGAGAGCCAGGGCCGCTTTCAGGCTGGGAGGAGCGATGCGGCGGGTGCGAGCGAACAGTTTTCGCAGGTCGATATGCTTTTTGAGGACGGCCGGGAAAGGGATGTTGTTGCGTTTGCACTCCAGTCGCAACTGGTCGAGATCGTAGCGGCCCCAGGAGACCAGTTGACACGGCTCTTCCCCGATCCAATCGACAAACCGGGGAAATACGGTCGCGAAGGTGTCGGCGCTATCGACATCCTGCTGTTGGATCGATGTCAACTGCGTGCAGAATTCGCTGAGGAGCGGGGAAGCGGTCGGCTTTACGAAGGCGCAGAATTCGCTCAGGGGCGCTTCCGCAATCGTCGTCAAACAGACCGCTCCGATCTCGATGATCTCCATCCGTTCCGGGGTGCTGTCACGCTCCCAACAGGTCGCCTCCAGATCCACGACGATAGTCCGCATCGGAGGCCGTACCGCTTTCGGACGACTCACTTGGTTTTGCCGGTCCAGTCCGCCTCCACGGTCGGAGGATCGGAATAGGCCGCGTACTGATCCGGGATGTCGGCGGCCATGTAGTCGCCTTTGTGGAAGAGCACGCGATAGTGCAGGGTCAGGCTGGAGTCGGCGGCTACCGTGTAGTCTCCCGCCCCTTTAGGTCCAAGATTGAAGTCGTGCAGGCCGAAAGGATTGACCGTAAACAGAGAGTAGTCGCGCGCATGCCAGGTCTGAGGATGGCGAAAGTTTTTGGGATTGTCGAACATCGCGACGCCCCAGGTCGTGCCTCCAACCGGTCCCCAGTAGTCCACCCAGTTCGCGGCCTTACCCCAGGCCGCGCCGTCTTTATCTCCGACCGAGTTAATATAGTGCCCGGTTCCCGGCCGCACCGGTTTGACCGAAGGATTAACGGAGAGCGAGTCCGGCAGACGCAGACCAAAGACGCCGTCTTTGTTATCTCCAAAGACGACCGGACCGCCATCCGGTTTGAACGTGATGTCGAAATCGAGGATACGCCCGCCGTCCAGAAGTGGATAGACATGTACCGTGCGGGTATCGGTGGCAACGCGTTTACCGTCCGGCATGATCCAGTCCGTCGTGGCCTTAAACTCCCCGAAGACCGGTCCACTGATCATCTCTGAATAGCCGGTGTTGACGGTCTTCCCAAGCTTGACTTTGTCCCCCTCGACTTCGGTCCAGAAATCCACGCCGTTGACGCTGCTATGCGTGAACCAGAGGCCGCGATGATGCGGATGATCGTGGCTTTCCGCAGGATCGGCATTCGGTTCCACCGGCCAGCGGCGGGTAAGGTGCTGCTGATCCGGCGTCAGAATCGGATAGAAAAAAGGCTTGTTCGGCCCACTGTGGGTGGTGTAACGTGTAAAAAGTTTCTCGCCGATCTTGATCTCGATATCTGTGTTGACCTGATCTACCTTCACATACGGCACCAATACGTCACGCACTCGCGGGCCACTCCTTTTCGAAACACCATGAAGATAAAATGGTAGAGTCTGTCCCTTGTTTATGTGCGGCAAAATAAAAGAGAGCGTCGTCTGCTCTTTCTCGGTCTGAAATTGACATGGTATCGTCACAAATTCACCTGCGATGGGTCCATCATACTGAAGTTCCCATGTTCTGCCTCCCAGAGCCTTCGCGACAAAGGATTTAGGCACAGGAACGGTGATAAGCGTGTTGACGCAGCTATGTTTCGGCGAACTTATCTTAAACGTCGGATCGCCAGGTGCAGCCAATCCATCCCGAGCGAGCAACGCGAACAGTAGGATCAAACAGATTGCAGTCATTATGCGGGACCGAGCCCGGACAGGGGACACACTCAGAAATCGACTGGCAGTGCGAGCGTTCATATTCTGATCACTACAAAATGCTGCAGATGTTTTCGAAGCGTACATTCTACTGTCTCCTCCCTGCTACTTTGCAGCGATATCGGCTTGGCGAGCGAGCCATTTGGCTTTGAGCGGTACATCGATGTCCTGCGGAAGGACGTGGCCGAGGGGCGTGGTTGCGTCGCCGAGCAGTTGGCGCTGGATGGGGGTGCTGCGGTCGAGAAGTTTCTGGGGCATGGCGACGTAGTCCATCGGGCGCAGCCAGCGGTAGCCGTAGCCGAAGAAGAGGCTTTTGCGGGTGATCTGCGAGGTGTTTGCGCCGACCGCGTGCCAGGTGCGATTCTCGAACAGCACGGCATCGCCCGGTTTCGCGCAGATTTCGAGCGCGCCGTAGGGATCCGGCATGCCGTCGCCCTGCGCCGGGCGGCCGATGAGGCGGTTGCTGCCGGGGATAAAGCGGATATTGCCGCGGCCCGGCTTGGTCAGATCGGTCAGCCAGTAGGCGATCTTGATGAAGAGGCGCGGGTGCGGCTCCTGCATGTCCTGCGGGGAGGTGCCGCCGTCGCGATGCCAGCCTTCCGCTTTCCAGTGCGCATCCGCACCGGGCGGACTGGGCGCGCGCACGACGAGATGGGAGGTGATAAGCTGTATGTTCCAGTTCAGGAGATCGACTACGAGAGGCACGGTGGCGGGCCAATCCAGGAGTTCGAGGAAGGTGTCGTCGGTGGTGATACAGTTGCGTGTCTGCCAGTGATTGGTTTTGGAGAGGCCATCTCGCTGCACTCCTTCGGCATAGAGGCGATCGATGACCTCGGTCAATCGCCCGACCATGTCTGGCGGCAGGGCATCCGGGACGATCAGAAAACCGTCCCGTTCAAAGGCCGCGCGTTGTTTCTCAGTGAGGATCGCTTCTTGCATCGCGAAAGTTCCTTATCGCGGTGGGGCAATACCGCCTCTCTGTCTGGCAGGAGAGAAGCCCCACGCGCTCTTCCTTGGGAGTTGGGGAGTCGTCACTTCACCTGATCGGCGCCGAGGTTGGAGAGCGCATCGGCGCGCTTGTTGAGTTCGCGGCGCACATGCGTTACGGACGCCGCGTCGAACTGCCGGAGCAGCAGTCGGGCGCGCTGAAAGAGCGGAACTAGGTGAGCGGCTTTGACCGCGTACTTGCCGTTGAGTTGGTGCGCCATCAGTTCGCTATCGGTGTAGACCGCGAGATGGCTGCACCCGAGCGCGCGCGCCTCTTCCAGCGCCCGGATCATGGCCGTATATTCGGCGACGTTGTTGGTCGTGCGGCCGAGTGGCTCCGCGATCTCCTTCACGACCTGTCCCTCTCCATCCTCGATCACCACACCGACCCCTGCCGGACCGGGATTGCCCCGCGCTGCGCCGTCCACGTGGGCTTTCCAGGGCGTCATACTCATTTCTTCGCATCTCCTTCGCAGAGCATACGCCCACAGTTGAGGCAGGTCTCGATGTCTTTCCCAAGACGCACGCGCGTCACGATCTGGGAGGGCAAACCCATCCGGCATCCGTCGCAGGTATTGCCGTCCACAATAGCGGCGATACCGATGCCCTGGTTCTGCTGCCGTAAGGCTTCGTAACGCTTCATCAACGGCTCCGGGATTTTCTTCGCGGCCTCTTTGCGATACGCCATCAGTCGCTGTCCCATCGCCGACATCTCGTCGTAGGCGGTCTGCGCGATCGCGAGCTTGGCTTTTAGAGCTGCTCGGGCGGCGCTCAGCGTCTTCTTCGCGGCAGCCTGATGCTGCTTCGCCATCTCGACCTCATCCATCAGCAGAAGGATCTTCTCATCGAGGCGACTCTTCTGCCGGGCGAGCATCTCGACCTCTTCCTGCATCGCGGTCAGCTCTTTGGGATTTCGCACCGTGCCGCTATAGAGTTTCTTCTCTTCCGAGGCGCGTTTCTCTTCGACGGCTTTCTGCTCCAGTTCCGTATCTTTGAGCATTCCACTGACGCCATGCAGCGCCGCGTCCAACTCCTTAAAGGCGGCGTTGGCGGCATCGTAGGCGGTCTTTTCGGCCGCTCCCTTATCGAGAGCAGCGAACTTGCGCTTCAAGGCATCCATCCCGCTGTCGATTTTCTGCAGCGCATAGAGGTCAGCCAGTTGTTCCTTCATCGGGTTTTTCCTGCTCTTTCCGACAGTGTGTGTCTGCTACGCATGTTCGACATGATGGTTCCTAAACCCTGCTTTTTGCGCGTCCTGCTCTTTTCTTTGTCTCTATCGTCGGTTATAATAGGTCCACGTGAGGATTGACGGGGCAGCCGTTCGTCCCAAGGAGTTTTTCTTATGGCCCTCGATAGCGTATCGCTTGCCGGTGATTGGCAGTTCCGCGCCGGAGATCAGGCAGACTGGCAGGCTCTCGCGGTGCCCGGCTGCTGGGAACTGCTGGACATCCCGCACGACTGGGAAGGGCCGGGCTGGTATCGCACGACGGTGGAGATTCCGGCGACCTGGCGCATACGCTCGGACGAACGACTCTGGCTGCGGTTTGGAGCCGTCTCCTACGCCTGCACCGTCTGGGTCAACGCGGTGGAGGTCGGAACGCATCTGGGCGCGTGGGACGCCTTTACGCTGGAGATCACGCAGGCTGTCGAAGGCGCGACGACTGCGGAGATTGTAGTACGTGTCGTAAAACCCGGTGGCCCGACCTACCCCACCAACCAGACGACCGCAGGCTTTCTGCCGTATGTCTGGGGCTATCTCTTCGGCGGCATCTGGCAGGACGTCACTCTGGAACGTACCGGCCCCCTCCGACTGCCTGATTTCCATTTGATGCCGCAGTCGGACACAGCCCCTCCCGCTTCTAACGGCGTCAGGGAGCAGGAAGCGCCACCATCTCAGTCTTTGACTTACCCACAGGAGGTCGATGCGAACTCTTTCCGCCTGACCACCGGATGGTCCCCTGAGCGCCCCGAACTTCAAACGCTCCGGACGCGGGGCTATGTCGGGGAGGAGATCAGCGATGAGAGAACGGAAACGACCGCATGGAGACACGTCTGGTATTACGCTTCTCATCTTCTGCTTAATGGCCGAACGCTCTATCCGCGGATGGCGCTCTCGTGGGGATGGTATCCCGACACGCTGCACTGCAATCCTCCTGTGGAGGTGATGCGCACTGAGTTGGAAAATCTGCGGGCGCTGGGCTATAACGGCGTAAAGTGCTGCCTCTGGGTGCCGCCGCCCGCCTATCTCGATCTCTGCGATGCGATGGGAATGCTGGTCTGGATGGAGCTGCCGCTCTGGCTGCCGCAGATGGATGCGGCCCAACTGGAGCAGGTCTATCGCGAGTACGAAGCAATCGTCTCTCAGATTCGCCACCATCCTTGCATCGTGATCTGGTCGTTGGGCTGCGAGCTCTCCACCTCCTGCCCTGTCGATTTTATGAAACGTCTTTACGGCCGCATCCGCGAACTGACGGAGGGTGATCTCCTCCGCGACAACAGTGGCGGCGGGGAGTGCTACGGCGGCGCCCTCATCGAGAATGCCGACTACTACGACTATCACTTCTACTGCGATCTGCCTTTTCTGCGTACCACCTTCGACTATTTCCTCCCGCGCTGGCGACCGGACCAACCCTGGTTCTTCGGCGAGTTCTGTGACGCCGACGCTTACCGGGATCTGCCCGCCCTACGGGAGGCGAATGGCGGCAAACTCCCGTGGTGGGCGCAGAACGATCCGCAGCGTAATCCCCAGGGCGCGCGTTGGGATATGAATATCGTCGGGCAGTGGGCGGCGCTGGAGCAGAACGGACTGTTGCCACGCCTGGAGGAGTTGAAGGAGGGCCAGCGTCGTCAGACGCTGCTGCACCGCAAATACACCGTGGAGTTGGTACGCACCTACCGTGAGATGTCCGGCTATGTGATTACGGGTCTGCGAGACACGCCGATCTCCACGGCCGGAATGTTCGACGACTTTGGAGCGTTTCGCTACACTCCCGAAGAGTTTACACGCTTCAATGCGGATACCGTGCTGTTCCTGGGTTGGCACCGACGGCGCAATTGGGTCGCAGGCGGCGACCGCCCCTCTTATATCGACCACTGGACACATGTCAGTGGAGAGACCATCACACCGCGCATCGGGATCTCGCACTACGGCAAGGCGATCCGTATCCTGTCCGGCCAAATCGAACTACAGGACGTCGAAGGCAAACTCCTCGCACAACAGCCGCTGCCGCTCCGACTTCAAGGAGTTCCTGACGGCAGCGTCATGCAGATCGCGGAGGCGGAGATCGAACTGCCGCAGGTCTCTCAGATGACACAGGCGCTTTTGCAAGTCACCCTCCGTCTGCGCGGCAAGCGGACCGTGCAGAACGAGTGGCCGCTGTGGATCGTGCCGCACACCGACTGGGGTGCGCGGTCCGCCTGGGTCGCCTTCGATCCGGACGCCCGTCTTCAGGGACTGGAGAGACATGGCGCGACCTGCGCGCACATCCGTCCGGAGGAGATCGCCACACTTCCGATCAGCACCAGACTGGTGGCATCGCGCTGGACGCCCGAGATCGCCACGTTCGCACGCGCGGGAGGGCACGCTTTTGTCTTTGTGGACGGCGGAGGGGGACTCCCGACGGAATCCTGTCCCTTCTGGCGAGAAGCCATGAAACTGTTCGACCCGCATCCCCTCTGGGGTCTCTTCCCCCACACCGGCTTCACCGACATTAACTTCTTTGGCCTCGGGCCGGACTGCGCCCTGCAACCGGACGCCCTGGCCGCCTTGCTGCCGGATGCCGAGTGGCAACCTCTGCTGCGTCGCATTGACGCCCGCACCTGCGCCATGACCGCCTACCTGACAGAGGCGTCTTTTCCGACCGGTGGCCGCCTGCTTCTCAGCACCCTCCGCCTGCACGGCGGCCTGGGCGACCAGCCGGACGGAATGCTCCGCCACACCACCGGCAGGCACCTGCTCGCTTCGATCCTCCAGATACTTTAAGTGAGTGTTTCGCAGATCCGAGGACGGGCAAAATCGTGCAACTTTTTCCGGAGGGTCGGCGTCTTTTCTAATTAGAGGTGAATGCAGGGTCCGCCTTCCTTGCGCCTATCGACATCCCAGGTGAGGAGAGAATCGTACCATCCCTGCATCGATCAGCATCGGTCTGGCCTAGAAGCACAGACGTTCATGAAGGAGGAGTACATATCATGAGGCACAAGTTCGCACATGACGCGACGCATGAAGATCTTTTTTTGGCGGGCGAAAAAGTTCGTCCGGGTGTCTACCGCCAGATCGGCGGGGACCGAGAAGTCAAACTGGAACGCGAGGATTTTCTGCCGGCAAGTCTGGACGGTCGCGTGGCCTGCTACATGCGCGTCACTCCTACCTGGGGACAGATGAAGCATCAAGAGGCGGTACAGGTGTAGTGTAACGCCCCCGCAATAGGCATAAGGACAGAGAGCAAGCCACTCCTCAAAGCGGCTTGCTCTCTATTTGGTTCAGATTAGAATCACTTCGACAACAGCCCCTGCGGCGAGGGTCTCCGCCTCGGTCGGCACAATTAGAAGCGAGTTGGCCGCGGTAAGGGAGCTGAGAATGCCGGATCCCTGATCCGCACCGGTGGGAGTGGCGACAAAACGTCCCTGCTCGGAGCGGGTCACGGCACGCACGTACTCCCGGCGTCCGGGAACATGAGTGAGAGGATGCGTGAGAGTCGCCTGGATTTTCGGGCGTTCCAGATCGATTCGGCCCGCCATTTTCCAGAGCGCCGGCCGCACAAACAGTTCGAACGTGACCCCTGCCGAAACAGGATTGCCGGGCAGGCCGAAGAAGAGCGTGTCGCTGATACGGCCGAATGCCAGCGGTTTCCCCGGCTTCATCGCGACACGCCAGAGATCCAGTCGCCCCAGTCTCTCCAGCGCAGGCTTCACAAAATCCCGATCTCCTACCGAAACTCCACCCGCCGTCAGAATGACGTCGGCTCCGGTTTGAGGCGCGGAGAGGGTTCGGAACGCCGCTTCGGTCGCCTCCAAATCGTCGCGCACATGGGTGAGCGAATGGAGCGTAGCGCCGGCCTCCTGCACCAGAGCCGCCAGCATATAGCGGTTGCTGTTGCGGATATGGCCGGGAGGGGGCAGCGCGCCCGCCACGATGTCCACGACCTCATCCCCCGTCGTGACCACTGCGACACGCGCCTGCCGATAGACAGGCACGGTCGCAAATCCCAGTGTCGCCAGCATCCCGATCTCCGCCGGGCGCAGCACCGTGCCGACATTCAGCGCGCGAGCGCCCCGTCGCATCTCCTGCCCCTGGCGGCGCACATGCTGTTCCGGCACGGCTCCCGCGCGAATCTCCACCCACCCCGCTTCCGAAGCGTCGGTGTCTTCGATCATCGCCATCGCATCGGCTCCTGGCGGCAGCGGTCCGCCGGTCATGACGCGCGCCGCGGTCCCGCGCTGCACCGTCTGCAGTGCCGGAGCGCCTGCGGGCACCGGCTCCAGCGTGCGCAGTCGGCAGACACGCTCGGGCGTCGCCCCGAGCGTGTCTGCGGCCCGCACGGCGTAGCCATCTACGGCGGAGTTATCGAAGGGCGGCAGATCCATATCGGTGTAAGCCGCCTCGGCCAGTACGCGTCCCGTCGCCTGCAGCAGAGGAACCTGCTCTGGTGGAAGAGGTTCCACCTGTCCCATGATTGCCGCCCACGCCTCTTCGACCGTTCGCATCACGCTCTCTCCCCGCTTTCGGAAAACAGTCTGCATCCACATCCGAGCGATCAGGGATGGTTGTTGGGATTGGGTTTGGCGTTCACCTTCGGCAGACTTTTGCGGAGCGACTCCAGCCACATCTGCGCCTGCTTCTGAGCGGTGACCTTGTTAAAGTCTCCATCGGCCTTTGTGACGGTGACGAGCAGGCGCTCCTTGACGAGAATCTTCGCGGAGTTCTTGTCGGCGCCCACGATATGGATATCCTCCGCCTTGAGCACCGGCGCGCCGAGAATGTCCTGCAAGCGCGTATCCACCGCCTCAGCACGCTCTTTCGGAGACATGCCGTTGGCAGTTGCATGAATACGGAAAAGCAGCACGCCGCCCACGGCGACATCGCCATCCTCGGCAAGCGCAGGACGCGCAAACAGGCAGCAGCCTGCCAGCAGAAACGCGGAAACAATAACACGGGTTCGCATGGTTCTTATCCTTCTCTTAACATCGGCCTCTTTCGCATCGCGTGCCGAAGTCTCTCTATTATAATAGACGGAAACCGAACCTTTCTGTTCCCCCGCTTTATGACGGCCAGGTCGGTAAGCGTAAGCACCGAGAGAATCCCTGTGGGCTTCCTCCGCGACGGCTACGGTTTCCGGTTATCAAACGCGTTTTTGAGGTACGTGGGTATGTCTCTGGAGTCGACATCAACCCGCGAAGGAACATCATTGACCAGATCTACGATGTCGCCGACGGTCGGGTAGATGCTCGTCTGGGCAAAGATAATACTCTCCTGCCGCGTGGAAGCCGATTTTCCGGTCTTCACATAGTAGCCGAGGATCGGAATGTCCTGGATCATCGGCCCGATGAACGGCAGATCTTTCAGGAAAGGGATGCCACCGATACGCTGGATAGGCGTTCCTACCGTAGCATTGGTTTCGAAGCGTGAAATCTCCCGGACTTCCAGGTTGCTGAGTTGTACCTCCGTATTGACGGTATGCCGCTCGATGCGGGGGATCTGTCGATTTATCGTGCCATTGGGTTCCGTCACACGTGTGCTTCCCACGAAATCGAATTTGAAACGGAGCGCCTGGCCGGAAGGATCGAAAATCGGCGTTACCTGGAAACGGTTGCCGCTATTGATACTGTAGACCTCACCGACGTCCCGCGGCTCCGAGAAGAGCGTGGAGAGGAGGGAGGCGGCCCCCGCAATTCCAAGCAGTTGGCTGTCGTTGGCCTTGAGAAATTTGCCGACGACTCCCGCCGCAAGAGGCGTCACGTTCGCCAGTTTCTGCGTCCTCTGCTGTTCGAGCACTCCCGATGCAATCTGCCCCAGTTGCTGTGCGGCTTGCAAGGCATCCGTGTTCCCTGCGAGTTCCACATCAGCGTTCGCCTGAGGATCGACACGCGCCAACAGTCGGTTCGTCGCCAACAGAGACTCCCGCTGAAGCACTCCGAGTTGAACCCCCTTCGGCACCTCATGGCGTATCCGATCCATGGCGTACGTTACAAAGAAATAGTCCAGATCATCTTCCGCCAGAATGATCAAACGTTTGATCATATCATCGGCAGCAGCTACTCGCGGCGTCGAATTGGCCAGCGAGTTGCGCTGCCTCGCCACCTCCGCGATATGATACGCCGACGCGTCCATGTTGTGAAGGATCTGAGCATCTTCAGCGGTAAGGGTGCCGGACTTGACTGCAGATTTTATGTGGTCGAAGGTCGGTCTATCCGTCCCTAAAGCCGCTAAACCACGCTCAAACCAGGGATTCTGGTCATCTGATTGAGATCGAGAAGGATTGAATGCATTGGCATACAAGTATCCGATCATAGGAATATACTGTTCTCGAAAGGCGATCGAGATGCCGGTGTTGTAGTGTGGACTGTCGTGCAGCTTATCCGCCTTGTCCGGAAGATCGGAAAGCGCATCGATTCTGCGCAACATGCGCCGTGTTTCAGCAGAGACGTTTTCATGCGCCTTGGTTTTCAGAGCCGTCAAGATTTCACGTTGATTGGCGGTCAACTCATCCGTATGATCGCCGCCTACGAGACTATTCAGAACTGCCTCCGGGAAATGTGGATAGGGAGTGGTGGCCGAACCGACCTCTGCATTTCCATTGTTATCTTCGTTCGTCTTTCCGTCCTTATGTGATTTGTGATTCTCCTCTTTTTTTCTTTCCACCTTGTGGAAGTCGAGCGCCTTCGTAAACTTTTGCAAGGGTGTGGTGGGGATGGTATTGATATCCACACCATACCGCTGGTTGAGGACGATATAAAAATTGTCCAGGATCCGCTTGCGTGAATCGTAATTGCCCAGGCTCAATACAAATATCATCTCTCCAAGCGTCGTCAGGTGGGTAGGGTCGGGAAGAGTCCAGCGTGTAAGAAACGCGGTGGCAGGATCTACCTTCGGGAGATTGTTGACCTCCAATAGCCCGAGCGTCTGGCGCACCTCTTTCGCATAGTAGTTGGATCTGGCTAACCTTTCCTGGTCCTGCTTTTCCAGATCGACGTTTGTCCAGGTGGCTTGAGCGCTTTGCTTCACCTCGGCCTGAATGCAGTCGCGTAGAACGGTCTGCACCTCGGAAATATTTGTACGCAGGTCACGCAGGTGTCTATCTACATTGGCCATGGCGTCGTTGAGGGTTTTTGAAGAGGCGCCATTCATCTGGAGGGTCCAGAGGGTGATACGGGCCTGAGGAGCGGGGCGGTCGAACTCGGCGATCAGCTCCTTGGTGTACTCTACGTCGGCTTTCAGGCCGCGGATGAAGATGGTCTTGTTGTCGGGATAGGCATAGAGGATCACGCGATGGGCCGGGTCGTTGCTGGCGGCGTTGGCGCGTGCCAGGAAGAACGGCGCATTGTCACGCGCCTCTGCGAAGGCTTGCGACTCCTGTTCCGCCAGACCGAGATTGAGACGACGGAGGCGCGCCGCTTCCTGCTGAGCGCTGCTCAACGCGTCGAGGGCGGCGCGGCGGTCCGCGGGGAGTTTGGCCTGATCATCCAGCAGTTTCGCGCGCTCGGTTTCGGCGTTCTGCTGGCTGGTCTGTGAGGTCGCCACCACGTTCTGCTGCGCCATCGCCTGCGTTTCTACCGTCGCTTTGTCGGCCGTTATGTTTTTGAGGTCGGCATTCCAGGCATCCAACTGCGTCTGCTTTTTCAGCTTCACGGCATCGGAATCGCCGGCTGCCGGCTGGTTCTTGGTATCGTTTACCTTCGTCGTAAGGGCAGTAACACGCTCCCCGAGATTCGCGGAGCGCAAGTTGAGGGCGTTCAGCAGACGCTGCGAGGAGGCGGCCTGACTGGCCGCCTGCGCCGCCTGCGCATTCACCTGCCGGATCTGCTCATCCAGCAGTTTTACTTTACGGGCCGCATCGTTGACGGCCGCGACCTGGGCCGCCACATCCGCATCGGCCTGCACCAGTTTCACGCGCAGCGCATCGGCCTGGTCCTGACTACGGAAGGCATCCTTATTGAAGATGTCCGCCGACTCGTTGAGCGCCTTAATCAGACGGGGCACATCCGAAAAATAGAAGAGGCGGATCTGATCGTGGGTAAAATGATTGGCGTCTCCCTGTAGAATGTCCAAAAGCATGAGGTTCGCGCCGCCCAGCTTCTCGCTCTTCAACCCGATGGCGCTCACCGCCGCGTCCGCATGCGGCAGATTCTGGTCCGCATCCGGCAGACTTTCCTGCGCCCATAGGAGGGAGACCGGTGACCAGTCCGTCTGGATGGAGCGCAGGTCGGCCAGGATGTTCTGCGTCTCGTTGAGACGCGTCGGAGCGGAGATCACCTGATCGGCGTGCCCACTGCCCCGATTCGCCACCTCGGCGCTCACCTGTTGGGTGAGCGCTGCGAGATCGGAGATCTGCGTATCGAGCTTTTTCCCGACGATCTGAAACCAACCGGGAAACTGACTGATGTAGTTCGTTTTGACCGCAGCCTGGAGAGCGCTGATATCTTCGTCTACGGTTTTATCGCCCGCTTTCGGACTCTCTTTGACCACAAGCACCAGTTCGGTTTTGACATCGTTCCAGTTGCGTTCGAAGCTATCCCGCAGCCGTTGATTTACGCCCAGAGGTTTGAGTTGACTCGCCAGGGTCTTGCGCAGATCGTCGGCGTCGGTGGAGGCGTTCTTGCCCTTCAGGCCATTCGCATCCAACTGGCTCTGCAGTCCCTTCGTCACCGCATGGGCATAACCGTAGACCTTGCCCACCATATCGGCGACAGGAGTCTTGCTCGTATCACTGGCCAGAAAATCCTTGACCCCATTATCGGCGAGATTACTCTCCATCAGCGCATGGAGTTTGGGCAGAAGCGCATCCGCCTGCGCCACCAGCTTTTTGCCGGCGGCCAGAACGTCTGCCGAGGTTTTCTTCTGATCGGCGGTGGCGCCGTCGAAGGCAGTGATCTGCGTGTCTGCGTCGTCTCGCAGTTGTTGGAGGGCGGCTTCTTTCGTTCCATCGCCTGCCATACTCTTCGCGATCGCATCGGAGTCCGTCTTTAGACGATCCTGGAGATCCTTAGCCTTGTTATCCCGCAACAGATGCGTCACCGCTGCCAGACGATCCAGAGAGGCCTGGCTCACTCTATCGGCCTCTTTGTAGTCGTCAGCGCCGGGAAGTTGGCCCTGCAAGGTCTTCAGGGCGTCGCGATGTCCGTTGCCGCTATCCAGGCGATTCTGGGCGCGATTTAGCCCTGCCTGCAGGGCATCGACGCTGCTCTTCAGCTTGACGGCATCCGGGGCCGGCATGGCAGCAGGCGCTGTAGGCGTTGCAGCGGCCTGACCGGTCGTATCCGGCGACTTCGTTCCCTGGGCTTCGGCGCGCGTAGAGATGCCGGTCACAGCCAGACCCAGACCGGCGAGCAGACTCGCCGATAAGCCAAAAATTCGATAATGAGACAGGGATGTGCGCTTCAATCGGTTCCTCCTCGGAGTGTCTGGAATGGTCGGTCTTTCCCTTCACAGGGATTTAAGGGTATTGTATCGTTATCCGCGTAGCCGAAAGCGTAGCCCTTTCCTGGGGCCGGCTCATTCTCCTTTATAATGGCTATTTCGTAGAGAAAGTGTGCCCTACGCTAAAGCCTATATAGGCTTTCCCACTCGCGCTCTTGCCGACAGAGAGACTCAGCTCCGTAAAGTGTTCGAAGCGCTGACGCACGTAGAGACCGTAGACATCACGGGTTTGGAGGCTGTTATGGAGGTTGTACTCTACACCTACCTGCGTCCCCCATCGATTGATCTCTCCAACTTGAGCGCCCCCCTGGTCCAATACACGTGAAACTCTATCCTGCCAGAAGACGGCAAAACCGTATCTTACCGTGGCAGTCGCGCCGCCAGAATCGGGGTCATACTGTAATACCTGCGCCCCGGCCAGCAGAGTGACCCCATTGTACCGCCCGTGACGAGAGGCCAGCAATTTGGAGGCGCTCAGACCGGCAGTCGTAAAGGATCCGATGGTACCGATACCACGTTCGCCGGCCACCAAGGCGAGACGCAGGCTGCGCGCAGTGTGTGCGACCGCCAGGATTGCCTCTGTTTTCGCGGCTCTATATTCATCTTCCCGATCCAAAAATTGCGCTGCATGGACCAGGACTCTAGTTCTCAATTCAGGTGAGATGGTTGTGGGAATTCCCGACCGGCCGGCTTGACGAATAATCCCGTCGAGTCGGACTACCTTCCTTACCATATCAGAGCGTCCAGGCGTTAAATCGAAACGGGCGGAGACGCCATAGCCATACAGCCCGGACAGATAGGCCTGTACGGCATAATCCTGCCCGATCCGCCCATCGCTGTAGATCGCCTCCGGTGTGTACACCGTGGCACCACTTCCTACGGCCCTCACTTGAGCGCCGACATAGACGGCTCTCCCAATAATGTCTAAGGGTAACTTCTCGTTAATCGACCGGAGCATTTTATCATCAATATCGAGGAGACCAATGGCTCTCCTCACTTCTTCGGCTTGAGCAGCGTCAAGAATGTTGGGGAGACCATGGATTTCCTGGGTGAGATAGTCCCTCAAGAGGAGACGGTTCAAGATGAGTTTGCCTCTACCAGTCCGATGAACCGCCTTGACTGCTATGGAATCGGGCGCAACCGCAGGAAAAGGCAAGTCCTCCATGGCGATTTCCGTTTGTACATACATCGTGAAATCTGCCAAGCTGTCCAAGGGTACCTTCGCCAGAGAACCATTGAAGCTTCGTTTCACAGATACCAGCGCCTGATACAGATCATTAATCTGCGCACTTTGATTGCCGGCAGTGAAGCTAACCTGGTCTTCGATAAGAAACCCAGGATCATGAGGGACATCCCCGATAGAGGTTGCCATCGGACTCTTGTCGTCAATAGCGACTATGGCGGATGAGAGATTTATCGCGCTGTTCAATCCGGTAGGAATCGCCGTTTTATTGGGATCGTTCGAGATGTCTTGTGAGGAAGCAGAGGGAACACCTGCGGTCAGAGAAATACAGACAAACAGCAGCATCACGAAATGGCGGATACGCATCGACGGATTCCTTTCGGATAGCGAGAGAAGAATGAGTTCGCTCCGAAGCGTCCGGGCTGCGGTTACGGGGTAGTCTGGCAAGTGATCGGCATCAAAGCCGACCGGGGAGCATTATACCCCATTTTCCTCATCGAGTTTAGAAATACAATCCCTGACAATACGCGACAATCGATGCTCCGCGCTGTGAAAATGCAGATAGATGGCCAGAGCCTGAAGGTAGTGTGTTCTGGCTGGAACATGCCGGCCGAGTACGTCTTCCGCGCGCCCCATATAGTAGTAACAGGCGGCGACGTCCGGGTGACGCGCCTCAAAGGTTTCCAGGTTGATCTCCAGCGCCTGCCGGTGAAGTTCCAATGCCTCCGCAGCGTTCCCCAACCCAAGAGTGACCCGACCGATATTGTTCAGCCGGATCGCGATCTTGGGATGTTTGGCTCCGAGTAGCTCCCGATCGAGTTTCAGAGCTTCCACCATATAGGCACGGGCTTCGGGAAGGTTCCCCAGCGATTCTTGCAGCGTCCCGAGGTTGTTGGTGATACTCGCATAGGTAACGCGATTGCTCTGTGGACAGACGAATATCGCGTGTTCATAGTGCTTCAGCGCCTCCCCCAGATGTTCACATCGTTTTAAAATGTAGCCCATGTCGTTGTAGTAGTCGGCGAGTTCTCCCGCATTCCCCTCCCATACGGCCTCAGCGATCGTGAGCGCGGTATGCCCCATCTCCAGAGCGGCCGAACGGTTATCGAGATGCAAATGTGTCAACGCCAGATACCTTGTGAAACGCGCGGTCTGTTCGCTCACAACGCCATCGCGGGCGCGCACCAACTGAAGACAGCGCGTATAGCACTCTGTCGCGGTCGCCGGGTCGGCGTGCTGAAACAGATATTCTCCGATCGCCGCCATCAGATCGCACAGGATCTCTCGCACTTCATACCGTTCACAGAGTTCGGCCACCGCGCGACAGTGGTCTATCTCTCGGCGCGCTTCCCCCCAGTCCATACGTGCATTGGCGGAGCGCAGCCTCTGTGTCAGGAGGCGGGCCGTACGCGCGATATGATCGTTTCGGCTCTCTCCGGCCTGATCCAGTGCGAAATCGCGCACCAGTTCGTGCAGGCTGATCCAGCCATCGCCGTCCCGCTTGATCAGGCTGGAGGCTTCCAGATCGGCCAGCGCATCGAGAAACGCGATACGCTTCGTCACTCCCGAAACCTCCTGCAACAGGTTCAGAGAGATACCCTGCGCGGCGAAACAGGAGGCGACCTGCAACACGTGGGCGCCCATGGCATTCAGTTCTCTATAGGCGAGGTGCATCGTGTCAAAAAGACTGCCATCGTGGCCGGTCAGGTTGATAAAGCGCTTGCGGGCCTGAGTCAGTGTCTCCAGGGGATCGGCTGCCAGACGCTCCCAATACTCGGTAAAGTCACAGCCGTGGCAATCCACATGATGGGCGGCCAGCGCCAGAGCGAGGGGCATTCCGCCGACGCGTGCCACAATGGCGCGGGCAGACTCCCGTTCGGATGCGCTCACTGCCGGCCGACGTGTCTGCAGCAGTTGGAGGCCCGCCTCAGAATCCAGACGCTCGACATCGACTCGATAAAACCGGGGATAGGCCAGATAGCCTTCTCGTGTCGTCGCCAGAATACGACAGGAACCGGTGGACGGCAGCAGATTGAGATCGGTTCGCCCCGTCAGATTGTTGAAGATCAGGAGGGTGGGCATCGATGCCTGCTGCAGACAGTTCCGCACCTGATCCGCGGCGTTGCCGCTCCCGGCAGAAGGAAAATATTCGCTCAAGCCGGCATATCCTGCCCGCAGGGAGGCGGTGTCGTGGGCCTCCAGCCAGAACACCCCTCCCGGATAGTCCTCCTTAAAACGATGCACGTACTGCACTGCCAACTGTGTCTTCCCGATCCCACCCAATCCTGCCAGAGCGACCGGTCTGCCTTCCGGAGAGAGGAGCAACTGCCGTATGCGCTTCATCACGCTCTCCCTTCCGACGAAATCGGCATTGTCAGGGTAGGTCATGGTGTACGGCTGCGGACCCCGGATGTCAAGGAGTTGAGAACGGTCGCCGGCCAGAAAGAGCGTCGGGATTCCCCAGTCCACCGAGGTGCCGGAGAGGCTCTGGCGGGCCTGACA
>Ga0070658_10001223_pt1 | contig 22027 bp, 21 predicted proteins | sample KBSC13metaG_FD_64664 | JGI IMG/M metagenome (GOLD analysis project Ga0070658, IMG submission 64664) | Corn rhizosphere microbial communities from Kellogg Biological Station, Michigan, USA - KBS C1-3 metaG | ecosystem: Host-associated > Plants > Roots > Rhizosphere > Soil ...
GCACGGTCGAGGCCGAGGCAGCGCACGGAACGGTGACTCGGCACTACCGCCAGCACCAGGCGGGCAAGCCCACGTCGACCAACCCGATCGCCTCGATCTATGCGTGGACCCGCGGCCTGCAGCACCGCGGCAAGCTCGACAACACCCCCGACGTCGTGCGGTTCGCCGACGCGCTCGAGGCGGTCTGTGTCGAGACGGTCGAGAGCGGCAAGATGACGAAGGACCTCGCCCTGCTCATTGGCCCCGACACTGCGTGGCTCACCACCGAGCAGTTCCTCGCGGCTCTCGACGACAACCTCAAGGCAAAACTCGCCTGAGCTAAGGGGCTTTTCGCGGGTGTGTCGGCGTTGTTCGTCAGCGTTCGTACAGGCCGGCGATTGCTAGGTCAGGGTGCACTTTCCTCAAGATGGCCCCGCCCACAGCGTCGCGCCGCCGCGGCCTCGCCATCCACTAACGTGGTCGGGTATGGACAGCGATCATCCGGGCCGACATAGCGGGCGTCGACGTAGTGCGAGCTGCCAATGAGCGTGTTCTTGAATGTGCTGGTCGTTTTGGCACTCGTGCTGGTCGAGGCGGTGTTCGTCGCCACCGAGATCGCTCTCGTGTCGCTTCGCGACAGTCAGGTCAAAGGACTCGCAAGCAAGGGACGACGGGGTGCGGCCGTGGCTCGGCTCACCGCCGACCCGAACCGCTTCCTGGCCGCAGTTCAGATCGGCGTTACGCTCACGTCGCTGCTGTCATCTGCGTACGGCGCGGTCACGTTGTCACATGCCGCCGGCGACGGCCTGCAGTCACTCGGCATGGCGCACACTGCTGCCGACATCGTCGGGTTTTTGCTGGTAACACTGGGAATTTCGTTCGTCACCTTGGTCATCGGCGAGCTCGCGCCGAAGCGGCTCGCGCTGCAGCGCGCCGAGGCCGCCGCTCAGCTCGCCGCTCCCAGCCTCGACCGATTCGCCGGCCTGATGCGCCCGGTGATCTGGCTGCTCTCGTTGTCGACCAATGCGGTCGTGCGGCTCGTCGGCGGAGACCCGGGCGCCACCCGCGAGGAGATCAGCGAGGAAGAACTGCGCGGGCTGGTGAGCTCGCATCACGCATTAGGCAGAGACGAGCGCCGGCTGATCAACGAGATCTTCACAGCGGGCGACCGCCGGTTGCGTGAAGTGCTGGTGCCGCGCACCGAAGTACAGTTCCTCGACGCAGCAACCACCGTCGCCCAGGCGTGGCGCGCCGTGGCTGACGGCCCGCATTCGCGCTACCCCGTCGTCCGGGGGTCGCACGACGATGTCGTCGGCTTCGTGCACATCCGAGACCTCGCCGCGCCGCACGCCGAGGGCAACGCACGCGGAGTGCGGGTCGGCGACCTTGCCCGGCCGGTCACGATGCTGCCCGACGGCAAGAACGTGCTTGTGGCGTTGGCCGAGATGCGCCGCGACCATCAGCACCTGGCGATCGTCGTCGACGAATACGGCGGTACGGCGGGCATCGTGACCCTCGAAGACTTGGTCGAGGAGGTCGTCGGTGATATCCGCGACGAGTACGACCTTGTCACCGCGCCGTCCCAGCGGTTGCGCAGCGGCGATGTGGTCGTCGACGGCCTGCTCAACACCGGTGATTTTGCCGACGAATCGGGCGTTGAGCTGCCCGAGGGCCCTTACGAGACGGTCGCCGGCTACGTCGTGGCCGAACTCGGTCACCTGCCCGAAGTCGGCGAGGAGGTCGAGGTCGAGGGATCCGGCGGCTACCGGCTGACCGTCGACGAACTCGATGGACGACGGGTTGCGCGCGTCCGCGTGAGCCACACCGAGCAGCCGGCGGGTCACGAGGCCGGCGAAGCGCCCGAGAATCGAGTGTCAGGCAATGCGCAGGCAGCTGCTGTCGAGGATTTGAAACAATGACCGGCATGCCTTCCGATTCCAGCAGTGACCAGCGCGGGTCCGGTAGCAGCCAGCCGGTGTCCAGCCGTGAGCACCGGCGGCAACGAGTGCTGTCGGGCATCCAGCCGACGTCCGACTCGTTCCATCTGGGCAACTACCTGGGCGCGCTGCGGCACTGGGTCTCGCTGCAGGACGACTTCGACGCGTTCTACTGCGTGGTCGATCTGCACGCGATTACCGTCGACTGGGATCCCGAGGTGCTGCGGCGGCGCACCCGGGTGTCGGCCGCCCAACTGCTCGCGATCGGGCTCGACCCGGCGCGTTGCGCGCTGTTCGTGCAAAGCCACGTGCCCGAGCACACCGAACTGGCCTGGGTCTTCTCGTGTCTCACCGGGTTCGGAGAGGCGAGCCGGATGACCCAGTTCAAGGACAAGTCGTCGCGCAGCAGCAACGTCGGCGTCGGGTTGTTCACCTACCCGATCCTGCAGGTCGCCGACATCACGATTTACCAGGCCGATCGGGTGCCGGTCGGTGAAGACCAGCGGCAGCATCTCGAACTCACCCGCGACCTCGCGCAGCGCTTCAACTCCCGGTTCGGTCACACGTTCACGGTGCCAGAACCGCACATCGTCAAGGAGACCGGCAAGATCTGCGACCTGCAGGAGCCGACCGCGAAGATGAGCAAGTCGCTGCCTGACGCCGGTGCGATCATGCTGCTCGACGATCCGAAGAAGCTGGTGAAGAAGATCAAGTCGGCGGTCACGGACAGCGGCGCCGAAGTCGTCTTCGACGAGGTGAACAAGCCCGGCGTGAGCAACCTGCTGACGATTTTCGCCACGCTCTCGGGCTCGTCGATCGCCGAACTCGAGCAGACGTACGCGGGTCGCGGCTACGGCGACTTCAAGAAAGATTTAGCCGAAGTGGTCGTTGAATTCGTCACGCCGATCCAGCAAGAGGTGCGACGCTATCTCGATGATCCAGCGGCGCTCGACGCGGTCCTTGCCGAAGGCGCCGGCCGCGCTCGCGCGGTGGCCGCAGACACCATGGAGCTGGTCAGGGAGCGGGTCGGATTCTTGCCGGGGAAGGGCTGACACGCCGGTGACGCCGCAGTGACCACGCGCACGATCGGTGTCGCGATCGGTTTGCCCGAGCCTTACGCCACCGAGCTGCAGAAGTGGCGTGAGAGCCTCGGCGACCCCATGGCCTTGGCCATCCCGTCGCACGTCACGTTGGTACCGCCCACCGAGGTCGACACCACTGACCTGCCACAGCTTGAGGAACACCTGAGGCACGTGGGTGCGCGGCAGTGGCCCTTCGAGATTCAGCTCCGCGGCACGGGCAGCTTCCGCCCGGTGTCGCCGGTGGTCTTCGTCTCGCTGGCGAGTGGCATCAGCGGCTGCGAACGCCTCGAAAAGGCGGTGCGCAGCGGGCCGCTCGATCGGCCGCGCAAGTTCAACTACCACCCGCACGTCACCGTGGCCCACGATTTGCCCGAGCCGGTGCTCGACCGGGCATTCGTGGAACTGGCCGACTACCAGGCCACTTTCGACGTCGTCCAATTTGGCTTGTTCGAACAGGGACCCGACGGCGTTTGGCGTACCGAGCGAGAGTTCCCGCTCGGTACGGCGCTCGATTAGCAGGCGTGATTATGCAGTTGGCCCGATTTGGGCCTGACCCGCGATTGGGGGCTCGACCCAATAGCTGTTACGGGCTGACCAGCGACCGCACGGCCTCCGCTTGCGGCCCCTTCTGCCCTTGCGTCACCTCGAACTCGACCCGCTGGTCCTGGTCGAGGGACTTGTAGCCGTCCATCTGGATGGCCGAGTAGTGGACGAATACGTCCGGACCACCATCAACCGCGATGAAACCGAAGCCTTTTTCTGCGTTGAACCACTTGACCGTGCCTTGCGCCACGACGATTCCCTGCACTTTCTTGCTGGTCCGAACGGGACACGATGCGCCGTGCTGATTTCAAGCCCGACGGGCGGGAAAGTTACACGTCGTGATCGTCCAGCGGAAGACATCGGCGCAAGTTCGGCACAAAAACAATCCCAGTAAGCAAGCTTTTGCGGTGTCAGGACCGATCGGAAGCACGCTCTAAAGCGGATAACCGTGACAAACCAGCGAGATATCGCTCGTCGCGGTTATCGCGGTGCCGACGGCCGCGAATGAACCGAATTGCCGACAGCAGGAAAATGCCGCCACCGATCGCCACCGCCAACCACATCAGGATCGAGTTGACCGACGTGCCGCTAGGGGATGCCGCGGACGCTCCCGCCGCGGTACCCGGTACCGCGCCCGATGCAACGGTCGGGTTCACGGCCGGTGGTTTTGGTTTTGCTGGCATTGCGCCCTTCTCGATGGGCACCGCAGCCGCCGTCGCCGTGGAGCTCGGCCGAGGGGTTGGCCCGGACGACGTGCCCACGCCGCCCGGCGCCGCCAGTTCTCCGACCGGCCGTACGTGGTCGTCGGCCGCGAATCCCCAGTCGAGGAGCGTCTTGACCTCGTTCCAGAAGTTCGGCTGGTCGCGCATGACGGCCACGATGATCGTGTGACCGTTGCGGGTGGCCGCCCCGACGTAACTTGCCTGTGCCGCGACCGTGTAGCCGTTCTTGCCGCCGACCATGCCGGCGTAGCTGCTCAGCAAATGGTCATGGGTCTGGATCTGGAAGCTCTGGCCGTTCGGCGCCGGAAACGCCGCCCGCGGCAGCGACAAATAATGAACGAACTGCGGCATCGCAAGCCCGGCCCGAAAGATAAGAGCCAAGTCGTAAGCGGACGACGATTGCCCGGCGGCGTCGAGGCCGTTCGGCGTCTTGGCGACCGTGTCGTCGGCGTGCAACGTGGCCGCTTCGGCGTTCATCTGCGCGAGTGTGGGCGCCAGCCCGCCGTTGGCATCGGCCAGCGCGACCGCGGCGTCGTTCGCCGACATCATGAGCATCGCCGTGAAGAGGTCGTTCACCTTGTACACGGTGCCGGCCACGATGCCGGCCTTGGTGCCATCGGTGTTCGGCGCGTCGGATTGCGCCATGGTCGGGAAGTCAGGCTTCAGACGTGGCAGCAAGGTGACGGCGGTGAGCGTCTTCAGCGTGCTGGCCGGTGCGAGCCTTTGGTGCGCGTTGTGGGCGGCAAGCACCTCGCCGCTGTCTGCGTCGGCGATCACGAACGAGGTGGCGGTGATCGGCGGCAGCGCGGGCACACCAGGTGCCGTGTCGACGACGACACCCGGTTCGCCGAGCTGCCCGCCGCCCACGACATCGTCGGTGATGAGCACGCCGGAGGCGGCCGGATCGGGCCCTACCAACGGGTCGGGCGCGGCCACCTTGGCTAGTGCAACCCCGGGCGCGATGAGCGACGCGGCGGCGAGCGGCGAAGCGATCAGGCCGAGCGCGACTGCTGCAGCTGCCGCGGTCGCGCTCGTACGCGGTCGGCCGCAGGCAAGCCGGCGGAGTGGTGAGGGCATGACGGCCACAGACTAGCCGACCACCGCAAGCGGTCAGGACAACTCGCGGGCACCCGCGCGCGTCACCCGCGCCTTCGGCGCACGCGCGTCACCCGCGCCTTCGGCGCACTAAGGTCGAGAGTTATGGACGACCGGACCGAGTCGGGCTTGCCCATCGAGGCGGTTTACGACGCTACCTGCCTCGACGGCTTCGATCCGTCGACTGCTCTCGGCGCACCGGGCGAATTCCCTTACACCAGAGGCGTTTACCCCACCATGTATCGGGGCCGGCGCTGGACGATGCGGCAATACGCCGGGTTCGGTACCGCAGCCGAGTCGAATCAGCGCTATCACCAGTTGCTCGACGCCGGCACCACCGGCCTTTCGGTGGCGTTCGACCTGCCGACTCAGATGGGTTACGACTCCGACGATCCGATCGCACGCGGCGAGGTCGGCAAGGTGGGCGTGGCCATCGATTCGGTCGACGACGTGCACATCCTTTTCGACCGCATTCCGCTCGACCAGGTCTCGACGTCGATGACCATCAACTCTCCCGCGGCCCTGTTGTTGCTGATGTACGAGTTGGTCGCCGAAGAGAACGGAATAGCGGCGTCGACGTTGCGCGGTACGGTGCAGAATGACGTCCTCAAGGAATACATTGCCCGTGGCACTTATATCTTTCCGCCACGGGCGTCGCTTCGGTTCGCTACCGATCTTTTTGCTTACTGCAAAGGCAATGTGCCGCAGTGGAACACCATCTCGATTTCGGGTTATCACATGGCGGAGGCGGGCGCGACGCCCGCTCAGGAAATCGCGTTCACGCTCGCAAATGCCATTGAATACGTGCGCGCGGCGCAGCGGGCCGGCCTTGCCGTCGACGAATTCGCGCCGCGGCTCACCTTCTTTTTCGTTGCGCGCACGACGTTGCTCGAAGAAGTAGCGAAGTTTCGCGCAGCGCGGCGGATCTGGGCGCATGTCATGACCGAGCAATTCGGCGCCACCGACCCGCGTTCGTCGATGCTGCGATTCCACACCCAAACTGCCGGCGTGCAACTCACGGCGCAACAGCCCGAACTGAACATGGTGCGGGTCACCGTGCAGGCGCTCGCGGCGATCCTCGGCGGCACCCAATCGCTGCACACGAACGCCTACGACGAGGCGATCGCCTTGCCCACACAGAAGGCGGCCCGGCTCGCGCTGCGAACCCAGCAGGTACTTGCTTACGAGACCGACGTCGCGAAGACCGTCGACCCGTTCGCCGGGTCGTATGCGGTCGAATCGCTCACTGATGCGATCGAGACCGCCGCACTCGAGCTCATGGCGCAGGTCGAGGAGCGCGGCGGTGCGGTCGCAGCCATCGAGCGCGGCTTCCAGCGCGACGAGATCGAGCAGGCCGCCTACGACGTGGCTCGCGGGGTCGACACCGGCGAGCGGGTCGTCGTCGGTGTGAACCGGTTCTCAAGCATCGCCGACGAGCCGTACCAACCGTTGCGGCTCGACCCCGCGCTCGAGGCCGAGCAGATCGAGCGGCTCGCGAAACTGCGTGCCGGGCGCGACGATTCCGTCGTCCATTCACGATTGGACGACGTGCGCGTTGCGGCTACCGGTACCGACAACGTGTTGCCGGCGATCAAGGAGGCATTGCGGGCGCGCGCCACTCTCGGCGAGGTGTGCGCGGCGCTGCGTGGCGTCTGGGGAACCTACGAGCCGGTCTGATCGGCGGCTTTTGATAATCGGATCGTCATGAGGAGGTTGGTTGGGACACAAGCGGGGAGTTAGCTGAGCGGCCGGCGCGAACCGGCTAGCTCGTCATGCACGCGAAAGGAAGTACGTCGTGGTTCTCGTCATCGTTGTGGCCGCCGTGGTGGCTCTGATTTTGCTGGGCTTGATCTTGATGCTCAGCCGTTCGCGTTTCGCCGACGAGAGCGAACGCTTCCGATACGTCTCCGACCTGACGTCGCAGTGGAGCCGGCAGCGCCAAGAGGAAGGCCCCGTGGTCGCGGCGTCGGGTAGCGAACCCAAACAGGCCATCGATCTGCGCGACGTGGCCGACGTGCCCGCCGCGACGGCGGACCCGGCCGTGGCACGCGAGCGCCGGTGACGCCGTGACGGGCGATGTCGCGAGGCTCACATCACAGCGGCATAACGTTCTGTCTGGACCGATGGCTTACCCGAAGTCAAGCGCATAATCTCGTCCCGGATCGTGGCACCTACCGGTGCCGAACGGTCCGGTTCAGCTACCGATTGACCCATCGGCGACAGACACCTACACCGGAGGCGTCGTGAACAGATCCGTCCAGGCCATCGCGGCTACTGGCATCGTGGCGCTCGCGATGACGGCATGCAGCAGCAAGCCGTCGAGTTCGGCCCAATCAAGCGCGAGCACCACCCCGACGACGAGCGCATCGACCTCCACGTCGCCGAGCACGCCACCCACCAGTTCGGCGCCCGTCACCTCGCCGTCCGGCGTAACCGCCACCGGCAAGGCCACGCTGTGCATGGTGCTCGACACCGGCGGTGTCGACGACCGGTCGTTCAACCAGTCGTCATGGCAAGGATTGCAAGACGCGAAGACGGCCAACCCGAACCTCACCATTTCGTACGTCGCCTCGAACAGCCAGAACGACTACACGCCGAACCTGAACGCCGAAGTGTCGAAGGGCTGCGACTCTGTGATCGCGGTCGGTGGCTTGATGGCTGACGCCGTCACCACGGCTGCCAAGGCCAACCCGACGCAACAGTTCGCCGAGATTGACAACCCGTCAGTCGGCCCGAACGACTACGGCATCCAGTTCAACACCGCGCAGGGCGGCTTCCTCGGTGGCTACCTCGCGGCGTCAATGACGAAGTCGGGCGTCGTCGCGACGTACGGCGGTTTGAACATCCCACCGGTGACCATCTACATGGATGGTTTCTGGGAGGGCGTGCAGTACTACAACCAGCAAAAGGGCAAGACCGTCAAGGTGCTCGGCTGGGACGAGAAGAACCAGAAGGGCGGCACCTTCGCCCAGAGCTTCACCGACCAGAACAAGGGTCGCTCGATCACCCAGTCGTTCATCTCCCAAGGCGCCGACATCGTCTTCCCGGTGGCCGGCGGTACCGGCCTTGGCTCGGGTGCGGCGGCAGCGGCGTCCGGCGGCAAGGTCAGCGTCATCTGGGTAGACACCGACGGATGCGAGAGCGCCCAGCAGTACTGCTCGGTGTTCTTGAGCAGCGTTGTCAAGGGCCTGGCCACGGCAGTGACCACCTACGCCAACGACGTCGCTTCGGGGAAGAATCTCGGCGGCCAGAGCTACATCGGCACACTGGCGAACGGCGGAACCGGCCTCGCGCCGTTCCACGACTTCGACTCCAAGGTGCCGGCGAACGTGAAGTCGGAGCTCGACTCGATCAAGGCCGACATCATCAGCGGCAAGATCGCGATCACTTCTCCGAGTCAGCCCAAGTAACCATCGAGACCGCCCTGCGATCCAGGGCTTTGGTGCGCGGGCGGCGCCCAACCCGGCCCGCCCGCGCACCACACCATCTTGGGCCAACCTGGAGCCGTCGTGAAGCTTGAGCTGCGCGGTATCACCAAGCGGTTCGGTGCGCTGGTTGCCAACGACCGCATCGATCTCACCGTCGAAGCCGGTCAAATTCACGCCCTTCTCGGCGAGAACGGTGCCGGCAAGAGCACGTTGATGAACGTGCTCTACGGGTTGTACGAACCCGACGAAGGCGAGATCCTGCTTGACGATGTGCCGGTTGTGCTCGGCGGTCCTGGCGACGCGATGGCTGCCGGCATTGGCATGGTGCATCAGCACTTCATGCTGATTCCGGTCTTCACAGTGGCCGAGAACGTGATGCTCGGCCACGAAGAAACCGTTGCAGGGCCGGTGAAATGGCTCGATCGCAAGGCGGCGCGCGCCAAGGTGAACGACGTCTCTCGGCGCTACGGTCTCGCCGTGCCTGCCGATGCGTTGGTGGCCGATCTACCGGTTGGCGTGCAGCAGCGGGCCGAGATCGTGAAGGCGCTCACCCGCGACGCCAAGGTGCTCGTGCTCGACGAACCCACCGCGGTGCTGACGCCTCGCGAAATCGACGACTTGATGACGGTCATGCGCAGGCTCCGCGATGCGGGCACGTCGATCGTGTTCATCAGCCACAAACTCAAAGAGGTCAAGGCGATCGCCGACACGATCACTGTGATCCGGCGGGGCAAGGTCGTCGGCCAGGCCGGCCCATCTGCCAGCGAGCAGGAACTCGCCTCGATGATGGTTGGCCGCTCAGTGAAACTGACCGTCGAAAAAGCACCGATTGCGCCGCGTGACGTCGTGCTCGATGTCGAAGGGCTGCGGGTCATTGACGACGACGGCGTTGTGCAGGTCGACGATGTGTCGTTCAAGGTTCGCGGCGGTGAGATTTTCGCTATTGCCGGCGTGCAGGGCAACGGCCAGACCGAGGTCACGCAATGCCTGTTGGGGCTGGAAATTCCGAGCGCTGGCACGATACGTGTCAACGGCCGCGACGTCGCCGACGCGTCGGTGCAGGATCGCCTCCGACTCGGCATCGGATACGTGCCCGAAGACCGGTTGCACGACGGCCTCGTCGGTAGCTTCACCGTCGCCGAGAACCTCATGCTCGATCTGTACGAACGTACGCCGTTTGCGAGAGGCCCGTCGATCGACCTCAAGGCCGTGGCGGCCAACGCCGCGAAACGGATCGAGGAGTTCGACGTGCGCACTCCCAGCGCCGATGCACTTGCGAGCACGTTGTCGGGCGGTAACCAGCAAAAGGTCGTGCTGGCCAGGGAATTGTCACGTGAGCTAAACCTGCTCGTTGTCGCGCAACCAACCCGCGGGCTCGACGTGGGATCGATGGAATTCGTGCACAAGCGCATCGTGCACGAGCGTGATGTCGGCACAGCCGTCGTGTTGGTGTCGAGCGAACTCGACGAAGTGCTCGGCCTCGCCGATCGCATCGCGGTCATGTATCGCGGTCGCATTATCGGTGAACTGCCCGGAGGCGCGTCGGCCGACGAAGTCGGTTTGCTGATGGCCGGTTCCATTGCCCAAGCCGCCTCGTCGTCCAGGATTACGTCGCCGGGGAGTGCATCGCCAGGGGCAGCTTCGTCGTCCGGCGTCATTCCGTCGCCTGGAGTCAACGGTGACTGAGCTGACGACGTCGAGGTTGCGCCGCATCGGGCGCTGGATGCGGTCGACGCATCCGGTGGTGGTCACGGTGCTCGCCTTTGTGCTCGCGGTGGTCGTAGGCGGCATTTTGATCGTGATCACCGACACGCCAACGCGGAAGGCGTCGAAGTATTTCTTCTCCTCGCCCGGTGACACTTTTTCGAGAGGCTGGCACGCGGTTTCGTCGGCGTACGTCGCGCTGTTCGAAGGCTCGATCTTCGATCCGCATTCGCATGGCGGCATCTGGCACACGCTGAATCCGCTGTCCGAGACGCTGCTCAACGCGACCCCGTTGATTTTGGCCGGCCTCGCGGTGGCGTTGGCATTTCGGGCCGGTCTGTTCAACATCGGCGTGCAGGGCCAGCTCATCTTCGGCGCAGTGTTCGCCGGCTACGTCGGTTTTGCCTGGCACCTGCCGGTGGTCATCCATGTGCTCGTTGCGCTCGCCGCCGGCATACTCGGTGGCGCGTTGTGGGGCGGCATCGCCGGTTGGCTCAAAGCGCGTACCGGTGCGCACGAAGTGATCACGACCATCATGCTCAACTACGTTGCCGTTTATCTGCTCGGCTATCTGCTGTCGGTCGACGGGTTCAAACGCAGCGGTTCGAACCAGGCGATCTCGCGGATCGTTGACAGCAACGCACGGTTGCCGAAGCTTTTCCCTGCACCGCTGCGAGTGCATGCCGGCCTTATCGTGGCGCTGATCGCGGCGGCCGCGGTCGCTTGGTTGCTGACCCGGAGCAAGGTCGGTTTCCAGTTGCGGGCCGTCGGTGCGAATCAGAACGCAGCACGCACGGCCGGCATGGACGTCGGGCGCAATTACGTGGTTGCGATGGTTCTTGCCGGTGCGCTCGCCGGTCTCGCGGGCTGCAGCCAGATTCTCGGCACGAACCCTTCGATCACCCAAGACATCGACGCCGGCATCGGTTTTACCGGGATCACGGTGGCACTACTGGGCCGGACCGATCCGTGGGCCACCGTGCTCGCGGGTTTGCTGTTCGGTGCGCTGCAAGCAGGCGGCGTCACGATGCAGAGCCGCACCGGCACGCCGATCGATCTGGTCACCGTGTTGCAGTCGATCATCGTGTTGTTCATCGCGGCGCCTGCGCTGATCCGCTCGACCTTCCGGCTTCGTGGTGCAGCTGACACCGGATCGCAGCAGCTGGCGAAGGGGTGGAACGGATGAGCCTCCTCAGTTCCGATCCCGCCGCCCTCGTCCAAACGGCCGACGTCGTCGAGGTTCCGGTGTCGCGCAAGGCGCGTTTCGTCTCGGGCGCAGTGCTGGTCGTCGTCGGGTTGCTGTGCGCCCTCGGGTTCGGCCTCGGCTCGCACGCCGGCTTTGACGCGAGTTTTGGGCTCTCGCCGACCGGCGCGAAAATCACCGTTCCGCACCTCGTCGTACCGGCGCGCATCGTCGGCATCGTGCTCGGCCTAATAGTGGTCGGCTCCGGTGTCTGGCGAATCGCGCGCGGCTACACCCGCCGAATGATGCGGTGGGTGGTGGCCATCACCATCGTGGCAGTCGTGTTCTCGTTCTTGTGCTGGGCGTGCACCGGCACGAAAGGCACGTCGCTCGACCTGCTCGGCTTGTTGCAACAGACGATTTTCCTTGCGGTGCCACTGATTTTGGGTGCGCTCGCGGGTGTGCTGTGCGAACGATCGGGAGTCATCAACGTCGCGATCGAAGGACAGATGCTCACCGGTGCGTTCGCCGGTGCATTGTTCGGGTCGGTCACGCACAGCGCGGGCGTGGGAGTCGTAGCCGCGATTATCGCGGGCGGCCTCATCGGTGCGCTGCTCGCGCTGTTCGCGATCCGCTACCTGGTCAACCAGGTCGTGCTCGGCGTCGTCATCAACCTGCTGGCGTTGGGGCTCACCGGCTACATCTACGACGCGTTGATGGCGTCTGACCAGAACACCTACAACACGCCGCCCGGTTTGCATCCGATCGCGATACCTGGGCTCTCCGACGTCCCGATCATCGGGCCGCTGCTGTTCAATCAAAATCTCATCGTTTATGCGATGTACGTGCTGATCATCGCCATCGACCTCGCGTTGTTCCGCAGCCGGTGGGGATTGCGAACCCGCGCTGTTGGTGAACACCCGAAAGCCGCTGACACCGTCGGTATCAACGTGCGCCGCACGCGGTACGTCAATGTCATCGTCGGAGGGCTCGTCGCGGGTCTTGGCGGTGCCTCGCTCACGATCGGCTCAGCATTGCCGTTCGGCAAGAACATGACCAATGGCAAGGGTTTTATTGCGCTGGCCGCCGTCATCTTCGGTAGGTGGAGTCCGCGCGGGGCGCTCGGAGCGGCACTGCTGTTCGGCTTCGCCGACGCGCTGCAGAACGTGCTGTCGTTCATCGGCACGCCGGTGTCGATACCGTCGCAGATCCTCGCGATGTTGCCTTATCTCGCGACGATTCTGGCCGTCGCCGGTCTGGTCGGGCGCGTGCGCGCTCCGGCCGCTGACGGCGAACCGTACGTGGGCCGATGAACGATTCGATGAGCGATTCGATCGGCACTGTCGACTGGGCGGTACTGCGCGCCGCCGCAATCGACGCGATGCGGCATGCGTACGTGCCGTACTCGAAGTTCGCGGTCGGGGCCGCGGCGCTCGTTGACGACGGTCGCGTCGTCGCCGGCTGCAACGTCGAAAACGCGTCGTACGGCTTGACGCTGTGCGCCGAATGCGCAGTGATTTCGGGTCTGCACACCACTGGCGGTGGACGCTTGCTTGCGCTTGCCTGTGTCGATGCGAACGGTGCTGCATTGATGCCATGCGGGCGTTGCCGCCAGTTGCTTTTTGAGCATGGCGGCGGCGCCATGCTCATCGACCATGCGAGTGGGCCGATGCCGCTCGAACGCCTGTTGCCCAATGCATTCGGGCCGCAGAATCTGCGTGACACGCTCCATGAAAAAGGGTTAATGCAAAACGACGGGAGCTCGTGATCGTGAATGCGGTCGACGTCATTCGTACCAAGCGCGATCGGGGTGTGCTCGATGACACTCACATCGACTGGGTAATCGACGCTTATACGGGCGGCCTCGTCGCCGAGGAGCAGATGGCTGCACTGCTGATGGCCATCTATTTCAACGGTTTGACACCGCGGGAACTCGCGCGGTGGACAACGGCGATGATTGCGTCGGGCGTCCGGATGGATTTTACGGATTTGCCGCGTGCGACCACCGACAAGCATTCAACAGGTGGAGTCGGCGATAAAATCACGTTGCCGCTGACGCCCACTGTTGCGGCGTGCGGTGCTGCGGTGCCGCAACTCAGTGGCCGCGGGCTCGGTCACACCGGCGGAACTCTCGACAAGCTCGAGTCGATCCGCGGCTGGCGGGCGTCGATCACGCCCGACGAAATGCATGCGCAATTGCGCGATATCGGTGCCGCGATCTGTGCAGCGGGTGACGGTCTGGCGCCAGCCGACCGGTTGCTTTACGCATTGCGCGACGTAACGGCCACGGTCGAGTCGATCCCGCTCATCGCGAGCTCGATCATGAGCAAGAAGATTGCCGAAGGCACGTCGGCACTTGTGCTCGACGTGAAGGTCGGTACCGGTGCGTTCATGAAAGACGTTGCGGCTGCTCGTGAACTGGCCGCGACGATGGTTGAGCTCGGTGCCGCCCACGGGGTGAAAACCGTCGCCCTGCTCACCGAAATGAACACTCCGCTCGGCCGCACGGTTGGCAACGCGCTCGAGGTCGCCGAATCGGTTGACGTGCTTGCCGGTGGAGGGCCATCCGATGTCGTGGAGCTCACCGTAACGCTGGCCAGAGAAATGCTGCAGGCGTGCGGAATGGGCGGCGGCAAGGACCCCGCAGACGCTTTGCGTGATGGCAGCGCGATGGACGTCTGGCGACAGATGATCGGCGCGCAGGGCGGCGACCCCGATGCGCCGTTACCGCGCTCAGCTCACACCCACGTCGTCGTTGCACCGTCGTCCGGCCGGCTCGTTCGGCTCGATGCACTCGCCGTCGGTGTGGCATCGTGGCGGTTGGGAGCGGGCCGGGCAAGAAAAGAAGACAGCGTGTCGTTCGGTGCAGGTATTGAGATGCATGCCAAACCCGGCGACGTCGTGCGTGCAGGCGAACCGTTGCTTTCATTACATACGGACGACGAATTGCGTTTCGCGGCGGCGCTCGAATCACTCGACGGCGGTTACGTGATCGAGCCGGCAGATGCACCTTTTCAAGCGGCGCCGCAAGTCATCGACCGAGTGGGGACCTGATGCCAGAACTGGTGAGCGCACCGGCACGGATTCCGGTGCCGGGCGGCAAGATTATCGACGAATACGTCGGCCGGGTGGCGACTTCGACGTCGTCCGTCTCGGTAGCACACATGCAGGCGCCGGCAGGTTGGAGCGAGCCGGCGCAGGCACCCGAATTCGGTGAGATCACCCTGGTACTCAAGGGTTCTGTGACGATTGAACACGACGGCGGAACGCTTGATGTGAGTGCCGGTCAAGCGGTGTTGACGAGCGCCGGCGAACGGGTGCGCTATTCGGTGGGTGCGGCTGGCGCTGAATATGTGGCGATTTGCCTACCTGCCTTCGCGCCAGACCTTGCGCATCGCGACGGCGACGAATGACTGCGGCGACGCCAGCGCAGATTCGCCGTGTTCCCAAGGCATTGCTGCACGACCACCTCGACGGCGGGCTGCGACCGTCGACGATCGTCGATCTTGCGCGTGCGAGCAATTACCGCGACCTGCCTACGTACGACGCCGACGAGTTGGGCCGGTGGTTTTTCGAATCTGCGTCGTCCGGTTCGCTCGAACGTTACCTGGAGACCTTCGCGCACACGGTAGGCGTCATGCAGACCCGCGAGGCACTAGTGCGGGTTGCGGCTGAATGTGCGGAGGATCTCGCTGCTGACAACGTCGTCTATGCAGAGGTACGGTTCGCGCCGGAGTTGCACGTCGACCAAGGACTCGAACTCGATGAGATCGTCGACGCGGTACTCGAAGGATTCCGGCTGGGCAGTGAGGGCCGCGGAATCCGTATCGGGGCGTTGCTGACGGCGATTCGGCACGCCGCAAGGTCACTCGAGATCGCTGAGCTCGCGATACGGTACCGCGACGCCGGCGTGGTCGGCTTCGACATCGCAGGGGCCGAGGCCGGTTACCCACCCACTCGCCACCTCGATGCATTTCAGTACATGCAGAGAGAGAGCGGCCACTTCACGATTCACGCCGGCGAAGGGTTCGGTTTGCCGTCGATCTGGGAGGCGCTGCAGTGGTGCGGCGCCGACCGGCTAGGGCACGGCGTCCGGATTGTCGACGACATCTCGATCGTCGATGGCTCGCCGGTGCTCGGACGGCTGGCAGCCTATGTACGCGACAACCGCGTGCCGTTGGAGATGTGTCCGTCGTCCAATGTGCAGACCGGGGCGGTGGCCTCTATCGCCGAGCACCCGATCGGGCTGCTGCGGAAGCTGTACTTCCGGGTGACGGTCAACACCGACAACCGGTTGATGAGTGCCACGTCGATGTGCGTTGAGTTCGAAAGGCTCGTCGAGGCTTTCGGCTACACGCTCGACGACCTACAGTGGTTCACCATCAACGCCTTGAAGAGTTCGTTCATCCCGTTCGACGAACGACTGGAGATCATCAACCGGATCGTGAAACCCGGTTACGCCGCAATCCGTTCCGTTGATCCGAGCACCACCGATTCACGGCCGCCAGCCGGGCCGGTTTAGTCTGCCTACAACCGTCCATCTACCGACCTGACGTCCACCTGCTGAGTCGCCGTAGGAGATCGCGATGCCGCCGTCTGTCGTGAAGGTATGCGAGCGGGTCGAAAAGGCGGTGGCCGAAGGACGGCCGGTTGTCGCGCTCGAGTCAGCGATCATTGCCCGCGACCTTCCCAGGCCACGAAACCTTCAGGCAGCACACGACTTCGAATCGCTGCTGACCGACGCCGGTGTCACGCCCGCGACGATTGCGGTCATCGACGGCGTGCCGACCGTAGGGCTCGATGACGATGAGCTCGAACGCCTTGCGTTGGCCGACAATTTCGTGAAGGTGAGCAGTCGAGACCTTGCGGTTGCCATTGGGCGCAAGGCGTGCGGCGCGACGACGGTAGCGGCAACAGCCACGCTCGCCGCAATTGCGGGCATCCGGATTTTCGTTACGGGCGCACTCGGTGGCGTGGGTCGCGGCACTGAGGCGTTCGACGAGTCTGCCGACCTCGTCACGCTTTCTCGCACCCGGGTGACGGTGGTGTGCGCAGGAGTGAGATCGATTCTCGATATCGCGGCCACGCTCGAACGGCTTGAGTCGCTCAACGTACCGGTCGTCGGATATCGCACCAATCACTTCCCGGCCTTTTTCTTGAGCGATTCAGGATTCGGGCTTGACTGGCGGGTCGACTCCGTCGATGAGATCGCCGCCATCATGCAGGCCGGCGACCAGCTCGGCACCCGCAGCGCGTTGATCGTCGCCAATCCGGTGCCCACCGACAAGCAACTCGATCCCGACCTGCACGACCGGTTGCTGATCCAGGGAATGCAGGCGGCTGACGAGGCCGGTCTGCACGGCAAGGCCATGAGCCAGTTCCTGGTCGACTATTTCCGGCGCGAGAGCGAAGGCCGGAGCCTGCAAGTAAACCTCGACCTATCTGCCAACAATGTGGCGTTGGCCGCCGAACTCGCAATCGAGTGGTCGAAGCGCGAGTCATAACGGCAGGGTTTCCCCGAGGTCGGTTGGCGGCACGGGCCGATTCGACTAGACGCCGATGGGGTGCCACACCGTCTTCGTTTCGAGAAACGCGGTCAACCTGGCCAGGCCCGGATCGGCGTTCCAGTCGGGCTCGCTCGCGTGGTCCGGTTTGAGTACTCGCTTGAGGTTTTCGGCGGCGGCACGTTCGAGGTCGACGGCTTGTTCTGGGGGCGCGCACGAGAGGTCGATGCCGTTCACGTCGAGGTGGGAGGCGAGCCACGGTGCCAGCTCAGAAACCTTGCCTGTAAGCACATTCACAACGCCGCCGGGTAAGTCGGACGTCGCAAGCACCTCGGTCAACGTTACTGCGGGCAGCGGGCGCTGCTCACTGGCGATGACGACGACCGTGTTGCCGGTGGCGATGACCGGCGAGATGACAGAGACGAGGCCGAGGAGGCTGGAGTTCTGCGGGGCAATAATCGCGACGACACCGGTGGGTTCGGGCAGCGAGAAGTCGAAGAATGGCCCGGCCACCGGGTTCGATGAACCGACGACCTGGGCGATTTTGTCTGACCAGCCGGCGTACCAAACCCAGCGGTCGATCGCGGCGTCAGTGCTGCTCTCGGCTACGGATGCGGAAACTCCTTCACTTGCCGCCACTTCGGCGATGAACTGCTCGCGTCGGCCCTCGAGCATTTCGGCCACGCGGTAAAGCACCTGGCCGCGGTTGTACGCCGTGGCGCCGGACCACTTCTTCACCGCCGCGCGCGCGGCCACGACGGCGTCACGCACGTCTTTACGTGAGGCAAGTGCAGCATTGGCAAGGAAATTGCCGCTTGCGTCGTTCACCACGTAACTCCGACCTGACTCGCTGCGGGGGAACGCGCCGCCGATGAACAGCTTGTATGTCTTGCGCACACTGAGCCGCGTGGATTCGCCCACGTCGCTGCCCGTCTCGCTCATCGCAGGTAACCTTCCAGCCCGTGACGGCCACCCTCACGGCCGAACCCGGATTCTTTGTAGCCGCCGAACGGCGAGGTGGGATCGAACTTATTGAAGGTGTTTGCCCAGACGACGCCGGCACGCAGCCGGTTCGCCATCGAGAGAATGCGGCTGCCCTTGTCGGTCCAGACGCCGGCCGATAGGCCGTAAGGCGTGTTGTTGGCCTTTTCGATCGCTTCGTCAGGAGTACGGAACGTGAGCACTGAGAGCACCGGGCCGAAGATCTCCTCACGGGCAATGCGGTGTGCCTGGGTGACTCCGGTGAAAACCGTCGGAGGGAACCAGTAACCACGATCGGGCAGCGCACATTCGGCCGACCAGCGCTGCGCCCCTTCGTCTTCACCGATTTGCGACAGCTCCCGGATCTTCTGCAACTGGGCAGCCGAGTTTATTGCGCCGATGTCGGTGTTCTTGTCGAGTGGATCGCCGAGGCGGAGCGTCGACATGCGGCGACGCAGCCGTTCGAGTACGTCGTCGGCCACCGATTCCTGGACCAGGAGCCGTGAACCGGCGCAGCAGACATGGCCCTGGTTGAAGAAGATGCCGCTAACGATGCCTTCGATCGCTTGGTCGATGGGCGCGTCGTCAAACACGATGTTCGCGGCCTTGCCGCCGAGCTCTAGCGTGAGTCGTTTCTTCGTGCCTGCAACCGATCTGGCGATCGCCTTGCCGACCTCGGTCGACCCGGTGAACGCAATCTTGTCGACGTAGTGGTGCTCAACCAACATGCGTCCGGTGTTGCCGGCGCCGGTGACGATGTTCACGACGCCCGGCGGCAGTTCGGCCTGCTGGCAGATCTCAGCGAAGGCGAGCGCCGTGAGTGGTGTGGTCTCGGCGGGTTTCAACACGACGGTGTTGCCACACGCGAGTGCTGGCGCGATTTTCCACGAGAGCATGAGGAGCGGGAAGTTCCACGGGATGACCTGCGCAGCCACGCCGATCGGCGTTTCGCCGTAACCGCTGTACTTGAGTTTGTCGGCCCAACCTGCGTAGTAGAAGAAATGCGCTGCAACCAAAGGAAGATCGACGTCACGCGATTCTTTGATCGGCTTGCCGTTGTCGAGCGACTCGAGAATTGCGAGTTCGCGGGCCCGCTCTTGAATGATGCGGGCGATGCGGAACAGGTACTTCGCCCGTTCGCGCCCTGGCATTCGCGACCAGGTCTGGGTGAATGCCGTGCGGGCGGCCGCGACGGCACGGTCGACGTCCGCCTGGCCCGCGTCGCTGACCTCGGCGAGCACCTCTTCGGACGCCGGATTGATCGTCTTGAACGGTTCGCCGTCGATCGGATCGACGAATTCGCCACCGATGAAAAGTCCGTAGCTGGCACGGATATCGACGATCGCACGTGACTCAGGGGCGGGCGCGTAGTCGAACAACTTGCTGGTCATGTCATCGGGGCCCTTCAGTCGATCGTCACATAGTCGGGGCCGTCGTAGTGACCGGTGGCCATCTTGTGCCGCTGTAACAGCAAATCGTTGAGCAGGCTTGATGCGCCGATGCGGAACCAATCGGGGCTCAACCAGTCGTCGCCAACCGTTTCGTTGACGAGAACGAGGTTGCGGACGGCGTCCTTCGTTGTACGTATGCCGCCCGCCGGTTTGACGCCGACTTGCCGTCCTGTCGTCTCACGGAAATCGCGCACTGCTTCGAGCATGACGAGCGTGACCGGAAGTGTCGCGGCAGGGGAGACTTTTCCGGTGCTGGTCTTGATGAAATCGCCGCCGGCGAGCATGGCGAGCCACGAGGCCCGGCGCACGTTGTCGTAAGTGGCGAGCTCGCCGGTTTCGAGGATTACCTTCAGATGGGCATCACCGCATGCCGCCTTGACCTGAACGATCTCGTCGTAGACCTGCAGGTAATGGCCCGACAGAAATGCCCCGCGGTCGATCACCATGTCGATCTCGTCGGCTCCGTCGGCAACAGCAGTGCGGACGTCGGCGAGCTTCACCGGCATTGCCGCGCGCCCGCTTGGGAAATTCGTGGCGACGCTCGCGACTTTCACTCCGCTGTCGCCAAGGTGCGCCTTCGCGGTAGCGACAAGGTCTGGATACACGCAGATTGCGGCGACCCGAGGGCAGCTGGCGTCAGTGGGATCGGGCCGAATTGCCTTTGCGCACAGTGATTTCACTTTGCCGGCAGTGTCTTGGCCCTCGAGCGTGGTGAGGTCGATCATCGAAATCGCAGTGTCGATCGCCCAGCGCTTCGCTTCGGTCTTGATCGAGCGCGTGGCGAGCGATGCGGCCCGTGCCTCTGCGCCCACCTGATCGACACCCGGTAGCCCGTGCAGGAAGCCGCGCAGGCTGGCATCCGAACCAGCAACGTTCGACGGAATCGCCGACGAACGCGCCGGGCTGGTTGTGAGCGTCATGGCGTCCAGCGTAGCGCCGTCCGACGCCTTGTTGTGGGCAAGTTACGCGCTTGATTCAACGGGTTACGGGCGGCTTGCGGTGGCGTCGGCGACGGGCTCGGGGTGCCTCGCCTACCGTAGGCACATGCGCATCTTGGTGCTGGGAGGTGGTCGGTTCGTCGGGCGCGCGCTCGTCGAAGCGGCGGTCGCGGCTGGGCACAGCGTCACGACACTCACCCGCTCGACGCCCCCACCAGGCGCGGGCGACGCCGTCGAAGCGCTGTTCGGTGATCGAACGACGCGTTCCGGTTTGGCGGTGCTCGACGGCGGTGTGGGCGTTGACTCCGGGGCCGGCGGGCCGGTCGGAGAATGGGACGCCGTATTCGACACGTGGTCGGGGGCGCCCTGCGTCGTCCGACAAGCTGTGACAGCGCTGCGTGATCGAGTGCCGTATTACAGCTACGTGTCGAGCATGTCGGTGTATGAGGAGCCGATGCCGGCCGGGTCAGACGAGTCGCATCCAGCTGTGGCGGCTCAGGCGGATGGCGATGCTACGAACTACCCGGCCGACAAGCGTGGCGCCGAGTTGGCGGTTATCGAGGGCTACGGCGAGGATCGATGCTTGCTTGCGCGCGCGGGATTGATTTTGGGTCCGCATGAAGGACCGGGCCGGCTGCTGTGGTGGTTACGCCGGATTGCCCGTGGCGGTGATGTTCTGGCGCCGGGGCCAGCCGATTTGCCGCTTCAGTACGTCGACGTGCGCGATCTCGCGGCATGGATGGTGCAGTGCGCGGAGCAAAGGGTGGCCGGCGCATTTAATGCAGTTTCGGCGTCGGGGCACACGACGATGGGGGAGTTGCTGCAGACCTGCGTGTCAGTGGGCGGCGCGTCGGCGCGGCTTGTGTGGGTCGACCCGGAATTCGTCGTCGCGCAAGGAATCGAGCCATGGACGGAGTTGCCGATCTGGCTCCCGCCAGGTGTTGACCACGACGCGCAGAGCGCCAATACCGCTCGCGCTGCGGCCGCTGGTCTGAGCTGCCGACCGGTCGCTGACACGGTGAGTGACACGTGGCAATGGCTGTCGGACGGCGGTCCGGCCGAACCCCCTGCCCGGCCATTGGTCGCGCCTGCGACGGGTCGCGTTGCTGTCGGGCTCGCGCCCGAGAAGGAGCAAGCAGCGTTGGCTGCATGGCACGCGGCGGCTGCCGCGCAGTAGGGCACGTTCGATCGCCGTCGCGGTAGCTGGGTCATCGTTTGCAGCTGATCGCCGGCACGCTCGGATGGTGTTGCGCTAGGTCGGTGGGCGTGGTTCGTCTCGGTCGGGCGGGATCGGCGGGTCTGGCGGGTCGGGGTGGTCGAGTAGGTCGAGTTGTTTTGGTGTGGGGGTGGCGGGTTGGTCGAGTTGGGTGGGTGGGCCAAGGTCGTAGTGCTGGCCGGTGGGGCTGGTCCATCGGCATGAAGCGTCGCTGTGGAGTTCGAATGTCCAGCCGCCGTGGGTTTTGAGGCGGTGGTGTCGTCG